>Ga0078972_1000095_pt1 | contig 341028 bp, 325 predicted proteins | sample YelNatPaOPGAMG01_FD_67568 | JGI IMG/M metagenome (GOLD analysis project Ga0078972, IMG submission 67568) | Hot spring thermophilic microbial communities from Obsidian Pool, Yellowstone National Park, USA - OP-RAMG-01 (SPADES assembly) (version 2) | ecosystem: Environmental > Aquatic > Thermal...
ACATACCATGCATTAAGGATGAATGCGATGAGGAACATGCAAAAATGCTTCTAAAATCAATAATGATAATGCTGAACGAAACATGGATAAATAGAAGAGTTAAAGCAAAAGAATTCATAGAGAATACAATACCCATGATAAAGGTGATAAAACATGCTTAAGTTTACAAGACGGTTTCCAACTATAGTTTATGTAAATTTATTCTTTAACTGTAATGATTAGTGGGATAGCTATGCTAGCTATGAGTCCAGCAAATAGGAATGCTGAGTTGAAGCCGTAGTTATCTGTTAGTAATCCGAATATGTATGGACCTATTGAGCTTCCTAGGAAACCGATAGCGTTATACCATCCGAGAGCTGTTCCAACAATGGAGGGGGGAGATGTATCCGTAACGAAAACGGAGAGAACAGTTAGTACAGCTCTAATCATGAAGCCTGCTACTATAAGACCGGTAAGGAACAGTATTGGTGACTTAACCAGGGGGAGAATACTAGATATAAACGCTACCGTTACGATTCCAGTAATAGATACGTATTTCTTCCCAATTTTATCAGCTAGAAATCCTCCAATAGGCCCAGCTGGAATCTCAAATAGTGGTAAAGCTATAAATATAATGTTTGCAATAAGGATGCTTAGCTTAGCCTCCACTGTAAGGTATGTTGGTATAAAGGTGGTTAGGCAGAAGTATGTGGCTAAAATGAGGGGATGCATTACTGTAAGATTGATTAATGACTTACTTCTAAAAACATCCTTATAGAGAACTCTACTATCCCTACTAGATACTCTACCCTCATTAACTAGCCTCCAGAAAACTATGATGCCTACCAATCCAGGTATTGTAAAAACATAGAAGACTAAACGCCAACCAGTAAGCTCAGCAATCAATCCACCTAGAAAAACAGCAGTTACTGTACCAACACCAATACCGGATGATGTTAAGCCTATAGCTTTACCACGTCTACCAGATGGGAAGCTATCTGAGATTAGGGAGGTGCTTGCGGAGAAGTAGGTTCCAGCCCCTAAGCCAGTTAGGAAACGGTAGAAAGCAATGTTGATAAAGCTACTGCTTAAACCAATGAAAACATTAGCTAGAGAGGAGAGGAGGAGGCCGAGAATAATTATATGTTTCCTCCCAAACCTATCACTAAACATACCTGCTGGAATCTGCATTATAGCGTAAGCTATAAGGTAGCTGGACATTAATAAGCCAGCTTCAGAATGCATTATGTTAAGCTCATTTTCAATAAGGGGTAGAATGGGTGATATGGAGAAACGAGTAAGAAAAACTATAAACCAGCCAAGCCAACACGCAATCAGTAATGATTTAAACCCCATCTAACTACCAACTATAGTAGTATCTGAAGAACTTAAAGTTTACCTATTGATTCAGATAAACCAATTCTAGATGTATTTAGCTGCTTGAACGCTACTGTACCTCCTTAACTTCACTCCAGAATTCTAAAGCTGCTTTAAGGCTTACTGGTTCATGTCCTCCCTCCTCCTTAGCTTTTTCAAGATACCTCCATAGGAGATCCTTAAATTTAGGATGTGAACACCTATCTATAATTTTCTGCGCTCTCTCCACTGGCGGTAAACCTCTTAAATCAATCCATCCATGCTCAGTAACGAGAACATCAACATCGTGTTCAGGTATATCAACATGTGAAGTTATTGGAACTATTCTAGGTGTTTTAAGATCGCTTGTTACTGATGGTGTTGCCACAATGGTTAAGTAGGCTGATCTTGTAAACTCTATAGATCCACCTACACCTCCATACATGCTGCCCCCTATATGGGATACATTAACATGACCATATATATCAACCTCTATAGCTTGCTGTATTGAAATAGTGTTAAATCTTGATATTAGCTCAGGATTGTTTGTTACCTCATAAGGTCTTAATATAACACTCTTCTTAACATCCTCAATCTCCCCATATAGCTTATCCCTATACTCAACCTCCCCAGGTAGTGTATATAGAACCGATGATGAAGCATCCCTAACAATACCGTTTAGAATTAGCGGTATCCATGTAGTTGATAGGGCTTCAGCCCATATGCTTAATCTGGTAGGTAGCTCCGAAATCCTTCTTGCAAGAGCGCTTGACATAGGTCCAGCTCCAGGCTGAAGAAAAGCATACTCATCCCTAAGATTAGGGTCTCTACCAAGCTCGTAGGTGAGGAAGTTAATCATGTTCTCAGCTATACGTAGATCGTTTTGAGTAATACCGCTATACATTGGAATACTGTCTTCAGACCTACTTAAAACTATAGCAGCTATCTTTGATTGAGGACATTTAATAAATGGATATCCAACCCTATCCATAGTTCTCGATATGGGGATAGGTTGACCTACTGTAGGAAGATAGATGTCGTGAAGCCCAGTTAAGTCAGGTCTTAACGTATTCACCTCAACAACAAGCCTGCTGCAGGACTCTATGAATGCAGGTGCTACATCAACAGATAGTGATGGAATAATTCCATCCTCAGCTATGCCTACAGCCTCCACTACAGCTACATCTATCCTACCTATAGACCTTAAATAAACCCCCCTCCTAACCCATCGTGAATGTTCGTAAAGCCCCATGTCAAACAATCCGAATTTACGAGTATTTACGGCTTCACGTAGCCTCCTGGAGGAGGCGCCGAACGGAATTCTCATAGGCATAGCTACTGAGGAGATCCAATCATCAAAATCAGGGGTTGTACTACCTCCCTGAAAAACTATTAAGGAAAACTTCTCACCAGTATTAGAAATATAGTTGGATAGGGCTTTAGGAACCTCCTTAGGTAATGCTGTTCCAGCCATCCCGGCAAAAGCTATAATTCCAGTTCTTGGAATACATTTCTCAACAACCTCATAAGGATCTAAAACCCTAGATATTAAAGATTCAGATTTCACCCTAGAAGATATACTATCCATATATTTCACCACACAATATTTGCTCATGAATTATTTAAACTTTGATATATATGGATTAAGGCTGGGCAGCACATTACTTAGTATGGAAAGCTACTAGTATCTAAGGAAAAGGTGTTATTTTTTGGCAAGCATTAATGTTTTCCTTGCCTTCTTCACTACAGCTTCATCAATCATTTTCCCCTCTAATGCTACTGCTCCTAATCCCTTCCTAATAGCTTCCTCATATGTATCTATAACTTTCCTAGCATATTCAACCTCGCTTTCAGATGGTGTGAAAACCTTGTTTATAACTTCGATCTGTATGGGGTGTATAGCGAACTTCCCAGTATATCCCATCGCTTTACTTGCCCTAGCCTCCTTCTCCAATCCTTCAACATCCTTAAAGTTCAGATATACTGTGTCAAGTGCCTGAATACCTGCACTTGCAGCAGCGAATGATGTAAATATTTTAGGTATGAACAGTATATCCTCCCTATCCTCACATCCAACATCAGCTGTAAAGTCCGCCCTCCCAAAACCTATACTAATAATTCTATCACTTGCCTTCACAATATCGTAAATGTTTTTTAATCCTTCAGAATCCTCTATAGCTATTGAGAGATATGTTTTCCCTACATTATAGTAGCTTTCAAGAGATGATAAAACCCTATCTACAGCTACTACGTCAACCGGGCTTCTAACCTTCGGAATTACTATAAAGTTTGGGGAGCCCTTAACAACCTCACATAGATCGAGAACCCAATACTTCGTGTCAAGACCATTTATTCTTACACCCCTATCCTTACCTCCCCAATTCAACTCCTTTAAAGCCTTTAAAATAATACCTCTAGCCTCATCCTTCTGCTCAACAGGTACTGAATCCTCCAAATCTAGGAGTACAGCATCAGGATTTAGTGTAGTAGCCTTCTCAATCCTACCCCACTGGTTCCCGGGGGTGAAAAGTATACTTCTATAAAGCTTCTTCATAATCCCCCTATATCTTCTGTATCTTCCACCTGGGTAGATAGTCTCTCCTGTATACTAGAATCTCCCTCTCAACCTCCATAACTAGCTGGCTGAAATTGTTCTTGTATGTACGATGCTTTAATACAACTACTCCAACATCCCTTCTTTCAGGATGCTCCCTTACATCAATGATCTCAGTCTCAACATGTAGGGTATCACCATCAAATACTGGAGCAAGCATTCTTAAATTCCTAACCTCAACCTCTCCAGCTATGTTTTTCAACTCCTCAGAAGCAATACCATACGTAATTCCGAAGGTCATAGTCATAACTAGGAGGGGCTGCTTAAACTCTGTAAGCTCCATATACTCCTTATCGAAGTGTAGTGGAGCTGTGTTAAGGAGGAAGTGGGTGAAGAATAGATTATCCTGATAAGTTACTGTACGTCCATATCTATGTATTATCTTCTCCCCCTTAACGAAGTCCTCAAAACATCTTCCAGGATAGCCTGAAACAACACTCATATCTTACCAACCCTCTTCAAGTATTCCCTCCACGGCGAGTACCCCCTCCTATACATGAGGTTTGTTCTCTTAACCTCAGCTACAAGCTCCCCCCTCTGATTATATCCTCTATGAATCCAAGTTATTATTCCTGCTTCAGGTCTAGACTTAGACTCCCTCTTCAAAACTACTTCAGCCTCAACATACAATGTATCTCCAGGATATAATGGTCTATAAATTCTCTGATACTCCGCTCCGAGAAAGGCAACGGAGTTCTGGCTTGTATCCTTTACGCTCATAGCTACTATTGAGCTGAGAACTATGATTGGATGTATAATAACTCTACCGTACTCCGTATGTTTTGCATATTCCTCATCTATATATAGTGGAGTACAGTCGCCAGTATAGGCTAGCCACATTAAGTTATCGGTTATAGTGAATGTTCTTCCAGGCCAGGATTTTATCTTCATCCCAACCTCAAAATCCTCAAAGTAGGGGCCTTCAGCACCCCATGGAGGATACCATTTAGGCTTCTCCCCAACCATAACTACTCACCGTAGGATCTAGGCATACCAAGTATGCTTGTAGCTACATAGTTTAGAATCATGTGTGGAGATATTTGTCCCGGACCTGCTCCAAGCTCAGCTCCTCTCCAAAGCCTCTCAATATCCATTTCACATGAGTACCCATATCCTCCAAGAGTCCACATAGCCATTCTACATGCATGATATCCAGCCTCACCAGCTAGATACTTAGCTATGTTTGCATAGTAGCCTATCTCTCTCGGCGGAGCTCCCTTCTCAAGAAGCTCAAGAGCCTTCCACTTAACCCAGTCAGCAGCTTCAAGCCTCATCCATGCCTCAGCTAATGGAAACTGTATTCCCTGATACTTAGCTATAGGGTCAGGTGGGAATACAACTCTCTGCTTAGCATACTCAACAGCCTTCCTAATAGCGTATCTACCTACAGCTACGCTTTGACCTGCTATCAATGTCCTCTCAGCATTAGCCTCCTCTAAAAGATGGTAGAAACCCCTCATCCTATCTCCAAGAAGATTCTCAGCTGGAACTGGAAGATCCTCAATATACATTGTGTTGGTATCTATACATCTCCTAACATTATTCGGAATCTCCTCAAGCTTTATGTATTTGCCCTTAGCCTCCCTAAAATCAATTAGGAATAGGGCAATTCCAAGAGTTTTCTTCTCAACCTTATCGTATGGAACAACTCTAGCAGCCAATACTCCAAGATCTGAATGTCTAACACGTGATATAAATGTTTTCTGACCGTTAATTATGTAGTAGTCACCCTCCTGGCGGGCGAAGGTACTGATTCTTGAAGTGTTGAATCCTGCATGAGGCTCAGTAACAGCAAATACCTGAGCTCTAAGCCTCCCCTTAGCTATCTCCGGTAAATACTTCTGCTTAACACCCTCACCTCCATACTTCACAATTATATGATTATTAAAGAATGCTGCATGAACAGTGTTTGAAGCAGTAATCCCCCCTGGAGATGCAGCTATCTCCTCAAGAATTATGTCACCTTCAACAAGCCCATATCCTGAACCACCATAATCCTCAGGAATATTAGCCCCCATCAACTCATGTCTCTCCAACTCCTGAATAAACTCTAGAGGATACTCTCTACGCTCATCCTTATCAATCCAGTAGCGGGAATCATACTTATCAACAATACTCCTTACAGTCTTCCTAATAACCTCAATCGCCTTCTTCCTCTCCTCAGAAACCCACCACATAAAACCTCCCAGGAAGCATAAATACTAAGGTATTTAAATATTTCTCTTCTATGGGGCGTGTCCAACTACTATTTTAGTTTTTGGTTATTTCTCTTTATGCTTAGGAGGTGGGATGTTAGGGTTTATGATGTTGGCTTCTTGATGACTGCTTTAGATTATGTTTTGGATTTTATGAGTATTGATTCAAGGATTAGTAGGAGGTTTTGGAGGTCTCCTAGGCTTTATGTGAAGGCATTGGTTTTGAAGGAGGTTTTTAAGGCTTAAGGTATGCTGGGGAATTATCCCTCATCGATGTTAGAATTCCTAAATCTACACTACACTACTGGGGGCATGGAGGTATTGTGGGGGAGGTTTTGAAAATAATCTTCAGGCTCCTTAACCTCATAGAGTACGATTACTCAGTAGTAGACTCAACGAAGCTCTCTGACTGGTTAAAGAGGCTTCATGAGCTATTCCTAGACGTGAGGGTGAGGAGTGGTAGCACAATATTCCCAGTACATGCGGAACTAGCAAGCTCTGAGGTGGAGTTTGTTAGGGGTATACCTGAGGGTGTTGGATCTATGCTTGGTGATGGAGTATTCGACGCTAAGCCCGTACTGAATACAATAGTATCTAAGGGATATATACCCATTGTAAAGAGGGGTTTAACAAGCCCAGGAGGATATGGAGCAGAATAAGGGATAGAGTATATGATGAATCATTATACTCGTATAGGTTGGGGAGGGGGTGTTCGGAGCATTAACAGTATTGGAGATGGATTAAAGACGAAGAAGATGGAGTCGGCAAGAACAGAATAATCCTAGAATCATAGTATACTGCTAAAATACTTACAAGATGGCTCTACAATAATTACTGAATACTAGAGCCAAAATTAGAGTTATGCTACTGTATGTTATCTATTAGCTAACAGCTATCATAAACCCCAATTTTAAAAACCAGTTTTAAAAGATGCTACATAGATTTAATGAGATTTTAAAAATGGGATTTTAAATATGCAGTATGTTAACCTATCCACATCATAAACCCAACAACACTACATATTAACTTCTAAGCTACCACATCCAAGATTATACTAGAAAAGTTTATAAGTAGTTGGACACGCCCCTCTTCTATGAAGGAATCTGCAAAATCTTAGCTTAAGCTTATCTCTAAGCCTCATATGTTATCTAGTTGATTAGGAGTGATTTATGTAGGGGTTGATGGATTATAGCTTGTAGATGTATTGTATTGAATTTTAAGATAATGCTGTTTATGGTGAATATGTTTAAGCTTATTATTTTAAAGGTGTTTAACGTGTTTGGGATGTGATTGTTTCTTTAAATACCCTAAATAAGTAGTGGTAACGCTTAATAATTCATGATGGTTAAAGCTGGAGTTTTAGAAGCAATACCTATAATAGAGTTGATGAGCATGATTAAGTTTACAGAGCAGATAATTACAAGTTAGGTTTATAAGTATGCTTTAGAAAACTTTAGGGGTAATAGAATGCATTCTAAAGGAGCTTTAAAAACCTCATATATAGCTATCGCTGTTATTATAATAATAGTTATTGCTGCCATCGCCATATACTTCACAACAATGCCAGCACCAACCCCTACGCCAACACCAACCCCCATAACACCAACTCCAACACCTACAACTCCTACTACTCCTAAACCAACTCCTACACCAACAACACCTGCAATGATGGTGTGGAGATGGGCTGTTCCTGATCCTGGAAGTATGGGGTATAGGATTACTACTTGGCCAACTTATATATTGATGCAGAAAATGCCTAAATATACTTTCATCATTCTTCCATATTCTGCTACAGCAGCTGCTATAAAGGGATTCTGTAAGGGGGAGTCTGAAACTGTTTGGGCAGGATGTTTTGGGATGATGCAGCTTTATACGTTTACAGGTCCTTATGAGGGTTTTAAGCCTGAGGTTAAGAAGATGCCTGCTGCATCCTGGTTTGCTACTACAACCGTTATATTTTTCTTAACAACTCCTGAAAAGGCTAAGGAGATACGTTCATGGAAGGATCTGGATGGAAGGAATGTTTTCCTAGGACCATCAGGATATGTTACTCATCAAACAATTAAGTATGCATTGGAGAAGATGGGTATTAAGGTAAACCATATTGAGATGAGTACAGGTATGGCTGCTGAAGCCCTCAGAAAGGGAACTATAGATGCCTGCTACATGTATGGCAGTACTTCACTACCTACATGGGGTAAGGAGCTTGATATAGCTATAGATGTTGTAGCTATAAATCCTACCAGTGAGGAAATGAAGATGATTGAAAATGCTGGATTTGCGGTTGGTGTTGTAGATGCTAAAAAGCTATTTACTCAGGATGTTGGCATGGATAAGATTTACGGTTTAAACGATCCATGGGGTTATTGGACTGGGCTAGATATACCTGAGGATGATGTATACAATATGCTTAAGATTCTTGAGGAGAACGTTAAGGAGCTTAAAGATCCTGAATACGACTATATAAGGGGGATTGGATTTGCTGAATGGCAGAGGGAGGGTGTGAAGGCTACTGTTGGCTATGGTGTTGGCATTAAGATACATCCAGGATTGGCTAAGTATCTTAAGGAGAAGGAAATGTGGGATCCTAAATGGGATCAGTGGATAGCAAGGTAAGTAAAACAATATCCATTTTTTTCTTTACCGTATGCCTCATATATCTACTTTTTTCAGTTCACTACTTCGCTACAGGCTTTGGAGGGGAGGAGCTTCTTGCCGTTACTCTTGTTCCAGTAGCCTACATAATCTACGTATTGGATAGATTGAAGCGTAACGCATTATATCCACGTTTAGGGTTTAAAGCTAATATAGCTTTAGCATCAATAATTATTGCACTATGCACCTATATAAGCGTATACATGAGGATTGAATATGTACCCATACTGTATAGAGCTGGAGCGTTCAGCATGATGGATAAGGTAATTTCGCTTATTGTCTTCGTATTGATGATGGAGTTTATGAGGAGGGAGCATACAATCCTCTTCTTCATCAATATTGCTTTAGCTATATACTGTGTTTACGGCTACCTGCTTCCAGGAATATTCTACACTCCAGGAATATCGTGGGTTAGGGTTGTTGAATCATCAACTCTTGAAATTAAGCTTGGAGTATTTGGAACATATGCTCAGCTAGGGGTTTCAGTACTTGCTGCATTCCTCCTAATGCAGGGTGTTGCTGCAGGATTTGGTGTTCAGAGCTCTATTGTTAGAACTATAGTATACACTTTTGGAAGATATAGGAGGCTTGTTCCCCAGACGGCTGTTGTTAGCTCAATGGCTGTAGCTATGGTTAGTGGGAGTGGTTCAGCTAATGTTGCTATAACAGGTCAGTTTACAATTCCATTGATGAAGAGGTATGGATTCCATCCAAGATTTGCTGGAGCTACGGAGGCATCCGCTTCACTTGGAGGATTGATAATGCCTCCAGTAATGGCTGCAGCAGCATTCCTAATGTCTGACTTCCTTGGGGTAGGATACTGGCAGGTTGTTGTTAGAGGATTTGCTCCAGCAATAGTTTACTATGCTACAGTTGCATTATCAGTATATTTATTATCTGTAAGATATGCTGAAAGATCTGAATCTAGGGATAAACCATTAACACTACCTAAGCCAAGCATAGGGGATATAATCAATACCTTAATATTCTTCATATGTATAGCTATTCTATGCTACTTAATGGGGGCTTTATGGATGGCTGCTGAAGCAGCAGCATTCAATACAGTAATTGTATTTCTAGCTCTATCCCTAATAATTCAAACAGTATTCTTGAAGCCTAAGCCATCAATTGTAGCTAGCTGGTTTAGGGATTCTGTTGAAAGCTTCGGAGGGATAGTTGTGGAGATACTTCTACTCCTAGCATCTCTAGGTATACTAATAAACCTGTTTACAGTTAGTGGTTGGCTTCTGAAGCTAGGAATGATATTAATGACGACTATTGGGGAGAATATTCTCTACCTAATAGCTGTAGCGTTTGCTGTAGGGGTTTTTCTAGGTCTTGGACTACCCCCATCAGCAACATATCTTTTAACAGCTGTAATAATAGCTCCGGTAATGGTGAGGTTTGGATTTAACCCATGGGTTGCCCACTTCTACGCCTTCTTCCTCGGAATAATTTCGGAATATACACCTCCAACATCCCTTACAGCTGCTGTTGCATCCAGGATTTCAGGAGCTGGATTTATGGAGACAATGTTTGAAACCCTACGCATGTCCCTACCCGTATTCCTACTAACATTTGCAATATTTAAATGGTCTGGACTAGTAACTGAGCCTGGATTAACACAGCTCTACTCCATGGGGGTTGTGGCTACTGGATGTATTGCGTCGGCATGCTTCTTCTACGCTAAATATAGTAGGAATAAAATTATAGATTTAGCTTTAAGAACATTATCAATGATTCTAGCATTAATAATCCTATTCTATCCAGACCCTACATATACATCAGCAGCAATACCGGCAGCTATACTATTGATAGTTTTAGGAATGTATAGAACGAGAAGAATATATTAAAAAATTTCCATTATTTCTTTAATGCTGTATTTCTCTATGCTTAATACTTTATCCACTACCTCCCTTCCTACATCTCTATATTTTGATTTCTTTATGTTATCCATGAATTTCGCTACTACATCATCTCTTGTTAATGGATTCTTCGGTGTTCCCTTATGGTTTATAGCTTCCTCCACATATACTTCACCACTCTTCAACTTGATCCTGGCTCTAGCTGGAATTATTTCACTCCCCCCGTATTTATCGTATTCCTCATCAACTAAAGCCTTAATCTTGGGGAGATATCTTAATGTTTCAGGATCACTTATAGATTCCTCAGTGAAGTCCCATAATCCAACAAACCCTCTTCTTAAAGCAACAACTACAACGTATGGGAGGCTGAACTTTGCAGCGTATGGTGTTTTAGGCTTTATCTTCTCATCATATGGCTCAACAACAAGGTTTAACGCAATCCTAGGCACGTAGTATGTACACTCCTCAACATCTTCAGGCTTAATATTGTACTTCCTCCTAAAAGCTAATGCAACATCTATTGAGGAATGCGTTGCATGACATGTTGGGTAGGGCTTAATGGATATGTTTAGGGTTTCCCACCTCTCCCCAAGCCCTTTAGTAGCCTCCTCAAGATTAAAACTATCCCCTTTAAGATATGCGTTGAATAATCCCTGCCTCCCCTCAAATACCTGTAGTGGACCTCTGCATCCCTCCCTGGCTAGTAGGGATGCTATTATACCTGAGTGTGAGGCAAAGCCTGGATGCATTGGCTTAACCCATACACCTTCAGGTATGCATTGAAGTATTCCTGATGATAGGCTTCCAGCTATTCCTAAAGCCCACTCCAGCTTCTCAATAGATAACCCCATCAGCTTACCTGAAGCTAATGCAGACCCGAAAACACCTATAGCTGATGTTGGATGTATTCCACGTAGATGGAATAGCCATGGGGCAGATAGTCCAAGCCTAGCATTCACCTCATAGGCAGCTATTACAGCTTCTAAAACATCTTTACCTGATGCATTAACCCTCTCACCTATAGCTAATGCTGTAGGTATAGCTGTACAGCTTTGATGTATTCCTGAGCCTAGATGTGTATCATCATAATCTACGCTGTGAGCCATAGATGCATTAGCTAATGCAGCGTTCGGAGCAGATACCTTAAACCCATATCCAATAATCGTGCTTTCAGGTAAGCCTCCTAGAATCCTAGCTACATTAACTACTTTTTTAACATCATCAAGATCGTAGGTAGCCATCATAATACCTAAAGTATCAAGAATATGAAGCTTCACCCTATCAACAACATCCCCTGGAACATCCTTCAACCTTAAATTATAAGTAAACTCAGAAAGCCTAGATGATATAGATTCAACCATTACAACACCAAGCATGTTATAGCAGGCTATAATTTAAGGATTTCGATAAAACAGCTGGAAGTGACAACTTAAGATGCTAGACACAATATGTTAAGCTGCCAGGTTCGAACAGCTAAGTTAGCATTCAGTAAACTGTAAAGCTTAAGGCTTAACCTAGCATTACCGAATAGATTTCATTGTATTAGACAGTTATAGCTAATATTATAATACTGAAATTAATACTTCCACAGCTGGGGAACTCTTATTTGATGCCTTGCAGAGTTCAGTATTGAACTCTAGTCCATGCTGAAACTAAGTATTAAAGCTTATAGAAGCTTAGTGTACTAAATATTATTTATCCCCTCATAAATTTAATCATAAATAATATAATAGGTTTATGAATTGCTAAACACCACCATAATGGTTAAATATTACCGCTGCTCTACTATTTTGGTCTCTATGGCTTCAAAGGTTTTCTTCTCACCAGCTGAGGCAACTAAGCTTCAGGAGACACTTCATGAGAGGGCTAAAAGGGTTTTTGACGCTGCTGGGTTAGCTGATGTTTTTAGGAGGGGGGATCTTGTTGCTGTTAAGACACATCTTGGGGAGAAGGGGGGATACAGGTTTCTAAGACCTCAATTCATAAGGGTTATTGTTGAGAAGATTAGGGAGAATGGTGGAGTTCCATTTATAGTTGATACTACCGGTATAGGGATAATGAGTAGTAGACAGAATGCTGTTGATCAGCTTGAACTTGCTAAAATAAATGGCTTTACATGGGAGACGCTTGGAGCACCGGTAATTATAGGTGATGGCTTGAAGGGGTATCATGGAGTGGAGATAGGCTTAGAAGGATCTAGAAGGGTTGAAATAGCTCAAATAATTGCTGAGGCAGATGCTATGATAAGTGTAGCTCACTTTAAGGGTCATCCTAGAACAGGTATTGGAGGCGCTATTAAGAATATAACTATTGGATGTGCTACAAAGCGTGGTAAGGCATCAATACATCTGGAGAAGAAGCCCTACGTAAAGCCTAATCTATGCAATGGATGTGGAGTATGTGTATCCTTCTGTCCTGCTTCAGCTATATCCATGGTTAACGGTAAAGCAGTCATAAACCAGGATAAGTGTATTTGGGGCTGCGGCTGCTGGTCAATATGCCCAGCTAAAGCCATAAGTGGATGGGGGGAAATGCATGTTAGAACAAACGCGGAGTTCAGTGTAAGAATTGCTGAAGCATTGAAGACAATAGTTGAATACTTTAAGGGGAAGATCGGATATGTAAACTACATCGTTGATGTAACACCACACTGTGACTGCTTCAACTGGAGTGATCTACCACTAGTTCCAGATATAGGTGTAGTAGCCTCCAAGGATCCTGTAGCGATAGATGCATGCTCCCTAGATCTTGTTAATAAAACACCACCAATACCTACAGGTCCAGCAAAATACATGCTTAAAGGTGAAGTAGATAAATTCTCAACACTAGGAAGATATACACCAATGTCCTTCCTAGTAGAGCCCTACGGCGGTCCAGCACATGTAGAGCTTCTTCAAGCATGTGTAAAGCTAGGTATAGGATCAATAGAGTATGAGTTAATAGAGGTTAGCTAACATACCAATAAGCAATAAATCACAATTCAAAATCTTATTTATAGAAATAGCTTAAATATCCTAATTTTTCTCAGTTTGCTAGCTGGACTATTGCTTAAGAAGTTAATAATTGCTTACTATTGAAGACTTAAATGATTCTAGCAATAGTTTATGTTAAAGTAAAATCTGAGGAGGATAGCTGCCTACATAAGATAACATCAATAAGCCTCCAAATGAAATGTATAAATAGATAATGGGAACATACAAGCACAATATTACTATAAGCTTTTAAAGGAGTTCAGCCTCTAGACCTTAGATGAGTAGACACTTCTCAAAACCATATCTAAATCATATTATAACTTCAGCTCCAGCTTTAGAGAGTATGCTGAACCCTAAGAGGACATGCTTAACAATTAATAACTTCTTAACACTATCCTACAAACTTAAGATTTACCGATATGGAGAGGTTTAATACGTCTATGGGGGTTGATGTCTAGGATTATTGAGAAGTGGTTTAGTGCTTCTAAAATCAGGAGGGGGGAAAATCTACAAGCAGCATGTGCGGTAAGGGTTAATATAGAACTCATCTCAAAATTCTGTATCTTAGGTGTATGATTATTGATGCTATTGTTACTAAAGCTACACGTATCTTTAAGCCTCCTCTAAAACCCCATAAAGAAACAAAAAACAAGAAAGAAGAGCTTAAATAGTTTTGAGATGAGTTCATAGAAAAATAAAAGTATGGGTTAATCTACTCTAAGCTTATTAGAAGGTGTAGCTTCCACCTGGCTTTAATACTATGCATTTAACCCCTTTTCCAGCTGTAAGCTCTTTAAACTTTTCAACATCTGCCTTAATTACTGGGAAGGTATTGTAATGCATTGGAATAACTGTTTCAGGCTTAATAAGGTCTATAGCTACCAATGCTTCATCAATACCCATCGTGTAGTAGCCTCCAATAGGTAGTAGGCTGATTTTCGGTTTGTAAAGCTCCCCTATAATCTTCATATCCCCAAATAGGCCGGTATCACCTGTATGATATATTGAGGATTCCCTACCTTTAATAACGTATCCTACTGGGAAGCCTCTACTTGATGTGTGAAATGCCTGGGTCATAGTTATCTTTAACCCCTTAAACTCAGCAGTGCCCCCAATATTCATGCCTATAGTGTTTAAGCCTTGATCCTTAAGATAGTTTGATAGTTCAGGAACACTTAGAATTTGAGCCCCTGTCCTTCCAGCTATTTCTACAGCATCACCTAAATGGTCGAAGTGGTCATGGCTGACGAGGATTAAATCTATATTTTTAAGCTCATCCACCTTTACGTTGGAAAGCGGGTTTGAAATCCATGGATCTATTAAAACCTTAACGCCGTCTATGTTTATCTCGAAAGCAGCATGGCCAAACCATCTAACATAACCCATTAAACCACCAGCAGATATTTAAGTGGAAAAATATAAACTCTACTCTAACATTATATTCTGCTAGTAGATGTTGGCTTCTGAAGCCTAAAATTACTTGATTGGTGCTGGACAGTTGATCATGCATCTACCACACATGCTTGCTGCTCTCTCCATTTTCTGCCATGGATCCTCCATTCCTAAAGCTTTCAAGTATTCTTCAGCTGTAGGGTTTTTAGGTATTTCAATATCTTGACGTCCCAACGCCTTCCTAATTAATCCACTAGTACCATATCTACATAGGGTTTTATTTATTCTCGCATATTTAAAGATTTTACCACCTATCTCAACCTCCACATACCCATCCCCATCGATAGCGTTGGTGGGGCAGACTGATACACATACACTACACTTCTCCCTCCTACATAATCTATCCCCGGAATACATGGGGCTTGGCTCCAGCTCAGCCTCCGTTAGGATTGATGATAGTCTTACCTTGGAGCCTGCCTCAGGCGTTATTAGAAGCCCATTCCATCCAAACTCTCCAAGACCTGCAGCAACAGCAGCATGTCTATGGGAGAAGATACCTCTAAGCTCATATGGATCTGAAGGTCTGGATGCAGGGATAGGGATTGATACATATCCTCTCCTCTCCAATAGTCTAGAAATTCTTAAAGCTGCAAGGTCAAGCCTACTGTTTAGAATTATGTAGCCGAAGTTCATGTATATATAGATACAATTCCTAAGCCCACTATAAGCCTTCTGATTCGCAGCTTTAACACCATCACCTACCCTAATCCCCAACGATATAACTGATCTACAGCTTTCCAATATATCGTTGGGCTTATAGCCGTCAGGAGCATTTTTAAAACGATCAATAGAAGCTACACCTACATAATCTATATCCTCCATTAAAGCTAATCTCTTCACATCATCGATTAAACCCATAAATCCACTTAACCTACACCTATAAAAAATTTGCTATAAATACTGGAACGCGGCAACTTAGGATGTTAGATGCGATATGTTAAGTTGCCAGGTCCAATACTGGGATACTGTTAAGTTAACATATAGTAAATCCATAAATCAAAAGCCTAATTTGACAGTATTCATATTAGATAAGTATAGGTATGACCGTAATGTTATGTATATAGCCAACAACTATCATAAACCCAGCTTTAAAAAGCTTAGCCATCCACATCATGATGCTAAGTTAACATATAGTAGACTTATTAAGCCTAAGGATTAGCTTGACAGTATCAAAATACATGGATGTGGTAACTTAAGAAGCTAGATGCAATATGCTAAACTGCTAGGGTATCTGGTATAGCCTAAAAGCTGAGGTCTACAGAGTATGTAGATCCGCCTTGTAAACTTCAAGAAGGATGTTGTAGAGTATCATCCTAGGGGCTATCTGAGCCTAGATGTCAATGAGAATGTTGTCTCTGCGCTTATTGACAGCGATGTGCGCTTCTTCGAGACAGGGTTCAGGAATACCACTCTCGGATACTACCGCAGAAAAAGGATATAGAACAAAGAAGAGGATTTTGGGAAAGCTTAAGGAGAAGAAAAAGAAGAACGATTTAAGGTGGAAGCTAGCTAACATAATTGTCAGGGCAGCCAAGGAAAAACAATACGCCATTGTGATGGAAGACTTAGGCGATAAGCCTGCTAAAGCTAGATGGAAGCCTGCGCCGTTAGGCTCTACCGCCATTCATAACCCCACACAGATCTGAGCATCTGTGTGGGCGAGATGGAAGATCCTTGATGTAGATGATAATGAAAGACTAAAATGAGCATCAAGGGTCAAACGGAAACCTAAATACAGAAGTATCATATTGCAGATTAATAGACCAATCTGTAAATGGCTAACTACAGTATTTTACGTAGCTTTTCTACTGTTTCTTCGAGTATATGCTATAGTTATCTTGAGGATGGAGAGGATTACAGATTCAATGTAAAGCAAGCAGATAACAATGGGAAATAGTGGGAATAACTTTAGTGAAATACTATAGCCTTCATAACAATTCCGCTGGAACTAATGATTGTATTGATCTCCATCCTCTTACCTTTCTTATTCTCATCTCATCTATGTATCTCTTCAGCTTTTTCTTATCCACCATGTCTGCTAACTTAGGAATAATGTCTTCCCTAAATGGGTATCTGTAGTATATAAGGTCTAGAAGGGTTTTCTCAGGGCTACTTATCCTTACTAGCTCACCAATATCCTCCAGAAACATGTACTCATATCCGAAGTACATTTTACCGGAAATCTTCCTGAGAATTATCTTGTATTCAGCTATCTCCCTTAACCCCCCCTTCACAATGCTGGAGACCATGGGGGAAAGTATAGTTAAAGCTGTGACCTGATCCCAAGCCCCATGTAGAAAGGCAGCTGATCCAAGCCCAATGTAGGCCATCGGTATAGCCTTTACAATCATGTATGGAGACTTCTTAAAGGTATATACTCCCTTCACAAGCTCCTCTATCTCCCCTTTCCTCCTCAATCTATGGATTAAAAGCTTTGCATAGCTCTCACCAACAGCATGCTTAACGAAGCTATATGTGAATATGGATGAGCTTCTAAGCTTCTCAAGTAGCCTGGAATACTTATATCTTGGCATACTTCCTCACCTTCTTCTCTATCGTGTTGAAGCTTGGAGGAATCCCCATTAGGATAAGCTCCCTTAATCCGGAGAAGTCATCAGGCTTCCTTAACCTTTCCGCAAGGAGCCTAATATCCTCCCTTATGGATTCCGGATCACAGATATCTAATAAGTAGTAAATATCGTAGAGGTCTCTTGACTTCCACCTCTCCAGAAATGCCGTAACTTTCTCCTTAACCAGGTCCTCCTGCGTTAATGTTCTAACAATGATACTACTGCCATCCACTAACCAGTAATCAGCCTCCACAACCTTTCCTCCTCCATGCATTGGGGATACTTCAAGCTCCACCTCCACATTATTCTTAAGCCTCATGTAGAGAACCTTGGATGGTGTTAACTCTAACTTCGTTACTTTAAAAGAGGAGGAGATACTGTTTGCTAAATTCTCCGGATCATCATGGTAGATGTCTATATCGATAGAAAACCTCTTCCCTCCATACACCCTCCAGACAGCTAAACCCCCATGAATTACAAAGTAGAATCTTCTTGAAAGCTCTAAAATAACAGCGTCTTGAAGCTCAGCTATCTTTAAGAGCTTACCCTTCAACACCTTAACTAGTGGAATTTTCCTATAGACCATAGGAAATATAGACTAAAGTTATATATAAATATAACCTTAGTCCACATCTTTCTATAACTTAATTACTGTCTATTCCAGCTTTATTATAGGTTATGGTAATGCTGTATATATGGTGTGGGCAAAGACATCCACACATCAATGAACTCAACATGGCTGGGTCTAATCCTCCCTCGTCTCTACCAACAGTTTCAAATAGATAGACTTAAATAGATGTGAACCGTCTTACTTTCGTGGAGGAAGCTTGGAGATGATGAGTCTTCAACGAATTCGAAGGAACAAGATCTAGTTATGGCCAGGGTTTACATATGTTAACGTAGACAGAAACCTTACCAATACCTGTGATTAAATTACCTTTAGGTTGTAGAGGTATTCTTCCTAATAATTGTAGTGTATAGGTAGCAGTCGCATTTCTAGTGTTTATATGAGTGGTATGTATTATGATGTATTTAGGAGCTTGTATGAGCTGGTTATGGTAGGATGCGTTTTGAGAAGTAGTTTAGGGAGTATAGTGGTGCAGCTGGGCTGTGGCCTGTGGCTCTATCTTTAGCTATTAGGTAAACTATTGGGGCTTTTGAATACCTCATAAATATGGTATCGTGACCTACGCATAGCCCTACAACAACGTTTAGCTCTGTACCAACATGGTTTAGTATCATTGCTTGAAGAACAGGATTACATATGGATTCATGAATTCCCGGTTTTAACTTATCCTTCTCTTCAAGCCCAATCCATGTCTTATCTATGGAGCCGCATTTACATCCTATAGAGTAGACGTCAAGCCCCCACGATTCAAAAACCTTATCTAGCTTACTAGCCTCCTCACTTAACCCTATGCAGAAGGCAACTCCAACCTTCCTAATATTGAGTCTTTTACAAAACTCAGCAACCTCTCTAACTCTAGGCCAGAAGCCGTATCCCTCCTTCTCTATAAGTGTGGAGAAGCGGTGAATATTCTTAATAAATTCATTCTCATACTCCCTCATAGATTCCTTAACGATCTCAGGATATACAATCATAGGGCAGAAGGCAGGTTTTTTAGCTTCCGGGTCACGGTAGCAAGGCTTCAACGGGCATTTAGCACATTGAGGAGATTTCCCACTACCCATAGCGACCAGTTAAACAGAGATATATTTAAAGCTTAGCGCTAAATTTAGAGTTATGAATGGTTTAGGTAAAGTGGAAAGGTTTATTAGGGATTATAATGTTGATGGGGAATTGTTAAAGCTAGATAGATATGCAAAGTCATCTGAGGATGCATCTCAAGCTTTAGGAATACCTAAAGACCATATATTGAAGACAATAATAGTGATTGGAAGCAATAATATACCCTACGCTATACTTCTACCAGGTGATAAAAAAATAAGCTATGATAGATTGAAGAAGACACTTAAAGTAAGGGATGTAAAGCTTGCCAGTTTTGAAGATGTGAAAAACATTACTGGACTAGAGCCTGGGGAGGTTTCCCCATTTACTGAGGAGGTTAAGAGGCTAACATGTATTCTAGATTCATCCGCAGCTAGAAGAGACATCGTAGTTGTTGGTGGTGGATCCCACTACACCCTAATTAAAACTAGAGTTAGTGAAATAATCCGTGTTCTTAAACCTATAGTAGCTGAAATATCAAAGTAAATATATATCAACGCTTCCAACAACATTGAGAACAAGTTGATGATACATCCCCATAATGTTAGCCACTACATAAATAATGGTGGAGGCTTAAGTAGGTTTGACAGCAAGTCCTTCTTAACGAAAACTTATAAATATTCTTAAATGGTAAGATAAGATGATGCTAGCACGGGCATATGTAAGAGTTTATGGAGTTGTTCAGGGAGTATTCTTTAGAGCGTATACTAGAAGAATGGCTAAGTCTCTAGGTTTAAAGGGTTATGTAAGGAATATGGATGATGGAAGTGTGGAAGCTGTTTTTGAGGGGGAGAAGGAGAAGGTTATGGAGGCTGTAAAGTGGTGCCATCATGGACCACCTCACGCAATAGTTGTAAAAGTAGATGTGAAATGGGAGGAATATAAGGGGGAATATGGTGACTTCCATATTTTATACTAAACCTATTGAAATTTAAAGATTTGCAGCTTAATTTCGTAAATTTATTAATGCAGTAAAAGGGAAAACTTTAACATCATTCCTTAATCCATACCGATTTAAAATGGAAGTACAATTATTGAAGAGTTAAGCCGCAAAGCTCTAGTTGATAATTAATGCTCTGAATATGTTATGAAGTTTGAATTTAAAAGTATTTCTCCTTTAGATATTAGCTTCTCAATAAGGCTTCTACTTGTCTTTGTAATATCTAGATTTAGGGATTCCCTAAGTGGGATAACAGCGATTTCAAGAGCATCACTTGATGGCTTCGCGTTTTCAAGAGGGTTTTTAGGCTTAACTAATACATCAATGAGGACGTAGTGATACTTAATCCCCCCTTCATCATCATATACTACAAGCTCATCAATATTCACAATACCTATAGGATCCCCCTTAATACCTGTCTCCTCATAAAGCTCCCTAACAGCAGCTTCAGAAATGGATTCTCCAAGCTCTAGGTGTCCACCAGGAATACTCCACTTCCCAGCTCCTGGAGGATATTTCCTCTTTACTAGTAGGATTCTGCTACTATCATCTACAGCAACAACTCCAACACCGACCTCAGGCTCTTTAGGATACTTCATAGCAGACTACGGTATAGCTATAGCTATTCCATCACTTCTAGGATCTGCTGTTGCTTGGAGAAGCCCATCCCCTCTTCTATATAGGGCTTGTGATAAGCCAACTGCTGGGCTGTAGTATGGTAGGGGTTTAGCCTGTAGATCTATTTTCGGATGGGGGATTCTACATTCATAAACGATCTCCCCCCTTAACCCTGTTAGAGCTATTCTAGGAGCATCCACGGCTTCAGCTATGTTCATGTTGAAGTCAGCAATGTTTGAGAGTATTTGGGCATGGATTTGAGGTCTTAAATCCCCACCTGCACATCCAATAATGCCGAATCCGTTCTGGTCTTGAAATCCTAGAATAGATAGTGTGTGGAGAGGTCTCTTGCAGGGATCAATTCTATTCGGGCTATTCTCATTTAGACTGAAGCCTAAACCCCTACATTGAAATGTTACTCCATTAACAGTTATTAGTGAGCCGAAGGGGTAGAATAGGCTTTGTATAAATCCTACAATATTACCCCATCTATCAGCAACAGTGAAGAATGTTGTATCATCAATATTAGCTTTAAAGCCACCGGTAGACATCATGCTCCTACTAGATATGTAGCTTTTTGATAATAGCTTATCTATAGGAGCCTTATAGTATAGGGGGTCAGCTACATATCTATCCCTATCCTCATATGCAAGCATAGATACATTAACTAAAGTATTTACATGTTCACTACTGTAGTAACCCATAGATTTAACGTTGTACTCTTCAAGAACGTTAAGAATCATCAATGTTGTAATTCCCTGAGAGTTTGGGGGTACTTCACATAATCTAAATCCCCTATAACTAATCTCTATAGGGCTTACCCATTCAGACCTGTGTGAGGCGAAATCCTCATAATCTATTGGGCATCCACTACTTCTCAAACCATCTACAAGAATCTTAGCTACTGAACCATTATAAAACGAGGAAAGACCATCATCAACAAGCCTGTCAAGAACATCTGCAAGCATAGGTTGAACAACTATATCTCCAACACTTAGAGGCTTACCATTCCTTAAAAATATCTCTGCCCAACCCCTTGAATACCATTCCTCACCATATGCAAGCTCTATCGCTCTAGCTAAACCCCTCCCAACCGGGAATCCATTTCTAGCCATGTTGATTGCGGGTTGGAGAAGCCTTCTTAAAGGCATTGTGCAGAGTTCCCGGTATATTTGAAGCCATGAATCCACAAGTCCAGGTACAGTAACCACCCATGGTCCACGTTTAGGAAGCTGGGATCCAAACATCTCCTTAACACTATTAAAGCTAATGTTTCTGGATGAACGTCCAGACCCGTTTAAAACCCTAACCCTACCATTATCTACGATCATGATGAAGGAGTCCCCACCCAAACCGCAGGCGTAAGGTATGGTAACAGATAACACAGCACTTACAGCTATAGATGCGTCGAAAGCATTACCTCCCTCCTCCAACACCTTAAGACCGATAAGAGCAGCATTAGGCTCCTCAGCAGCTACTACACCCCTAAACCCTAAAGCCAACATACCAGGCATAACCTAAATAAAACACGAAATATATAAATCTAAGCTCATCATCGATGCTGGATGCAGCTTAAATATTTGCAATCTAATTAGCATCTAACAATTTACGTGGGAACCTACTCATTAAGCAGTATAACATTTATATTTCTGTGTTTTCTGTTATTTTGTGATTGAGTATTTAAAGCTTATTGCTCCAAGCTGGGATGAATTGTTTACAGATACTGTTAAGCTAGCGGAGATTGTTGAGTCTAGCGGTTTTAAGCCTGATGTAATTGTAGCTATTGCGAGGGGTGGATGGATTATTGGTAGGCTGCTTTCAGACTTTATGGATCAGCCGAACGTAACGGATATTAGAGTTGAGTTCTACAAGGACATATATGTAACTGAGCCTAAGCCACGTATTACGCAGCCTATTGGAGTAGATATTAAGGGTTTGAAAGTGCTTGTTGCTGATGATGTTGCTGATACAGGTGAATCATTAACAGTAACTGTTGAGTATCTTAAATCTCTTGGAGCTGAAGAGGTTAAGATAGCGACAATCTATGTTAAGCCATGGTCTAAGATTAAGCCAGACTACTACGTTAAGGAAACGGATGCATGGATAATATTCCCACACGAAATTAAGGAAACAATCGATAAGCTATATTTGAAATGGGTTTCTGAAGGTAAAACCATAGATTGGATGCTTAAAACCCTAATAGGTTCAGGAGTAAAAGAAGAATATGCAGAGTACTTCCTAAGAAAAGCAGCCAAACATAAATCAGGTTAATACTAAAATATTGATGCAATGAATTCTCGTTATTAATAATTCATCAAGCTGATAATAAATAACATAATAAGCTGCAAACTCATACTTAATTTAGACATATCTATAAACATGTAGTATTGTTCTAGTTGAAGCTGAAAGCTCAAATTTTTAAATACAATAAAAAATTAGAGTTATTTAGAGATTCCTTTTCCAATTTTCTCTACATGATCTATTTTCTCTCTCATTTTTGATATTGCTTCATCAATTCCCTTGATTATTTTCCCCTTCTCCCCTAGATGTTTTTTAAGTTGATTAAGTTTGTTTAGGGATTCGTTAAGTTTGTTTATTACTTCTTTTAGATGATTTATTGCCTCCTCCCTTCTCCTCCTCGCTACTTCATTCTCTATGTCTCTTGTTATTTCCTCCATCCTCCTTAGATGTTTACTTATCTCCTTAGCTACTCTATCCTCCTCTATCTTCCCCTTCACTAACTTGTTTAGCTGACCAATTATTCCAGCTATTAGCCTCTTAGATTCTCCAAGCAGCCTAGCAGTTTCATTAATTCTACCCTCTCCAAGCATTATTAAAGCCTCATTTAGAGTTTCATTAGATTCATTAATAGCATTCCTAACATTATTAATGGCTTCCTTAATCTCATCGCTAATTTTCTCTAGTGAATTTACGGTATTGCTTAGTTTCTCTATGAATTTTCTATGGGTTTGTATTGCTACTTCAAGACCTATTGCAGCCTTTCCCTGAACCATCTCCCTTATTTCCTCACGTACCTCCCTACAAACATAGCTTGCAACTATTCTTATGCATCCCATAGCTTCCTTTAGACATTCCTTAGCCTCATCATATTTCCCATTACTAATAAGACTCCTAGCATTTTCTAGTAGTGTTTTAGCTCTAGTTAGATTTTCCTTAATATCTTCAGGGAGGCTAATACCCCTATTTTTAATAAATTCCTCAACTCTACCTATTGAGGATTCTAGCTGTTTTACACAGTTCTCTAAATTTGTTTTCTGTCTAGTATCTGCAGCGTATAGAGCTGATGGGGTAAGTATTGAGGTTATTAGTATAGACACTATCGCTATTGAAGCTATTTTTAACATACTTTTAACACTCATTAAACCACCACTATAACTATAGTGGAACACATATTTAGATGTTAAGTACTTGGAACTGTTCCAAGAGGATGGTTTAAGACTAATCAATATTGGTAGTTAAGATTTAATGACGAAGTTAACTTTGAAATACTAAGCTTCATATTCTATATTTACATAGCGGATTAGGATTTCTATGATTAACTAGTTAGGGAGCTGTTTTGAAGTAGCATAATCCTCATAAACGAGGCCTACAATCCCTAAATACACTAAATTAATAGCTTCCACAAATCCTAAAACCATTTGAGAAGTAGAGAAGGTTATTACATTCAGATTTTAAGAGAAACTTAAATTTTGAAGTATAAACATAGCTTAACTTAAAATATTTATTGCTTTATAGCTTAATTATCCATCACATAGAGAATTCATGCTCTTAGTTTATGTTAAGCATTTTAGAATAGTGATTAAACATATTTTAGATTATGAGGGATAATTAATACGTGTTGGGGAATTGTACTGGGCTTTATGTAGTGGGCTTGTTGAGCTTAGCGTTGCTGGAGTTATTGTTGATGATTTGAATTTGGGTTAAGCTTATAATTGTTGTATCCGCTATAATCTACCTAGTATTTTTCCAGGTCTTGCACCTGTATGTTTACCCTTCTCAACAACAAGAACTCCATTTACAAGTAGGTACTCCACCCCCTCAGCATATATTGCTGGGTTTTGATATGTTGCTTTATCTACTAGCTTTAAAGCATCGAAAACAACTATGTCAGCCCACATACCCTCACGTATTATACCTCTATTTCTCAGCTTAAGCTTCTTAGCTGGCAGTGAAGTCATTCTCCTAATAGCCTCACCTAAGGATAATACTACATCCTCCCTTACATACTTCGCTATAACTCTTGGGAAGGCTCCGTAAGCTCTAGGATGCTGAATACCTCCTAGAGGCCCTTCACCTACTTTAACCCCATTATGGTCTGATCCTATCATAACCCATCGCCTACTTAGAAAGCTTTTAAGATCATCCTCACATCCATAAAATAGAATTATAGATACACCCCCACCCTCATCTGTTAAAAGCTTAAATACGGCTTCCAGCGGGTCTAGATTCAAGATATTAGCTATTTGAGATATTGTTTTCCCCTCCAGAGGCTTATTCCTATCTGTATTGACTGATGCTACAACTATATTATCCCAGCCAACCTCAGAAGCTATACTTCTCCATCCATCCACACCCTCCTCCACATCTCTCCTAATCCTATCCTGAATAGATGGATTATTAATTCTCTCAATAAGCTTCTTAATACCCCCCTCCTGAACCCATGGTGGAAGTATAGCGTAGAGACCTGTTTGTCCAGCAGTGTATGGATACTGGTCAGCAGCTACATTAACCCCACTCCTCCTCGCCTCCTCTATAGTTTTTATAATTTCACTACTTCTACCCCAATTCCCCCCACCCATAACCTTAATATGGGATATTTCAATAGATACGTTTGCCTCCCTACCTATTCTTACAGCTTCAGAAATAGCTTTAAAAACATCGGCTCCCTCATTCCTAATATGGCTAGCAAATACTCCACCATACTCCCCAACAATCTTCGCCAGCTCTACTAGCTCATCTGTTTTTGCAAATAATCCTGGAGGATAAGCTAAACCTACACTCATACCGAAAACACCGTCCTCCATAGCTTGCCTAACAAGATTCTTCATAGAGTTAAGCTCACTCCTACTTGGCTCACGCTTTTCAAAACCCATTACAGCTATTCTAATAGCTCCATGACCTACTAGGGGAGCTATATTTACTGAAATACCTTGACGCATAACCTCCTCATAGTATTCCTTAATGGTTATCCATGTCCATGGCAGATATTCAGACACCCTACCGAAAAATGAGTCTAAATAGTTTTTAAGTAGTGGAAGATTATCTCTATTAACAGGTGCAGGTGATAAGCCACAGTTCCCTACAACCTCTGTTGCTACACCCTGATATACCTTACTCTCAGCCCCGGGATAAATTAGTGCAGTTATATCTGAGTGGGAGTGTATATCAATAAATCCTGGAGCTACTGTAAGTCCTCCAGCATCAATTACAATATCAGCTTTAGAAGTGGGGATTCTCCCTATCTTCACTATTCTACCCTCACATACTCCTACATCAGCTCTAAGCCACCGACTACTAACCCCATCTACTATAAACCCATCCTTAATTAAAACATCATATTCTACAGTCATAATTCTAAAAAGTGTTAGAGTAGAAATACTTTATTAACTATTTAATACTTTGTTGGCTTACATGATGACTTTAAAGCGGAAAGAATAGCTCCGTGAGTTTAATCTATTATAATTGTATGCTACATCCCCTCCAGGATGGATTTCTCACCTTTAAATATTTTCTTTAGGAATTCCTTGTATTTATTTATTGATATGGTTTGAAGCGGATTTATACCTTTTGATTCAGCAATCATTACTGATGATAAGCCAGCTATATGTGAGCCGTATATAAGCTTTGTAAGAGGTGATTTTCCCTTAAGCTCTAGGCTTAGGGCTTCAAATCCTAAACTCCTTAAATAACTTAAAACAAATCTTGTAAGCATATCTGCATATATGGTTTCATCTCCGGGATCCAGTATTAACACTTTAAAGTTTCCTCTAGACCCTTCATACCCTACTATATCGTTGTGGAAGTATTCAGGTATTACTTCATACTTAGCTATCATTTTGGAGTTTTCGTTAAGCTCATTTTTAAATCTTAAAGCTAAGGGCTCATATCTAACATCAGCTATTATTATAGGTATTGAGTCTTTAAGGGTGTTAGCTATGTTTCTAGCAGCTTCAATATTCCTACCAGTATCGAGAGAATTAATACTTTCATTAATCTCCCATTCATCAACGATGTTTACGTCCAGCATCAGTAAGACCTTCAACGCTGAGTATAGCAGTAGGGGGAATGCTGACCTGGGGGTGTAGCCGCCATCAACCCTAACGTGGGGGAAGCTGTTTTTTAAAGCTATTTTCTCAAGTAATCCACCTGAAGATATAGCTACAATATTAGCGCCATACTTAACCCCATACTTAACAGACTCCACAGTTTCAACAGTATTACCTGAATACGATACAGCTATGAGCAATGTTCTACTGTTAACCCATTTAGGAATATTGAAGCTCTTAGAAACATGTACTGGAATACTAAGCCTCTCAAACCCTAACATCTTGATGAAGTCTCCGACAATGCCTGAACCCCCCATACCTACAACAACAATATTGCTGAAGGAATAAGTCTTAAAGTTCTCAACAGGATAATTCAATGCCTTACAGACCATATTAGGCCAGGAAGCATAGTAATCCAGCATTAAGACACCTATTCAGGTATCTTTATGGAGCATGGTACTCCACACGAGCATTTACCACATGCATCACATACACCGCCAACAGCATCCCTATACTTTCCATCATTAACCTCAATCCAGTCTCTACATTTAAACTTACCAGTACTCCAGTTTTTTAAAGCGTTTACAGGGCATTTTAGAACACATTCCCCACATCTTCCACCCCTCTTAACAGTACAGTATTCAACTTCAGGTCTAGCATCCGGATTCAGCCTTAAGCTGGTTAAAACAGTTCCCAGCCTAACAGCAGCTCCCTTAGGGGTTATGAGTAGATTGTTTATTCCAAAGGTTCCTAAACCTGCAACATAGCCTGCATGTCTATGACTCCAGTGTGAGGTAAGAGTTTCCCTATCATAGTCGTGGGTTGCCTTAAGCCCTATAGAATTAAAGCCTACCCTACCTAGAGCATCAGCAACAGCTTGGGATAAGTGGTTAATTAGCTTATTTGTTAGGAAATATTCCTTAAGCCACTGAATAGACGGCTCCATACCCTTTGAGTTGCTTTCCACAGCTTCAAGACTTAACGGTACTGCAAAAACGATAATGCTTTCAACATCTTTAAGAAGCTCTCTGGGATGATGAATCCATGGATGAATCCCCCTAATTCTAAACCATAAAGGATCATTAGCTGATGCAACTCCTAAAACAGGAGGTAATCTATACTTAATTCCAAACTTAGAGCTGAAGACTTCCACCTCATTATTAACTAGGGATTTAATATCCTCAATATGCATAAAACCATAATAGGGGGAAGTATTTAAATATTACATTATGCCTAACATACACTCCATAAATCAATAGTGAAGCTTAGGTTTCTGAAACCATATAAGCTCGTACTTCTGGAGGGCTTATAGCTTATTATTAGTATAGTTATATAGGATGAGGAAGTCAAAAGTAGAGTTGAGGGGATTATTCTACAGCTTCATATCATCATACATAGTAAACATGCTTTCAGGAATATGTCCTGAAAAATCGTTTCTATACGCTTTGGAGAATATTGAGGATGAGGTTAATGTCGGTGAAGATATTAAAACTAAGCTAATAACAGGTACACCTATCTTAGAGGTTATTAACGATTTAGAGAGGGTATTTAGCCCATTCGAGGTTACAATAACCAAATTCGTTACAAGAGTAAGTATTGAAAGCCCCCATAGCCTCAGCAACATCGGCAAAATAATAACAAAAATAGTTTCAGTAATGTATGATTGTATTAGATATGAGGAAACCAGGCTTAAAATAATGAGGTATAGAGTTAAAGCAATAATTACAATTATAAGCTTCATTTCAGGAATGATTGTTAACGTTCTCCCACACGTTATGGCTCTACTCATCCATGGAGCTGTAATAGACCCAACAGCTAACACACTCCTCACAATATCTCTATTAGCTAATCTCACAGTTTCCTCATTCATAATTTCAATAATAGTTATGAATGAAAAGCCGGAAGTAGATTCAATAATATCAATCCTCAGCTTCATACTTGCATACATAATAGCTAAGTCAATATTTAGAATTACCTAATACCCTGAAACTATTTAACCACCAATACGAATAACGTTAATGCTAAATGCTGAAACCCTTAAACATGTGGAGGCTAGATTACAAAGTATGGAGGAATTCCAGTAGTAAGGTGGACAATAGCTAATCAATTAGGGAGGCGTCTTGAGTCTACTATATGTTTTCACTATTAAATTTTGAGAGGACATCTAGTATCTGCTTATCAAGTGGTGGATGCTTCCTCCTTTTAGCCTTCATAGGCTTAATATAGGAGCCGACAGTATTGAAGGATTTTAACGCTAAATCATCCCCCTCACCCTCAACATATCTATCCCAATCATTAAAGTGTTTAAAGCCGTATGGATTAGCCATATCAGGCATGAAGTCAAGTATTCTATATGGATCAATACATACGCAAACAACATCTAAACATCTGTGAAGGCTTAGAGGAGCTGTGAAAAGCCTCTGTACATCAATTTTATTCTCAACCCTTAAGCTGTCAGCATTACTACTTAAAGCAATATCAACAATCCTACTGTAAAGCTTTAAGATAACGTATTCAACAACAGCGTAAGCTAAATCTAATGGATGAATCCTTCCATACAAATCTCTTGAAAAAGCTAATGGATGTATATGTATATGGCATCCCCTACCACTCCACTTAACAATAACGGACTTCACTACACCCTCCCCATCTAGAAACCTAACAATCTCATCTGCAATAGCTAATGTTACCCTCCAATTCTCCAATGCATTATCCACATCCCATGTAGGCATGCAGGCAGTAATGTTTGGGAGGGAGGCAACATCCTCAAAATCCTCAAGCCTGGAGTATACGTTTATAGTTGCATATATTGTCCTCGGCTTAAGTGCTTCAAGCCTTTTAAGAATGTTTAAAACATCGTTAACCCCATCAATTCTTAAAGGCTTACCCCTAAAATAACGTACAAGTATTTGACCTCCACCACTATCCCTCCCCTCAACATGAACACCAACCCACCTACCCCTACAAAACCTTACAACATTACTGGAAACAATATCGGTTAAGTAATGCTTAAATACATCAACCACATAAACAATAAGCAGTAGAGTAGAAAAAGCTTAGCTTACAGCGGGCGTGTCCAACTACTTATAAACTTTTCTAGCATAATCTTGGATACGGTAGCTTAGAAGTTAATATGTAGTGTTGTTGGTTTATGATGTGAATAGGTTAAACATACTGCATTTTTAAAATCTCATTAAATCTATGTAGTATCTTTTTAAACTGTTTTTTAAAAATTGGGGTTTATGATAGCTGTTAGCTAATAGATAACATACAGTAGCATAACTCTAATTTTGGCTCTAGTATTCAGTAATTATTGTAGAGCTGTCTTGTAAGTATTTTAGCAGTATACTATGATTCTTAGGATTATTCTGTTCTTGCCGACTCCATCTTCTTCGTCTTTAATCTATCTCCAATACTGTTAATGCTCCGAATACACCCTCCCAAACCTATACGAGTATAATGATTCATCATATACTCTATCCCTTATTCTGCTCCATATCCTCTTGGACTTGTTAATCCCCTCTTTATAATGGGTATGTATCCCTTAGATACTATTGTATTCAGTACAGGCTTAGCGTCGAATACTCCATCACCAAGCATGAATCCTAAACCCTCAGGTATACCCCTAACAAACTCCACCTCAGAGCTTGCTAGCTCTGCATGTACTGGGAATATTGTGCTACCACTCCTCACATCTAGGAATAGCTCATGAAGCCTCCCCAACCAGTCAGTAAACTTCGTTGAGTCTACTACTGAGTAATCGTACTCTATGAGGTTAAGGAGCCTGAAGAGTATTTTCAAAACCTCCCCCACAACATCCCCATGCCTAACCTCCCAATAGTGTAGTGTGGATTTAGGAATTCTAACACCGAGGTATATGAGGGATAATTCCCCAGCATACCTTAAGCCTTAAAAACCTCCTTCAAAACCAATGCCTCCACATAAAGCCTAGGAGACCTCCAAAACCTCCTACTAATCCTTGAATCAATATCCATAAAATCCAAAGCATAATCTAAAGCAGCCATTAAGAAGCCAACATCATAAACCCTAACATCCCACCTCCTAAGCATAAAGAGAAATAACCAAAAACTAAAATAATAGTTGGACACGCCCGCTCGTCTTGTAAACTTAAGCTTGCTAATTAACTTCTAGGTAAAGCTTAAGTTTACAAAGCGCGCCCGCTTACAGCAAAGTATTTAAGCTTCAACTATTAAATGCTTGTTGTTATGCTGCATGAAGCTATTGAGAGCATAGTTTCAGAAAACAAGTTTATAGCAGGCATCATAGTTTTCGGCTCTACTGCTAGGGGGAAAGCAGTGAGAGAAGCGATTTAGACCTACTTATCCTATGGGAAAACCTTAACGTTAACCCTAGCAAACGCCACATCCACATCTACAAGGCAATCTCTAAACACCTCCCAGCCGAGAAGCTTACAGTAGTAGATATGGAGTATACTAGATTCCTAAACATTAAGAAAGCTACACCACTACTACTCAACATAATATGGGATGGAGTAGCCGTCTACGATAAATATGGGAGGCTGGAGGACTTCATGTTGAAGGTAAGAAGGAAGCTGGAGAGTAAGGGGGTTGTAAGAAGGAAAGATGGAAAACACTACTACTGGGAGCTGCCGAAGCCAGGCTGCAAGATTAAGCTAGAGGTGTAAATATGGAAATAGATCCTCAGGAAGAAGTAATATACAGGCTAAACAGCTGTAGAACAGCTTGAAGCCGCTACAAAAAGACTTAGTATAGAAGACTGGGTTGGAACAGTACAAGCATCACAGCTTACAGCGGAAAACGCAGCAAAAGCTGTAATAGCGTACTTCCACCTACCAGGCTGGACCCATGATCCATCCAATGAGCTAAGAGAAATACTGAATAAAATCCCAAACCACCTAAAAGACGATGTTGGGAAACTAATTGATATCGTTAGTACACTAGCTCCCGAACACGGTAGAGCAAGCTATGGAATACCTACTGAGAGAATAACTCCTAGACAGCTCTACAATAGAGAAAACGCGGGGGAAGCTCTTAGAAAAGCACATGAAGCCTACGAAATCTCCAGGAAAATCCTAAAACACCTAGGCTACAAGCTCTAACAGGCATAAACCAGCAAACTAAGAAACTTGAATTCTACAACCACAATAGCTAATAAGAAAACACATATTCAACATGAAGCCTATAGAAATCCATAACGTTAAGGGCTTCTAAACCCTAAAGGTACTAGCTCTAATTTTAGTGAATACCCACAACCAGAGGGAGGATTACAATCTGCATCATAGCATCCAGTTCCAGACAGGCTGCTTTAGATTAGCTAAACTCAGCCTAAAACTGTATATTCCGCTAAGCCATTACGATACTATGCATAGCATCCATACTTACAGTGTTGAGGAGCTGTATGCAGAGTCTCCCAGCTTTAGTCATGGAGAGAGTTAATAGGGTGTAGTAGCTATTAAAGCTTCAAGCCTGCAGTGGATTTGTAGTTTGGGGTGGAAGTTCTAAGCATCTTAGCTCCATCAGGGGATGTAGTGGTTCCTCCATTAGAGGCTGTGGAATAAGCAATGTTTAAATCTATCCGTTAAATTTGCTAGTTATGGTTGAGGTAGGTTCTGTTAGGATGGTGGAGTTGACCGTACTTGTTGATAATAGTATACCGCTACCTAGAAACAGGTGTTTAGCTGCTGAGTATGGTTTATCAATTCTCATTCATGCTGTAGGTGAAGAGGAAACATGCATACTCTTCGATACCGGGTCAACAGGTAAGGTGCTTAGCGAAAACATCGATGTTTTAGGATTTAATATTAGGGATATTGACTATGTGGTTTTAAGCCATAGACACTACGACCATACTGGTGGTCTTAAAAAGCTTTTAGAGCTAGTAGGAGGTATACCTGTACTAGCTCATCCAAACCTGTTTGAGCCTGCATTAACAGATACTCCTAAGCTTAGAAGTATAGGTATTCCAGAATCTAGGGAGCAGATTATGGCTTTAGGATGCAGCCTAATTCCAGTAAGGTCACCGGTAAGTATTGCTTCAGGCATCATGCTGACAGGTGAAATACCGAGATCATGGGGACCTAGTAGTACCAGTAGGTTTTATAGGGTTGTTGATGGTAGGATTGTGGATGATGATATTGTTGACGAGTCCTCCCTTATAGTTAACGTTGAGGGTAAGGGGCTTGTAATCGTTGTGGGATGCTGCCATGCCGGAATCGAGAATATAGTAAACTACTCTAAGGAAATAGCTAATATTAAGAATATATATGGTATTGTTGGTGGTCTACATCTACTACGTTCCTCAACAGATAGGGTTGATGATGTTGTTAGCTTCATATCCGGTCAAAACGTTAAAGCTTTAATGCCTATGCACTGCACCGGAGTTACTGCTGAAGCTAAGCTTAAAGAGAGGCTTCCCAACATCTACCATGTAGGAGGGGTTGGGGCTAGATTGAGAGTTTAATGTTGAGGTGGCTAAGTTGAGTATACAGCTTAAACCTATAGGTGTGGTTCATGTAGATGTTGATGATGAAGCTATTAGGAATTCATGGAGTGGTGTTAAAGGTGTTGTTGAGGTTTTCAGGGAGTATGGTGATGGACTTAACGGCATTAATGGATTCTCACATCTAATACTTATAGCTTATCTCCATAAGGTTACTGATGATCAACGTAGAACCCTTAAGGTTAGGCCTAAGCGATTCTTAAGGTTCAATATCAATATCAGCGACCTACCTGAAGTAGGTGTTTTCTGCACAGACTCACCCCATAGACCTAACCCCATAGCCTTAACCATAGTTAGGCTTATTAAGCGTGAAGAACTCTACCTACATGTTGAGGGGCTAGACCTCTTTAATGGAACACCAATACTCGACATTAAACCATACACACCAAATAGAAGAATAGCTGATGTAGATGTTCCAAAATGGTATGAAACATTAGCCTGTAAAGCTGCTGGAAAGCTGGATGCCTAACACTACCTAGCTGCAGTATACTCCGGAGGCAATAACCTCTCCATAGTAGCTTAGAGTTAAATTCTTAAATCTAAAAGTACCGTATAGTTATGCAGTTCAGATTTACTCTTAATGGATTAGAGATTATTGTTGTAAAGGGTGATATTACCGATATTGAAGCTGACGCTATCGTTAATGCTGCAAACCCCTATCTTAAGCATGGAGGAGGAGTTGCCGGCGCTATTGTTAGGAAGGGGGGAGACATTATACAGAGGGAGAGTGATGAATATGTAAGGATTCACGGCCCCATACCTGTTGGTGGAGCTGCTGTTACTGGTGCAGGTAGGCTTAAAGCTAAGTATATTATTCATGCTGTAGGTCCAGTCTACGGCGAGAAGGGTGGAGATGAGAAGCTGGCTTCAGCTATAAAGTCAGCCCTCAGCAAAGCTGAGGAGCTTAAGCTTAACACCATAGCTTTACCAGCAATATCTACCGGTGTTTACGGCTACCCCCTTGAGAAATGCGCTGAGATTATGGCTAACATCTTAAAGAAGTTCTCTAAAACCGCCTTATCTCTAAGTAAGATTATTGTATGCCTCTACGATGAGAAGGCATTTAACATATTTAGTAAGGTTTTCAATAAGGCTCTGAAAGCTGACAATCCAGCATTTACCATGATGTAAACAGATAGTTGTAGGTTTAGCTGTTAACACTTCCATATCAATCACTATAATACTCAGCATCATCATAGGTATAAGCTACTATACATTTTAGGTTTTAAGCCATACCTTACCCTAAACATAGCTACAAGTCTATCAGCTGTTAGTTCAGCCAGCAGTACAATATCGCTTTGGGATAATCCATATTTAGCTATGCCGGTATTATAGGTTATTGAGGAGCCTGGGGGAATACCGTTCTCACCATGCCAGTAGGCTATTTGGACACTTACCCCTCTAGCTATTGGAAAGCAACATGCCCATGTAGCGTTTGGATGCTTAACCATAAAGCCATTTAGGCTATTAACAACAGGATTAACCTGCTCCACTTTAACATCTATAAGCTCATTAGCTATGAAGTTCACTATTCGTCCCTCATACCTCTTAATGGATAATCCTCCGGGAAGCTTCAATGCATCAACATAATCCTCTAAGGTAATAGATACAGGTAAACTGGAAACTATACTATTTAGAATATGTAGAATCAACTCCTTATCCTTCACTCTACCATTAAGAACATCGTTAACAACAATGTTTGTAGGGAATATACTAACCAGCATTCCTAAAGCATTAACCTCAACTAAGCTATCCCTAACACTCCATCCAATATCCTTAACGTAATGTAGCACAGTCTTAAATCCCACCCGATGAACTGTGTTCAACAGCTCCATACTCAATCCAAAACACCAAACATTTATTTTTTACTACGAGGTAGTTTCAAAATATTTAAGCTTATCATATTCCATACCTCCATGTATTATTATGCTTGAATGTTATGATTGCTGGAACATTATGGCTATTCTTCATATCTTATTATTGCTCTTCTGAATGTTAAGCCATGCATTGAATCCCTCTATGGCTGACCTCATCACTTTGTATCCCTTCTCATCATATGGTATTTGTCTTCTCCCATTCCTAGGGTTTACAGGTATGTTTGCCTTAACTCCATCCTTCTCCAGCCTATCCCTTACCTCATATGTATCGTATGCAGAATCTCCATAAAACTCTTCAGGCTTACTTTCATCTTATCGTAAACAGGGTTGAACATTTTAGAATCATGGATGTTTCCTGGGCTAATAGCTACAGCTATAGGTTTTGATCCCTCATCAACTATTACATGAATCTTCATCCCCTCCTATTCTGAATCCATCATATCCTACCTCCCCCCTTTAGCCTCCACCGTAGTGCTATCTATTGCTACACGTCTATAGCTCATGGATTGAGGAACTCAACTATCCTACCCCATACTCCTGAAGTCTTCTAAGCCTTCTCCATGCAGTTACGTATGATCCATGCTTTCTAGGCATTTAACGCATTTACAGCCAGTAGTAAAAACATATAGCGTTAATTAATGATCTATCATTGCTTAAAGCCCTCCAACCCCTCTTAGGCTTAGGTGGGAGGAAGGATGAAATAACACCCCACTCCTCATCAGTCAACTCACGAAACTCCATAACAAAATAAGCAACAGAAAATTAAATATTTTGAAACCACCTATACAGTAGCTCTATAAATTTAGGCATTGCTAACCGCCTTCCAGGTAAGGCTTAAGTCTACAGGTGTGCTTAATAGCTAGCATTAAGTTTAAATAATGCTTCCAGTAAGGGATTCTATGAAGCTTTCAAGACGTGCTCTAACAATTAAGCCTTCACCTATACGTAAACTTATCGATACTGTTGAGAGTTTGGAGAATGTTTTGAAGCTTCATGTTGGTGAGCCTGATTTCGATACTCCTAGAAACGTTAAGGAGGCTGTAAAGAAAGCATTTGATGAGGGCTATACCCACTACACATTTACTGCTGGAATACCTAAGCTAAGGGAGGCAATAGCTGAAAAGCTTAAGCAGGATAATAGGATAGATGCTGACCCGGAAAATGAAATAACAGTTACTGCTGGGGGGTATGGAGCATTATTTAGCGCTATACATGCAGTTATCGATGAGGGAGATGAGGTTCTAATCCCTGAGCCTGCATGGCCTGCATATAAAGGATTTGTTAAGCTTGCAGGAGGAAATCCTATACCATTACCTCTAAGCCCACCGGAGTACTGCTTAAACATTAGGCTAGTAGAGGGGAGGATAGGTGAAAGAACAAAAATGATAATAATTAACACTCCAAACAACCCTACCGGGGCTGTCTACAGTGAGGAGGAGCTTAAGAAGCTAGCCTATCTAGCTCTTAAAAAAGGTATTTATATCCTATCTGATGAAGTATATGAGAAGATAATATTTGACGATGCTAAACATTTCAGTATAGCATCAATACCTGAAGCGAGAAACAACACAATATCTGTATACTCATTCTCAAAGACTTACGCTATGACTGGATGGAGGATAGGATATGTAGTAGCTCCGGAAGAGGTAACATCAGCTATACGTACAATACATTCATACATGATTTCCTGCGTAAGTCCAGCAATACAACTAGCTGCCTTGAAAGCTTTAACAGAGTCCCAGGACTACGTTGATTATATGGTTAATGAATATAGGGAGAGAAGAGATATAGCCTTCAACCTCCTAAACGAAATACCTGATGTGGAATGCGTAAAGCCTAAAGGAACCTTCTACCTATTCCCCAACTTCAGCAGGATAGAGAGAAACTCGTTAAGCCTTGCTGAAAAACTACTTAACGAGGTAAAAGTCTCAACAATTCCAGGAGCTGCTTTCGGGGATGCTGGAGAAGGACATTTAAGAATATCTATTGCAGCATCGAGAGAAACAATAATGGAGGCTATAAATAGAATAAAGAAGTTTATTAGCAATTCATCTAGTAGTAAGTCACCTATAAACAAACCCGGAGAATTATAGTCTACACAAAACTGCAAACAATTAGCGGATAGAGCAGACATCATTGGGATTTAAAGACTCTAAGGAAAGATGTTAGAGCCGAGTAGAAGCATGAATAGATGGAATTAAGCATAACTACACAAACTCCAAAATACATTGAATACAGGTCGGTATAAGCAGCTACATTACAATATACGTTAAACCAACATCTAAGACCTGCTCCAGATACAGTATATAAGTAAAGCCTGAAGGAGGAGAGTATTTAAATGCTGAAATTTGGATTTATAATCGATGGTAGAGAAATGTGTCAGAAGGTTAGAGGAGGCTCTGGATGCGGGACGTAGACTTATCTGGAAGAAGATATGCCTGATGAAGCTGGAAAGTAAGGATTATGAAGCTAAGGAGCTAAATATGGGAATTGCTTAAGATAGGATTGGATTATGATGTTAGCATGGTATTTATTCTTGGTATAGATCGTTAGCTTTTATTTGATTTTGTAAATATTATTCTGGGATGTGACGGCCATCCCTCCCCCCTTCTTCCCTCAACCTCAATCTTTACTTTTAAGCCTATCTTAACCTCGCTTATATCTTCTTTAAGTATCCCTATGATTTTGATGTTGTTTTTAAGCTTTACTACTGCAACTATGTATGGAGGTTTGAAGTCTGGCGGTGCTACATGGATAATCGTATATGTAACTACTTCACCCTCCCTCTCCAACTCTACCCATTCAAGAGATTCTGAGTAGCAGCTTGGACATAGAGGTCTTGGGGGGAAGATTGTTAAGCCGCATTTACTGCATTTAGCTGCTGCCAGCTCTCCATTTTCAAGCTTTCTATAGAAGTTCTCTATTGTTGTTTCTGGAAGCTTAATAGGATACTCCATCCAATCACCTACTACATATGGTTACTACAGCTGATGCTCCTGGACCTCCTAGATTATGTGCGAGACCTATCTCAGCTCCTCTAACCTGTCTTCTCCCTGCTTGATTTGTTAACTGTAGATATATCTCGTAGAGTTGGGCTGCGCCTGTAGCTCCTACTGGATGCCCCTTACATTTTAATCCTCCACTTGTGTTTATAGGTATTTTACCTCCAAGCTCAACAATACCCTCCCTAATCATCCTAGAGCCCTCCCCCTTCCTGCAGAATCCGAGATCCTCATACTCTATCAGTTCAGCTATTGTGAAGCAGTCATGAATCTCAGCTACATCAATATCTTTAGGCTTAACCTTAGCCATTAGGTATGCTTGTCTAGCAGCCTCAACATTAGATTCGAACGATACCTTTTCAAAATCCTTCTCGAATGCTAGTATGCTTCCACATGCAAATCCTTGACCTATAATGTTTACAGGTGTATCAGTAAATCTTCTAGCTATATCAGGCCTCGTTATTAGGAGTAGTGAGGCACCGTCGGTTATTGGGCAGCAATCGTAAAGCTTAAGAGGCCAAGCAACAACCCTAGATTTTAAAGCCTCCTCTAACGTTATCTCCTTCTGGAAGTGGGCTTTAGGGTTTAGGGCTCCGTTCTTATGGTTTTTAACAGCAACTCTAGCTAAATCCTCCTCGTTTGATCCATACCTGTTGAAGTGGGCTACAGCCATCAATGCGAAGAATCCTGGAAATGTTAATCCATGCCACTGGTCGAAGTGGAAGTCGTCAGCAGTAGCGAGGAAGCTTGTTACTTCAGGAGTAGGTCTATGAGTCATCTTCTCAACACCGCCAACAAGAACCACGTCGTGAAGCCCTGATGCAACCATAGCTACCCCAAACCTTACAGCAGCTCCAGCTGAAGCACATGCAGCCTCAGTTCTAATAGCCTCTACGGGCAGTAGCCCAGCCCATGTTGAAGCAGTAGCTCCAGTATGTCCCTGCCTCTCATACTCGCTACTCATCATCCCAAGATATATAGCCTTTATATCCTTCTTAGGATCTAAATTAGGACACCTATCAATAACCTCCTTAAACGCCTCGAGGAAAAGCTCCCTCCAATACAGGCCTTCACGTCTACCAAACCTGCTCATTCCAGCTGAAACTATAGATGCGAGAGGAGACATAGAAACCCTACTTGCGGATATAGTTCTTTAATAAAAATTTTGCGATTATAAACAGGATGCACCAACTTAAGTTTATATGTCTTCTCGTTTATGTTGAATACCAGCTCTCTAGTTGAGAATCTGTGTTTTCGAGAGAAACAGGATTCCAATGAGGTTTAAGAATTTGGACTTAGCTTTTAAATTCAGCTTTCAAAGCCTTAAAGGTTTTCTGGAGCTTTATCTAAGTTTTCTAATATAGCTTTATGGAGGTTAAAGGCTTAATGGAGGGTTTATGTAGATCTATTTAGTCTAGAATACTTATAGCATTGATAAGTATGTGTTAAAGTTAATGGATTAGAACATAGGTTTACGTCGTAATATATGTTGATAGATGTAAGATTCTATCAATGAGGTTTACCTACTAAGAATATGTTAGTAATAACTCCATTATGTTTTAAAATACTGTAATGGAAAGCTATGTCGCTACTAACAGTAACCATTAGCTCTAAGAGGCTTAGGCTAATATATAATGTTGAGCTCTTTCAATGGTAGAAGCCTTATAGAGTATATTTATCATTCAAGCAGAGGATAAAGACATTCTTCAACACATAACATTAAGCCTAATTAACGGAGGTTTAGAGGAGGAGTGGTAACATGAATATTACGCTATTCTTTTTGAAGTTCAGGTAGGATTTTTTCGAAGTAGTCAAGAGATTCTGGATTTACTAGAGCATCTCTGTTGGTTACTGGTCTCCCATTTATTATGTTAGAAACAGCTATCTCAACCTTCTTCATGTTAAACGTGTAGGGGATGTCTGGTGCTTCAATTATTTTGGCTGGAACATGTCTAGGAGAAGCGTTTTCACGGAGGACCCTTCTTATTTTATCCTTTAAATCCTCTGTTAGTTTGTAGCCGGGGTTCAGCTTAACGAATAGTATGATGCGTTGATCACCTTTCCAGTTTTGCCCAGCAGCTAGGCTGTCAGCTATTTCAGGTAGCTTTTCAACTATACTGTATATTTCAGCTGTACCTATTCTTACTCCTGAAGGTTTTAGAACTGCATCTGAACGTCCAAGGAAGGTAATTCCGCCTGTATCGCTGTGGATAATGATCCAGTCGCCATGTCTCCAAACGTTCTTACCGGTGAACTGATAAAAGCTGAAATAAGCCTCCCTATACTTTACTCCGTCAGGATCGTTCCAGAAGTAGATGGGCATGGAGGGTGATGGTGCTTCACAAACAAGCTCGCCAACCTGGTCTAGGACTGGATTACCCTTATCGTCGTATGCCTTCACCTTCATACCTAAAGCTGGAGCCTGTAGCTCACCAGCATATACTGGTAGTGTAGGGCTTCCAGCAGCGAAGCATCCGTTTATGTCTGTTCCGCCTGAAATAGAGTTGAAATGAAGATCCTCCTTAACCTCACGGTAAACCCATTCAAACCCCTCAGCTGAGAGGGGGGAGCCTGTTTGCGATATTTCCCGGAGGGATGATAAGTCGTAAAGCCTTTTAGGCTGGGCACCTACGCTTCTAAGATAGTTAATGTAGCTTGCACTACATCCGAAAATAGTTATACCCTCCTCCTGAATAATCCTCCACATAGTCTCCCAATTAGGATAGTTTGGGTTACCGTCATACAGCACGATTGTTGACCCTACAGCTAGGGAGCTTATAAGCCAGTTCCACATCATCCAGCTCGGCGAGGTTATGTAGGTAATTCTATCCTCACGTTTAAGATCTGTGTGAAGCATTAATTCCTTTAAGTGGTTTACAAGAACCCCAGCAGTTCCCTGAACCATACACTTCGGCTTCCCCGTAGTTCCCGAGGAGAACATTATATAGACTGGGTTATCTGAGGGGAAATGCTCAAACTTTATCTCCGGCTTCTCCCTCATCGAGGCAGGTTCATCGTAACGAACGGATTTAGGTATATTGCTGATGTCGGGTTTTTCCTTAACATAAGGGAAAACTATGACCTTTTCAAGAGTTGGAATAGCCTTTACCGCCTTCTCAATATTAGGCAGTAGATCAAAGTATTTTCCCTTATACGGGTAGCCGTCAACAGTAACCAAAACCTTCGGCTCAATTTGGCTGAATCGATCTATTACTGCAGCAGGTCCCAGCTCCGCCCCGCAGGACGACCATGTAGCGCCTAAACATGTCGTAGCTAACATAGCGGCAGCTGTTTGAATAATGTTCGGCATGTAAGCAGCTACACGATCACCAACAGAAACTCCGAATTCCTGCATCAGCTTAGCTAATCGTGCAACCTCATAGTATAGCTCTGAGTAAGTCATTTTAGCGGTTCGTCCATCCTCACTCCTAAAGATAAAGGCTGGACGATTATCCCTAAACCTCAAAAGGTTTTCTGCAAAGTTTAGGCGTGCACCTATAAACCATCTTGCACCAGGAAATCTACTTAAGTCATCAACCACCATATCATATCCTGGAGAAGCAATCACCTTGCCGAAATGCCACATTGCAGCCCAGAAATCCTGTATATTTTTAATAGACCAATTGTACAGTTCAAAGTAGGATTCAATGCTAAGCCCAAACCATCTATTAATAAAGTCAATAAAGCTTGTCATATTAGCCTCTTTTATGCATTCCTCGGTAGGTTTCCAAAGCAACCTTCCCAATACCATCACCACCTTCCCCCTACACTTTATATACACATTTTACAATACTCTTCAAGATTATGCCAAGCTAAAAGCTCCCAAATTTTTTCATCAATTACCATTTCAACCACCTCATTATTAGAATTGCTCTTTTCCTATTAAATGTTACGCTAATTTAGGGCGCTTTGTAAACTTAAGCATGTTTTATCACCTCTATCATGGGTATTGTATTCTCTATGGATTCTTCTGCTTTAACTCTACCATTTATCTATGCTTCGTTTAGCATTAAAAATGGTAGATTTTAAACCCCAGTTTTTAAAAGATGTTATATAGATTTTAAAATGAGGTTTTAAATATGCAGTATGGGCTTAACTATCCACATCATAAACCTAACATCTCATGTTTAACTTCTAAGTTCCGCCATGTCCTTCTCTCTGGACGAAAAGTTTAAATTTATTCCTAGAATAATAGAAATTTGGGTGTTTTGTTGGCTGAAAGTTCTGTAAAAGAAAGCTGGATTGAACGTTTCGGCTTAACTCTTTCAAGAAGTGTTGAGAGATGGATGCCTGACCCCTTAATTTTTGCATTAATCCTATCAATAATAACGATACTTATGGCTTTGGTGGTGATGAGGCCTTATGAGGTTATGGGACCATCTGATGTTTTAATGTGGCTTTTCATGAAGTGCTGGTATGGAGGCTTCTGGGAGCTTCTTGCCTTTGCTATGCAGATGTGCCTTATTCTAGTTACTGGATATGCTATAGCGTTTCACCCTCTAGTTTATAAGGGTTTAAGTAGGCTTGCTCGTGCTGCTAAAAACACTAAGCAGGCAGCAGCTATAACAGCTGCTGTATCCTTGTTTTTCTCATGGATAAACTGGGGCTTAGGATTAATAATGGGGGCGGTGCTGGCTCGAGCAATAGGTATAGAGTTTTATAAGCAGAAAAAGCCGTTACATTATCCTGCAGTATGTGCTGCAGGATATATGGGTTTAGGACTAAACTGGCATTGGGGACTATCAGCCTCAGCACCACTATTATCAAATACTGCAGGTCATGTTTTTGCAAAGGTGTTTAAAGAACTTTTCGGTAGGGAGCTTATTCCTCTAAATGAAACAGTATTTCATCCATATACAATAGCAAATGTTATACTAATATCCATATCTGGAATTATAATTATGTGGGCTCTAGCGCCTAAAAGTGAGAAGCAGATGAAGGGTATAGATGTTATTGCTCCACACATCTTAGAGCAGGTTAAGAGGGAGGAGGAAGCTATTAAAAAGCCTGAGGAATGGACAATAGCTGATAGACTTGAAAACAGCAGAATTCTTGCAGGAATAATTGTATTGATCTTCCTGCTCTCCATGGCCTACTGGTTTGGGGTTAAGGGATTCATTGCCGGGCTAGATTTAAACTCAGTAAACTTCATATTCATCCTGCTAGGCTTTCTCCTATACCTAAACCCTATAGCATACATGAGAGCTATAGCTAGAGCATCACCTGGTGTTGCTGGTATACTTATTCAGTTCCCATTCTACGCAGGAATAATGGGGGTGATGAGGTATTCAGTAGTTACTCCAGGAGGACCTAACCTAGCTACGATTATTGCTATGGCTATAGCCTCCAAAGCTACACCATTCACATGGCCTGCTATTAACTGGCTACTGTCAGGCTTAATAAATATATTCATCCCATCAGGAGGGGGACAGTGGACTGCTACAGGAGAAATACTGACAAGAGTTTCAGCTTTACTTAATGTACCGATAGGTAAGACCATTATTACATATGCTGCTGGAGATATGTGGACAAATCTATTTACACCATTCTGGGCTATAGCACTTCTAGGTGTAACTGGAACTAGAGCAAGAGATATATTCGGCTACTGCATAGCAGTAATGATAATCGCCATGATACCGTTCGGAATTGGATTAACATTTATACCATACTAATTTTTTATCAGCTCTCTAGAGGTTTCCAAAGCAGCCTCCCCATAATCTACCATCCCCCAATAGATTATATTACGAATTAATACAGGCTTTAACAAATCTGGAATGGACGTAGCAACTTAAGGTTTATATTTTATTATTGAGGTGAATTCAAAATATTTAATTTTTCTGTTACTTATTTTGTTATGGAGTTTCGTGAGTTAAGTTAAGTGATGGGAAGTAGGGTGTTATTTCATCCTTCCTCCCACCTAAGCCTGGAGAGGGGGGTAGAAGGACTTTAAGCGATAATAGATCATTAATTAACGCTATATGTTGTACTACTGGCTGTAGATGCGTTAAATGCCTAGGAAGTATGGATCATACGTAACTGGCTGGAGATTGCTTAGAAGACTTCAGGAGGCTGGGGTATGGGATAAGATAATTGAGTTCCTCACATCTATGAGCTGTAGACGTGTAGCAATAGATAGTACAACAGTGGAGGCTAAAGGGGGGTGAAGAAGTGGGCTACGATGGATTCAAGCATTAAATATAGAGCTTCTTCATGAAGAAGTCGTTAACGGGTTGGTGGCACAGCCCTTGCATATAGCTCATGAGCAGTGAAGGGATGAATGCTGAAACATATGTGCCTCCAAGCATTGAAGAGACTGTATGCAAGAATCCCCGCGGCTTCAGCCGTGGAGAGTGCCAAAAAGCTTTTGAGGAGCTTAATCTAAAATATGATATTAGCTCCTTCATGAGAAGTCTAGTAGACTTTTCATCTAGTAGAATCAATATACTCATCATTTAACAAAGAACAACATTCTTCAACACAATAACAGCTAACCCACTTAATAAACATGAGAGGTTTATGAGTTAACACTATGCTGGGAACTATTCATAAAATATTATATTATAACAACTTAGGGAGATGAGCTTAAGTTGATGTCTTCTGGAACATATTTAGCTATGCTGTTGATTTACCTAGTGGGGTTAAATCCATAAATACTTCTACACCTTTCAATACAGCTTCAATTAGCTTTAAACCTCCCCTTCTTGATAGTGTTCTATTGTTATTACCGCAGAATGGGTCGTAAACACATCTTGGACATCCATCCTCGCATCTACACTGACTTAGAATCTCATAAGCTACTCTATGGGCTTTCTCCAATCTTCTATAGAGTAGCTTAGCTAATCCTGATCCTCCAGGTGTTGAATCGTAGACTACTATATGGCCGCTTGGATAGCTTACACCACCTAAATCACTTATACCAGCACCTACAACTGGTCTAGCAGCATGTATTATAGCATGCTCTAATGCATGTATTGCTTCAGGCTCCACGTAGTTAGCATATCTACCAATCATTATCTTCGTATTATAAGCCCACGATACTGGGGTATCTAGAAACTCTATGTTTTCAGGCTTCTGATCTGATCCGCTGTAGATATGGTATGTCGCATAGCCTACAACTGTTTTAGTTATTAAGCCTTCACCGTAGGCTACGGGAACATTATCTCTTCCACTTTGCTCCTTAATATTTACATTATCAACATCAACCTCGTATAGAGGCTTAGTATAGTAGGGCCAATCATTATCTAGCCTTTCAACTTTGGCTACACCCATATTAAGGTTTAACTCTAAAACCTTGTATACTCTACCCTGATGTAGATATATAGCGTTAGGATGCAGGTCGTGGAGAGCTGCAGGCAGCTCCCTACGACCTATTATATTCCGGCCATCAACAATAACTATTTCTGAACAGGCACTTCTAAGACCACGTCTTTCAAACTCCCTCCAAGCCTTAATGGTTGGTCTATAGAGCCCGCCATGCTTAACTAGATAGCCATCAGCAACTAGGGCTTTAAGACTACCCCTCCACTCACTAGGTAGTTGGTCTTCAGAAACTCTAAAGTACTGTATAGCCATAGCTAAAACATGGCTTTTAATAACCTCCTCATTACTGGGATCGAAAACAACTGGTGTTAGCTCCTGAGCATAGTATTCCTCAGGCTTTCTCTCATAGTATGCATCTATAGGGTCATCGCTTAAAACAAGAAATATGTAGCCAACCCTACCGCGTCTTCCAGCTCTTCCAGCTCTCTGTAGATACTTAACATAGCTTGGAGGTGGGGCAGCCATAACTACAGCGTCGAGAGAGCCTATGTCAACACCAAGCTCAAGAGTTGGCGTTGACACTACACCATCAATCTCACCGGATCTAATAGCATCCTCCACCTTTACCCTATCCTCTCTCAGCAATCCTGCTCTATGTACAAGAACGTTAGAGCCGTTCTGCCTAGCTATTCTAGCAACAACCTCAGCCATCTGCTGACTATCGGTAAACGTAAGTACTTTAAGACCTAGAGAAGATAGTATTGATATAAGCCTACCTGTAACAGTCCATCTGCTTAGATGTCCTGAACTAACTAGGACGTGGTAGGCTAAGCCCCTCCTCCTGGGAAGACCGTAAACCACATGTACATCATCATTAAATAGCAGCTTACCAAGCTCCTCAGGATTACCGGTAGTTGCACTACTAGCTATAAACTGAAGGCCGCTACCTAGCAGTATTTTAAGTCTTTCAATTATCATCCTCATATGTGAGCCGAAAGCACCCTCATATACATGGGCTTCATCAAGAACTACTAGCTTAACACCTTGAAGAGCTCTTCTAAACCTTGACGAGTACGCTAGACCGAAATGGATCATGTCAGGATTTGTTATAAGAATGTGGGGAGGAGACTCCACTATTCTTCTACGCTCACTCTCTAAGGTATCACCATCGAAAACAGCAGCTCTATAACTTAGAGGGGGACTGAACTGTATGAATCTATTAAGCTGGTCTCTAGCTAAAGCCTTTGTTGGATATATTATTAAAGCTCTTAAACCCTCCCTGAGCACTCTATCAATTACGGGAATTATAAAGGCTTCAGTCTTCCCTGTTGCGGTTCCAGATACAATAACAACATTACTACCACCCATAATCTTTAAGTATGCTTCATACTGGAAGCTGTAGAGCCTTTCAATACCGTAATCTAAAAGAGCTCTAGACAGCATTGGATGAATACTTAGCTCACCAACCATAGGACCATACTCAGGATCACCTACAACCTCACGTCTAACGTGGATTACCCTACATTTCTCAGATACTTTCTGAAGCTCAACATCAACGCTATCTACAACTTCATTACTAACCAACAAGTTAACCATAATTTGTAGAGTTTAGATAGATAAATCTTTAACCGATACGTCAGCTTAAATTAGACTGCTAGAATTAGGGGTCTACGTTCAACAATTGCTTGAGTAACCTTCCTCCTACCGCTTTCAAGAGATCTCCAAAGTGTTCCTCTGGAAACCATCATTCTCTTAGATGCTTCATCCTGAGTTAAACCTTCCAAATATACTAGCCTCATAGATTCCAGCTCGTCAGGAGTGAGGTAGATAGGTTCACCCATAATGGGTTCGTTACGCTCATTTAAAGGTATAAACTTAACTGCTTGAAGATTAAATCCGATAAATCTACGTATAGGTGGTCTTCCAGGACCCTTCCTCCTCCAACACCAAATCCATGGTGGACCTCCACAAGCCATTAATAACACCTTACTATGTAAAATCCAACAAAATTTATAAATCTTTGGATGTAGGCTACTATTAACCTCCCAATAATGACCTTAGTATTTCGCTAAAGTTTTTTCTACTTTGTTTTTCATGTTATGTATTTGCTTATTTTTATGTTGAATTTGTAGTTTCTATTTTTGAAGAATTTCTCTATTTCTTCTTTGAGTTGGTTTAGATTTGTGAATAGTTTATTGCTTAGCTCCATCTTCAGCTCCCTAAATACCTCCTCAACAACGTTTAGCTCAGGCGAGTATTTCGGCAAATATATTTGATGTATACCCTTCCTCAATGCCTTCTCATACACATGTTTTGAGCGGTGGGCTGCGGAGTTATCCCATACTATGTATATTCTTCCCTTACCTACATGTCTTTTCAATGAGTATAGGAAGCTCATGGTTGTGTATTGGTTTGCCTTCTCCATAATCTTTATGAATGCCTCACCGCTACGAGCATTCAATGCACAATATACATATACACCATCCCTACGTAGATTATTGATCCTTACTATTGGCTTTGATCCTTTAGGTGCTAAAACCCTCCTCAACTCAGTATTAATACTTCTCCTAGATTCATCTATGAATAGTATGTTGAAGTATCCATCAATCAATTCCCTAACTTTTTAAAATCAGCCCACTTATCCTCCTCAGCCTTATAGTGTTTAGGTCTAGGCTTTATCAATCTATATCCGATCTCCTTAACAATTCTGTAGAGTCTTTTAAGGCTGTAGTCTACACCACTCTTAGATAGCTCAACCCTCAACAGCTTAACAGTCCAGTAGTCTACATCATATCCTAGAGTTCTTGGGTTTAGCTTAAGCTTCTCAGCTACAAACTCCTTCGATGCTTTTCTAGGTCTACCACCTCTATGCTTATCCCTCAAAGCCTCTATACCACCCTCCCTAAACCTCTTAACCCAATTAAATATCGTCCTCTTAGTTCTACCAACTGTTTCAGCTGCCTTACTGAGGGAGGAGCCATCATAAACAATCTTAACAGCTAAAATCCTCTCCCTAACACGAGCATCCCTCTCCTTTTTTAAAGCCTCAACCAGATCAACCATAAATATACTAGGAAACAGGGTAGAAAAAAGTTACGCGAAATACTACTGTACCGTACAGCTATGCTGAAGAGTGTCTTCAGCTTAAAGCCTCTTCAACCCTGCCATAGGCTGCTAGAGCCTTAATAGGTTTTAACAATCATACTTAATCTGAAGCCTACTGTAAGCTTAATAAATTTTATTGAAGAATTTTTCAATTTTCTCAACGATGTTCATGAATGCTTTAGCTGTTGGTGTTTGGCTGTGTTCAACTATGAATGGCACCCCCCTATCTGATGATTCACATATCCTCTGGTCTAGGGGTATTTTACCGATAAATTCTATACCCATATCTTTAGCTATCTTCTCACCACCGCCATGCATGAATATGTTTATTTCAGCTCCGCATTTCGGACATGTAAATCCACTCATGTTCTCAACAATACCGATTATTGGTAGATTTAGCATTTTGCAGAATGAAACTGCTTTCTTAACTACTAGCTGGGATACTTCTGACGGGATTGTTACTATTATAACTCCATCTATGGCAGGTATGGATTGGGCTATGGTTAAGGCTTCATCACCGGTTCCTGGAGGTAAATCCACAAGCAAATATTCAAGCTCCCCCCACACAATCTCCGCGAGGAATTGTCTAATTGCTGAAGCCTTCATAGGTCCTCTCCAAATAACAGGAGTTTCATCACTTGGTAGGAGGTAATCCATAGAAACTATCTTTATCCCTAGGGGACCTATAGCTGGGAATATTCCAGGTAGGCCTACTGATAGATGCTGCTTTCTAGTATTGAGGATTTTAGGTATACTAGGACCGGTTATGTCAGCATCTAGAATACCGATAAGGTTTGGTTTACCATGCCATGCAAGAGCTAATGCTAGATTTGCTGTAATAACGCTTTTACCAACACCACCCTTACCGCTTAAAACAATTACTTTATGCTTAATTTTACCCATCCTAGTCTTTATTAACTCATCAACTTCCTGAATTTTCCTTACCTTCTCATCACTCATAAAACAACCTGTAATTTATCTATATATAGTTTTAGGTTAAGCCATCATTATTGAAGTATGGTCTACCTTAATATTAGGCTTAAAATTATTTTTTAGTGATTCTCCGCAGCTCCTCAATTCTTGCTTCAACTCCTTTAAGCTCCTCCTCAATATCTTTTAACTCATCCTCAAGATTCTTCTTATATTCCTCAAGCATTTTAAGCTCCTCCTCAGGGCTTATAGGCGGATAAGCTGGGTATGGGTAGGGGGGATAAGGCTGAGGACTCCATCCATACCATGATGGATGTAGGCATCTACGCCACCATCTCCTAGGATACCAGTAGCTCAAGACTCACCACCAAGTATATGGCCACCAATACTGTGGAGTTGGCTCTATCGGTCTATACCACGGCATATACCAGAATGGATTATACCATGATGTAAATGGTGATGGAGTATATCCATACCATGTGTATGGTCTGAAAAGCCACCAGCAGGCTCCTCTACCATACAGCCATCCAGGCCTCATCCATGGTGGTAGATATCTGAACGGTCCTCTACCGGGCCAGATAAACCAGGACATATTATCACCTCTATAACCTACTATGCGGTGGGGCTATATAAATTTTGTGCAATAGCTAAAAATACAGCTTATTTTAAACTCCACACATAACAAAGATGAAATTCAATACCGCCCTATTCATGATTTAGAATGAAGACATGATTATCGAGGAATTAAGCAACTATTTAAGCTTGACATAGTTTCTCCTAGCTACTCTCCTTACCTCAATAAGCCCCTTCTTAATTAGGTTGTTTAAAGCTCTTGAAGCTGTGGATTTAGGTAGTTTTAAATCCTTAACTATATCATCCTGATAGGCTCCACCTCTAGACTTTAAATAATCTAAAATTAAAAGTTCAACACCTGAAAACTTAACCCTGCTTTTAGTCTTAACCATTAGGTAAGCTAGAAAAGCAACAGCTAGAATAATAACTATAATAATAAGTAGTGGAAGTAATCCTGAAGGCTGTGGGGGAGCTTGAGGAGGTGTAGATTGAGGTGTAGAGTATATTTGGGTAATGGATGGTGGAGGTGTTTGTTTCGGTAGAATTACATACTGTATTTCATAGGATCCGGGAGGCATTAGTATTCTGATTCTTCCATTTACAGCCTCCATCTCTTCAGGTATTATGTTCATGTATACTATGTTTGAGCTTCTGGGAAGTATGATTTCACATTGGCTAATAGATGAGAACCTAACATGCCATAATCCCTCAACCATCTCCACAACACCATAGGTTAAATAGGTTACGTTAATTCTCTCAACACCATATGTTTCAGCAATCATTAATGTATCGTTTAAAGTATAGCTTACAGGAACCCCATCCTCATCAGTTACAATTATTAACTCATCAATAGGCTTAGCTAGAAGCCTAACCTGAGTTGTAATATTATCAACAGTAACAATATGAGTTACTTCAGTAAGACCGGACTCACTAATATCAACATGTAAACCTATAAACTGAGCATTTAAAAACTCAAAGCCGGAGATAGTAGTAATTAGGAGAAGTAATAGACATAACCTAAACCTCATATAGGAAAACTAGGGATCAAATATTTAAACATAACTATCTGGATAGATTGCTGTTCTGGTCTAGTGTAAACTTTCATTTCTCCCCCTCATTTCATGGAGCTTCCGCCGTGAACAAATGAAGACAACACATCCATCCCTACTCTACACCCTACATATTGCCTCCAGGCATTCAGGCTTACCGCATTAATAGTAATACTACATAAACTTTACACTAAATAGGCAGTTTCTAAACCCATCAAATTTAGCAATGGCGAGCTATGTAGAGGCTAAATCACAGTATGAAGAAGCTGTTCCTAAAACTTTAGAGAACTAAGTATTCATAAAGCATAAACACTAAATAGAGGTTGAGCTTATCATATTTCATAAGGTTTATATTTTACTGTTGAGGTATTAATTGAGGCTCCTTGACGGGGTTTCTTATAGACCATCCATTAGTTAAGCTTAGAATTAAGATTGAGGAAGTTGAGAAGCTATTTATTCATGAGGAGGTTATACCTGAACTTCTTAATAGACTTGTATTGGAGATTAGGAGGGATAATGTTGTTAAGCATCCAGTTATTGTTGATGAGAATAGCCTAGTTGTTCTTGACGGCACTCATAGGGTTGAGGCTATTAAGAGAATTGGATGTAAATATATTCCAGTATGTCTTGTTGACTATAGTAATCCAAACATAGCTGTAGGTGCATGGTATAGGTTGGTGGAGAGCCCTATAGAGCCTAGGATAGTGTTAAACATGGTTAAGGATTTAAATCTTAAAGCTAAAGAGGAAAACAGCAGTAATGCATATAGAATTGTAGCAGGTAGGAGGGCTATTATGGCTTTAATTTCAAGAATGGAAAGCTACATAATTAATAATTCCAGCTACGATATTAAGGAGGTATATGATATAGTTAAGGAGGTTGAAAATAGATTAAGGGTAAACGGCTATAATGTAACTTACGATACTGAGCTAGGCTCTATGGAAGCTATTAAGAAGGGAAAGGCTTCACTTATCCTCGCAATGCCTACAATACTTAAGCAGGAAGTTGTAAGAGTAGCATTAAGTAGAAGGGTTTTCACCCATAAATCAACACGCCACATAATACCTGCAAGACCACTATTCATAAATATACCTTTAAAATGGCTTCACGGTAAGCTAAGCTATACTGATATTAATGAAATGCTAGTAAGATATTTAGCATCGAAAAAAATTAAGCATTTACCGCCAGGCCAAGTAATTGATAGACGATACGAGGAGGAACTATACATATTTACCTAAAATAACTTCAAAATCTAAATCGATGTAAGAATTTGCTTTAAACCGGCTAGATATAGTTTAAATATCTATTCTTAAATATTTCATATACTTAACCATTATGCTTTATAGAGATAACGTGTCCGAAGACACTTCAATACGATTTTATGGCTTGAATTATTACTCCATAATTAGTAAGTTTACCAATATATTGAACTTGGATGAAACCTTAATCTTCACTAGTTTATATGAAGTATTAAGGATAGAGACAATAATAGAAAAGGTTTATAAGGGTGGAAATAATGTTCTCCTGGTGATTTAGTGGAAGAATTTGTTAGAACGGAAGTGTTTGATGTTGCACTGTTTAGAACACCTTCAGGAGTAACACCAGCAGTTCTACTTATTGATAGTGAGGAAAGGGTTTTACCGATATTTATCGATAATCAGCAAGCATTATCAATAAAGATGGGTGTTGAGGGAGGGGGAGAGATTCCGTTAACACATGACTTGATGATGAATGTATTTAAAGACTTGGATGTTAAGGTTTCTAAAGCAACGATCTACGATGTTGTTGAGGATAGATACTGTGCAAAAGTATCGCTAGATGTTAAAGGCGTAGTAAGGGATGTTGAATGTAGGTCAAGTGATGCTATAGCTTTAGCCGTTAGAGCTCAAGCCCCTATATATGTTGCTAAGGAAATAATGTCTGAGGGAGCTGTAAAGAAGAGTAGTTTATTTGAAAGTAAGGAGGAGGAAACTTAACTCCTTTTTCTACTAAATTTAAACCCATACATTAAGCAGTTTTAAACCCTTACTTAAACAATATTTTTAAGGGGGCTTGGAAGATCAAGAAGACAATGTAGAGCTTACATTATCAATCCCTATAATTCCAGGGGAAAACAATACTAGTAAAGATTTAGGTAATGGGCAGAAGCAAAATGAAGCATTGAGAAGTATCGTAGGCGAAGCAGTTGATGCTGCAGTTAAAGTTATCTTAAGGGAGGTTAATAAGCTACATCAAGCCTTAACGATTCAAATAGTAAAAGCAGTTAAGGAGTTAAGCATGCAAGTATCTAAGATAAATAGGGAAATAGCTAAGCTATCTATTAGGGTATCGGATATTAGTGAGAACATGATGAAGCTAAACGAGGCCTCAGCAGCAACGGTGGAAAACAGTAGTAAGCAGTTAGAAACAATTAAAATAATGGAGGCATTAAAAGATTTAAGCAGTGAAGTTAAGCTAATAGCTGAGGAAAACGTTAAAATATCTAAAGCTATCAATGAATTAAGGGAAAGCCTAAACACCGGTATTACATTAGATAATTCATTTAAGCACATAGATGAAAACTACAGTAAAGCTCAAACACTTATAAAAACATCCATAGAGCAGCTGAATGAGTTGGAGAAGCATATTGGGGAAGCATGCATAGCCATAAAGGAACTTCTAAAAACGTTAAAAAGCGAAAACATTCTTAAAGAAATTAGAGGTATTAACATAGCATTAAGGGAGCTAACATGGTATATGGAAGAGATTAAGTTAAACATGAAGCAATACTGAACAAATCTACAAGCTTCAATAGCTAAATAGAAATGTTCTAGGCAGCATTACCATTAAGCATGTTAGCCAATACTGATTAACCTAAAATCATTGAGGTCTATGAAAACTGCTAATAAAACCTATAGAATAAAAACGTTAATGATGTTTCCACGGTTTAAATCATAGATAAGCATCTTCCCAACTACTAACAAAGCTTTAATACGTCTATCTACAGGTTAATGTATGATTAAAGCTGCTTTAGCCATATCTTTAGCTATTATAGTTATTATTTCAGCTATAACATATCTTAGCTATGCCGCATCAAGAAGGATATATGTGATTTACATAGCTACAACTACAAGCATAAGAGACTCTGGGCTTTTAGATGTGGTAATACCATTATTTGAGGGGGAAATGGCTAAGCAGGGCTTTAGCGTTGATGTAAGGTATTCAGCTGTAGGTTCAGGGCAAGCTATAGAGATGGGTAGGAGGGGGGATGTAGACATAGTCATAGCTCACGCTCCAGCTCTTGAGAGGAGATTTATGGATGAAGGATATGGCTTATGCAGGAAAATATTTGCATACAATTTCTTCATACTTGTAGGTCCTAGAGATGACCCTTTAAACATATCAAATACCCCTAGTATACAGGAGGCTTTTAGGAAGATTTTCAACGCAGGTATTAAGGGAGATGCTAAATTCATCTCTAGAGGGGATAATTCAGGAACAAACTTGAAGGAGATGGAGATATGGGGTTTAGCAGGTATAGATCCGAGAATAGTTCCAAATGGGTGGTATATAGAGAGCGGGAAGGGTATGGGTGATACCCTCCTAATAGCTGAGAACCTTAATGGATATACATTAACAGATACTGCTACATGGCTTAGATTTAAAGATAAGCTACCACACTTAAAGGTATTGATTGAAGCATCTAGAGAGCTTTTAAACGTATATAGTGTTATCATAGTTAGAAATGCTGGAAGCATTGATGTAGCGATGGAGTTTTCAAGATTTCTAATTGGGGAGGGGCAGAAGGCTATAGGAGGCTATGGAGTTAAGGAGTATGGACAGCCCATCTTTAAACCCATAAGCTCAGCTGACAGTATGGTTTTACAGTGGATTAAGGAGATGAATATGGATTTTGGACCTAGCTGCTAACTACTTAAAAACCCCATCCTCCATGTATAGAGTTCGAGTATTAAATAGCTGAGCTTCAGGTAAGTAGTGTGTTACATATATAATTGTTTTACTTCCCAAAAGCTCCCTCAACACCCCCAATACAATCTCCCTACTCTCCCCATCAAGATTAGCTGTAGGCTCATCTAGAAGGAGGAGGCGTGGATTACAGGCTAAGGCTCTAGCAATCATAACCCTCTTCTTAAAGCCTGTTGAGAGGGATAAGGCATTCCTATCAAGCACACTCTTCAACTTAAACCTTTCAGCTAAATCCTCAACCAAGCTCTTAACATTATACCCCCTCCTAACGCCTAAAGCAATGTTTCTATAGACAGATGCATTAAACACTACAGGCTCCTGGAAAACCATAGTTACATCACCCCTAAGCCTTAATGCACTACTCCAGCTACTTGTAGCATCCACCCCATATATGGTAAGCCTACCATCATCAGGCTTTTCAAGCAGAGCTATAAGCCTAAGCAGTGTGGTTTTACCAGCACCGTTAGGACCAGCTATAACAATAAATTCCCCATCCCTAACCTCAAGGCTTAAACCCTTAATAACCTCAACCCTACCAGTATTTGTAGTGTAGGATTTCCTTAAGTTAACTGCCTTAACAGCAATCAAGAAACCACCCTTCTAGCAGTAGTGAATGTTAATAGTGTAATTAGGGCTATGATGAGGAGGAATATGAAGCCGAGAATCAATGCAAAACCCCAGTTACCAAGCCCTGTTTCAAAAGCTATAGCTGTCGTAATAACTCTAGTCTTAAACCTTATATCACCGCCAAGCATAAGCGCAACCCCCAACTCGCCAATAGCTCTATTAAACCCAGCCATAACCGATGCTACAATACCCCTTAAACAGTGGGATACAACAACAATACTAGCTCTCCACTCACTTAAACCTAGTGTTAAAGCAGCATCCCTTACCCTCGGATCAACACCCTCCACAGCGCCTACAACAAAGCTAACAATTAGTGGAGTGATCAGCAATGCCTGACCAATAATGATCGCATCAACAGTATATAGTAGGTTAAGCCAGCCTAAAGGTCCGGAGCGGGTAAGCAGTAGGTAGAGTATAAGCCCCTCAAGAACTGTTGGGAAACCTATTAAACTATTAAACATCGATGTTAATACATACCTACCCCGAAACCTCCTTAACGCAATTATAAGACCTAAAGGTATAGACCATGCTGAAGCAGCTAGGGTAGCTAACCCAGCTACATAAACACTTCTAGAAACAATATCTACAATCTCCCAATACATTGAAACCAAATAACAAATACCGGAATTATTTAATAGTTTCGCTTAACAGGGCATGTCCAGCTACTATTTTAGTTCTTTGGTTATTTCCCCTTATGCTTAAGGGGTGGAATGTTGGGTTTGATGTTTAGGATCATATAGGTAGTTTCCTAACTACTATATTTCAAGCTACCTTAGATATAAAGTAGTCTCCACAATATTGAGCTATCAATCCATACTAATCGCTAAGCTTATATGCTGCCAGTATCCACATCTAAACGTGGGCTTAAAGCTCTAGATGGCTTGACATAGTTTCCACTTCCTCCAAGATATAACTGCTGAGGAAAGCATCCATCACTGCAGAAGCTATGCGGTTCACCTCAGCTGAGATAGAAGAATAGCTTAAATATTGTGGTTGCAATTTGCTGAATCTTAAGCTTTCCTGACAAGCTGTGAAATTATGGCGGGAACATATTTAGAAATTACTTCTCCACATGCAGTATTAAGCCGGACTTCTTCGGCATTTCAACTTTTATTCCATAACTACTCCATGATATGAAAGCTGCATCACCGCCAAGCTTAGCAACATTTCTCATTGCTTTCCTGCTTGCTATAAATACCTTTTTCCAGTCTCCATGGTTTACGGCTACTATGATGTCTGATGAATCACCATAGAATACCTTTACTTCTACCTCAGGTGAGCTGGCCTCATAGCTTACTTCCACACCCATATCTCCAGCCACCGACCTGTATAGTTTCTGAAGCTGCCCGCTCCAATCTACTTTCTCAGCTAGAGCTTCCACAAGCTCAATCGGTATCATAAATGTGACGACGATCCCCTTACCCTTCCCAGCTTTAAAGAGCACGGGACATCCATCCTCATCAACAGCCAATACCTCAGCATCCACAGCTTCAGCATTATATGTATATATAGGTGTATGGATATGTAGCGTTATTCTATCCCCCTTCTTTAGGAGTCCAAAGTCCCTTACGAACTTCACAGCTACAGTACCGTAATATTTAACTCCAGGTGAGCCGGCTTCAAGAGTGTTCTCTATCCCCATTAATTCAGTCCATAAGTGTGTTGCAGCCTCATGCCTGGCCACGAGGTCCCCAAACCCCCTAGTTAAGGAGACATATAGACCTCCACCGCCCTCCACATATTCTAGTAACCTTCTCCACGTTGATGTCAATGCAACTATTACTGATGGCATTAGCAATAGTCTTCCATCTCTAAACACTCTCTCCATATCCAGCTCATATATCAATGTGTTGTCTAAACCGCTGGATGAAGCTATAATGCTTGATGCTACAGCAGGCCTTATCATTCCCCAGAAGCCGAGAATACTTCTGTACCATGTAAACTCGTAGTCTCTGAACATGTAGAATGGCACAACTATGGATAAAGGAGGGTTTCTCTTAAATTTGTAAATATTCAGCTTCCCAACCTCTTCAAGCTCTCCAGCAAACCTTTTGACAACATCAGCAGCAGGTTTCCTGGAGCCATCCCCCCTGATAATACCAAACGCTAGTTCCAAAGGCTTCCACTCGTATGGTGGATCACTTTCACATATAAAGTCTGAGAAGCACCATATGAATACGCCGGAAACACGATGGGCTAGAGCTGTGTAGAGAGCCTCATTTATGAATCTGGCCTGGCTTTCCTCAGAGAACTGGTATGTGCTGAATCCAAACTCCTCCAGGATAATGGGGGCTTCACCACTGTTTGAGTATAGCTCTAGTAGCGCACCATACATGTAGCCATGCCTTACATGATCACTGTCGTATATGTAAAGGTGTGGACCAACATAGTCAACTAGACCTGCCACATTTGGAGTCTCCTGCATGAATCCATCAGGGATATCGCCAGATGAAATAGCATGATTTCCATCAATGCTCCTAACGGTCTTCGAGAAGATCTTAAGAAGAGATATAGCCTCCTCTCTGCTACCAGCCTTCATGGTAAGGCTAATCTCATTGCTTAGAATCCATCCAGCCACAGCTGGATGATCCTTAAGCTCCCTTACCAATGTCTCAATAAACTTCACCGTCTTCCTAATAGTATGAGGCTTATAGAGCTCTTCAAACCTCAGCCACGGTATCCTCCAGTTCTTGCCGCTCATGTGGCCTACAAGCAGCGTTATGAAAGCAGCTACGTCATGCCCACCTAGAATATCTAGCAGCCTCTTCAGCTTCACCAACATATCCGGATATGGAGTAGCATCCTCATCCGCAAAATCTTCGTTTTTTACAAAAACCCTCGCAGCTACAACCCCAAGCTCTCTCATAACCTTAGCATCATCCATAATTGCAGCCTCATCCCAGCTCCTCCACATCCTAATACCTAGCTTCCTAGGCCAGTAGTTAACTCCAAGCAGAAACCTAAAGCCTCCATCAACAAGCAATACATCACCATTCCGAGCAATTCTCACAGAACCCACCATCCAAGAACTATCTCAAGAGTATATATAAGCTTAAACCCTATACCTAGCTGCTGAATCTATGTAAGCTTTGAAAGCAATGAACTCTATCCAGTGATCATTGGAGGCTTTGAAGAAAACCTAAGCTTGTGAGGCTGACTCGGTATGTATATGATTTCGATGAAGCTAAGCTATTTAGAAAAGCCAAGTAGCGCCATAGAATGCTAATGGCTGCAGAGATTTGAACCCCGGACCATGCGGGCCTTAGCTGCTATAATCTCAAGCCGCCATTCCAACCAAGCTGAACTACGGCTTAGTGTACAGTTTAGCTATATGTCCACAGCAAAATGTATCTTGATGTAATGCTCCATCCTACTATATATTCTCTTAATCCACCACACTTACAAACTCCAACGCCATTTGAATCAATAGCTATAACAGTAGGGCCATCATCTTCCTTAAGGATTTGTATGGACTTAATCTAAGCTAAGTATACGTCTCCTAATCCATGAGCAGTCTATGGTGGAAGCCTTGGAATAAGCTTATGAAGGATCCTAGTAACCCTCAAGCTGCTATAAGGCATTGAAATAGATATCTAACAACAACAAGAAACAAACATATCTTGTAATCTTAAATGGATGTCTAACCCTACCATTATTCAAGATGCTGAACTCAAAATAATAGCCTTCAAGAAAGTCTAGGCTGAGAAGCTCATCACACCTAACAAGCCTCTCATCAATATTTCCCAATCCATAAAGAAAAAGAGGGTTAATGCTTTATGGCTTAATTTTGAAATTTGCAATTTTATCGCGTGCATAACCACAAAGCTAAAAATTAAACCAATATAGTGATAAAACCTAGTTTCCATCAAGTAAAGCTTATGTTTTGGTTCCGATTCTTTTCATGTAGGTGTGGAGGAGGACGACTTCAGAAGACCTGTCGCATCACCGTTGTTAAGAGGCCCCACCCCTCTAAGGTAAATCATGAGGAATGAGTCTCTACGACCTTTATCCTTCGGCATGATGGACTACAAGTATTTCGGCATATAAGAGAACGTATACTGGTATGATGCAGTAACAAACCTAAATAAGGTTAAGTTCTTCACAGATAAATTTCATAGCGAAAATAAATTAACAAAGGAAGAACAAGAACTAATAATTAATAGATTAAATAAACTAGTAAAAATAAAGGTATCGATAGAGGACCTTAATCTCTTCTGAAGATAGGTACGGTAAGGTTATTGAGGAGGTCTAACAGGTATGAGGGACTCATCCCTGATTAAGGAAATGCGTAGGATTCAACCCTTAAGAGGATTCTACGTAGGATAAGGACAACCTACTTCATAGATGAGAATGTCTAACCTTCTCTATATCGGCTACGGGCATGATATAACCATCATAAGAAGGATAAGAGGACTTCAGTGAAAGTTTGGAGGTTACACAGCCCTCCTCGATAAAGGCTATATCGATGGAGCTTTGCAGAAGTCATGAGAGCTAAAGGGATGGAATATGTAGCTGTAAAAGGAGCTGCGAGATAAGAAGCAGGATGAGAAGACATACTATCGACTTCTATTAAAGATAGGGAGGATCATAGAGGCAAAATTCTTCAGCTTGAAGGGCTTGATCTATATAAAGTTTGGTTCACGATTTGGATGTAAATTGTGAACTTTAACTCAAGTGTGAATTACTCTGTGAACTCATACCATGCCCTTGTGAACTGCATGGCATTCCGCGCACATGTGCAAGACTTCGAGCAGTTAAGCTAGATTTTCCCAATGCAGTTTATGTTGTTTTAGCGTGCGTGCCGTGCTTCATAAATTATGCGTATCTTTATAAACCTCTAATAGAATAAAAAAGATACTATGCCTGAAAATGAAATAATTGAAGAGTTTGAACTTCATGAGGCTTGGGCTAGAAGGCAATTTAGTGATATGGAAAGTGATGTTGCTCTGGCTCTTCTTCAGTCAACAATAACGAAAAGTAATAGTTTGCGAGCTTTTTTAATCGATAGGTGGAAAGTAGCTCATAAACTAGCGAAAATGTTAATGGAGAAAGGTATAGTAAGGGTTGCTAAGGAAAGTCCAAACCTCTTAGACATGTATAAAAATGCTTTAGCGATTGGAGTCGATTCAAGTAGACAGCTTCCATTCCGGATATTGAGCACATATTATTGCCCTATAACTTCTGCTATAGTGTATTTTGACAGCTTCGATAAGGTTATTTTTGATTCAAATGCTCCCTGCAAGCTTTTTGAAGAGACAAACTTGACACCTGAAGAAGCAATCCGAAAGGTTCAAGAGGAAATGTATAGATGTGAGGTTTCGGCTATTATAAGGGTAAGTAGTTCTACGTTATTTAAGGATGCTATTGGTAAGAAGGAGGTTTTACTAATGATTGATGGACCGATAATAGATCCACCTAATAAGAAACTCTATGAGGGATACATACGAGAAAGAGCGAGCGCTCTTCTAGCTTGTAGAGAGGGTGGAGCATTAGTGATAGGTTGTGTTAAAGATTTGGAGGGCCGTCATTTTCTAAACTTTCTAAAAACTCAGAAAGATCTGCAAGAACTTGCAACAATAGCTGAAGGGTTTGGACAGGATTCTCAGTTAATTCCCTTTCTCTTTTCGACTCTTTACTCAGAGGGGGCAATACTTGAAACGATTCCAATTAAGAGAACTGATCCTAGAGAAATAATTGATGAATATAAAAAATTTGGCGTAGAAGAAATATATCGCATATACCTCACACTTGGTAGAGGAATGCATCTAGGCGTGGAGTATCTTGCCAGCAAAGACGATGCAGTCGAGATAGGTGCTAAAGTTTGTAATGCTGTAAGAGCATGGGGGATACCTGGAGTAAAAATTCCGCTACCTGTATTAGCAGCTCATAGACGATGTAATATCAAAAGAGGTTCTGCCGAGTATCTTTATAGAGAACTATTGACAAGAGCTTTATCGTGTGAGGAGGGAGCAAATATGTTCGGAGCATTTTCAAAAGGTGTTTAATATGTCAAACAAAAATGATGAAATTGTAGGCACAATACTGAGCGGTAGCAGTACCTCGAAAGCTATATGCCAAGTTATGATGAATGCTGAGGGGGGAACTCTTAAAGAAGGAATGCTTGTCATCGTGAGATCATATACTAGGGAGGGGAAAAGAGATATCCTTGCTAGGGTTGAAACGATAAAACCAATTGATGAGTCTTATGAGCCGGGAGGTTTTCTAACCGAAGCCATAAGGAAAGGTATGACTGTTCCGCCAGATGTTAGTAGAAGATTTGAAATTGCAGAACTTGAACTTCTCTTCGGAATAGGTGGATCGAGGGATATTCGCTTTCCACCTGTGGCTGGCGATAAAGTGTTACTTATTAAGGATGTCAAAAACCTAGCTATGGATGTTTTTGGAGTAAGAGAAGACGACATGATTATCAAATATGGCGTTTTAGAAGGCTATAAAGATTTACCAGTGCTTCTGGATGTTGAATCATTACCTATGCATATAGCAGTTTTTGGAATAACTGGAAGCGGGAAGTCATACAATATAGGCGCTCTTATCGAAAAACTTTCCGAAATCAAATGGGTTAAGAATGGAAAAGAAATAGTTAAACACTTTCCTGTAATCGCAATAGATCCCAATGGCGATTATGTAGATTACTGGGATCATTTTATTATGAATGGCAATTTAGGTGCATACCCAAAAATAACTCGTTATATTTTCTCCTTATCAAGTGCTCTTACATTTCCTGCTAGGCAAGCCAGAAATCCAAATGACTTTATAAAACTGTTCAATGTGGATTTAAATATATTTAAAAACTCTCCTCGTGACTTGGCGGAGGCTATAATAGTATACTATGCTGCTGACGTTGCTGGAAGAGAATTGCAAGCTTCCGCTTTAGGTGCGCTATTAAAATACATGATTGATAACAAGATGATTGATGATTTAAATGTTCTGTTCACCAATAAAAGGCTATATGATCAACTTTACCACTATGTCGAGGAGCCGCCGAGAGGAATTCCTATACATCCACAAACAGCACTTACCATTCAAAGACAACTCGATACGTTTAGACGTGATGTGGTTGAGAGCTATGGATTAATTGGAAAAACACATGAACCATTTACTTACTCAACAGTCGACGAACTTGTAAATGAGGGCGGGATGGTAGTAATAGACTTCACGGTTGCAAGTGCACCTGGTTATCCACTTCATCTAAAACAATTTATTGTTTACTATATTGCATACGTACTTTTCAGGAGATTCGTAGAATATAAAACCAAACAGGTAGGTCAAAAGTCATTACTTTTCATTATAGAGGAGGCTCAAAATTATTGTCCTAATTTAGCTGAATACAAAATAGGTTATTCTTTAGCTAAGGATGTTTTGCAGCAAATTGCTACCCAAGGTAGAAAGTTTGGCTTATGCCTTTGTCTATTAACACAACGTCCCTCATATGTTGATCAAGTAGTAATTAGCATGTGTAATACGTTTCTAATTCATAGAGTTGCTCCTGGAGATGAGTTGTTTGTCAAAAAAGTTACTGGGGGCTTGCCCAGCTCACTGGAGAGAAAACTTACAAAATTAGATGCTGGTAACGTAATAATAACGGGTCAGGCCATCAAAAGCGGGCTTCCAATTCTGGCCTATATTAGAAAGGGTATTGATAGAAAAGTTGAACAGAAGGCGGGTAAAGTAGAGATCGCACAAGGATTACCTTCTGCAAAATTTGGGGAATATTATGTTAAATAAAAAAGAGGAAATTCAAAACTTTGTTAACGCACCAGCTAGAAACCTACCTTTAACAGGAGTGCCTGTTGCCCATATCCGAAAATATGCTCAATTGCCCTGCCGTGCTACAGCAGAAAGAGATATGCTTAACTTCATAAGTTCATGTTTAAGTGCGGAAAAAATCTATGGATGTGTCATTAAGGCATGGTGGGGTGAGGGGAAAACAGATGCTTATGAAAACTTTATTAAACCCCAACTAGAGGAAGGTAAAATACTTACGTTTGACGTGGTTGCAACTACTATTGCTAGAGTTTTTGAAAAAAGACAAAAAGAAGGAGTTAGTGATCCAGTTGTCTGGATGGCTTTTTTAGCCTCTCTTTTTGAGGCAATATGGGAGGAGAAAAAATCGAGGCCTGAAGAAGTAAAGATTTTTGAAAGAAGTATTGATGAAATAAAGTCTGATTTTGCCTATATAAAGCGGGTAATTTACCAATTGATGGAGAAAAGCAGTAAGGTTTTCTTTTTCATCGATGAGGTGGAGCAATTAGAACGTCTTCCCATCAGGGAGGATATACTACTGGGAATTCGTGGACTATTTGATCAGAAAGAAGAGATGCTGCGGGGAAATCTGCATCTTATATTAGCATGCACACCTGATGCCTTTAATAGACTGGTCGGATCTTCTGCACAAATGGGAGGACTTTTAGAAAGACTTACCATCATAGAACTTCCACGTCCATCAAAAGAAGAAGCTGTTAGGTTTGTTTATGGATTAATTAACTACATGTATGATGGCAAAGTGCCGGATCCTCATCCTTTTCTGAATTCCGGAATAGCTTACGCAATTGTGTATGCCGGACATAGTAGCCCTAGAAGCATGATAAAAACCCTTCAACAAGTTGTCGAGTATGCAAAACATCAAGCAAGGGAAGCTGGCTATGAAGGTTATTTAAAAAGAATTGATGGATGGATTGTAGTAAACGCACTCAAAAACTACAATATACCAATTTTTGGCTCACAAGTTACGGCACTAGATGGGGATTTTCTAGATAATAAGATTTTGCGTATATTAAGTATTGAGGGTGAACCCGAAAAAACGGATTTATTAAGTAGATTGATTTGCTTATTGGTAGGGGAACCGATTCCCATCTCATTATCTGAACTTTGCCTGAGATTAAATACTCGTGAGCAGAGAATCAAGGAATGCGTTGGAATAGCAAATAACAGAGTAGAAGAATCGAAAGTGTTAAATGGTCTTTTAATACTTCAGGTCGACAAACTCTCTAAACCTGAAGAAAAAATTCCAGAAGATTTGAAGCATTATTTTCTTCCATATCTAATTGGCAGCGATTCAAAAGGTCTTAAATTGACTTTATTTTTACCATCGAGGGATCGAGTACTAAGAAGCTTGTTTCCAGATCTTGACCTAGAAAACTCACAAAGGATTCTACGAAAAATTCTATCATATTCAGCTGATGAAATTTATTACCTCATTTCACCAGAACTTATTGAGCATTTATATCCTAACCCTGAGTTTCTAGAGTTGGAGTTTATTAAAGATAAAAATAAAAGATTGGAATTATGGAAAAGTGCTTATGAAATTATAAGTGAAGAAAGCTCCCTATCCTTATGTGAAGAAGCTCTAGCGGATTTAGTTAGAAATCTGGATTACGGGGGTTGAATGATATGAGGGGGCCATTCAGGCTCGAAATCAAATCACCTACAGACCCCACAAAGAAGTTACCTATCAATGTTGTAGTCGATGTTAAAAGAGGGACAATTACATGTGAAGATGTTAAGAAAATATTAGGGGAAATACGTCAACAAGGCATCCATTTGAGAATAGTTTTGACGGATAAAAACCCCCATCCAGAAGCATTAGAGGACATTCGCTATATACCACAAGCTGTATTGATTATTGTAGAACATCGTGATTTAGTTAAACTACTAACTATTTCCTTAGCGAAAATAAAGGGAGTGGAAGTTGATTCATCATTACTTTTACGGGTCTACAAGGATCTAATAGATAAATTCGCCTTAAGGAATCACCTTGAGAAGTGGGTCGAAAGAATGACTAGTGCAGGCTACCTACTAACATGCGAAGGCTTTGTAGATAAAACGGCGCAGGCATGCAGATTTTTTATTAATAGTGTTGGCAAACCTCTTAGCATACAGGAAAGTTGGGAATATAGCTGGAATTTGAGGAATTTACTACCATTTGGAATAAGGAGTGAGATGATACCTGACATGGGAATCGAAGAACTAAAAAGATATGTGGAGGTTTTGAAAGGTTACGGTTTCTTAAGTGAAGAGAATGGAAAATATCTTATCCGACAACATCCAACTGAAGATCGAATTATAGAACTTCTTGAGCATTATGGTAAAATGACGGCGAAATCCACTCTAGCAAAGCATTTTGTATTTAGAGAGGCTATGTTAAGAATTTTTGATTCTATCTTGGAACATATGGAACGTAAAATGTTAATACAGGAACGACATGGGAACATACACTTAATGACGTTACACGATGTTAAGAGCTTAAGGGAAAAAGTTATTAGAGATTTCGAGGAATATAAGAAATCCCTTAACCAAATTGGGCTATCATTTGCAAATATTTTAACTTGGAAGGAGAGGGAATGGCACATCATTCCATTAACTACTATGGAAAACGTCATTGAGGGTTTGCTCAAAGAAATAGCAATTACAGATAACCAAGATATCATTAGATCTCGAACCTTCATCGTTAAGGAGCTGATAGAATGGTATGGACATTACGTTCGCAAAGCTATATCATCATTTAGACGAAGCAGTGAAATAGCTACAAGTTTAAGCTTAGAAGTAAATAACGTTCAGAGGAGATTTAATGAAATATTTGAAAGTATAGTAAGATCCACAAAAGCTACGCATTTACAAATCAAACTTCAAGAGCTTAATGAAATCACATCTGAATTGGAGGAGGTTAAAGAAATGTTAACGTCAAAGGAGCAGCTTGATGTATTGGAAAATCAAATTGAACAAATAGCAGGAAGTAAAAAATCAAGGAATCCCATTAGAACCGATAAGCTCTGGACCGATGTAGACGAGGAAATGAGAGCTAATGAAGGTGTAAAAGGGGAGTGGACTGTTGCAAAATACTTATTGGTCAAGAAAAAAATGGAGGATATTCAAAAAAGAGTTAATGACGTTAACATTACCCTTGATTCATTAGATAAATTATCGCAAGAAATGGTGGACATAGCTAATAAGTTTTTAAAGATATTTAGCGAGATTACCGTGGCGGAGAAAGAAAAACTTTCATCCTCTTTAATAGATATTTCAAAACAAATCGCGGAATCAAGAATAAGCAGATCCCCATTCCCATCGAATATAAGCGTCCTCACCATCACGGAGTTGCATCAAGCCATAGAAGGACATGCGGAATTTCTTCAAAATGAAATTAAACGAGCAGAGGATGCTAAGGAAAATATAAATTTGTTGAGTAATGTCGAAAAAGATTTTGTTAAAACGCTGGAAATGTTAGAATTGCTTGAGGGTTTTTACGAAAAGTTTTGGGAGGAGGATGTGCCTAAAGATCTAATCAGTAAGAGAATAGAAATCTCGGATAAGTACAAACAAATATCCAAATCCATTCAAAATGAGACCGTCATTTTTAACGATTTTAACGAAGTTGTAGATCGATGTAAAGCAATGCAAACAGAATTATTGGAGCTTAGCGGAAGAGCTAAAAACCTACTTAATCAATATGAAAAATTATTCGAGAACATCAAGCAGTACTTAACAGTAGGCTCTATGTTTGTGAAAAGATTTAAGGAGAGAATCGCTCCTAAGTTGGTGAAGTCCGATAAGGATGGGATCAAAAAATGGCTAGAATCACTTACAAAATTATATGATGATTCTCTTTCATGGATTAAAATGATGCTGGAAAATATATTACAAAAGTCTCTTTACATCTCCTCACTACCCATAACGCGTACAGCTATATCAGGGGAGGAGCGTAAGCTGAAAGAGAACTTGATTAAAGAGATAAAAGACTTAAATGAGCATGAAGCGTTGGTTCTGATGAAGATAATCGAATTTTCAGCTTGCAGAAGAAGTATTTGGTTACCATTGACAGAGACCTGCATGGAGATAGCACAAGAAGTAAATATGCCACCTGATGAGGTTAAACGAATAATACTAACTATTTCAGAAAAGGGATTTACATCGCTTGCTATAGGATTGTAGCGTAAGCCTCGAGGATGGTGATGATGAAAATCATCTCTTCACTCTGTTTTCGTAATCCAAAGGAAGTCTATATGGCGCTTATAAAAAATAAGGAGGTAAAAAGATGGTTAACTTTCATTTCTAATCATTACGTCCCACCATCAGCAAAAATTTTCTTAATATATCCGTGCTCATCTCTAAAGCCTTACCATGAATCCCGCTCCTACAAAATTTTATTTAACACTCTTGAAAAATTAGGAGAAAGAAGGAAACATGTCCACGTACTAACAATATCAGAACCCTTCGGCATTGTTCCGGAAGAGTTTTATGGAAAAAAGACAAAATGGCATGATTGGAAGAATAGATGGTACGACTGTCCTGGATTATTTGAATGGTGGTGTCGTCGTTACAACCAGCCATACTCCAAAAAGTACTTAGAAAAAAGCATAGATCTTTTAGCTTATCATGTCGCTAAATTTTTTGAAAAGCTGAAGAAAGAGAGTAGTTGTCCTAAAATTGTTGCATTTGTCAGAACATATTCATCTAGGCTAAAGATAAGAGATGATCACACACATCGAAGGATAATTGAAAGAGCGGCTAAAATTGCTAATTTAGATGTTGAAATTTTACCAAACAAGGAGCTAGTATCTAGAATCGTATCTGCTCGTGGACGGCTAGCATGGGACATGTATGGAGTAGCCCACCCACTAGCTCAGGAATACTTACTTCAATATTTAAAAGGGGTTTTGGATAATGAAAGAAATTAAAAGCCCCTTTCTTTGGTTTAGCCAACTAATAGATGGCGTCCCAAAGCCATGGAGGCACTTCGAAATAGAAGGAGTAATGGTAAATGCCTATGAAATTTTACGGAAAAAACGCAATAACATCATTATGGAGAAAGGAATTCATAATTACTTGAATTTTGAAGGGCTTATAACAATGGATTCAGGTGGCTTTCTATTCATGAAGAAAAATGCTCTGGAGATATGTCCAGGAACAATACTTGAATTGTATGAAAGAGGTAAACCAAACTTTGGCGTAATCTTAGATCATCCAATACAACCAGGCCTGCCAAAAAACGAGAAGAAAAAAAGACAAATGAAAACCTTGGAAAATACGAAGTATATGATGACTGCTCAAAAAGGTAAAAACCCCGTATTAATTCCGGTAATTCATGGCCATTCCCTAGGGGACGTTGCTTGGTTTATTAAACGATTAAATGAAATAAATGAATTTGAGATATATGGAGTTGGAAGTTCAGTCCCCTATATATTTAATACTAAAGGTGCAGGAGGAATATACAACTTAGTCAAAATAATTTCTTTTATAAGAAAAACGCTTCCAGATAAAAAGTTGCATGTTTTTGGAGTTGGAAGCACTCTAACCATGCATTTAATGTTTTACATAGGCGCAGATTCCGTTGATAGCTCGGGATGGAGAACAAAAGCAGCTTTTGGAGCAATACAGCTTCCTGGAACAGCAGATAGATATATTACCGAAAGAAAAAAACATAAGAGTTATCCGAAATTAAGTAAAGAAGAGAGAAAATTATTGGATAATTGTGATTGTCCTGTTTGCAGAAAACATTCCATAAACAGTTTAACGCAAAGCTTTCAGCTTAGAGCTTTACACAATGCATGGGTATTTCAACATGAAGTGAAAATTGCTAGAAAGCTAATTGAAGAAAATACTTATGATAAATATGTGGAAAGAATACTACAGAAGACCCCATATCATCACGTCTTTCAGTATGCAAAGAAATTGAAAAATAAGCAACACTAATATATTTATTCACTTTAATGCTTATATATTTTGTTATTTAAGTAGAAAAATATTCAAATATAATGTCATACGCGCATAAGTGTTGAATAATTCGTTTTTAGCTTGTTTTGGTTTTTAGGGCTTTTTTCTGGTTTTAGTATGTGAATGCTGCTATGTTATTTGCTAGTTCTGGTCTTCCTATTTTGTGGGCTACTATTGCTACTGCGAGAATACATGCATAGCATATTGCAACATGCATTCTTATTTTTGCTATACCCCTCCATTTAGGCTTCTCCATTGACAGCTTAAGCTTTGAGGCTTTAAACGTTCTCTCAACAGCCATCCTACACTTATAAAGCTCAACAAGCCTCCCCCCACCCCTAACCCTGAAACGCTTAGTCACGTATAGGTTTATTAAAGGCTCCTTAACCTTTGAGGGGTGGGGTATGACTGGCTCAGCTCCATAACGCCTAATCTCCTTGAAGACTTCCTCTGAGTAGTATTGGCTGTCAGCTATGAAGTAGCTTATGCTTTTCCCATAAAGCTCCAAAAGCCTTGAAGCCTTCTTCATTAATGGCTTAACCAAAACCTTATCGTTCACGTTTGCTGCTCTAACAATGTATGTTATGGGTAGGGCATTCATTGATACGAGTGTGTGGGCTCTCCATCCGAGCTTGTAGCTACATCTTTCAGCCCTACCAACCCTAGCTCCTCTATCACTTATACCACCCTTCCCACACGCCTAGAATATGCCTTCATAAATGTGCTGTCAACACAAACCATAACAGCCTCTGAAGAGCCCATTAACCCATTTTGAAGGCTTGAAATAGGAAGTTGAGGAATAGCTTCCCTACTGCTTCTGGATATGCTTGATGAATTTGCTGAAAGCTGTATGGTCTGGTGTTTGTCGCCAAACCCGCAGATCTCCCGGGCGAACTGGCGTTTCCTAAGCCTCCTACAAAGCTTCCATACAGACGGTATAGCCTCAAACGCATAAAAATCAAGGCTAGAAGCATAGAACGCACAGGGAAGCATCTCCTACCTCTACCATTGTTAGCATACTTAGCCTCAATAAGGCTCACAGTTAAGTTTATATCAATATTAGAGAACAATAATTTGAGGGTGTCAAGGGGTAGTCTGAGAAACCTGTTCAAACAAGTTATCACCTCCATTAGAGGTTGTTCAACTATCCCCTGACACCCTCACCTCTATAAACTTAGCTAAGCCAAAACAGGCTTCCCCTAAATAAAAAGCCCAAAAAGAATTTTTCAACACTTATGCGCGCGTATGTAATATCTTTTTTAAACTGGGTTTATGATAGCTGTTGACTCATACATAACATATAGTATCATAACTATACTTAACTCCTAAGTTGCTAGGTCTATTAGACCATGCAAAAACTTTATTAAAGTAAGCCTAAGAAATATTATGAGCGAACTCCAGATCGAGGAGACGGAAACAGAGGCTGAGCTGGAGGTTAAAGAGGGGGCCCGCACAGTTCTCGCCGATAAGCTGGATCTAGACGTAGCAACGATTTGCAACAGAATCCAGCAGGGGGAGCTTATCCTCCAACCGGAATTCCAGAGGGAATATGTATGGGATGATGTGAAGGCAAGCAGATTCATAGAGTCAATACTCATGCAGATTCCAACACCAGTAATATATCTAGCAGAGGATGAGGAGGGTAAACAGCTAACAATAGATGGCCACCAAAGGCTAAAATCCATATACCGCTTCTGGAGCAATGAATTCCCACTCAGAGGGCTAACGGTCTTCAAGGAGCTAAACGGGAAATACTTCAAGGAGCTGGACAAAAAATACCAACGAGCCCTACTCAACGGCGTAATAAGAACAATAATGATAAGACGTGAATCAGACAGCGATATAAAGTTCGAATTGTTCGAGAGACTGAACACAGGCTCAATCCACTTAAATGCTCAAGAACTTCGAAACTGCATCTATCTAGGACCATACAACAGCCTAATAAAGGAGTTAGCTGCAGATAGAGACTTCCTCTTCCTCCTAGGTCTAAAGGAGCCTGATAAAAGAATGAGGGATAGGGAGCTTGTTCTAAGATTCTTCGCCTTCTACCACACACCATACTATCAATACAGGCCGCCGATGAAGAAATTCCTAAACGATGAAATGAAGAAATACAGAAGAATACAGGATGAGGAAGCTAGAAAGCTAAAAGCAATATTCAAAAAATCAGTTGAACTTGCAAAAACAGTTTTCGGAGATAAGGCATTCAGAAGATTCATACCGGGAACGGAACAGGACCCAAACGGCTCCTGGGAGGGTAGAGTAAACAAAGCCCTATACGACATCGTCATGTTCGGCTTCACACTCTACGAGAAAAGACAAGTAATCCCACACTCAGACTCAATCAGGGAGGAGCTAATTTGGCTAATGACGCATGACGACGACTTCACAAGATCAATAACCGTAAGCACGGACAAAAGAGAACACGTCAACATACACTTCAAGAAATGGCTTGACTCACTCCAATCAATCCTAGGAACCCCACAAAAAGAGCCAAGAGCCTATAGCCTAAACTACAAAAAACAACTATACGAAAACAACCAAACATGCAGAATATGCGGAAACACGATCCAAACAATAGATGATGCAGAAATAGACCACATAGACTTCTACTGGCGTGGAGGAAAAACAATACCATCAAACGCAAGACTAGTCCACAGATACTGCAACAGAGCTAGAGGAGGACGTACATAGAATCCATGCCCAAGAAGCCCAATGAATACGAAGTGCTAAGTAAAGAACTTCAGGAACTTCAAAAACAGTTCGAAATTGGAAATTTAAGAGGATACTGTAATACATGTAGGGGGATTCCTAGAATAATAGCTAACACCATCAATCCTTAAAGCTAGCAGCCTACATGCACGGTATAAAGTATTGCCATGCTCCAGATATGTTTTAGGTTTGTGTGTTAAATGTGTACAGCGAGATGAAGTGTTGGTTTCAGTATGGTTTATGGATTCTTTTACTATAGGTGTATTATTTATGTAGTTTCTTTCAATCTATCTCCTCTCCACCTTTACGGCTCAACTTTCCTTTAGCCTGATTTACCGTAGCTATCTAGCCTTTAATGACTTGATTTTGCGGTATTGCTCAGCAATCCATGAAAGCTCCCTATCAGCATCGAAGACATCGTGTAGCTGGGCTGAAAGGAATGCTTTAATGCTGCATCCATATAGTAGGCATGAAATGTATGCGTTCTCCCATGTGTTGTAGTGATGCTTAACCCTATGCCTCCTCCCAAGCCTCACCCACTCAGAATCCTTATACATGTGGACTAATAGATACTCCCTACCTAGAATTTCCCTATCTATGAATAGGTGTAATCTCCTGCTCGGCATATTTTGATGCTACGTGGATTCTTAAATATCTATCTATTTATGTTGAAGATTTCTGCAAGCTTTTCAACATCATCCTCGAATAGGTAGTATAGCTTCCCAATCCTTACAGATCTTACACTTCCCCTTAAACACCATTTCCTCAACGTCCTAGGGAATATGCCTATTATGTATGCTGCTCTGCTAGCCTTAACAAGCCTCTTAAGGACTTCAACATCTCTACCATCTATAATTATCCTCCTATTAGCCTTTAAACATCTTAAAACACCCCTACTACACAGATCCCTAACAGTTCTGCTTGATACTTTAAGAATTCCAGCAGCCTCACGTGTAGTTAGGTAAACCATAGATTAACATGCATTTCAGGATTTAAGCTTATGGGGTTTAGGCGGATTCAGGCATATGCCTGAAAACTCCTCAGGGAGGAGGCATTAAGGGGACAGCTGTCCTCTAATGTTAGTGTGGCCTATAGGCCAGCTGTCCTCTTCAGCCTATACTAGTAGTGTATAATTTAGGACTTAGCGGATAGAATAAAAGCTCACTACTGAGTCTCTATATTTAGGGTTTAGTGGGTAGGCTATAAGCCCAGAAAACTGGGTTTGTAGCGTGTAGCATGGCTTTGATTCTTGACTACTGCTAAATCCAGAATAGGATTTCAACTATTTCGGAGGCTATTAGCCTCTATTCAGCGGATTTTACGTAAGTTTTTTAAGTTTTCCTATATATTTTGATTATGATTAATGAGGTTGGAGGTAGACTATACAGGACTGGTGAAGCAGCTAGAATTCTTGGTGTTAGTAGGAGGACTGTTTCAAGATGGTGTAGGAGTGGGGCTCTAAAATGTTGCAGGAGGGGTGGGCGCTACTACATTCCTGGGGATGAATTGTTGAGGTTTTCCTCAGCGATAAGCATACCTATCAATACTAGTCCTCACACCTCAGGGGTTTGGGGCTGTGAAGGTATTGATGGGCTTGTTGATAAGGGATTGGAATACATATGTGAAGCTCTTGAAATAGCTAGGGGGAGGGGGGTTGAGAGGAGGGTTGCATGGAATATAGCTAATGAAATATTAAATATCTACCCTATAGAAGTAGTATGCCCATCTTGTGGGTGGAGGGGTGAAATAGAGCAGCTTAAACCCTCCCTCTAATAGTGGTTTCTATGAGGATATATGTTGATGAAGGGGTTGAGGTTTACGATTCAGGCGGCGGATACGTAAACGTTAAGATGTGGGGGTGGCTTCTAAAATCCCTAATTAAGACTGCTGAGAGGGCTGGTGTAAGCCTAACACATCTATTAATGGAGATGGCTAAGTATGGAGACTTAATGTTTGATGAGGAGATAAGGGGATACATGTCTAGGAGGATAGTTGAGAAAATAGTTGATAAAAACCGTTAGAATCAAGCTATCAACAGCTCCCAGAAACATCTTTAAGCTCTGAAGTAACCCAACATTCATCTACAATCTAAATCCAGATATTGAGCTTAAAACCTGGAAGTCTTATTTCAAGCTATGCTAGCAAAACATGTCAGCTATTAAAAGAGGTAGCTCCAAGGAGTAAGCTCATCTTTGCTTAAACCTTGAAACACAAATTTCTCGGTAATCATCTTCTTGTATGAGTGGCTGCCTTATCTTCTTCAACCAATCTTCCCTTAAGCCAATTCTCTCCTTGAAAGGCCAAGACCTTGCTCTCTCAAACTCTAAGTAGATATTTCCATTCTGGTCTTGATAGCTTGCAGTTTTGCGGTATATCCTGCCAAACTACAGCAAATAAGAGTCGTACCTCTTTAATGACCTAACAAAATAGCTCTTAAAGCGCATACTAAGCTACCTTTATTGTAATTGCCTTTCTCAAATAAAAACTTGCACAGCTTAAGAAATCCAGGATCCCTGTTAATCAAAAGAGTAAAAATACTAGGAGTAAAAGAACCATCAATTCACATACAACCTGGACCAGAATTCTATGAGAGCTATTGCTACCCAACTATAGCTGGTAATTCTAGCCTTCTCTAAGAATTAAAAATCGTGGATTAAGTATGAGTTCATTTATCGGATATTTTGCTTTTTTGTTTCATCGCATCTTTCTTAAGTTTTCAATGTAAAGCGGAAAGTCAAAGTGGCTCTTGGCATCATCAAACAGGCCGATAACCCATCTATAATAGGAGCTGAAGCGTGGATGGAAGAGAGAAATTAGAGGTCGAAATTTAACCTCAATTAGACCAACGTATCGTAGCTCTCTCCATTTTTGCAACTCTTTTAACTCATTGTCTTTAATAACCTTTCCAGTACATATTATTTCTTCAGCGCTTACGATCAATGGAGTATAACCAAGCAGGTATAGTAGTGTTGTAGCAGCATTTGCAATACTGTCTACATAGAATTTTATTGAGAGGTTAACTATAGGGGTAAGATGAGTTTTAGATATAATCGTTATCCCTCCTGCAGGCCCTCTTCCCCCAACATACCTGGTATACATGGTGACATCATCGATTTTGCTCGATACCAACAGTCCTTTTACTTCATTTTCCTTCTTGGGCATAAGACTAAAACCTTTTGGGATCACTAAACCTGAAACTATTGATGGACATTTCCCTTTGAAGAATATGTTATCAGCAAATATCTTGCATAACTCTTCGTTTTCAATTCTTCTTATAGGTACTTTTAACAATAATATTGGTCTTCTTATAACTTCTCCTAAAGGTGTCGTCCGAAGCATTGCAGTTTGAGATAGCCAAGAAAGTGCTAAGACTTCAGCTAAATCCGTGAATATTTTAGAATCAAGTTTTCCCTCCTTAATAAAGTTTCTCTCATTCGGACTTGTTTCGAATAGCTCCCTGCAACATATTTCAGCCTCAATTGCAGGTTGATATGGAGGTATGATGAGAAGAGGAAAGAATCTAACATCGCCAGTTTCTTCATTATAGAATATCTTAAGTGAGAATATTTCACTTAGCTGTTGTGGAATGTAGGAAAAAATTAGCCACATTATTAATAAAGCTATTGAGATTATGGTTAAAGCTAGATAATGTATGTGTAGGTAGCCAGCAATAATGTAGTGAGAAATTAATCCACTAGCTAAATTAACCAAAAAGCCTAAAAGGATAGCAATTAAGATCACTCGGAGCACTTCTGAACGTCTCTTTAAGAACCAATCGAAGATATCAGATCTCATCATACTGAATCGCTTAACCCTCTTGTCATGTTATTCTATTTGTAATAGAACGAAGAGGGCTTTTAAAGATTTTCCAACCCTCCTCTCGTTACATATAGGTCATCTATTTTACATATTTTTCCACTATACTCTCAGTAGTTTCTTTCTTGCCTAGTCCAATTGTGATGCCTTCTAAAAATGATTAAGTATGAAATTAACCCTACAGGAGAGCTCACATAATTCCAATTAAATAAAGACTTCTCTAAGTTTAAAGAAATTTCTTAGTAAAGATTTATTGAATTGTTAAAGAAACGCGCGCATAACATTAGGATATTATCTTGAAGGATTCTTGCAACTGTGAATTATTGATATCTGGAGTATTGAAGGGAAGTATGTGAGACCTTAAAACTCATCGAGGAACATCCTAACAAACTGTTTACCTAAGTCAACATGAGGAAACCTTAAATAGAGGGCTTAAAAAATTTATCTATGGCTGACTGTAAGAGAATGTTTGAGAAGATATTCTCCTCAATAATTGATTACAGCATTCTAAAAGCCGAGGAATCACTCTACGGTCATGAATGTAGAGCTCACGGAGATGTTGAGGCATGCGAGGCTAGGGCTGAGGCTGAAAGCCTCTCGAGGAGAGCTTTAGGAGATCTGCTGGTGGAGTTGGAGAGGTTTAAATCTAGATGTTTAGTTGGCGAATAGCCACTATGGATATAGCTAATATTCAACATCTTCAAACCCAACAGTACATATTTCTATGCGGTGTTTATATAGAGCTGGAGTAAAGGATGTGAGGTAGTTGTTGAAGGCATAGTAGCAAATACAGGTGATTATGATGAACTACGAATACCGTGCTAAACATTATCTCTCGGAGCTTAGCGATCCAGTTCCCAAATTCTTTAAGGAGATAATGATGCTTTACGGCGTGGATTTACCCATATATTTAGTTCCACGATGGGCTCTACTGCATTTCACGGATGAGGATGCTGTCGGCTACTACTGGATTGATGCTGAAACATGTAGGCCGCTGGGAATCTTAATAGCTAAAGATGTGTTGATGAATGGATATAGGAATCCGAATCTATCAAGGCTGAAAACGCTACTACATGAAATAGCCCACCACCTCTTCCATAAGGAGGCTGTTGAGTTTGCTAGGAAGGCAATTGAAGAACATAAAGCCAGCCTAGGCAGTAACGACCTCCTTAATTCATGGGCTTACCTGATTAAGTTCGGAATAGAGAATAGAATTGAGAAATGGGTTAGGGATCAGTGGAGGGAGCTTAGGAAATTCATCAATTCCAGCTATACTGGCTGGAGGAGGAGGGTGGATTTTGAACATGTAAAGAGGAGCTTCAAATACAATCATTATAGATACCTTAGCCTATTCAGGTAACATATCGGTAAGGGAAGATATCGTATGCTGCTAAATTCTTGTTTCCATATTGATAATGTTTCGGACTCCTCAAGCCTGCAGAGTTTGGAAACCTAGTTTAGCTGTTCAGGTTGATGGAGGAGAGAAGGGTTCAAAACATTAGAGCAGGAGGATGGTACAAGAATTCTTAAAGGCGGTTAAACCCACCTAATTTTTAGGGGTGAGAGGATGGATGGTGGGGTGGACATATATAGTGAGGAGTTTTTGAAGTATGTGTATAGTAGGATTGTTGTTGCTGGTAGGAGGGTTTTCAGTTTTCAAACTGATGAGGAGAAGCTGGAGGGATGGAGGATGATTGATGAGGGAAAGCTTGGAGAAATGACTAGGTACAGTTCATGGCTTAAAAACATATTCATATACGTTGTTTTAACAGCTCCCCAAGATAGGCTTAGGGAAATACATGATCTACTCGATAGGTTTTCTAGGAGGATATGTTTGGAGAAGGGTATTGTTGCGTGGTGGAGTAGATGGCTTGAAGGATTCCTATCAGCAGTTACAGTTATGGCTGCGATGAGGCTTGAAAAGGAGAGGTTTGATGAGGACTTGAAGTGGTTCCTTGAAAAGCTTAAGACAGGAGAGTATGATTAACAATATTTTAATTAAACACTTTATCCATTTATTTACACGCACAACAACTACTAAGTAAGTTTACTGTAGCGAATATAGGTTCTTTATGAGTTTATCCTTCTTCAAATAAGGGGAAGTTTATAAGTTTCTTTGCAACACAAATATGTGGTGAAAGAATGGAGAAATTGAGAAAAGAAACGAGTACAGAATTGAAAAAGGAAAACATATGTTCAAGATGCTTTAGAAATATAAGCTGGATCGAGAGGAGGGAGAGAGGAGGTAGAGCATATTACTACGCTGCCCACTACGATGGTTACAGTAAGGTTAATGGTAGGATTAGGAGGTTTATTAGTAAGTGTTATCTTGGAGCTGAGAAATACGTTAATGTTGAGAAGTTTCAAAACCTGGAGCTTGCAGGACTTGCAGACAAGGGGAGGTTTAAGAGATATGTTAGGAGGCTTATAGATATGCTTTCTAAGGAGGAGCTTGAATGGATTAGGAGGCTTGTTGAGGAAAGACTCGGAAACTAAATAGTTAAAGTTTTAACTATTCGGCGAAATTGAAGGTTTTTCTACACGCTATAGTTTCGAGCTCTGAAACCTAGGTTGTACAATTCGGAAACATATAGTTTCTCATTGAGTCCACTTCTTGATGTATTGTATTTATGTTTTGAGGATTTTTCAGGAATTAAATATATCATAATAGGAATCTGTTATGGTTGTAGGTAGGAGAGTGTTCTGTTCTTATTGGCTTAGCTTTAGCTATTGCCTCTCTTATTTGCTTCACGTATTCTTGAAATATTTCACCCTTCTTCACATTTGCCTTCCCCTGCCACTCAGCATAGTTGTGGAGATATATCCATGGTATTTCATCAAGTCTCTTGTAAGCTTCAATTCCAAGCTCCCTCCTATACTTATACAGAAGTCTTTGAGCTTCACGTCCAATAGCTATTATTCTAGGCTCCCTCTCAGAACATTTCCTAACGATTGCTAGCTCACTCTTAAGAAATTCTAAACAATTCTTTGGAATGCTTTTCACGGCTTCCTTAGCTTTACCCCTACATTTAATTAAATCTGTAATTAGCACACCCTCATAGAATATGAAGGTATCATCCTCAAGCTTAAATCTCTCCCTAACTAAGCCATTAGCCCTTAAAGCATTAGCGAGGAATATGTCTGCTGTATCTGGAATCCATGATGTACTCGGCCTCAAAGCCGTAAAAACGATATCACTGGATTCATCCCACTTAAAAAGCGTGTAGTAGAGTTCACGCTCAATAGGCCACTTATTCTTAAACCACCAGGACCAATGAGAATTGAGGTTATGCTCAGGTAAACTCTCCCCATTAAGGGACCTTGCAAAACCGCATTCCATGCATCCCTGTATTCTTAGCTGGAGATTGAAGAGGTTTATTTGTCTCAAAATACTCACCTAAACCATTCTCCCTTAAAGTTAGGCTCTGTAAATTTAACGCACATGTAATCACCATAGGTAAAGAAGAGGGGAAAACTCAGATAAAGCTTAAGCTTAGAAGCGTACCGCAGTGCGGTAAACTTATATTATGCCACCTCCTTCTAGGTAAAGCTTAGGTTTACAGAACCAGTTAATCCTAGCTGAGTTTTAGAATAGGTTCCAGAAATCAGCGTAGCCTCCAAGTAGCTTGCTGATGCGCCATGCCTCTATTTCTGCAAACTTCCAAGTAAGCACGCTATAACTAATGCAAGTATAGATCTTTTAGGCCTACTCATTTTAGAGTAAACTGATGCGCCTCCTTTTCTCTCTTCTCTTTATAATCATTGATAAGTTCTATTTCTCCAGCGCCATATATTGCACCGTAGAATCTAGATGAAAGCTTATAAGATTCCTTTTCCAGCTCCTGCTGTATCCTCTCAAGCAATTCTAGTATGTTTTTCCGCAACGTGATCAACTCTTTGAATACATAAGTAGAACTTATATGTGTAAGCATGTGGTCAAGAATCTTTTTTAATCTATGGTTGACATGGGCCCTTTCCAGTCTTTCGAGCATGTCTACAAAGAGAGGAAAACTGGAGAGATTTATTTCTCTATCCATCATCCCAGCTATCAAAAAGCATCTATAAGCATCCGACCTCTCTAGTCTTAGAATAAACTCAGAAGTTTCACTAGATCTTGGTATGCTTAACGCTGTGAAGAACTCTCTTTCAACCTCGCCTATCTCATCTCTGACTTTATCAACTACTTCGGGATAAATATAAAATTCAAGATCATGCAGTGCTCGATTAAAGTCATCAAGCAACATCATTAATCTTGTTAGGTGCAGTTTAGTTTTATTTGATAATAACAATGAGAGATGAACTTCCTCTAAACCTCTAATCCTTAAATGAACCATTTCTTCTAAATCTTTTCGAGCATTTCTGATATCTTCTATTAAAGGCTTATAAAAATCCATCCTTCTTTTCTGCGCACCTTCATAGCGTTTGCGTAAATATCCATAAGGTTTGGTTAGCAATACGTTTATTATAATAGATAGTAGCAATATTATATCCTTTAACGAAGAGATGTCTATCATTTCAATTCACCTTTTATCAATATTCTCTATAAAGGTAGCACACCGATAAACTTTAATATAGCTCTCTAATTCATCTTCTCCTACTATTCTCTGTGGATTATGTTTTCTTTTCCAGCTTCTTAAGCTCATCCTCAAAGAGCTCAAGCTCCTCATCTTTGCTCAATTCTCTTCCTAATTCTTTCTCCTTGATCTTCATTGCAAGCTTAAATTACGATCCATAAATTACAGATTGAAGATTAAACTATGATGCTACCATTCTATATCTTGAATGTTAGTTTCAAGAAGTTCTAAGAGTATGCCTCCAAGTGAGGGTAAGTTGTACTCTAATTCTATTGTGATGCCTGTAGCTCTATGATAAGTCATCCTGTATGTGTTCTCTCTAATCACTTCTGAGTAATCATTTAATTGAATAACTTTATAGCTTCTCTCGAATAGATTGTCTGCGTTTACTGGATTAAATATTGTAAGAGGGGTTGTGGAGGGGATGAGTATTCGGGTATGAATTCTTTTTTGATTTAAGTATATATCAACATAGGTTTCGTCGAAGCTTAGTTTATCTTCATAAACAGTATAAATATCTTGAACTACAAATTTAATAACATCACTCTTCTTAACATTGTAGAGGGGAAAAGCAGGTGGATAAACTTCTTTCACTACGTATGATGCCCAATCACCTGGTTTAACTAATACTCCATAATGTTGTATAGAGGAAACAGTTATTAAAGAAGTAACTGAATTGAAAAAAGTATTACTCCAAAAATTATTACTGTAAAGCAGCGCGCGATTCCTCCTGACAGAGTTTGGAAACCTAGGTTTAGTTGCTCAGATCGATAGAGAGCAAAATTTCTGCCTTACTTTTCACTCTAATAAGCGTTTGCTATGTTAAGATCTGCGGATTTCAGTTAGTAATGCTCTATGCTTAATTCTCGATAATCGTACCTCCATACTAAATCGTATGGATTAAGGAATAAATGTTAATTTACAAAGTTCTAAAATTACACGTTATTAGGTTTATAAGGGAGTATAAGTAATTACTTTAGAGTACGTATGGTGCATTCCAAAGGAGCTTTAAAAACATCCATAGCTATTACTGTTATTGTAATAATAGTTATTGCCGCTATCGCCATATACTTCACAACAATACCTAAACCAACCCCTACACCAACTACCTACTACAACACCTATATCTCCAACCCCCTACTCCTACAACACCAGCTTCTTCCACTCCTACAACTCCAACCCCACACCAACTACTACAACTACTCCTACAACACCTGCAATAACGACGTGGAGATGGGCTGTTCCTGGTTATGGAGGTTTGGGGTATGAGATTACTATTCAGCTAATAACCAATATATTGAGGCAGAAAAAGAGGTTGATATGATGAGTAAACGGGACGATGAGGAGCTTAAGAGAGAAGTTGTAGGAGGGCGTATCGTAGATTACTTTAACGAAGGCGAAGAGAGATGCTACATCATTGACAAGGAGGATACGCTTTACAAGCTCTCCATCAATACGGGCGAGTTGAAACGGCTCAGTAAACTCTCGAAGAAAAAGAGGGCTGAGGGAGGGGTGAAAGTTATCTTGTCGGGTAAGGATGTCACCGATGAGTTGAGGGAGGTTAACATCCAAGAGGGAACTAAACGTAGCGATGTTGTCATCCTTAAATTGAAGTATACTAACGGAAGGGTTGATACGAGAGTTCTCCTCCCGTACCCGCTTCATAGACGATACAAAATAATCTTTAGAGAGAATGAGGAGCATTAAGTAAGAAGCATCTACGTGAGGAGCTGTCTCCGAAATCTTGCGTGCATTAATTATGCTTGATAACTACTCTTGGGCAGAGATCGCAGTAGCCTTTAAGTGGTTCGCCATGCTTAACCTTCAATGCAAGCCATTCTATGTCTTTTTTATAGTTGGAGTAAGCTTCACTCCACTGCTTTACGGCTATATCCACTTCTCTAAGTGCATTTTCAACGTTTTCTGAACGAACTAAACCGTATATTAGCTCCTTAACTTCCCCAATAAGTCCCTCCTCCCTCGCTAACGCTAACCTCCTATAATCATCCCAAACCCATCCTTCCTTCCACACAATTCTCATATTTTCCAAGTCTTTGCGTCGAATATAACTCTCAACATCCTCGTAAATGAAGTGGGAGACCTCTTTCCTCCCTGCTTCAAGTTCTTCATAGGGAACTATTTCAAAACCATATTTAGCGGCCTGCTTCCTTACTTCATCTCTAAACTTTTCCCTGCTACTTTTACAGCTTTTCTCTTTCCTCTTCCAATCCTTATATTTGCTGTAAATTTCAGGATACTTGGATTTAAGGTGCTGAACTAGGTATTTATTACATATCCATTCACCGATGGAACTCGATCCTTCAATAAGTGGTTTTAGAAGATCTTCCGAGTGCTTTAGCTTATACATATATCCTTCCCCGTCGAGAAAAACCTGCCAGTCTTCACTCCACTCATATTTATCATCCTCTTTACGTATCACGCCCATAGCCTCCAAGCAACTTATGATCCTATCAAGGCTTTTATTAGTGCTCTTTATGCCCAGCTTACTTCCTAGCTCAGATCTGCTTAGAGGATTCTTCCTAAGAAACTTAGCGGCATCCACAAGACGACGAAGGTTTACCTGATCCATATAAGAGGATCTTGGAATCTGACGCTTCCTCCTCATTTTAGTACGACTTTCTGGCATAGAAAAAATATCTTTCCGTCAGATATAAATGTTTACAGGTGGAGACGTGTGGTTACAGTTAATTTAGGGGTGAGAATACCTAAGGAGATGATTCCAGTCATTGAGGAAGCAATGCAGATCGTAGGTGCAACTTCATACTCAGATCTTTTGAGAGATGCGCTACGCCACTATTTGGCTGAGCTTTCCCTGCTATCAGCAAGGTCTGAGAAAATTAAGAAGATGACTGGAAAAGTTCAGTTAGCAAGTTCAGGTTTTTACGATCGTGAAGCTAGAGATGAGAAATATGGAGATGTAATGTACAAATCTAGATCACTAGAACCGGTGGTTTAGGTCATGTACACGTCTATTTGCGCTCGAGAAAAACAGCTCGGAGCTGTAGAATTTCATACAGGGATAAGCTTGCCTTGGAGGTTAGAGGTGGCTTAAGTGGAAGATGAAATCAAAGGTATTGATGAATCTACGAAAGCAACTACCCTCCTAAGCCTTTTGATCAGCGGACGTCTTCTTGATTGTGGCGAGCTTTACATCAGCAAGTCAACTCTCGGCAAAAAGCGAGAAGGTTTGCGGTACCTCATTTACCTGCCTAGCAATAGAGGCTATCTTTGGAAATTGTTGAATGAGAGAAAGATTAAGGTCCGTGTTTACATTGAATTGCTTGAAGAATTGTCGAATCAGTAGCTTAAAGAGGGTTGCTTGATGCCTGTTAGGATGCGCATGAAAATCAAGATGAGAACTGGGAAAGGTTCAGCCAGTAAACTCAGCTTCCACGGTTGTGGAGAGAGATGAGTAGTATGGAGATCAGGGAATGGGCATTGTTCTATTATGATCAAGGGCTCTGTGTTTTACCCGGTGAGATGTGGAGTGTTCTAAACGAACTGCCCCCAGATGAGAAGAAACGTAGAGCTAAGCATCCCTGCATTAAGTGGAAGAATTACCAGAGGAGGAGGTCAAGTCGAGAGCAGGTAGAGGAGTGGTTTCCATCTGGTGTTGAGAGAAACATAGTGATTGCTACAGGTGAATCATCTGGCGGCCTTGCTGTCCTTGATTTTGATGATGAAGAGTTTTATAAGGAATATATTGAGGGCGTGGAGCATAAAACTTGGGTAGCTAAAACCGGTAGCCCAGGCCATAGACAAGTCTACATACGCTCCAAGAAGCCCGTTCGAAACCGTAGAGTTTTCTATAATGGAAAGCTTGTCCTAGAAGTTCTAGCCGAAGGCCATGTGGTGGTTGCACCTCCCAGCCTACACCCCAGCGGCAGACATTATGAATGGCAAACTGACGTTAGGACCCTGCCGATTAAGGAGGTTGAGGATTTGGACTCTATCTTGGATGAGTGGCTTTCAAGCATGGGCATAAAGCCTTACGAATCCGAAGGCTGTATGGAGGAGTTCGGTAAGAGGCTTGGAGATAAGCCATATATGGGTGAGGATCCTCCATGTATTAAGAGGATATTGGAAGGTGTGGAGGAAGGTAGAAGAAACGAGTCCGCCATTAGGCTTGCATGCTACCTACTCAGGCTTAGGCGGCTAAGCCCCAAGGAGACTCTAAACATCCTTTTTGAATGGAATAAACGCAACAAACCACCACTCCCAGACACTGAGATCCGCTACGTAGTTAAGTCCGCAGTTAAGGGCCTTTACCCATACGGCTGTAGATCCATGAAGGAGCTGGGCTTCTGCAGTCCAGAGGATGGGTACAAGTGTCCGTTGAGACCTGAATTTAAGGTAGTTCCACTAAAACAGTTAATTGAGGAGGCTAAGCCTCTTGAGTATATCTGTGGGCCCCTACTTCCCAGGAGGGCTCTTGTACTGTTAGCGGGGAAGGCTGGTGTTGGTAAAAGCTTTCTTGGGCTTCACATAGCCCACGCAGTTGCCTCTTCTAGCAAGATATTTGATCATTTCGATGTTAAGGGCTCAAAAGTCCTAATTATAGATGAGGAAAACAATCCTTCGAGCTATAAGCAAAGAGTTGATGCTATGGGTTTAAATCCCTTAGATAACATTGACTGCATAAACCTTAGCGGTTTCAAACTTGACGATCATAAACACCTCGAGTTTTTAAATAGAATTCTAGCATCTAAAGGCTATGGATTAGTCATAATGGACTGCTGGACAGATCTTGTAGCGAACGTTGATGAGAATAAGGCAGTTCAAGTTTCAAATATACTATCAGCGTTGAGGAGGATGGCGTATGAGAGAGATTGCACCTTCCTACTCATCCATCACCTAAGGAAGAACCTCCCATATGTTGTAAGCGAGATTGATGAGTTGAGGGGAAGCTCGGCGTTAGTGAATGAACCTGATGTCGTATACCTAATACAAATGGATGAGGTGACTGGACAGAGAATAGTTAAAACAGTTAAAGCCAGATATGGTAGCGAACTTGCCTTTAGGCTGACGTTTAAGACGGAGAATGGGAAGCTCACCATTAAGTGGGCGGGTGAAGTTGAAAGAAGCGAGGTTGAGACGAACGTCATGGAATGCGCAAAAATAATCAGAGACTACATGGCGTTAAGGGGAACAACAGCTAAACGGGCAGAAATCATAAAGGTAATCCAGAGCTTCCCAAAGCGTACAATAGATAGAGCATTAAGCTACCTAGTCGCCATGGGTGCTGTTGAGAGGGTTAAGCGCGGCATCTACAGACTGAAATCTTCCGTTTTGCCAAACTATTATAATAATAATAGTGGCAAAACTGGTGAAACAGCATGCGCTGTCTGCGGAAAACTAGGTGGTAAACCACATCTAACAAGTAGGGGGATAATTTATCTACATGATGAATGTATGGATAAGTATGAGGGTAAGCTATAGTATCGATGATTTAAATGTTGAATCATCGATTTCATATACATGGGGAGAAGAAATCAAAAGTTGTATACTGTAAAAGCGAGCATAGCGCAAGTCTAGAATTGAAAAGAGAAGATATATCCAAGATGCTTTTAGAAAAGTAAGCACACGTGAAATACTAGGGGTTCACGTCCACAAGTCTGGAGAAGGACGTCCAGACTTCAGAATCCTTTCGAATTCGGCAGAACTGAAGACATAGGGCACGTACATTTACTATAAGGAAGCCTAGATGAGCTAAAGTTTAAAAGCTAACCGTGTATTTCGCATAACTTTTTCCTACAGGTTTTTAAGTATATGTCATAGTTGATCTGCTCGAGGCTTTAAGGATGAAGGGAGATTAGAGATTCAACATAAGCAGGTAGATACCTAATGGAAAACAGTAGTGAAAGAATTTTAGCGAAACACTACGGTCGCAGTTAATCTTAAGTTGCATCACATATACTATCAAGTTAACACGTAGTAAATTCATAAAACCCAAGCCTAATTCGACAGCATCATTCACACAGATACTAAAGTTTTTAACCTCCTCCGCAGTTTTAAACCGTGAAAGAAATGAAGCCGATAATTCAAAGCATTTCGGTTAAAAATTTTAAGTCGTTAAGGGATACCGGTACATTAAGCTTAAAGCCAATTACTCTTCTAGTTGGACCCAACAGTAGCGGGAAGACAGCTTTGCTTCAAAGCATACTTGTGTTGAAGCAGACTTTGGAGAGCGGAAACATCGAGATACCGCTTGTCCTCAGGGGAAAATATGTTGATTTAAGCTCTTTTAGAGATGTGGTTTTCCGCCATAACGTTAAAGATGATATTGAGGTTTCCCTAGGATTTTCCCAAGAGATTACGTGGTCAATAAAATTTGGAGTTGGATATGAGGAGGAGAGTGGACGTTTAGTTCAAAGATATATGGAGTTTTCAATAATGGAGAATTCTGAAAAACGTATCAGGCTAGATGAGGGAAAAATTGTTGTTAAGGAGGGAGAAAAAACTCTTTATGAGCTTAAAAAACCAAAGGAGGAAATTGAGAAAAGAAATTTCCTATACAGACCAACATTCTTCCTCCAAGGATTAACCTCCTACTTAGATCATGCTAAATACATAAAGGAGAAATTAAGCGAACTTAAATCTAGGAAATTACGGGACGAAGCGTTGGAAAGACTTTTCCAATCGGAATTGGATGAAATGAAAACTGCTGAAGCGGAAATTAAGAGATTATTTGGAGAGATAAGTATTGAACAATTGAAAACTCTTCATTTTTTAATGAATGCCCTAAAAGATCGTTCTACATATCTCCAGAGACTTCTCGTCGAAAACACATACTACATAGGCCCCCTTAGGGAGTATCCGCAAAGATACTATATTGCCTCCGGCGAATATCCAAGAGATGTTGGTTTAAGAGGGGAGCATACAGCTGAGGTTATTTACTTCGATTTTAGGAGGGGGGATCAGCAGTATGAGAGGTTCAGATACTGGGTGAGGGAGATGGGGCTCGCTCATGATGTAAAAATAAGTCCTGTTGCAGAAGGGCTTTATACCCTGTCAATTATTGATCCTAACGTCAAAATCGAGGTTGGTTTAGCAGATATAGGATTTGGAGCCTCGCAACTACTGCCAATTATAGTGGAGGGGATATATGCAAAGACAGGCTCAGTCCTGCTGGTAGAGCAACCGGAAATACATCTCCATCCAAAGCTGCAAGCAGCATTAATGGATTTCCTCATAGAAATCGCTGAAGAGGGGAAGCAGGTAATTGTTGAAACCCATAGTGAACATCTAATTCTTAGACTTCAAAGAAGAATAGCTGAAGGCAAGCTATCCCATGCTGACGTAGCCATATACTACTTTGAAGGTTCCGAAAACGGCTCAAAGATCACCCAGGTTGAGCTTAATGAAAACGGAACTATAAAAACTTGGCCTAAGGGATTCTTTGAGGAGGACCTTGAGGAATCATTCTCCCTTCTAAAGGCTCTAAGCAGAAGGGGAAAAAATGTATTTAGTGGTTGATACTTGGGTATGGGAGAAAGCTCAAGAAGGAGATTTCTACTCATTAGAGCTCTTAGCAAAAATATGTAGGAAATGTAAGCATAAGATAATTTACGATTATGAAAGAGAGATTCTGGATGAATATGAAAAACATATAGAGGAAGATCCTTCAAATGCTGTTCATAGAATCTTTAAGTATATGACTCAAACAGGCAAAATCGTACCGAAATCTAGAAGTACTGTAAAAATAGAGAATTTCGACAAGTCGGACATGAAGTTCATTCAGGTGGCTATACCCTCTTCAGCACTAGTAATTAGCGGGGACAGCGACTTCCTCGAAATCAGGAAGCACTTAATAAACAAAAAGTTAAATGTAGAAATACTTACCCCAATGGAGGCTTTAGACAGGCTATAAGCATATCAATACTTTAAATCAAGGCGTTCAAATTTCAAGCTATCAAAATGCAACACAGTTACATAGCTTAGAAGCGTATTGTTTACGTGCGTGTAGAGGCTAGTTAACCATAACTAGCTTGCTTAAATGCTCGGAATACTTTGGATAGTATTCATCAGCTTCAGCCAGTAGGTCTTCATATCTGCTTTCGCTGATTTTGAGTTCGCCGAGCCTAGACTGCATGAAGCGGGCTACTTCTCTAGGCATGACCTGTATCATTAGCCTCCACGATATTTTACGCAGATATTTTGGCTTTAATAGTTCATATTTTCTAGCATACTTTTGTAGGGTCCTCATACAAACCCTTTGGCCGGCATACTTCCTGAGAATATTTAGTGTATTTGTTGAGAGGTATATCCATTCGCATGGCTTAACGCCTCCCCTAACTCCTAGGTAATACCTGCAGAAGCCCTTATCCTCAAAGCATACCAGTCTCGGAGTATCTATGCCTAAGCCATTTATCTCAACAGTCTCGTCAGGTTTGAAGGACTCTACAAGCATTAAAGCGTGGGTTACCCTGAGTCCGCCCTCCAACATGATCCTATAGACTAAATAGTAAAGTTCATGGTTTACTTTCAGGTGGGAGAGGGTCTTAACAGTGTCTTGAATGCTTATCGGGTATGGCCTAACATCCATCTTATAGCCTCTGCTGGGAACAACCTCCATTATCCAGCCGTATGTTTCAGGCGAGATCTTCTTAACGTAGTATAGATATCGGGTATAATGTCTGAAGACGTTTCTAATCCATTTATTAGGATGATTTATAACATAGTCTATCAGCTCCTGGGATAGATCCTTACCGTCGAGATATCTCTTAAACAGGCTTCGATAGTATGCTAGGGTTCTAGGGTTAGTAACCTTGCCCCGCTTCTTACGCTCCCTAAGGAATTCTTCAAATCCGCTCTCCCAAGTAAGCCTAATGCTTGATGGAACTATGCTGAGCACTTTCTTAAGATCCTCCCTAAAATTCTGAACAGTAAACCTGAGGATAGCCTGCTTAAGATACTCATCCCTTGAAGCCAGTGCAACAGCCTGCAGTATTAGGGAGTAGTCTATTGAGCCATCATCTCTTATAATTCCTAAAGCTCTAAGCCTGTCGAGGCTATGGACAACATCATTAAACTCCCCCTCATCAAGGTATTGCAATGCTCTTGAAACAACATCATCAGGCACCCTCCTAACGCCGTGAAGGTAGTTATGCAGTGAACCTCTAGCAATCCCTAAAGCCTCAAGAACCCTATTAAAGCCAAGCTTATCCTTAACCCTCCGCAAAATAGCCCTCCTAGAATCATCGCTAATACCCCTAACATCAACCCCCTCAAACCAAGGGGCTGACCGCAACTCCAAAGCGAGCTCACCCATGAGTTCACGCTAAAACAATTAATTGTGAACCTACACTAACTTATAAACTTTTCCTACTTAAAAATATTGTTTTCTAAGATAGTCGCCAGTTTAAAAAACTTAGTCATCAGCTTGAAGGACTTATGTATGCAGGGAAGAAAACCAGATGGAGCTTAAGCTTACAAATCCCGAAACTGCTGGTTGCAGTATTCTACTAAAACTCTTCATAACTAAGTTGGAAAATTCCCAGTTTCTTAACCTAATGCTTCATCGTATTGAGTTCTAGCTGTGCCAAATCAGCTCTCCTAGGAGTATGCAGCGGCGAGTTAGTTGTGACTTATTGCTTAAGCTAGGTTCTAGGTTGGTGAGTTTAGAAACCTAGGTTTAACTACTCAGATTGATGAGTGGAGGGTAAAATTTTGGATATGAAAGGTATTATTGGTTAAGCTGCTAGGTCCAGCTTAACATATTTTATTTAACCTCCTAAGCTGCCACGTCAGCTAGCCGAGTAGAATGTAGAAGATGTAGTGTAGAAGCTCCCCAAACGCTACAGCTATAACAGTATATGGTACCCCAAGCTTCATAAACTCTAGAAAAGAAACCTTTCTTTCATTTTTCTCAACTATACCTACACCAACAGCGTTAGCTGCAGCGCCAACATATGTGCAGTCACCTCCAAGACTTCCACCTAGTAGTAGTGCCCACATTAAAGTATATACATTCATGCCTGATACTTTAGATAGCTTAACTACTAGGGGGATCATTGTTGCGAAGTATGGAATATTATCGATAAATCCTGAGAGTAGAACTGAAATCCATATTAAAACTGCTGATGCTGAAACAATGTTTACACCGCATAACTCATAGATCTTTAGGGATAGTAGATCAATAAATCCTGTTTCAGTAAGTCCTCCTGTAATGACGAATACTGACAATATGAAAACTATTGTTTTCCAGTCAACCCCCTCAATAAATGGTTTTAAAACATTCTCACTAAATACTCTAAGTATTGAGATTATTGATGCTCCAAGTAGTGGTGGAAACCACATCGGGATATTGTAGATATTCCTAATACTAAGTAGGAATATGGTTAGGAAAAATACTGTTAGAACTTCAGCGATAAGGAGCTTATCCCTAATATATTGTCGTTCATCCAGCTTCAGCCTCTCCCCCGCTAGCCTTACAGATTTGAAGTATTTCCTAGCTGTAATCCTGAGGGTGAGGGCTGCAATTGGGCATGCAGCCATTATTAGGAAGAACATGCTTGGTTTACCGTTGAAAACTATGAAGTCTACAAAGTTAAGATTTAAAGCGGAGGCAACCATCATGCTTGGAGGATCACCGATCATCAATGCAGCACCTACAAGATTTGAGCCTAAAGCAACGCCAATAACGTATGGCACTATACTAACCCCTAAAGTTCTAGCAACACTTATAGCTATTGGGGAGAGTAGAATAGTTGTTGAAACATTGTCTAGAATGGCTGAAATCAGGGAGCCAACACTAGCAAACATGATAAGCATGTTGATAGGGTTTGAGCCGACAGCTTTAATAAGCTTAATTGAAACCCATCCAGCAACACCTGACTTCTCCAAGTAATATGTTATTACAGCCATTCCGACAAGAAGACCTACAACATTAAAGTCTAAATAGCTAAAAGCCTCATAAGGAGTTAAAATACCTAAAATTAATAGGAGGAGTGAGGAGGCTAAGCCTATATAGGCTCTATGTATTTTACCCCATGCAATAAAGGCGAAGGTAGCTATAAAGATAGCTACAGCTATACCCATCCTATCCAGCATAAATAGTTGAGAAATAATAAATATATAAAGCTTTTTACAGCTAATATATAATAGTAATGTTAACCGCTCTCTACTATTAGCCTCCTACCTTAACGTATAGGCCGAGGCCTTCAAGCTTTTCCTTAATCCATATTAGCTTCTCCCTTGATGGTGGGTTGTGAATTGGCATTTTATATTCAACCCCTAAATATCTGTATTTCTCCTCCACGTCATGAAATGGGAGGAGGTCTACTTCTTCAACCCCTCTTAGTAGGGATAGGAATTCCATAAGGCTAAACACGTTCTCCTCAGTATCCGTAATTGTTGGAATTACTGGAAAGCGAATAACTACATTCTCCCCCTTCTCCACTAGGAATTTTAAATTCTCCTTAATTATCCTGTTTGAAACACCTGTATACTTTCTATGATCCTCATCGTTAACCAGCTTTAAATCGTATAGGAAAAGATCAACATAGGAAGTGATGGATTCCAATACGCTTCTTGAAGCATATCCTGAAGTTTCTATGCATGTATGGATATTAAGCTCTACACACCTCCTTAAAGCTTCCCTTAAGAATTCAGGCTGGAAGAGGGGTTCCCCACCTGAAAATGTTACTCCTCCATTAGAGGAGTCATATAGTAAGACATCCCTCTCCAAATCCCTTATAAGACCCTCCACACTTACCATTCTCCCTACAAGCTTTAAGGCTCCTGTAGGGCAGGCTTCCACACATACCTTACACTCTATACACTTAACCCTATCAATATAGTGCTCATCATCGCTAAACATTATTGCATCTACTGGACATGAATAAATACATTTATGACAGTGAATACATTTACTCTTGAAATACATTAGTTGAGGCTTAGATAGTATTCCCTCAGGATTCTGACACCACCAACATCTAAGAGGACATCCCTTAAGAAATACGATTGTTCTTACCCCAGGACCGTCATGAATAGCATACCTCTGTACATCGAAGATAATTCCATCCATTTCCACCACAGTGGGGTAGTTTACCTATTTAGGCTTGTTAAAGCCCATGCTCCGTTCTTGCAATTATTTCGTCCTGAAGCCCTTTCGGCAGGTTTACGAAGTAGTCACTATATCCAGCAACTCTTACCATCAAGTCCTGGAAGTCTTGAGGTCTTCTCTGAGCCTCTCTAAGAAGCTCAGCGCTTACCACGTTAAACTGGACATGATGCCCACCCATCCTGAAGAAGGCTCTTATAAGGTAGGCAAGCTTCCTAATGCTTTCCTCATCATTAAATAAGTCGGGTGTTAGTTTTTGGTTTAGTAATGCTCCTCCAGTTTTATCCCAATCACATTTCGAAACACTTCTGAAAACAGCAGCAATACCCCTCCTATCCATTCCCTGAACTGGGGATACTCCCTCAGAAACCGGGAAGCCTGCCTTCCTACCATCTGGTGTTGCTCCAGTAACTCTTCCGAAGTATACGTGAACAGTTGTAGGTAGGAAATATACTCTTCTATAAGCCTTCCTTAACGGTGATGGAGGATAGCTTTCAACAATTTCAACTATAGTATCAACTATTTTCTTAGCTATAATATCTACGTAGTCATCATCATTCCCATACTTTGGAGTTTTCTCAGGATTACGTAGAATCTCCCGTAGTATTTCACACCCCTTAAAGTCGGCTTTAACAGCTTCTAGAAGCTCACTCATAGTAAGTGTCTTCCTATCAAATACGTGATGCTTAATAGCTGCTAAACTATCAGTTACTGTTCCTAACCCAACGATTTGAATGTATTGAGTATTGTATTTAGCTCCTCCAGCATTATAGTCCTTACCCCTCTTCACGCATTCCTCTATCCATAGAGAGAGGAAGGGGACAGGCATGTATTTAGCGTATAGAGCTTCAACAATATCGTTTCCCCTCATCTTTATATCCATGAAGTGCTTTACCTGCTTTATGAAGGCTTCCCAAAGCTCATTAAAGCTACTGAATCCCCTAGGATCCCCTGTCTCCAGCCCTATCCTCCATCCTGTTCCAGGGTCTACGCCATTGTTTAAAGTTATCTCCAGTATCTTAGGTAGATTGAAGTATCCGGTTAGTATGTATGCCTCCTTTCCAAAAGATCCTGACTCAATACATCCACTTACCCCAGATGCTCTAGCATCCTCAATTGTTTTCCCCTGTCTCAACATCTTCACCAAAACCCCGTCGAAGTTGAAGAATGGAGGCTCACCGAAGCCTGGAGCAACAACCTTTAAAGCCTCTATTAGGAATCTGTCAGGAGTCTTATTGCTTACCAGTACTGCAGTGTTTGGCTGAAGAGTTCTCATTTCGTCAAGAACCTCAAGTATAAGATAGGAAAGCTCATTAACACCATCAGACCCATCCTCCTTTAAGCCTCCCAGGTTAAGCTTTGAGAAATCATTGTATGTACAGCTTTCCTCAGCTGTTACCCCTACCTTCGGCACTGCTGGCTGATTGTTGAATTTAATCCAGAATGCTTGAAGAAGCTCTTTAGCCTCCTCTCTTGTAAGTCTCCCCTCCTCAATATCCCTCCTATAAAACGGGTATAGATTCTGATCTATTCTTCCTGGATTAAAGGAATCCCATGGATTTGACTCGTAAACAACCCCAACATGAATAAACCAGTAGTGCTGTAATGCCTCCCAGAAGGTTCTTGGAGCATGTGCTGGAACCCACTCACATATATCAGCCATTCTCCTCAATTCATCCCTCCTCTTAGGATCCACCTCAACCCTAGACATCTCCCTTAACTTTTCCGAGTAGCGTTTAGCATAAATTAGAATAGCATCAGCTACAATATCCATAGCTTTAAGCTCCTCCATCTTATCGTAGTATTCCGGATCGCTTGGATTAAGTTTTTTAATAGCCTCCTTAACTTCCTCCTTTACATCTAAAATCCCAACTTCAAACATTCTACGTCCTCCTGCTGTATGTCCAGGAGCTCTTTGCTCCATAAACTCTGTCCAAACACCTGCCTCATAGCATTCCCTCCACTCCCTAGGAAGATTCTCGAAGAGAATATCCCTCATAGCCCTCCCCCTCCAAAATGGAATTATTTCACTACTGTAAGCCTTCCTTACCTCATCATCAACCCTATACGGCATATTCTCCCTTGAGTTAAGAATATCTAAGTCCTCTAAGCTATGTACACATATTTCAGGATATGTAGGAACCTCCTTAACACCAGTTCCTCTAAGCCCAACTATAAGCTGCCCATCCTCTACAGGTATGCTAACACGCTCCATTAAATACTTAAAGGCTAATGCACGCTGAACAGGTATAGATTTCCCCTTTGGAATATCGCTCTTATAAAACTCCGTTATGATTCTAGCTCTCTCCAAAGAAATCTTAACTTCCGCCTCTACACTCTCCCTTCTTAATTTAGCTATTCTCTCACTTACAGGCTTAATAGTAGACCTTCTTCTCAGCAACTCCCTACCAATTCTTTCCTGGGAAAGATCTGAGGTAGCTAGAGTTAAGCTTTTAGAAGATGCTTCTAAATTCATAATATCTAGTAATACTGTACGGAAGCTATTAAAATGTTTTGTGGTTTAATCAAGAGATACTGTCAATAGTATTTCGCATAACTTTTTTCTATAGGTTTCTTTGAGTATATGTTATGGTCGATCTGCTCAAGGCTTTGAAAATGGAGAGGAATTACAAATTCAACATAAGGCAAACAGATACCTAACATGAAAAACGATAGTGGAAAAAGCTTTAGCGAAATACTAAAGTCAACATGTAGTAAATTCATAAAACCAAGCCTGATTTGACAGCATCTCAATTCTTCCATCAGTTTTCTTTATGGATTGATGGGCTTATTAGGCGTAGTAAGTTCCTCTTAGCCTAGAATTCTTAAAGACTATTATATTGAGCTTAGTGTTATGAGTGAAGGTGGGTTGGGACTGTTAAGCTCATTGGGAAGTATATTGAGTTTCTTATTGTTGCCAATATTTGTTTCAAATGTTAACTATCAGATAGCGGTAAGCTACGAAATTGATGGTAGCCTTGCGGAGTAGAAAATCAAGACTGAAATAAGAGATGCTTCACTTAATTACTAGCCTGGATGAAGCTTCCTTATATATGGAGTCTAGGAATTCATAGTTCTTTATTATGCTTAGTTTCTCCAGTTAAAGAGAAGAAGCACCCCAATACTCCAGATTTCAGAGAGATGAAGAGGGGATTATATATTTCATGTGTTATCAATTGATATAATAATTTGTTTGAGGGGAGTCCAACTCAAACAAAAACTATCTAAACATGTTCGCGTTAAAACCCCTCAAACAATAATACTAGTCAGATTCCTCTATTTTAAAAGATATATTTAACTATTACTTAAGCTCCATCAATTTCTTAACGTATTGAAGGCTAATGTGAGTTTGTGATTAATGGATAATGTTCATTTTAAGTAAAGTTTATAAGAGAACCTTATACTATTTATGGAGCTCATAGAACAATGATGAGAGATGTCTACTAAGTTTGTTTCCCTACCTGAAGAGGAGTTTGCTGATGAGGCTGTAGGCATTATTGAGAAGGCTAGAGATAGAGGTATAGTGTTAAGAATACTTGGTGCTCTTGCAGTTTATATCCATTCAAAACATGAAAAAAACGCTTTAGAAATCTATAGGAGGATAGGTAGGTTTGGAGTAGATAAACCCAGCTTTACAGATCTAGATCTAGCAGCATATGGAAGGCAGAGGGGGGATATTGTGAAGCTTTTTGAGAAGGAGCTTAAATTTAGCTATAACGTATTAATGAAGGCATTATTTATGAATAAGAGACTAATATATTTTCATCCTAAAAACCATTATCAAGTAGACATATTCTTCGATAAGCTTGAATTTAGCCATGACGTAGTATTCGGCGATAAGCCTGGTAAGGGTAGGTTAGATCTTGACTATCCAACAATCACCCTAACAGACTTAATTCTTGAAAAGATACAGATACATCAAATTAATCTAAAGGATATAGTTGACTTAATAATCATACTTTACGGGCATGACATAAGCTATAAGGATGAGCAGGAATACGTAAATGGTAAATACATAGCTGAAATACTAGCTGATGATTGGGGATTCTGGTATGATGCAGTAACAAACCTAAATAAGGTTAAGTTCTTCACAGATAAATTTCATAGCGAAAACAAATTAACAAAGGAAGAACAAGAACTAATAATTAATAGATTAAATAAACTAGTAAAAATAATTGATGAAGAACCTAAAACCAAGAAATGGAGGAAAAGAGCTGAAATAGGAATATCAAAACCATGGTATCGTGAAGTAGAAGAAATATTAGATAACCAATATACAGCTACATAAAGCCTCCCTATCCGGCTTTGTTAGCTAATGCTCTAAGAGAAAACAATTACTAGAATATCCCTACATTTACTTACTCATATAAGAAAACTACAGCTACCTAGCTCTATTTATTAGAGTACTTAATTTAGAAGTTAGTATTTTGAATAGATTGCCTAAGTTGAATTTTATTGATGGGGGTAAATCATGGATTATAGCTTTAGCAACCTAAATATTTACATCGACACTCTCCACAACTAAAGCCGCGGGGATTCTCGGTTTTTGCCTCATGGCTTCACCCTACCGAGTTCGGGCTATGTCAAACCAGCCCCTGGATACAGCATGTAGCCGTATCCCAGCTTGTTCATGACTCCACCGTAGTCTGCATTGATAACCACAGTTTGGTATTTGAATGGGCTTCCAACTCAAAACCTATACTTAATGCTTAAACCCTATCTCGGATTGAAGCCCTACTCAAGCTTTCAGACATTAAGCCACATCCAAAGAATACAATAGACAAAATATGTAAGCTTAACAGCATCTCCAAAACTAAATTCAGGGGCTTCCTCGCCGAATCTATGTAAATTTATTCTACAATCAAAGACTACACTTAATAGATGAAATCTACAGCTTATCTTAAGGGGACTTAGTGAGAATGATGCTTATAAGATGTTGATAGTCATTATTTAGATATACTTAAGCTAAGCTACTTAGATATATGGCTGGGAAGTGTAATTCTAAGATTTATTGAGCTACTAGAGGTTAAGCTTAATGCTTCGTTTAGATTTAGTGGAGAGAATAATGTATTTTAACTCCCGGTCTTCATACTTTTTGCATGAGTTTAGTACGAATTAGAAAAGAAGCAATAAATCTTTTCATTATTTCCATAAATAAAATTACGAGTTTCGAATTAAGCTGTAAGCTGAATTAATACAAAAATATATATGCATGCTTTTAAAAGTATATTACTGGGCATATTTTATGGAGGAAGTTGTATTTGCAAGAAAGGCTTCCGGACTAGTTAGAGAGCTGGGGTTTCAAGATGCTTTCATATGGTCTATAGCGACACCTGCAGCTTCAGGCATAACCTTCTACTCTGTAAGAATGGCTTTCACATATCCAGGATCTAATGCTGCATTATCCTTCCTTATAGCTTCACTAATCATACTTCCAATAACTATTACGTTAGGCATAATGTCAGCTACAATGCCTAGATCTGGTGGAATGTATGTACAGGTAAGTAGGGTTTTAGGCTCTACAATAGGGGTTTATGCTGCATGGATTATGGTTATAGGTTGGGGTATTGCTATGGGTCTTTTAGGATATATTGTAACAGGTATTTTAGGATCTGCCTTAGTAATGGTTGGATACGCTGGTGGAGGAGCTGGATTTATAAGTGCAGGTAGTGCTATGGCTACACAGCTTTGGCAAACTGTTGGAGGAATAGTGTTTACACTATTCTTCTGGATAGTTAGTCTATATGGTTTAAAATATGTTAAATGGATTGAAAGAATACTATTCTATCTTCCACTTGTAGCTACAATACTTGCAATACTGCTATTCATAGGTATTGGTCCTGGAGGTGTTTCGAAAATGTTTGATAGTGTATGGGGTGAGGGAGTATACATGAAGATACTTAATGCGGCTAGGGATAAGGGATGGGGGTTTCCAGGATTTTCATGGAGTGCTACTATAGCTTCACTTATCGTTCCATTCTGGGCATGGACAGGGTTTGAAGCTGTAACTTTTGCAAGTGGGGAGGTTAGGGATCCTAAGAGAAGCCTAGTTTACGGCTTTATTGGTGGATATATAGGATGTATGATTCTCTATACTGTTGTTGCTTGGGCTGTATACTATCCCTACCAGGAGTTTATAGGTGCTTACGTTTTCCTAGCTAATAAGCATCCAGATGTACTAACTGGAATAATGCCTGCAGCAATAACACCGTCAGTACCGTTCTTCGCAGCTTCTCTAAGCGGTAACCTAATACTGGGGGCAATCATAGCAGTACTTATAGCTTTATGGTATGCAAACAGTATACCTCCAGTATTCGTAAGTACGTCAAGAACGCTTTTCGCATTAGCTTTTGATAGAGCATTCCCGTTAAGGCTAAGTGAGGTTAATGAGAGGGGATGTCCAACATGGGCTTCCCATGTAACAATGATTTGGGGAATTGTAGGTGTATTTGTTGCTGCATTCTCAGTTGATATTATACTTGGAATCCTAGACTTCACAATGCTGAACTTCTTCTGGCTTATGGGTCTATCAGCATTGCTACTACCATTCATTAGACCGGAGATCTATAAGATGTGCCCAATACAGGGGAAGATAGCTGGAATACCTCTACTCTCAATACTTGGATTGATATCATTCGCTATAGGGTTCTGGATAGTTTGCTTCTCAATACTTGAATTCACATACAGCGTAGCTGCGGTTATGGCTGTTTTCCTAGCTATCGGATTCATAATACATGCATGGCAGTACTCTAAAAACGTTAAGGAAGGTATTGATGTTTCAAAGATATATACAGTTCTACCACCAACCTAACCCTCAACTCTCCAAAAATTCTTAACACATTTTTTATCTATTTCAACTATGTAGGCTTTAAGTATTGCTGATTCATATTCTGAACCCGGATTTAGAACTGGTACTTTATCCACGTAGTCAACACCTCCAGATTCATGTATATGCCCATGTAGACCAATAAGAGGCTTATACCTTCTAATAGCTTCAAGAACCGATTTACTTCCAACATGCTTATACCTTACACCCCCACCTACAACTACAGGTCTAAGGTTTTTATCAAGCTCAGGAGCTAAATCAAGCTTAGTACCGTAAGGTGGTGAATGAAAATTGAAAATAGATTTGGAAGGGTCTTCAAGCTTCCCTATAAGCTTCTCCACACTCCCCTTAATCCTACCCTCATCAGCCTCTCTAGGAGTACTCCATGGAGTTGGATTTACATAATCTAAACTTATCATTTCAACACCTCCAACATCAACAACATTGTTTAAAGGATAAGCTATACCATTATCCTCATACTCCTTAATAACTTCATCAACCTCAAATATATCATCATTTCCAGGCATAACAACAACCTGTACCTTCCTAGTATCTATTCTACTAGTTAAAAGATTAAGCCAACTCCTCATTCTCTCCAGTATCCTTTCATTCATAGCTCTAAGCATAGCTTCATAATTACTCTTTAATGCCTCAACCTCCTCAGAAGATAGCGTAATAGTGTAAACCCCCCTCTCCTCAAGCTCTCTAGATACCTTTTCAATATCCTCCTCACTAAATCTACGTTTTAAACCTCTATATGAAACACTACATAAACCATCAGATCCCCTTACTATTGGAACCATCAACTTACCAGTTAAATCACCGCAAAACATTAAAACATCAGCTTTATAAATCTCCATAGCTGATATCCACTTCCTCCATAAAGCAGTATTCCCATGAACATCAACTGAAAAGAAAATTCTAGTCATGAAGACAAAAACATACACAACGTAATAAATTTTTCGGAAATATGAATGATTTACGGATTAACTATTTTCTTATTATGAATTGGAGAGTATTGGCGGTGTTAATTATGTATTTCATTAAGTTTAAACTTAAGAATTGAAGTAATGGTAGGATTAGTGGGTTCTGAGCTACGTAGTCTTAATAGACTTACATAGCTCCTGGTCTTCAAAGGTCTTGTCCCAGGTTCATAGGGCTCAGCATCACCCTCCAACCCAGTCAGGGAACCCACCCCACACATCATCCTCAAGCCGTTTCCAGCTTGAGTTCATCTATGTGGGGGAAGCCTCCATCTCAGGGCTATCCGCATCATCCAATAGTCCACGCCACCATCCATAAAATTATGGTTCAAATCTATTTATTTTGGAACTGCTGTCTACGGCGTTTAACTGAAGCTACATTACGTTTAGCTCTTCAATACATATTCTTAAAGAGTTTAAGTAAACTTGCTAAAGGTTCTTTAAGCTTCATGGTTAAGCATTTTAATACTGATTTAATCTGCATATCTCTTAACTTTTATAAGCTTATAGCTATAGATTCCACTAGTATGAGCTAATCCACAACTAAAGCCAGAAGCTTCCAGCCAGTTAGAGTCAAATTATAAAAGTGATTAATAAAATAGAGGTTGATAAAATACGGATAAAAGGGCTTTGTAAACTTAGATGATAAATCTTGCTTAGCTGTTAGAGATTAATTTAGGAATTACTGGTATGAAGCTGAAAACAGCTTAGGTGATGAGTGATAACATATTTTACGTATGTAGAGAATGTATCGGAAACATCTAAAGATTATCTGAACAACTAACAATCAATCAAACTAAAATGCTGCTTAAGTTTACATATTTACAAAGCTGATAAAAGTAAAATAAAACTTATATATATGTTATATGTATGACCAAAGTTATATTGATTTCAGATGAAGCCTACAAGGAACTTAAGAGAATAAAGAAAAAGGGCGAATCTTTCTCTGATGCAGTATTACGCCTCATACATAAAACCACCTATAAGCCTTTATCTGAGTTTGCAGGTAAATGGGTTGGCGACGATATAGATTTTGTATTTCAACAAGTACTGCATGAAAGAGAGAAAGCTGAGGGCAATGGTTTCAAGGACGTGGCAACTTAGGAAGCTAAATACAATATGCTAAGTTGCCAGGTCTCTTTTATTTATAGTAAAGTATATATGTTAGAATATATGTTATACTGCTATGTATGTTTCATATATTCTATTGGGTCAGAACCTAGTTGTTAGTAGTTTAGTGAAGATGCTTAGTGATGTTATTGCTGCATTACCATCTATTATTGCAGCTATAGTTATTGTTGCTTTAGGATATGTTGTGGGGGCTGGTGTTGGAAGAGCTGTAAACTACCTTATTGAAAAGGCAGGTATTGAGAAGAGCTTTGATCAAACAGAAACTGGAAAGGCTTTTAGAAGGGCAGGTCTAGACCTTTCATCATTTATAGGAGGACTAACTAAAGCGTTTATTATCGTTATATCGATAATGATTGCGCTTCAAGTACTTAACATTGGAGGAGCTATTGGAGATTTCCTTATAAGAGTAGCTAGCTATCTACCTAGACTTCTAGGAGGAATAATTATAATTGTTTTCGGCATAGCTTTAGTTGAGTTTCTAACATCACTAATAATTAGGGTTTTAAAGCCAATATTCCCAGAGCAGAAGTTGGAAGTTGTTGATATGTTGAGAAGCCTTCTACTAATAGGTCTTGTTGCCGTGGTTCTATATATAGCTTTAGATTTAATGCAGCTAGCTGGGCAGATGGTTTATCCACTAATACTGGGATTTGTGATTATTGGAGCGGGAATAGCGTTAACTGATGGCTTAGTTAAATCTATAACTGACGAGCATAAGGAATTCATACCTGTAGCTGGATATGCTAAATTCATACTCTACAGCATATTCCTAATAGTAGGGGTAGCAGCCATATTCTCCACATTCTCAGGAGTAGCTCAAACCGTAGCCAACATTTCATGGGCATTCGCAATAGCGCTAGCAATAATGCTTATACCAATAGTATACAATCTATCAAGAAAAATAGTAAAGGAAGCAACATAAACCTCCCATACCTTAATTTAGCTTCTACATGAAGCATAATTAAACCATTAAGATAAGAAAAGTTTAAATACAAAATGCTAAGATAATTAGTGCTGAAGACACTGAGTAGTGATGAACACTGGGTGCTGTGAGCATATGCGATGATATTATTAATTTAAACAATGCTCAGGTTAATCTATGTCAGTAGTAGGATATAGATTGGTTTTGAGAAGCTATCAAATTCTTATAGGTTTATTCCTGATTTTATCGTTTATAGGATTAATAGCGTTCTACACCATGTTTCTAAGCGATACCTTCATACTAGTGCTTAGCATTATTTCCCTAATTCTTGGTTTACTCTTAATTTTCTTAGCTAGAAGAGGAGTAATTGTTGCCCCACCAATATTAAGGTTTAGAGATGTTAGATAATTGTTTCTAGAATTTGGAGATGTCTAGGTTTTAGAATTCTAGAAATCATTTCAGCAGCTAGCTTAAATTTCCCATTTTTCACCTCTTTAAGGAGGTGTGTAGGTCTGAAGTAGAATAGAATGTATGCTTGGACAAGTAGCTTCGATACTTGCTCTCTAGTGAAGCTATAGCCCTTCATTACAGGTATTAATGTTGTGTAGTGGCTCCAATCTCTATCCTCAATTAAATTATCTTTTAATGCAGTTTCATAGAGTGGAGTTCCGGGATAGGGTGTAGCAGCTGTGAATTGAGCATATGATGGATTTAGCTTTAATGCGAAGGCTACTGTTCTCCTCATATCTTCAATTGTTTCCCATGGTAATCCTAGAATAAAGGATCCTGCTGCTTCACCCTTAACCTCTCTAACCAGCTTAAATGCATTAACTATTTGCTGAACAGTTATCTTCTTACCTATTTTATCCAGAGTTTCCTGGTTAGCTGACTCAACACCGAAGTATATTATACTACATCCTTGACTATACAATCTATTAATAAGCTCCCTATCTACATGATCCACTCTTGAACCACATGCAAAACTTATATCAATCCCCCTCTCCTTAAGACCATCGAGAAACTCCATTATCCACCTTCTAATAATTGTAAGCTCATCATCAACGAAAACTATATTTCTAGCTTTATACCTATATACAATATCCTCAACCTCATCTAAAACACTGCCAACACTTCTAATTCTGTAGAGTCTACCCATGAAGTACGATGTTGAGCAGTATGTACAGCCATATGGACACCCCCTACTAGCAATTACATGCGCAACTCTTATAGGCTTATCAAATACCGTGTATCTATCCATTGGTAGGAGGTGACGTGCTGGGGGAGGTAGGGAATCTAAGTCGGCTATTAGCCTCCTATAACCGGTAAAGCGAATATTACCATCATCTCTAAAAGCTATACCTCTAACAGATTTTAGAAGATTACTGTTTAAACCATACTTCTCAATTACGTTTAGAAGCTCGAGAAAAGTATATTCCCCCTCACCAACTACAGCAACATCTACATCTATAGATTCATTTAAAACCTCTTCATACATAAATGTTGCATGGGGACCACCAATAACAACAGGAATCCACCTATCAATCGCCTTCACATACTTAGCGATCTTATAAGCATTATAAATTGTAGGTGTTAAAGCAGTTAAGCCAACAACATCTGGTTTAAACATTTTAACCTCTAAAACAACCCTTTTAAGATCAAGATTTAAGGTGGGTGAATCAACAATCTTAACCTTGCAGCCATTACACTCAAGAACAGAAGATATATAAGCTAATCCTAAAGGAGGAGCTCTAACACCAATACTCTGACATATTTCAAGTCTTTCCAGTCCAGGTGGAACTAAAAGTAGAACCTTCATTACTAGTCATTAACAACATCAACATATAAACTTTATGGATTACAAAGCATGTTTAAAAATTCATAGAGAAACAATACAAATAGTAGAAGTGCAAAATGCTTAAGTCTACAGAGCCCTTTCCCTAGATGGAAATCTTTTTAAACTTTTAACATATCTAAATATATGCCACCAAGAGGCTATAAAGCTATTGGTGTAACGCTTAAAGAAGATGAATACGTTCTCCTCAATAATAAATTGAAAGCTTACGGTTTTGAGGATCTATCTGATATGGTTAAAGCCATAATTAAGGATGATGTTAAGATCATATCAAGAAAAAATGTAAGAACTTCAGGCTTCTATTCAAAACTAAGAAAGCTATTAACATCATAGTTGATGTGTAGCTACGAATCTATGTTTGTAGCTTAATTCTTTAATAATCATACTTTCCATCTGAATCATATGAATTAATAGGTAGTATTGAGGCCCTTCATCTTCTTTATACGGTGAATCTATAAGCTTCAAAATCAAGTCATAAGCTGAATTCATTACAGCATATCGTAATAATTACTTACTAGTAAGTAGCTTTAAGCTACTTACTAGTAAGCTACTTGATCCATATCCATTTAATAATAGCTAATAACATAAATAGTATGCCCTTAAGCGGTAGCTATAAGCCCTATAATCCCACTAAAGCTTTAATGTTGTAGGAGGTTAAAATTAGAAAAGTAAACCGCTAATTTTCTGAAACAATCAATAATCTTGATTAGCCATTACTTCCCTCATGCTGCACCGTGGACTTAATCAGCTTGCTAGCTGGATCCTAACTTCTTTGAGAAGCACACTTTCTATTTCAGACATGTACGAGGAGAATGTGGGAATGATTGTCAATCTTCCTTCAGCTCTTCCACTCCATTCACCTATACTAGGTTTATTTCAACATCTTCTTCTGCCAATTACGGATATGACGATTTCGGAGCTTTATACCCATTCAGTTTAGTCTTTGACATTCTCCACGACTAAAGTTGGGGGATTCTCGGTTCGTTAGCCTCATGGCTTCATCCACCGAGTTTAAGGGCTGTGTCAATTCAGCCCCTTCCATGGGAGTGTAGCCCATAGCCCGCTTGAGTATGTTCATCGCTCCGTTATAGTCTCATGGCTATAAATGCCATGAGAGCTTTTAATTGGAACTTTTATCCCGGTCTTCCTAGCCTTCATGAGCAACCCGCTCAGCATGAAATTATCCTAAGCCATATTTAAGCTTATCGACAATTCATCCCGCTTTGTAAACTTAAGCTTTATCTGGGGTTCTCTCCTTATCTATGGTGAAACCATGTCTAAGGTTATTAAGTTTGTTAGGGAGGGAAACCCATTTATCTTAATTGTTTATGGTGCTTATATATATTTTCATTCATATTCTCGAGAGCTTCTTCAGATATTTTAAGCTTATAGTATTTAGGAGTCACACATCTATTCTATCGTGGTCTTTAGGCTTCCTATTCCCTGATAGGAGTATTCGTAGGAATGCTGGGGTTTTTCTGGTTGATGATACTGATTAGATAGGCTCTGGGGAGAGGGTATTGTATATTGTCTTCAAGCCCTACTTAAGGAAGACCGTATACATGATGAATTTCGATGCTGCTAATACACTAACATCACTAATATTCATTAAGAGGGTTAAGGCTATATGCGGCTCAAATATAATTATACTAACTGATGGAGCTCCATACTATAGGGCTTCATGCAAGATTCTTAATCTAAGACATGGAGTATATAGCCTTGAAGTTAGAAATTTAATGGAGAGAATAATAAAGTTAAGGATAGAACTAAACTATTCGATAACTACATACCATGCATTAAGGATGAATGCGATGAGGAACATGCAGATTCTAAAATCAATAATTATAATGATAAACGAAACATGGATAAATAGAAGAGTTAAAGCGAAGAATTCATAGAGAATACAATACCAATAATAGAGGTGATCAAACATGCTTAAGTTTACAAAGCGACTTATCCCACGGTTAAAACCATAGGCTTTCTTGTCGACTTTTTGTAAAACAGTTCTGGAAAATCTTTGAGGAGGTCTGGATCTCCCTGTAATGGTACTTATTTCTACAACTCCTCTTCAATATGTTTGAGTCTAATATAATTCATCCTATTGGAGACCTATTCTTCCACAGCTTAACCAGCAGTTTCAAATAGGTTGTTAAATATTTTGGGTATATGATTGTGTTGATGATGAAAGCTTGTTAGTTAGGCTTACTTAATCCGGCATGGGTTGGATGTTAAGGGCTTCATCGATGTTCATGATGCTATTGAATGATGTTGAGTAGCCTGTAGTAAGCAGTAGAGTGGAGGGAAAGATGGAGGGCGGATACCATCCATAAGGGAGGTGGAATTTCAGAAGAAGCCTAGAGAAATATATGTTAGGGAATGATTTACTCCAAGCATTAAGTTGATTCAGCGGTAAAGCAAGCATATTCTATACGAATCCATACTTAGTTCAAAACCTAAGACTGAAAACTAGGCTGTATCTCCATGCCTACTTAAAGCTGAAAGGCTTCATTAAATTTACAATATATTTTCCACATTTCCCCTTATATTCCAAGTATAGCTTAAACTTGAGCTGGAAAACTATATGTTGTGGTTACAATTTCTATGATTAGAGGCCATGGACTTCCTATAGCAGACGTGATCCTAATGATTGCATCAATTATACGTTAGCTTTAAACAATTATGTCTATTAGATAGTTAGCTACTATTTTATTAATGCTTGAAATATGCAGAATCTATCACCTAACGCAATGCATGAGGCTTCGGTTATTTCTACGTTTCTATTAAGGAAGCTGGAGAGGAAGCTTTCTAGAAAACCTTTAAAGTACCGGCTTGCAGGGCTTTGAGTTTGCTTTTCTAAAGCTTCACACTCCCATAATCTATCAACCTGTATTACAATTTTATTTCCATAAAACTTCGCATCAACTATTCTTGCCCATCCGAAACCTATTAGGAAAGCATTTAAAAGCTCTAATGCCTCCTCTAGCTTAAGGCTTTTATCGCCAATATATACTTTATGGAAAGCCTTACCGGTATTGTATCCAGCATAGTATAGTAGGGATTCTGTAAATCCCTCTCCGAAATGCTCCTTAAACAGGTTAAGTAGGGCTTTAATAGTGTTTTGATCAATCATTACGCTTCTTACATCCCCTTGATATATTGGGAATAGATCTCTACTATAAATAATGTTACCCTCAATAGGCTTCACAATTTTAGCTTCAAACACTACTTCAAGACCCTCAATTTTAGACTTCAAATCCTCAGGTGATATATGAGAATTTGAGAAGTCACCTACAATAAATCCATGAACACGCTCCTTCTCAGAGATCGTTGATGGAAGAGTTACTGAAAGTATGTTAACATTATACTTAGAAAAAACATTTGAAATAGAGGCTAAAACACCTGGTTTAGAAGGTATTACTACATCAAATCCAACAATACTCTTCCCACTTGTAAACATCATGTTTCCAAGCGTTAATATAGAAAACACTTCTCCCAGCATCATAATTTACATACCTACTAATATAAAACCTTTACTATCTAAGGGATAGATACTGTTAAGTTACTTAGGCTTAATGGGTCTACTATATGTTAACTTGACAGTATCTAGGAGCTGCTTCTTAACCCTATGGAAGCATAACTTAGCATCATGGTAGTTAACTAAGCCGATTGTCCATGGATAGCCGCTCTCCTGATTAATCAGCTATTAAGAAGGGACTCAAGAAGAGCGTGCACGTAACACTTGCTTAAAGCCGACCAGCTTACAACTTAGAGGAAAACTAATGCTTAATATCGTGGGTTTCGGTAATGTCTAGTATTTCGCTAAAGTTCTTTCACTACTGTTTCCATTTAGGTATCTGCTCGCTTATGTTGAATTTGTAATTTCTCTCCATCCTTAAAGCCTCGAACAGATCAACCATAAATATACTTAAAGAAACAGTAGAAAAAGCTATGCGAAATACTAGTCGTTTTACTTAAAAATGACGAACTGAAATTAACATCAACTCATTAAAATCCTCCATCAGCTTTATTAGTTAGCTGAAGAGTTATAATTGGAGGCTCTATCTCAGGTGGAGAGGAGGTATATTGAGAGTAGAAGTCCTATGGTGGCTGGAGCAGGCTAGGAGAGACTTAAGAATGGCGGAGGAGCTTTTGAAATTCGGCCTATTTGAAGGGACAGTATATCACTCACATCAGGCCGCGGAGAAGGCGTTAAAAGCATTGGTCATTCAGAGAAGAGGATACCACATGACCCACTCATGTAAGTTCCTCCTAGACCAGCTGAAAATCCAGGGGATGAGTGTTGATGAGCTCTATGGCGATGCAAGAGAGCTTGACCTACACTACTTAACCTCAAGATATCCGAATGCTGCCAGCGCCCCTCCATATGAGCTCTATGACGAGGGGAAAGCTGAGGAGCTGCTTAATAGAGCGAGAAGACTTATCCACTTTGTTGAGGAGAATTTAAAATGATAGAAGATAGGTTGATGAAGACATTATCTAAACTTTTAAGTGAAATCCCGTTTAAAGTGAAAGCAGCAATCCTATTCGGGTCAAGAGCTAGGGGTGAGGAGCTACCCTGGAGCGACGTAGACCTACTCCTCATATCAGATGACTTTCGGGAAATGAAGAGAGAAGATAGGATCAGACCTATACTGGACAAGTGGAGCTACGATAGGCCCTTAGAACCAGTCTGCCTAGCTCCAGATGAAATATCGGAGGAGGAGCCCTTCATCTGGGAGGTATGTATGCATGGAATACCTGTCCTTGACGACGGAACCTTCCAAAGGATAAAGGAGAAATGCATCAACTACATGAGGAGGAGAGGTGTAGAGAGGAGATGGTACGGATACATTCAAATTTAACATCCCAAATGTATACATAGCCGATTCTACTTGACTTAATACATTCAATCACATCGGAGCCGACATCAACCCCGAAGATAGTAGTATGGAGGATTTGACGTCCTCCATGACTACGTGCACGCTGAAAATAATCAGCACACCATGGACCTGCTAGCTAAAATCTATAGAGCAGAAAATTGAACTTGACAATTTAGCGTACTGCATTTCTAAGTTGTTATATTTACAATTTGTAACGAAATAGATATATAGCTTTATGATTTGATAAAACGGTTTGGTGGGTTGGATGGAGGAGTGGCGTGAGGGTATGTTAACTCATGAAAACATAGTCTTTTCATGTTTTGGTGGATTATCAAATACTGGGATAACAAGTGCGTTGGCATGTCTTGAGGTGGTTAAGGAGCTTGGATTGGGGAAAGTGGCTGTAGGCTGTTTGCCATCTGTGCCCTTAGGCGTTAAACCAGTTCTAGGAAAGTCGAGAGCTGCAAAGAAGATAATAACGGTGGATGGATGCTTATTTGAATGCTCTAGAAAAATCATAGAGGCTGCAGGCTTCAAAGTAGCAAAAAGCATCGTGCTAGTTAGGGATATAGGCATGAAGAAGGTAGCCCTACATACAGATATAGGTAAGGGGCTGGGACTGGAGAAATATATTTCCCAAGAAGATGTAAAGAAGGTGAAAGAACTCATCATAAAAGCAATTATGGAGAAATAGCATGCATGCAGGATAAGTCTCAGCTTAAAAGAGGCTTTAGGAGGCTTCATAAATGGAGTATGTAATAGCTGTTCAAGAATTGACAAAACATTACGGAGATGTAGCGGCAGTGAACCATATAAGCTTCGGAGTTGAAAAAGGTGAAGTTTTCGGCTTTTTAGGACCGAACGGGGCTGGGAAAACAACAACAATCAGGATATTAACGGGCTTAATAAAGCCTGATGGGGGTAGAGCCTTTGTGGCCGGCTATGACGTTTTGAAAAAACCTATTGAGGCAAAGCAGCGCATCGGGGTTGTTCCAGAAGTTTCAAACACCTACGTGGACCTTACAGCATGGGAAAACCTAGCCTTAATAGGCAAGCTTTACGGTATGCCACCGCAAAAACTCAGGGAAAACGCCGCAAGCCTTCTAAAGGAGTTTGGATTGTATGAGGTTAAGGACAAGCTTGTTAGAGCTTTCTCTAAAGGAATGAAGCAGAGACTCCTACTATGCATGGCTTTAGTTAACGATCCGGAAGTGCTTTTCCTGGATGAGCCTACATCAGGGCTTGATGTTGAAAGTGCAAGACTCCTACGGGAAAAGATAATTCAGTACAATAAGGATGGGAAAACTGTTTTCCTATCAACCCACAACATGGAGGAAGCAAACCAGCTTTGCCACAGAATAGCCGTAATAAACCATGGACGGATAGCAGCCATAGATACTCCTGAAAACCTTAGAGCTCAAAGCATGGAGCTCCAATACATCGAGGTAGCCTTCAACAAAACAGTGAACATGCAGGAATTTTCAGAAAACCCAAGCATTACCAAGGCTGTGCCTGCAGGCAATAAGGTGCGCATTTACACAGCTAACCCATCAACAGTAATAGAGTTCCTAGTAGAGTATGCTAAAAGGAATGATCTACGTATTTTAAGCCTAAACACCATGATGCCGTCCTTAGAGGACGTGTTCCTAAAACTCATAAGAGGAAAGGGAGTTATCCAATGAACAGTTTTACAGAACAGTTTAAGCGTTCCCTCGTCATAGCTGAAAAGAACATTAAAATCTACTACTTAAAGGGGCCTGTCATAATTTTCGGACTTGTCTTCCCGCTTTTTCTGGCTTTAGCATACGTTATTGGACGAAACATACCGCTTAGAGAGATTTTACCAGGACTGATCGGCATGACAACATTCTTTACAGCCACATCTGTTGGGCCTTCAATTATTCCTTGGGAGACCCGCTCAAAAACCCTTGAAAGACTTTTATGCTGCCCAATTGCCCTATGGACAATTATAGCTGGAGACATAATCTCATCCTTTATCTTCGGCCTTATTATATCGGTTATCCCGCTAGCCTTAACATTAGTATTAGGCATTCAGCCACTAAACTTCATAATACTCCTCCTCGGCTTGATAATTGCAAACCTATGCTTTGCAGCTTTAGGCGTGCTGCTTTCAGCTTACCCGCCAACAGATATACCAGCTACATCAATGATGCTTTCATCCCTCGTCAAGTTTCCACTAGTCTTCATAAGCGGAGTCTTCATACCAGTAGAGCAGCTTCCCCAATGGGGAGCAGCCATAGCCTCATTTTCTCCACTAACATACTTCACAGACATGGTTAGACAGCTTTTCCTAGGCAGGGGCTACTACCCGCTGGTATTAGACTTCTTAGCAATCATCATATTTACAACAGCACTTACATTTGCAGCAATAAAGCTACACGGGAAAACTCTTACAAAACGGTTAAGTTAAAAGCCCAATATGGAAATCAAACTTTTAGCCTTCACTTAGACATTACTAACAAAAGCCTGCATGCTAGTTGTAAAGTATGTTCGATTTATGTAGAAGCAGTTTACAATACGGAATAGCAGGGTGGACAGTGACGCCCTCTCCACGACTGAAGTTGGGAGCTTACAGATTTTCCTTCTTGTTAGGCTTCATTCCTCACAGCCCAGCCTGTTTTGCTAGAGGCATGGCTTACGCCACGAGGCTCCAGTGTTTAGAGATGGCTTTACGCCTTCGGTCACATACGCTGGTTAGGGGCGTCAAAGCTCCCCTCCATATATGTGCTTAACAATCCTCCAGGCTTATGGATGCTTTCTTGAATCATCAACTATGGATAATTGATTCCTTATGGAATCTAAGGCGATATGTTAAGCTTTAATGCTTCTCCTAATTCATGAGTAGTTGATGAATGGAGTCCTTGGGATAAGCCTATTCAGCTCTTGTGAAGCCCCCAACCTGATATATGCATTGAGAACAATTAACACAACATTGAGGAACACAGCATAACTATCAGTAAGCCTGAATAAATGCTAGTCCCACCTCATTCATGAATTTAAGCAAGACCATAACCCTCAATGAATCCCAAGCTAAGAAGCTTGCCTAATAAGCATTTCATCAAAAGCATTCTAATCCATAAATAAGAACTGGACAAAATTAATTAAGCTGCAAAGCGGAAAATATTAATATGGGTTTTATTAATTCTTTTTATGCTACGTATTGGTGTTGTTGGCCCAGCTTTCCCACCTATTGGGAATATAGCGCGGGTAGCTGGAAGAATTGAGGAGAAAGGGTATGATTCCATATGGTTTCCCGATCATTTAATGGGGTGGTTTCCCCAAACTATATGGATGCCGGATATTGTTGGCCCACTAGCAGCCTATAGTCCCCACACATTTTTTGAAACTACACTCTCAATAGCGGTTGCAGCCTCATCAACGCGGAGGATTAGGATTGGGAGTGCTGTTACGGAAGCTGTAAGGCATCACCCAGCTATGCTAGCGCAGAGCTATGCAACTCTTGAACACATAACCAATAGTAGAGTTATTTTAGGTATTGGAGCTGGGGAGTTGGAGAATATTGAGCCATACGGCTTAAAATATGAGAATATTGTAAGTAGACTTGAAGAAGCAGTAAAGGTAATAAAGCTTCTATGGGGGGCTGAAAGAGATAAGCTAATTAACTTTAACGGAAAATTCTTTAAATTAAAGGATGCTGTTTTTGAGCTACCACCTTTAAAAAGGAGGCCGCCTATTTGGATCGGTGGATCTGGGGAAAGAATGTGTAGAATTACAGCTAAATATGCTGATGGCTGGCTTCCATTAGGCTTAACTCCTCAAGAATATAGTGAAAAACTCAAAATTATTAGGGAGGAATGCCTTAAAACTGGGAGGAGTTTTGAAGAAATAGAAAGAGGCATATTCCTACATCTCATAGTTGACGAAGATAGGGAGGAATGTGTAAGACTTATGAGTAAATCCCCCATAATAAAGGCTGGAGCTCTACTAACCCCCTCCACAGTTTATGAAAAACTTGGATACCAGCATCCTCTTGGAAGAAGCTTCAACCCACTTACAGATTATGTTCCTGCAAGGTATGGTAAAGAGGAAATAATGAAAGCTATAGAAAACATACCTTTCGAAGTTGTTCAGGAAAGCTTCATCTGGGGAAATGTGGAAGACATAATAGATAAGTTAGACAAGTATAGAAAAGCAGGTGTTCAAACAGTTGTTTTCTGGAACTTCACATTTTTCGGAGATGCTACTAAGGTGAAAAGCTCATATTCCTGCCTAGATAAAATTGTAGATTACTTTAGTCAACAATCCAGAAACTGAGAGAATTGAAGACGGACTTTATAAAGCTATGAGGATTACTCCATCATTGCTTATCTTAATGAATAATTCTCTCTAACAACATGCCGTAGTTAGCAGTTCCAAGATACTGTCAAGTTATTTTAGGGGGGCTTTGAGGAGCTGCTTTGAAGGTGGTTCTCATTAGGTGCTTCTTAAAGCCCTTAGGGATAGTGGCTTGTTAAGCGTAATAGGTTTTCGCTACATTTGAAGGTTAGGGCGATCCTGCTCTACAGGCTTAAGCTATGGGAGGTAACCTACGTATTGAGATTATTCCATGTAGTCATGAGGCTCCGGGTTGGGAGGCTTGAGCAGATAGCAATAAACGTTGAGGCTTATGGTGCTGTTGACTGAGATTAAGGCTGATGGGGTGGTGCTATGTCTGGGCTGTAATAGATGTTGATACATGTGAGCTGCTGATGGGTTTCATGGCGGAGGAATCAACGATGAAAACCTCCTGGGTGTTGGAGGCATGCATAAACAAGTTATCCCTGTCGACAATGTATCCTGAAGCCCTAAAAGCTGCTTGAATGGATTCAAACATTCGGTGAGCCGTATTGAACGCTCAGAAAAGTGGAGGAGAGAGAAAGGAGATTCCTCAACAACTTCCCATGAGGATCCTTAAGATCAAGCTTTTCATGAGGCTCTTCACCCTCCCTACAACTTCATAATGTGTATCAAACCCTAAGAGACAGCTAGCAACAACTTAAACCTAGACGTAAAATTCATAAACCCAACATAATGTGGTAGCTTAGAGGTTAATATGTTAGGTTTTGATGTTGATAGTTAAGCATACTGCATATTTAAGATCCCATTTAAATCTATGTAGCATCTTTTTAAATTGGGGTTTATGATAGCTGTTAGCTAATAGATAACATACAGTAGCTTAACTATTAACTCTAAGCTGCTTTAGGATACTGTTAACTTTGGGTTTTATGAATTTACTACATGCTAACTTGACAGTATCCAGATGGAGGGGCTTCCTCTAAACCCAAAGCTCTTCAATGAGCTGATGAGGAGTTTGAGTGGGTTCACCCTTAGTATTTCGCTAAAGTTCTTTCACTTTTTTCCATGTTAGGTATCTGCTTGCTTTATGTTGAATCTGTAATCCTCTCCATCCTTAAAGCCTCAAACAGATCAACCATAACATATACTCAAGGAAACCAGTAGAAAAAAGTTATGCGAAATACTACTGACAGGAGAGGAGGCTGATGAGGACTCCGATGAACTCAAGAGGAGCCCTAAGCTGTGAATCCCAAGAGCTATGTAAGTCTATCAAAGACTACATAACTCAGAACCCTTACAAACAAGTTATCCCCTATAAATTTCTTTATACTCCACGTATTTAATTCAAAAAGGGGTATAAGATTAACTTTGAGGCGGGTTTAGTTATATATAGAAGAAAAAGATTAGCATGTTGAATGTTTTATTGCGGCTTGTGGGCATGCTGCAACACATGCACAGCACTGAATACATTGATCAATATTTGGAGCTGTGGATTTACCGTTAACAACTTCATAAACACCTGTGGGGCATACATTAACACATTCTCCCTCACCAGTACATTTATCATAATCTATTTCAATAGTTATACCTAAACTCTCACTCTTCCATACCTTTACATTAGACATATCAACACCAAGCAAGCTATTAACTAGTATTATAAATATTTAACGCTGCTACACCATGAAGCCAGTACATACCCTATATTGTTAGCTACGCTACATGACTTAAACTATAGGGTACGATATACATTTTGATGTTAATAACATGTAGCTGTGAGGCTTCTAAACTTAGGTTAGAAAGTTTGAATCCAATAGCTAGTGTTGAAGTTGAGCTATGGTTTAATGAAGCTAAGATCAATGCTGATAAGAGTTAACGCTGTAAGGATGTTGATATATAAATCACTTATGGGTTTTAATTTCAATAAGCCATATTGAAATTAAAATAATCTAAATTAGTGAGCTGAAATTCAAAAGGATAGTTGTTAGCTACTGCATTTTATAGGAGTAATTAATTTTACGGATATGGAGGCAATAAGCTCAGAATACTATTAAGATAACGGTGTAGACTCGTAAACTTAGGCTTAATTTAAAAGTATCAAACTGTAAATGGTAAAGTTTAAATACTTCATATACTAAATCTCATGATTACTATGCCTCTGATTAAAAGAAAGAATAATAAGGATAAGGAGGAGAGTGAGGTTACTAAAGCTGTTAAGGGTCTTGTTTACGGTATGGCTGCCCACGGCATGGTTACATATGCATTAAAAACTAGAATGCATCTGGAAAACTTATTTATGCTTATAACTATGGGGGATATGCTTGGTATTCCAGTACTTCCACCATACTATACCCTTAGGCTTCTACCCTATGCTGTTCCACACATAAAGACTTGGAAGAGGACTTTACTAAGGGAGAGGGATGTAACCGATATGTTGATGTAGGTGGTTTAGTGAATATTAGAGAGTATTTTGAGGCAAATCCAGATATTAAATATATTATTTTTGGAGGTAAGGGAGGTCTGGGTAAGACAACTCTTTCATCAGCTACATCGCACTGGCTGGCAAGTAAGGGAAGGAGGGTTGTTGTCTTCTCAACAGATCCTCAAGCAAGCCTTACAGACATATTTGAGAGAAACATATTCGGTAAGGGGGAGGTGGAGATAGCTAAAAACCTATATGCTCTTGAAATAGATGCTGATAGGCGTATTGCAGAGTATCAGGAGGAGATAAGGAGGAAAATAATTGAAATGTATGGGGAGGTACCGTCAGAAATCGATGAATACATTAAATCAGCCTCTGCTGAGCCAGCAATGGCTGAATCAGCTACCTTCGACGCTATGGTTGAGCTTATGACTAGTGGTAGATATGACTACTACATATTTGACATGATGCCTCATGGACATGCTATAAGGTTTCTAGGTATGAGTCAGATTCTCGATGCATGGATTGATAAGGTTGTTGAAGCTAGGAGAAAGGCTAGCGAGTATGGGGAGATAGCTGCTGTTCTCGGCGGTAAGGGAGGCTTAGCCCAGGAGGACGCTATACTGAAGGAGCTTGACTTTATTAGGTCTAGGCTTGATTTTGTTGGGGAGATTATGAGGGATAAGAAACGTACAGCATTCTTCTATGTTTTAATACCTGAGGCTATGGCTATTCTAGATACTGAAAAGGCTTTAAAAATGTTTCAGGAGTTTAAAATACCGTTAAGCGGCATTATTGTTAATCAAGTATATCCTGTTGAGCTATTAAACGATCCATGTGTTCCTGAATATCTTAAAAACAGAATATTAATGCAGCAGAAACACATGGAGACAATTAAGCAGAAATTTGGAAGCCTAGTTCTTGGAACTGTACCTATGCTTGATAGGGAGCCTAAGGGCTTAGAGATGATAGCGAAGATAGCTCAACACCTTTTCGGAGGTGAATAACTTGAATTTCGCCGAGTTCATTAAGTCTAAGCCTGGGCTTAAATACCTCTTCTTCGGCGGTAAAGGGGGAGTTGGGAAAACAATAGTTGCTGCAGGAGCAGCATACTACCTAGCTGAGCATTTAGGTAGGAAGACAGTAATTTCATCAACAAACCCAGTTCATAGCTTATCAAGCACGTTCAAGATGGATTTATGGGGTAAGGGAATTCAGAAAATAGCTAATAATCTATACGCTATCGAATTCGACATATCTAAAACAATTGAGAGATACAAGTATGAGGTTAGGGATAAAATATTAACATTTGTAAAGCATGCGGACATACCTGTTAACCCTGAGCCGTTCATAGATATAGCTACAACAAACCCTGCCTTCGAGGAGGCTGCTATGTTCGACGATATGATCGACCTCATTCTTAAGGGGGAGTTTGAAGCATACGTATTTGATACTGCCCCAGTAGCACATACATATAGGCTTCTCGGAATGTCTAAGGTTTACGATCTATGGCTTGCAAGACTTATTAAAAGCAGGGAGGAAGCATTATCAACAAGGCTTAAGCTAGCCTTCAGGAAGGAGAAAATAGCTGAGGAAATAAGGAAGGATCCAATACTGCAGAGCGCTCTTGAAACTAGGAGGCGGACTGAAGAAGCTAAGAAAGTATTAACAGATACTGAAAAAACAGCCTTCTTCTTCGTTACACTACCACTGGCACTACCTATAGCAGTTATTGAGAGATTCATAACATGGGTTCAAGCATTCAACATACCTATAGGTGGAGTAATTGTAAACGGCCTTATTCCAAGAGAAGTATGCAACATAGAGAATCCTTCACCATACGTATTAAATAAGCTTAAAGAACAGGAGGGATACCTAGAAACCATACATAAAAAGTTTCCTGGACTTGTAAGAGCCTATATACCTCTCTACGAAAGTGAGGTTATAGGAATTGAAATGATAGAAAAGGTTGCTAAAGCACTAGCTGAAGGATTGAAGATTTAAACACTATAGCTTATAGAAACATCCTAAGTGAATACTTCAAATAATTAAGCAGACTCTGTTTGAAGTAGAGAAGATTCTGGTAAAGTAGGTATTAATAGATTCTAATACCTCCAGAGATGATAACATGTTAAGGCAATATTAATAGCTTGACTTATTTCAGGGATTTCATTACTTCCCCAAGCCTAACTAATAAATTCAAAGTATTTTTAACTGAGTTTTCCCTCATAACGCCTACGACTCTAACCCAATCATTCATTCTATTTATAGTTACTAGGTTAGCACTATCCCTAACCTGAAATAATTGGCTATGTATCCTCCTAACAATTTTCTCAGCCTTCTCCACACTATCAGTAAATACTGTAAATCCAGCATCGTTCAGCTCTATCCTTCTTAAATCACTATTCTTAAATTTCTCCACTATTTTCATACTATTGTTATTTACTATGTTTAACGTGATGGGGGCCTCATCATTAAGAAGACCCCAAAAAATTATTTTATCATGGTCTCTAACTAAGAAATTCAGTAAATAATACATAAAATTCTCCCTCCTAGCTGGTAAAAACCTAATGTTTACCTTACTAAATACTCTATCATCCCTAAGTTGACATAGCGCCTCAAAGCCTCTACTAAAAATTCTAAATCCAGTAAAAGTACAGTAGAGGGAAGCCTCCTCTTTAACCATTTTTGAGTAGTTTACAACAATCCTTCTATTCCTAATAGAGCCAATAACATAGACTATTAGAGAAACAGCAGCTAAGCCGAACATCATGTATAGCTCAAGCAAGGATATCGAGTATATATCTATACACAACTATAAATACTTTTCCAGATGCTGAAGGAATATGTTAATCCTTAAATTCTATGGTTTATTAAAGGGGACTAGCAACTTAGAAGTTAAATAAATATGCTAAGTTACTAAGCCTAATAGATGCTTCAAGCTAGAATGTAGTAAACTTATGGAGCCTAAGGTTTAACTTGCCAATATCTACTATATATTAACTTAATAGTATCCAGCTATAAACTATGTAGACGTTATGTGTTGATTATACTTCTTAATTTTAAATGTTTCGTTAGAAATTGTAAATTGATTGCTTGAGGGTTGGATGAATTTATAATTCTAGTTTAGGATATTTTTTCGAAGAAATCCTTTTCACGTAATAATTCTTCTTCAAACTGCTTAAATCTTTTCATCCAGTATGGGATAAATATCAATTTATAGTAGCATGAAGTATTTAACCCTAATCTATCACCCATAATGGAAAGCATTAGAAGACACTCGCTTTGAAAACGTTTTCTTTGAAGACTGTGAATAGTATCATAAGTTGTAACACCGATAAAAACATCTCTAATAATATTTCTAAGCTTACGCATAATATGCTTAAAATTCATTAGCTTTTAAATCTAACTATACTATGATAGATACTTTCAAGCTAAGCCTTAATTTTAGAGTTTACTACATGTTAACCTGCATCTACAGCTAAGTAAGAACACATATTAAATAGTAAACTACATAGAGAAAAATAGAGTTACAAATACTGAGTGCTTCTATAATTCTAGAGTTAACATTCTATACAGCCAGGGATTCTCGTCAAGTCTATGTAGCTATTAAGAAGAAAGCTGGATGATTGTCTTCTTCGATGTCAACCTAACCAACATAGCAACCCTAGTTAACGGTGTATTAAAAGATATGATCTCATAGAGCTTTACCACATCTACAGAGTTTACAAGGTTAAGAGGTGGAGAATTAAAGCTCCCTAGATTAAAGCCTGGAACATCCAGAACACTCTTCAAGAAGTACTTTAACCGTGAAAGAAATGGTTAAGGACTTCACACATAAACCTACAGCTGCAATAATCAGAAAGCTAAAGGAAGCTAGCTCTGAAGCAATAATGAAAAGGCTTAAAGACATAAAATAAGGCTCTAAAAGGCGGAGTGGGAAAACGTCTAAATGAAACACTGAAATACTCCAGTTTATGTTAGAGTATAAACCCGAATAGCTCAATCTATCAATAAAATATAGAAATTAATCTAATACATATCCTTCCACTTAAGAAACGTAACTCCCTATGAGGATAGATTAATGGAGTGTAAAAGACTTGGTTTAATCTTATTTAGAGATTTATAACGATATTGAACCTTAAGGTGCAGGGATCAGGTTTACCCTGAAAGCCTCAATGAAATAATCGGAAGGAACTAATTGGAGACAAGCTACATGAACCTCTACTTAGCCTAAAACCCTATTACTAGCAGTATGGGAATGAACTAATAGTATTTCACATAACTTTTCTACTGTTCCTAGTATGTGTTATGGTTGATCTGCTGAGGCTTTGAGGATGGAGATAAAATACAGATTCAACATAAAAGCAGCAGATACCCAACATGGAAACAGTGGTGAAAGAGCTTAGCGAAATACTATAGATCTTGCAAATATAAGCCTTCATAGGAAAGTAGTTAGGGTTCTTTATTAAGTTTAAGATAAATGTGCAGGAACTCCACATTAACTTATATAGCTTTCATTAGAGTTACATATATTAATGACTTAAGTATGGGTTAAAAAGCTATTATAAAAATAGGTTATGGTTTATGCTGCTTTTTTCAATCTTGAGTATGCCTTAACAGAATCGTATATGAATATTATTCCTAAGATTAGTAGGAGTATTCCTACAATGGTTGCTAGTAGGTTTCCTACAATAGCTAATCCTGTAGCTTTCATAGCTGTTATGTATGTTGTATACGTCATTATTGATAATGCGCTTAAGCATATTGCTAGCATGAATATTGCAGGTATTGATGTGAAGTATGCTGGTTTCTTTATTCTTACAAGATAAAGTGTTGCAAGCACAAGGTTCATGCCTGCTAGTAGTTGGTTAGCTCCTCCGAAAAGCGTCCAGACATATAGTAGTACACCTCCAAACCTTGAACTTCCAAGAAGATAGGCTAGAATACATGGAATTATTGATGCAAAATAAATATTCTTAAATACCGGCATTCTCGCTCCAAAAAGCTCCGCTAATCCTAACCTCATAATTCTAAGGTTTAGATGGAGAACTGTAAGTACAAGTACAGCTATTACTGCTGCTACGAATGGAAGTATACCTTCAACAGAGAATCCGAGATAGCCTAGTGATTTAGCCCATCCAAGCGCAACCATGTCTGGAGCTGTTAACCCCTTAACCTCCGCCGGTAGTAGGGGAGCAACAGCTCCAATAGTTACTAGTGAAAGTATTCCCTCCATAAGCATTGCTCCCCCACCAACAAATAATGCATCAGCTTCATTATCTAGCTGCTTGGAGGATATTGATGAGCCTACAAGTGAATGCCATCCAGATATAGCACCACAAGCAACAGTTACAAATAGGAGGGGTACTAGTGGATCCATTCCTGTGGGGATGAATGAAACAAAGGCTGGCTGATTAAAATCTGGATGACCTGCGAAAACCCCAAGCATTACTGCAATCAACGTACCGTATACAAGGTAGAAACACATGTAGTTAACAGGCTGTACGAAAAGCCATATTGGAGTTACAGACCCGATAAAGCAGAAGAGTAGAACCCAGAAGTACCAGAAGTCCTCAAACAAGTATGGATCCTTAGCTATCCATTCGGGAAGCTTTACAGGCATGAATAATCCAATATAGGATACTATAATCATCAATATTATAGCTGCTAACGTTGTATACACAACGTTAATTTTAAGCTTAAATGTAGATACTCCAGCTATTATAGCTATTATTGTTACCAGTAGGAATATTATTGGTGCTGCTGGATATTTCCCAAGATAGCTTTTAGCAACAATCATACCGTAAGATGATGTGGAGAGAAGTAGATAGAACGTTATGAAGGAGAGAAGTAGTAGTCTAGCTCTAGGACCTATGAGCTGGTACGATAATGGACCGAATGATACTCCATCATTCTTAACTGAAACCATAACTCCACTATAGTCATGAATCCATCCTATGAAGAGGTTTCCAAGCAGTACCCATATTAATGCCGGCAGCCAACCCCACTTAAAAGCTATTATTGGCCCAGTTATAGGACCAGCAGCTGCTATGCTTTTCCACTGGAAACCAAGTAGAACATATTTACTTGTTGGGAAGAATTCAACACCATCCATGTATACATGGGCTGGCGTTGTTTTCTTAGGGTTTGACTCCATTATTTTACGATCAAACCACTTACCGTAGACGAAGTAGGCAATAGCATACACTATAAGCCCAAGAATAACCACTACTACAGACATCATAAACTACTCCCCCTATTCTATTCTGGGCAAATATATAAATCTTATCCTAAATAAATGGATGCAGCAACTTAAGAAGTTAAGTAGAGTTATTGCTGCTCTATTAATTCTGCAGTTAGATACTGCATGTTATTAATTTAATAGTTGCTTAATGAATATTATGTAGCTAACAGCTTAATTCATAAATCCGGTTTAAAAGATGTTAAAATAGATTTTAAATATGCAATATTGTAGCTTAACATATCCACATCATAAACCCAGCAGCTTAATATACCCTAATTTAAGTTGCCGTATTCAATAAATGCGATACTGCCAAGTTTAGAGGTTTAATACGTATGTAACTACTCCTCCAGAAGCTCTGCTAGAATTATTACTGGTTCTTAACGGCTTTAAGCTAAAATCCCACATTATCTATCAACATCCAAGATTTAAACTCTAGATCTTCTGTCAGGTTTAGTAAGAATAGGGAGTTCAATACAGAATCATCAAGGAGAATAATTAAGTAAGTTTTACAACTCGAAGATTTAGGCTTAAATTCATAAGATACTAGAAATTAGCTATAAATATATTCTATCTAATAGTATTAAATGATTGAGAACATGATTGGGGTTATGTTGCTAATTCGTATGATTATATGAGTTTCTATGATATATATTTTGATAGATCTATTGGTTTATGTTTCTGCTTTCTAAATTTCTCACTTTTTTCCTCAACGGGTATTGTAGCATCTATGCCTGCCTTTGCTGTTATTGGTTTTTCCCCAGGTATATGTTTTGCTGATGGATCAAGTGATGATCCTCTCTGATTAGTGTATATGTATATGTCTTTATCTGCTTGAACTCTTGTAGCTATTGCCCATTCAACCTCATTAGGATCGTAAATATCTACATCCTCATCCACTACTATGCAGTGTTTTAGTGATTTATGTGTTTTGAATGCTGCTTCTATAGCTTTTATAGGATCATCATCATACTCCTTCTTTATCTGTATTACTGCATGTAGCCATGAGCATCCTCCAGGAGTCATTAAAACATTTATGCATCTACATACCCTACTTACTTCACTATATATTAATGGCTCCACAGGCATACCCATCAATATTTTATGCTCACCCCTACCTGGAATTAGTGCTTGATATATTGGATTCCTCCTATGAGTTATCTTCTTCACCTCTATTACTGGCTGTTCACGCTCTATATCGTATGTTTCAGTTATATCTAGAAATGGTCCTTCAGAAGCCTTCTCCCCAGTTATTCTACCCTCCAATACTATTTCTGTTTCTGCTGGAACCTCAATATCGACTGTTCTACATTTTACTAGTGGTGTTGGGCTTAAAGCATTAGCCATGCTTAACTCATCAACTCCATGAGGTAGTGAAGTAGCTGCAGATATTAGTACCTGTATTGGAGCTCCAATACATATAGCTACATCAGCCTCCCCACCGGACTTCTTAATTATAGTATCAGCCCCCCTTCCCTCAACTATTCTAGCAGCAAATCTCCTCTCATCAAGTAGTAGCAGCCTGTGGAATGATGAATTTCTAATACCGGTTTCAGGATCCTTCAATATACATACAGCACTAGTAACATATCTTCCACGGTCTCCAGGCATATGTTTTAATATTGGAAGTAGTCTTAGATCAACTCTTCCATCATCCACCTCTTGACATAATCCATTATCTAAAACCTCAGGCTCTCTTAAATTCCTCATTGCCCAGCTAAGCCTATGAATTATCTTCTCCCTCTCAACCCCTAAAGCTTTAGCTACAAGCTCTCTTGACGATAATAAATTTCCAACTACAGGTATTTTCGACTCCCTTATTTTCTCAAAGTAAACAGGCTTCCCATCCAATGCTGCAAGTATGCTTGCAGCCTCATACTCTACAGATACCTCCCTCTTTACTCTTACTAGATTACCTTCAGATTCAAGCTTTGATATAAAAGCTCTTAAATTCATAACCTACAAAACACCAACCTCCATATATGTTTAATTCCAATTCAAACGTGTTAGATTATGGATTACTTAATCCAGCTTTGACACATAGATTTATCCATAGGCTTGAAGCTGAAAACCCTATCAAACCTTACAACACATTTAACAGTGTTTGCCCACAGTTTCTTATGCTCCAGGTAGCTTCTATGACGAGCTGGATACCACATCGTATTTGCCTCTAAACTTTTCATATGTTCTGTTATGTAGCTCAGCCCTCGGCCTTACGTCGCCGACGTAGCCGAGAGCCTCCCGTACAATATTGAGGAGGCTTTCATAGGTTTCTTAAGCAATCTCCTCTTAGCCTTAGTCAGCTTAAGAAGGTTCAGAGGCAAACACTTCCTCGTAGACATCCCCGGAAGGGGTTAAGAAGAATCTACGTGAAGCCTTGCAATTATCTTTAGAAGGGGTCATATCCATATTCAATCAGCTCCTTAACTCTTTCAGTAACTGCATGGGAGAACTGGCTAGTACTACTTAAGCCTCCAAGATCGGGGGTTAAAGTTTTACCCTTAGCCAAAACGTCTTCAACAGCTTTAGCTATAATTCTTGATGCATTAAGACACTTTAAATCCTTAAATCTATCGTAAAGCCATCTAAACATCATGGAGGATGAAAGTATTGCTGCTAATGGGTTTGCAATACCCCTCCCAGCAATATCCAACTCTGCTCCATGTAGAGGCTCAAATACAGCATAGCTATCACCAATATCCGCTGATGGTGATAAGCCTAAGCAGCCAGCAACTTGAGATGCTTCATTCGATAATATATCGCCAAAAATGCTTGTTGTAGCTATAACGTCGAAGCTTTGAGGATTTCTTATAAGATTCATAGCGCAGGTATCAGCATACTGCTCATCATAGGCTATATTAGGATACGTTTTAGATACTTCCCTACATGTTCTCGCAAACAATCCACATGTAGACTTTAAAACGTTAGCTTTATGAACAGCTGTAACCCTACGTCTACGTGTTAAAGCCTGCTTGAAGGCAGCTTCAGCAACTCTTCTAGAAGCCTCCTCACTTATCACTCTTAAACCTATAGCTGTACTACCGGTTATAAATTCAAAATCCCTATGTAGGTCTTCAATATTCTCCATCACTATAACTAGGTCTACATCACTTCTTAAGCATGGGGTATTAGGATATGATTTTACAGGTCTAAGATTAACGTATAGGTTAAGTATTTGCCTAAGCTTAGCGGAAACTTCAGCTGCCGACTCTCCTAAGGGTCCTTTAAGACATGCATGTGTAGACTTAATAGTTTTAACAGAGTCTTCAGGAAGTGGAGCACCATGCTTCTTAGCAGCGTAGTCACCTCCCTCAACAAAAATCTTCTCAATGCTTACTTGGAGAAGGTCCTCAATAGCTTCAATAATAGGTATTGCTGCATCTATAACTTCAGGACCTACACCATCCCCCTTCATTAGGGCAATTCTATACATTACCTAAGACCTCCCTGAATATTTTATCCAGATCCTCCTCAAGCAGAGCCTTCCTATCAACACCTAAAGCCTTAACGGTTTTTAAAACCTCATCTATAATGGGCTTTGAAACATTTCCGTAACGTGTCTTAATGAAGTGTTCAACACCATGCCTACCTGAATGCTTACCGAAGAATATACGTCTCCTCTGCCCTATAGCTTCAGGCTGTAGAGGTTCATAGCATAGTGGATTCTCTATAACTCCGTGAACGTGAATTCCGGATTCATGTGCAAATGCATTTCTTCCTGTAAGTGGATGGTTTGGGGGAAGCTTCACCCCGCTAATATCCTGAACTATTCTTGAGGTTTCAGCTATTCTCTCAAATCTTAGGTTAATGTTGAAGCCGTAAATAAACTTTAATGTACATACGGTCTGCTCAAGACATGCATTACCAGCTCTCTCCCCAAGACCGTTAACGGTTACATGAATCTGGGAGGCTCCGCCAAGAACTCCAGCAATAGTGTTTGATGTAGCTAATCCGAAGTCGTTATGGCAATGTACGGATATGGGGGTATTGATGTTTTCCTTAAGCTTGGAGATAAGCTTAAACATTAACTCAGGCGTAAATACACCTACAGTATCAGGAACATTAACTACATCAACATGAGCATCGGAAACAGAACTGTAAAACTTTAGAAGCCTGTTAAGGCTTGTTCTAGTAGCGTCCTCACATGAAAACTCGCATTTTAACCCGTGAGCCTTAACGTACTCAACAGCCTTTACAGCGTTTTCTAAAGCCTTAAACTCATCAATTTTCAACTTATACCTTAAATGAATATCGGAGGTACCTATGAAGACATGTACTCTATCAACATCACATCTTAAACAAACATCAATATCCCTAACATCACATCTCGCCAGCCCACAGACCTCAGCTCTTAACCCCTCACCAGCTATAAGCCTAGTAGCCTCCTCCTCATCCCTCCAGCTTGCTGGAAAACCGGCTTCAATAACGTTAACGCCGAGATCGTCGAGAAGCCTAGCTATCGTAATCTTATCCTCAACACTAAAACATACACCAGGAGTCTGCTCCCCATCTCTTAACGTTGTATCAAAAACAATAATTTCCCTATCTACATTGCCTACTTCATAATTAAACAATTCCTTAAATAGACTTATCCAAGTTGGTGCATAACAACACCTACAGCTGAAAAGCTAAGCACTTAATAAGGATACTGTGCAAAATTCCCTACATAAAGTTAGAATATGTAGCCTAGATTTGTAGAGTTACTCTCAACTTATACTAGCTTTAAGATGTTGTTGAGGATTTGGAGAGTAATGTTCATGACGAGTATAAACCATACTTAGAGATTAGAGAATATGGAGTTTTACCTCGAAAATCGACAAGAAAGCCTAGAACTTTAGTTCTGGGATGAATGATACTGTCAAGTTAACATATAGTAGACTCATTAAGCCTAAGGCTTAACTTGACAGTATCAGGATGAATTGTCGATAAGTTTAAATATGGCTTAGGATAACTCCATACTGAGCGAGTCGCTTATGAAGGCTGGAAGACCGGATAAAAGCTCCAGTTAAAAGCCCTCATAGCTATAAATGCTATGAACATGCTCAAGCGGGGATACGGCTATATGCCGTATCTAGGGGCTGAATTGACACAGCCCTTAACTCGGCGGGATGAAGCCGCGAGGCTAACGAACCGAGAATCTCCCGACTTCAGTCGTGGAGAGTGTCAACTTGCATTGTAGGGTATAAGTAGCTTCCTATAGAGTTAAGGAAAGCTTAAGTAGAATTGCTGTAAATAACCTATTAACTCAAAGCTTACAATATCAAAAGCTTCAAAAAGAGTTAAAATGTGAGCTTAATGAGTTGCTGTTTAATGCTCTAAAAAAGCAGCAAAAACTTCTACTAAGCGTCCTGAACATTCACAGTGTACACTTCCAATCTTCTCTATTTTAATTCTTGAAAAATGTTTGAGAGCCATTTTGCTGATGTTTTCCAGCTCAAATCCTAAATGAATATCCCCCATTTCCACTCTAAACTCTTCAAAATTATGCTTACATAGATCTATAATAATAGCTTTCCCCCTATCTTTCAGAACCTCTTTAATACTTCTAAAAACCTTCTCAGGATCAATACTGTGGTGAAGCATCAATGTTGAAAATACTGCATCAAATTTGTATGGAATATCGAAGTATTTTCTTGCTTCCTCTATACTACCCCTTATGTTTTCAGCTATACCTACAAAAAGTGTTACTTCAACATTCTTCTTTTCTAAAGATATAAGCATGGCTGGAGCTGCATCCATAGCGTAAAAGCAAGCTTTCGGCAATATTTGACGGACTCTATTATAAAGTCTAACAGTAAAAAAGCCAGTACCAGCACCAACATCTAAAACTTTTGCGTTTACTGGAATTCTTGGAGGTATGAGTAAAAAATCATAAATAGCATTAACTATTTGGTTTACTCCGTTTTCCCCAAGATAGCTTAGGACTATTTTATCTCTTTCTTCAGCCTCCCTAGATGTGAAATATTCAACCTCCCTTGTTAATAATTCCGGATTAGGAGCACCCAGCTTCCTGAAAAGCTGTTCAAGCTGTAAATTCTGAACGTAGCTCTTAAAGGACATAATGTCTAATCCCACAATAACATAGCCTACCTCCACAATACTTAAATTTTACTGAAATTCTGCTTGTAAATTATAGATATTTTGAATTGATAGCTAGTACGTTTAGATATGTGAAAATTAATATAAATCAAAGTAAGTATTATTTTATGTTGAGTATTCATTAATTAAGATTGCTAGGAGCGTAGTGTAAGTATTGTAGCTAATGCAGCTAGGGCGAAAAACGTTAAAACCATGTATGAATAAGTCAATCCGTAAATTGTAGCTATATATCCAGCTATGAAGGCTGAGATGGAGCTTAAGCCGAAGGTCATGAAGAAAACCAATCCGTAAACACCACCCATACCGGAGCCTCTAAACATCCTACCGATAAGGCTTGTAAACGCTGGCTGATGCCCATAGTAGGATAGGCCATAAACCAAAATAGCCATAATAGCTACTAAACCCCCTGGAAGAATCTGTAGGGCTATTAGGCTTAAAACAACACCGATCTTAGCAGCAGCAAGCATTCTTCTATCACCAAGAACATCTGCAAATCTCCCAGTTAGGATTTGGCCAATCATACCGCTAAAAAGAACAATTGATAAAGCAACACCAGCTAAAACCTCAGTAAATCCTTTCAGCTCCTTTAAATATGTTGGAAGATAGAGCTCAACCCCTCTAAAGTAGAGACCGACAAAAACAGTAAATATAGCTATTTTAAGCAGGACTGAGCGTTTAATACTACCTACCATAATATCTGCTTTCAAATTGGGCTTCAGGCTTGGGGTCTTAACAAAGTATATTGATGTAAGCATCGATACTAATCCAAGAACTATGAATGGTATACGCCAGTCAAAAGCTAAAGCTAAAACTATAGCTATCGTTGGAATAATGATTTGGCCAAGGCTTCCTAAAGCTCCATGAACACCCATAGCGCTAGCCTGAGCATCGCTGAAAACGTAGGCTAGCAGTGTATTTGATGCTGGATGGTAGAAACTAGCCCAGAAGGATATGAGGATGAAGGATATCGAGAAGGAAAGTAGGGACTTCTGAAACAGAAGTATAAGGGAGCTTAAACCTGATAGTAGAAGTGTAGCAGCAATAACGCTGGAGACACTAGCTTTATCCGATAATTTACCTCCGAGAATAGCTCCAAACCCATACATGAAGTAAGCTATAGTAGCTACTAGCCCAACATCGCTTAAAGATACGTTAAACTCCCTAACCATAAGAGGTACGAGAGGAGGTAGAGCAATATGGAATGAATGATTTAATGTATGAGCTAAACCTAAAACAGCAAGCAAAACCTTCTTGCTAAGCCCCATAGTACTCTACATTAAAGGCAGTATATAAACATTATTCAACAACTATACGATAACTTCGTTACTTAAGCTGATAAACTACATCTATTACGTCTCTGCCGCTAGTGCTCTTCATCATTACAACATCATCATCGTATGCATGTAGAATTCTTAATAGCTTATCTGCAACAGTCCATGAAGTTAGGTGTTTAAGCTCACTCCATGTAAGAACCTTGTAGCCTCTACTTCTAAACATCTTCTGCACTCTTTCATTTTCAAGCTTTGTTGAAGCTGTAATTACATCTACTTTACGTAGGAGGTCTACCTCAGAGCAGCTGCCCACCAATCCCCATACCCTGATAAGATGATGCAACAGCCTTAGAAAGCAGTTCCAAAATAGATAGACTTAAATAGACTTAAGTGGTATTTTCTGTTGATGGGGAAGCTCTACACGCTTAAAGAAGCTAAAGAGCTGCTGGGAGTCACTACTAAGACTATTCAGCGTTGGGATAAAGAAGGGAAGATAATGGTTGTTGGGACGATTGGTGGAGGGAGGATACCTGAAAGCGAAGTTAAGCGCATTCTTGGACTAAAGGAAGAGAGGGTTGTAGTTGGTTATGCCGGAGTCTCTTCTGCAAAAAGATGACTTGGAGAGACAGAAGCAACTTATACACAGATACGCTAAAGATAGGGTATGGCGGGATTCAAATACTGAGCGATGTGGGTTCAGGTCTCAACGAAAAAGGGAAGCATCTTCTCAGGCTCTTAGGGATGGTTATTGAGAGAAAAGCCTCCAAGGTAATTGTTGCTTATGAGAATGAGTTGACTAGGTTTGGTTTTGAAACGCTGAGGAAGATGTTTCAGGTTTTTGGAGCTGTGATAGAGGTGATAAACAGCAGGGAGGAGAACCCTCAGGAGGAGGTTATTGAGGGTGTCAGGAAGCTTGTATCGGGTTAGAGCATACAATGTAAGGCATAGATATGATGTGAGCGGTTTTCTTGAAGCATATAGAAGGCTGCTTCAAAAAGCGGTTGATGAAATATGGGCTGGAATCAGGTGGATTGAAAAGTACGATAGGAAGGGGAGGAAGAGGCTTATACCGATAATTCCAAAGGAAAATATCTTCAAAAACCACTATCTAAGAAGTTTGCTGATGGAGGGCTGGAGCTACTCGAAGCATTACGTTGACTCAGCAATCAAACAGGCATATTCCATACTGAAATCCTGGAGGAGGAGCTACCTTAAAGGAGAAAGACGAAGAGAGAAGCCAGTAGTTAAGAGGAGGTTTGTTAGGATCAAGGAAACACTCTACACCTACAGGGATGGGAAGATAAAGGTAAGCATAAAGCCCTACGAGGAATACTTAGAGTTCGATGTTTCTAAGGCTTGGTTCCTCAGTAGAGCGAGGGGTGAATTGGGAGAGCTGATCTTAGGCGAAAGATACCTAACAGTAACTTTCAGGTTCAAGAGGGTTGAGGGGGTTAAAGGTAAGGTAGCTTGGGACTGCAACGAGAAGAGCCTAGACGGGTTCAGTCCAGACACAGGCTGGATTAGAATAGACCTGACAAAGCTATTCCACATTCATAGGGTTTATGAATTGAAGAGGGGGGGCTGCAGCAGAAGGCTTCAAAGAAGCCCTCTCTTAGAAAGTTTCTGGCAAAATACTCTAAGCGTGAGGGGAATAGGGCTAAAGACTTTATTCATAAGCTGACAGCCTTCATAGCGGGGAAGTTCAAAGGCTACATTCACGGCTTCGAACACTTAGGGAAGAATGGAATGCTTAACAGCTCAAAGGAGTATAATAGGAACATTTCAAAGAGCGATTGGAGAACAATCATAACATTTATGGAATACAAATCAAAAGTTGTGCTCCTCAACCCAAAGAACTCCACTAGAAGATGCTCAAGATGTGGGATGATCAATGCCCCGAAGGGAGCATCGTACGTGTGCGGAAAATGTGGGTTGAGGGTAGATAGGCAGCTCAACGCAGCTATAAACCTATACCTTCAGATGGAGGGGCTTCCCCCAAACCCAAAGCTCTTCGATGAGCTTATGAAGGGTTGGAGCGGGTTCACCCTGACAGGGGATGAGGCTGATGAGGGCTCCGATGAACTCAAGAGGAGCCCAAAGCTGCTGAATCCCAAGAGCTATGTAAGTCTATCAAAGACTACATAGCTCAGAACCCTTATGCAGATTCATATTTACAGCCCTAAACGACCTCCATGAGCTTAACCTATCAGCAATACTGCTTAAACAATTATCCCCAGCAGTGCTTAACACCTTTCTCAACTCCGCTCTGTAGGCATTATAATCTAGAGAGCTTCCTCCATATGTAGCTATCCTACTAATGGTTTCATAGACGATATTTACAGTATTCATCACAGCTCCACGATCCACTACATCAACAACATCAGCATCAGTATGGTAATATCCAAGTATTCTAGGTAGTGAATGAATTGTTATAGCTGGAATACCGAGTGAGCTGAAGCTATAGCTATCACAGTACGAGTTGTCGAGCTCAAGCTCATACTTAACCCCTAGGCAGTCAGTTATGCTGGAGGCTAAACCCCTAATCTCAGGAGTACCAGCCAATACTAGTGGGTAGCTGGTAAATGCATCAACATTAACAACAGCAATAACATCGTTAAGTCCATCAACCCTCCTAATGTTTTCAGCATAGTATCTTGAGCCGTAAGCCCAATACCAAGCCTGAAAACCAGGTGCTCCAAACTCCTCCGCTGTAAAGCTTAAAAGCTTAATAGTATACGTCATCCTAGCATTCCTCAACCTCCCCCCAACCTCGCGGAGTAGGTATAGACTAGTAAGATTATCGGAAACTCCTGTTAGCCAATGGTCATGATGTCCACAAACAACAACATAATCATCCCTAGATCCTGGAACTATAGCCTCAACATTGTATCCGGTTGATCCTGAAATGTAGGATCTAGATAATATGCTAGCCTTAACTAAACCTCTTCCAACAAGATTCAGGATCTTAAAGCCATCCTCCCGCCTAATGTGGACACATGGTATTGGTGGTGGGGGGCAAGGCTTCCTACGGAAATCCCAAACACTACTAACAACAATCCTTCTAAACCTTCCAGGAGCATTATCTTGACACTCTCCACGGCTAAAGCCGGGAGATTCTTGCACACAGCTCCTTCAACGCTCAGGAGCACATCTGTTTCAGCATTCACCCCTTCATGGTTCCGGAGCTATCTGCAAGGGCTGTGCCACCAGCCCGTTAACGGCTTCTTCACTTGAAGAAGCCCTATGTTTGCTCGAACCCCCCGCCTATCTCGGCTTGGACCCTCATTCGAGCTTTTGGACTTCCAAGCCACATCCAAAGTACAGGAGCACAAGAAGTATATAAGCTTTACGGCGATTCATCTCCACGACTAAAGTCGGGAGCTTTCTCGCCGAATCTACGTAAACTATAACGGCTTCAGCCCCGAAATCATAAGCTCTTAAATAAACCGTTTTAAGCTCATCAGGATCCTGGGGGAGCTCACATAGAGCAATGGAGTTGCTAACATCCGGCCATTTTAAGCCTAAAGGATCCTTAACGTGGACAATTCTACCATCAACACTTGATGAAAGTGTTGGCGGTGTTGTAAGAGCATTAAATTCAAAGCCGCCAATACGTACCGTTGCTCCAAGATCACACCATGAATCTACAGGTACCTCCATAACCCTAACATCTAGATCAATGCTTGAAAACATATTCTTAACAATATCTACAATTCTACGCTCAGCATCAGAGCCACTAACAACCTCACCTACAGATGTCAGCATCCTTAAAGTATCGGTTAGCCCACTCATCCATTAATGTATAGAGGGAAGATTTAAATCTATGTCCTAGATCTCCTAGAGGGGGGTATATGCCCCCTACTTGTCTGTACAATAACGTTTATTAATCCCCGATCTTCAAGTATCTTCTTTACCTTAATCATCTCCCCTACGGAAGGCCTCTCTATATTCCTCCTTCTAAACGCTGGGAAATAATCCAGCACAGTAACTTGAAGAGTTGGGTCTATAGAGTATATTTTAGCACCTATCTCAGTAAGTTCATCAGCAGTCATCCATTCCTTATTGTAAGCTACTCCAACACCAACATATACTCTACCACTATACCTATTAGCTAAATACTCTAAAGCCCTCCAAGAGTTTTTAAGATATTTTTCAGCCAGATCCCTGCTCCGTATACCTGTTATCTCCATATACGTATCTAGCCTTAAAGCTTTAGGCTCAACACCTATATTGTTACAGCCAGCCTCAACAAGCTCATCTATGTAGCTTGGAGTTAATACTGTACCGTTACTGTCAAGATGAAGTCTTTTACCAGGATTTAGCCTCCTCAACTCCCTAAAGAAATCCAGCAGCCACCTCCTATTTAACGTCGGCTCACCACCACTTATAGCTAACCCCCTAGTACCATACTTCCGTGAGCATAGTGTTAAAGTCTCCGCAGCCTCCCTAGGCGTTAAGGCTCTAGATACATTATCGTATGTTACAGAATAGTTTTGACATTGAGGGCAGCGTAGATTACATCCCGCAACCCATACAGCTGCTTCAACATAGTGAACTCCATCAACCTCCCACCATGGAGTAGCCTTACCCCCAACAATATGGGGGCTAGGGCCGTGAACAATTCTTCTAGGAGTAGTGAAGCTTACATCTGTTTCAACAATTAAACCATCCCTAACAGGAGTTATACAGCTTCTCTCAGGCTCCCCATTCACCAAAACCATACATGCCCAGCATCCACCTGTCCTACAGGCTGAGGATAAGCCTCCAAATCCTATAAGCTCTAATGCCTTAGCTATAGTTATGCTTGATGGGATACGGTACTTAACACCATCAATAGTAGCTTCAACCTCCCCGCTAACCTCAGCCTCAACAAGCCTCCTAGCCTCATAGGGGCAGGCGTAATAGCATGCAAGACATCCACTACATTTAGGAGCTGAGAAACATCTTGAAACCATACTGCAAAAACCACACCCCCTACACTTACCGGAATCCACAGCTACAGTAAAATGCTTAAACATCAATACTTCTACAATTAAGCAGCTTAAATACTTAAACGAACAGATTAAATCATGCAGTATATTGGAGCAGCTATAAATCTGATGTGGGGTTCGGACCTCATAGAGCTTTAGTAGTTTTATATTGAGCTCTCTGTCCTTGGTTTCATATAAACCCTTATAAGCTTTTATGAAGCCTAAAACAGCATGTCACGGCTTTACGATACTCTTATTAGTATAGGTACTGGGCAATAGCTATGGATGAGAGAGCTAGAATTGCGGCGGCTGGAATAACGTATGGATATATGTCTGTTAGCTTGGTTTTATAGTATTCACATGACAGTATGAAGCATAGGTGGAGGGGTGAGGCTATATAGCCTAGGGTTGCACCAGTATAGAGAACAGCTATGTTGGCTGGTGTTAGAATACTCATTGACTGAGCTATAGGGATGGATAAGCCAGCAGATGTTAAGGGGGAGCCGGTTATGAAGCCAATTATTAGTGGAAGAGCTAATGCAATAACGTGTTTGGAGACATGTGTAGAGCTTAAATTTTCAGCTATTGAGTTGGAGACGTTGACTGAGCATATTGTAAGGCTAAACACCATTAAGCCTAATGTAGCTAAAACAAAGTTTTGAAGTTTACTTCTGAAAATAACATGTTTAAAATCTTCTAAAGTACATTTCCCAATAATTACTGAGGTAATAATACCTGCTAAAACAGGTAGGTATTTAGGGATATTAAGTAGGAAGGTTAAGAGAACTACTATGAGGATTGGTGAAATATTTACTAGAAGACTTCTAAGCGAATACCTATTCCTACCTATTTTAAACTCTTTAACCCTCCCTACTGAGAATACATAGCCTAACAATACAGAGATAATAAACATTGGGGATGTATACATGATAATAGTCCAGATCGAAATACCTGTTAATCCTGAAATCATAATTATAACAGGTGTTAAGGGGTATATGAAGAAGATAACGTGTCTAAACCATAGATTAATAAATGTCTTCATTCTAGAATCAATATCAACCTGACTGCCGGCAAAATCCACTATTGGAGCTGAAAACAGAGCACCACCATATGTTGGAAGCATACCTAGAAGAGCTGGACCAACCATCATGACAAGCCTAACATCGCTTAAAACACCCTCAAGCCCCTCCATAAGCCTAACGGTAATGTTAAGTTTCTGCATAAGAAAGCCTAAAACAGTAATAAATGTAACAGTTAAAGTAACCTCAACAGTTCTAGAGTCAATAATAGAGATGTATAGAAGCGTTAAAGCATCATAAAACGGTAGAGAAGTAAAGCAAAGTATAGCAGCTCCTATAAAAGCAGCTAAACCAATATTAACCCGCTTATAGCTAAGAATAATAATTACAGCCATAGCTACAGCCAACCATAAAACATCCATAGACAACATGACCACCACAAAGTATAGTTTAAACCTTATTTAAATACTGCTACAGTCTTAATACTTTACAACTTATCTCCAAAAGCTTAAGCCCACTTAATACTCCAAATATTTACAGACCATATATCGTTACTGTAAGCTCTAGCTACTTTCCAGATGTTAGTTGCTGAAAACACTAAAGATTAAGATATAATACTTAACACTTCACCTATTCTAACCTTACCTTATTTTATAGTATATGTACAAATGTGAATTAAATTATAAAGCTAAGAAGTTAAGCTAAATATTGTAGGGGCAGGCTAGACATGAATATTTAGAATCATAATAGTAGTTAATTATATGTGGTGCTTTGTATATTAGCTTTATGGATAACATTATAGTTACTGGGGGAGCTGGATTTATTGGTAGTCATGTTGTAGATCTTCTCCTAAATGATGGGTATAAGGTTACTGTAATTGATAATTTATCAAGAGGATCTCTAGGAAACCTACAGAGAAATATTGGTAGGGAGAATTTTAAGTTTTTAGCTGAGGATATTCGAAGCCCAGGTATCCATAGTGTTTTGAAGAAGTGTAAAGCTATAATTCATTTAGCAGCACTAGTATCAGTTGAGGAGTCAATAGAGAATCCGATGCTGTATCATGATGTAAACGTTAACGGTACCCTAAACCTACTTAATGGATATAGGGGTAGCTACGGCTTATTCATATACATATCATCAGCAGCTGTGTATGGGGAGCCTATGGAGCTACCTCTAAGGGAAAACAGTTTACCGAAGCCATTATCGCCTTACGGTGTAAGTAAGCTCTCTGCTGAACATTATGTTAGGGTATTTGGTGGAAACTATGGCTTCAAAACATTAATATTGAGGCTATTCAACGTATACGGCTCTAGACAATTTAAAAATCCATATGCTGGAGTAATAAATAGGTTTATTGAAAACATATATTTAAATAAGCCATTAACAATATATGGAAGTGGGGAGCAGACCAGAGACTTTATACACGTTCAAGACGCTGCTAGAGCAATAGTTAAAGCGTTAAACATAGATATTAATGGTGAAGTTGTAAACATAGCTTCAGGAAAACCTGTAAGAATAATCGATCTTGCATTAAAAATGAAGGAGATAGCTGAAAGAAAACTTAATAAAAAAGTAGCCATAATCCATAGTAAACCAAAACCGGGAGATATAATGCATAGCTATGCATCAATAGAAAAATCCGAGAAACTACTTAAATTCAAACCGGGGATAAGCCTTAACAATGGATTAGAGCAGCTCATAGATCAATATAGACTAAACAACAATATTTAAGTAGGGCATTAAACATAATAAACACAGCAACATACTAAGTAGGCTCTTACAGCAAGAAACATTCAGCCCCAAGTTGGCTTCACTATTCACGGCGAAAACCCCCATAAAGGGGAGAATAATGTATACTATGAAAGTTAACACTCAGACAGAACGGTTAGGTATTGCTGTATCTAAGGTTAAGGCTGAGCAGATTCGGAGACTATTAGGGTTAATAGGTGTACTGGATGAAAACTTTAAAGTAGCTAAAATCAATGATAATGTAATATTCCCAATCATTAGAGAACTTAATACTGAAGAGGTTAATGAAGTTCTTAAAGTTGATTCAAACGCAAATATTGTAAGCTTTAAGTTTACACCTAAGCCGAGAAAGCCACGTAACCTTATTGAGGCATTATCCGGTAAGCTTGAACCATGGATGCTTGCAATTCTACCAAGATCGTTTAGTATAGTAGGAGATATTGCAATTATAGAAGTCCCAGAGCAGCTATACAGCTATAGGAGGGTTATAGGTGAGGGGGTAATGGCTGTTAACTCATCAGTTAAAGCTGTATACATGAAGACAGGGAGAACTGAGGGGATTTATAGAATTAGACCTATTGAACACATAGCTGGTGAGGAAAGAACTGAAACAGTACATGTTGAGTATGGATGTAGAATGAAGGTAGATATCTCCAAGGTATACTTTAACCCAAGCCTATCATATGAGCATGTTAGAGTTGCATCTAAAGTAGAGAGTGGAGAAACAGTTATAGACATGTTTACCGGGGTTGGATCCTTCGCCCTCCACATAGCTCTAAGAGCTAAAGCTAAAATATATGCTATCGACATAAACCCTGAAGCTATTAAATACCTTACTGAAAACATAAAACTTAACAAGCTTAAAGGTGAAATAATACCAATATGTAGTGATGCTAGAGAAGCTGTAAACTCCAAACTTCAAAACACCTCTAACAGGATTATAATGAATTTACCCCATAACGCCATAGAGTTTATAGATGTAGCTATTAAGGCATTAAAAAATGGGGAGGGTACTATACATTACTACACCCATGCAGTAAGCCATGAAGCAATAAATATGGAGAAAGATAAACTCCTAGTAGAGCTTAAGAAAAACAGGGTAAAAGCAGAAATTCTAGAAGCCAGAAAGGTTCTAGAAGTTGCACCCTACGAGCTAATAGCTGTTTTCGACGTTAAAATAAATAAAACTCTTTAACGTCCTCCACAACTACGGGTAGGAGGATTAAATGTTTTAAACTGCTGGTAGTTTAAGAGGAATTTCAGAGAGGAGGTTAAGTATATATTGAGCCAATCCTACACAATCCATACCTGGCTTAAATCCCTAAATCTTTTAAGATCCATTTAATCTCCCACAACCTTCCCTAGCTACTATTTCACCTCTTAAATCTGGATAAGTTGCTGTTTACTTACTTAGGTTAATTATGGCATGCATTATCTAGTTGTTATAATTACATCACCGTTAGATATTACAACTGTATGTTCTGCTTGAGCTATAGGCATTCCTGATCTCTCTATAAGTACTGGATATGATAATATATGCTTTGACTTAATTAAAGATTTAAAAACATCATCAAAATTCTTAAATGTATTTACAAACCATCTTGGAGTAAATGGTAGAGTATAGCGTTTAGACTTTACAAGCTCAAACAGAGTTCTTGCTGAGCTGTTTTTAGGATATTTAAGCTTTATGAGGCGGTAAATATTTCCAGGAGGACCATCCATAACCTCACCATCCGCATCTTGAACTGTTGTAAATGGCTCAATAGCGTATACACCATTAAGCTCAAACCTTCCAAGACTGATGGAGTGAACGTTAGGTATGCTTACCCCAGCATGTATTTGATACTTATTCATTGAGTGCCCACAAAGATTTCTAATAGGTTTACATCCATATCTCCTCACAGTATCCTCAATAATGGATCCAATATCTGAATACCTTACTCCAGGCTTAATAGATTCAATAGCTTTATCTAAGGCCTCCTCAGCGGCTTTAACTAGAAAGTCAAGCTCAGGATTAAAACTAACAGTTACAGCAGTGTCTGCAATACATCCATTAATATGTACTCCGAAATCCACCTTAACAATAGAGTTTGGAGGTATAATGTTTTCATCATTTACAGGAGATGTGTAATGAGCAGCTACATGATTTACCCCTACATTACATGGGAAGGCAGGCTCACCTCCAAAGCTTATAATAGCGTTCTCCACATCCTCACATAGCTTAAGAACAGACATACCCTCCCTAACAATATCCTTAACAATCCCCCTAACACTTGAAGCTATACGGCCAGCCCTAACATAGCTTTCAACATCCTCAAGCATAAATCACAATAACCCAAACCCTCAAAAACCTTTCTACAAATTTAATGGTTACACAATGTTTTTAAACTTGAAAAGCTAGATAATTCATGCATTTAAAATATGTCTGTATTGATGTATTTACTAATACCCCATTTTCAGGCAATCAGCTTGCTGTTGTTCTAGGTGGGGAGAAGCTAAGTAGTAGCTTAATGCAGAGTATAGCTCGTGAATTCAACTATTCTGAAACCACATTCCTCCTTAAACCACATGACTTAAGAGCAAACTACAAAGTTAGAATATTTACTCCACAGAGGGAAATACCGTTTGCAGGCCATCCACTTGTAGGCACAGCATACGCTGCAGTATGGGAGGAAGTCGTCGGTGTAGTAGAGCCTAAAACAACAATACTTCAAGAAACAAGTATTGGAATACTACCTGTAGAAATATATTTTAGAAATGGAAGAGTGGAGATGGTTACAATCACTCATGGCAAGCCTAAACTCCTAGACATAGTTGAAAATACTAAAAATATAGCGAGAGCACTAGGGCTACCTATAGATAGCCTAGGAATTAAGGACTTAAAACCACAAGTTGTCTCCACAGGCTTAAAACAGCTTATAGTTCCAGCTAAAAACATGGATACTATAGAAAGATGCAGCCCTAACTTCAGCCTAGTTAAAAAACTGGAAAATAAACTAAACATAACAGGTATACTAATATTTACTCTTGAAGCTAAGCATAGTGACTGCCTAGTACATGCAAGATTCTTCGCGCCAAGCGTAGGTGTCTACGAGGACCCAGCAACAGGAAGCGCTGCTGGATGCCTCGGTGCATACCTAGTAAAGCATAAAGCAATAAATACTTCAAAACAGCCAGTATCATTCAATATCGAGCAGGGTGTAGAGATAAATAGACCAAGCAAAATATATGTTGAAGTAGAACATTTAAACACAGAGCCAGTAACAGTAAAAGTTGGAGGAAATGCTGTAAAGATTATGGAGGGAAGGATAGTTATTGAGGATTAAAATAGAGTTACTCCACACTAAGGAATGCCCATACTGGAGGGAAGCATTAAAAACACTAGTTGAAATAATAAACGAGTATAAAATAGATGCTGAGCTTAAAGCCATTACTATAGGGGGATTAAGAAAAGCTGAAAAATACAAGTTTCCAGGATCACCAACAATTAGAATTAACGGGGTTGATATAGATCCAAAACATACTGAAAGTATAGGGTTAGGATGTAGAATATACTTCTACGAGGGAAAACCCTACGGGTACCCGCCTAGAAAAATGATCATAGAAGCCCTAAAAACGCTAAAGCATGGTATTAAGTTTACTACTTCATAAATGGCAAGTCTTAACAATGCTAAGTAAAGAATTTCTCAAGGTCCTCGGTAGAAAGATTCAGATCACAGATAACAGCTTTAGAAAGCTTCATATCAAAAGTGGATATGCAGTTCTAAGTATCATGTTTAGGCCTTAATTCTCCCCACCTATAAACGATTAGGTTTCCGTTTGAAGATAAAATTAGGTAACATCAAATACTAGTATGTAGTAGCGTATTTAGCCAGTTATAGGAGAATACTGGAAAAGCTATTAAGCCATTTAGCAGTAGCCAAACTCTACTCCAGCTAATACTTAGCTTATCAATAGCTTTACGGCTAGGTATATCTGAAATTAAATGAGTGGATATACCTAAACTAAATGCAAAATATAACTGGAAATAGCTGCTATATGGAGCTACAGTTAGGCTGAGAACTAAGGGTATTAGAGCTGAGTGGGTTAGAGGATCTCTATGATTAACTATTTTAATAATTCTCTTAAGGTAAATATCGATATCGGGAGTTAAAGCCCCGAAAACATTTACAATTAAGTATATTGGAAGCAAATAATCATTAAACAGGTTGAAGTAGTAGTGTTGAATTATAACGATATATACGAGTAACGATGTAACTACATGCCCAGATCTATACATAACGAAACTAGTAAACCATACTATTAATCTTTAGCTGAAATTAACATATACATATATTATTCTAGCTTCATTATCTTAAGGCTATGAATTTGCTTAAAACCTAATACCTCTGAGCTTTATGTTCCCAAGTCTATGAGTTATTTATGTGAGGAATGAGTATTATGTAGGTAGAAGTGTTTAAATGGGGATTAGAGTTAAATTTTTATTTAGTTATAGTATTAGCTAGTGGATAAGTGTGGAGAGTACATGGGGAATTATTACTAGCTACTTTACTGTTGAAGGTTTTGAAGTACATGGGGATAGCACTATATTCTATGTTCAGCCTTTAGGAGATGTTAAGAGCTCATTCCTTAAAGTACATGGATTGCTGAAAGAGTATGGGTTTACAGCATATCTTAGAGGATTTGAGGATAGACTTAGACTTGTTGTAATACCTAGACCTAAAGTAAGGCCAAGTAAAGCATATGTAAACATAGCTTTGCTTATCTTAACAATAGCAACAACAGCTTTTGTAGGTTATAATCTCTCAACACCTCTCTTCGAGGTTGGATTGATGAGTAACCCCATCATAGGTGCTTTATCCTTCTCAACAGCTATAATGATGATAATAGGGCTTCATGAGCTTGGACATAAGCTAGCTGCAAAGAAATGGAATATACAGACATCACCACCATACTTTATACCAGTACCGTTCTTTCTAGGAACACTTGGAGCTGTAATAATCAATAAGGAAACACCTCCTAACCGTGATGCACTATATGATATTGGAGCTGCAGGACCAATTCTTGGATTCATAGTTTCAATAGTGTTTGCATTTATAGGAGTATCAATGTCCTACCCTATACCTAAAGCTGAAGCACCAATAGAAAGAATTATAGTTTACCCAGCACCAATACTGTTTGAGCTTATTACAAGCACTATGTTAAAAATTCCTAAGGACCACATATTAATAATGCATCCTGTAGCCTTCGCGTCATGGGTTGGAATGGTTATAACCATGCTTAACCTAATGCCAGCAGGCTCACTAGATGGAGGACATGTTGCAAGAGCATTATTTGGAGGTAGAAAACACCAAGTAATCTCCATAATTATTGCATGGATAACATACCTTATAGGATATCCTCTAATGGCTATAATAATGTTTCTATTCTCACTATACCCTCATCCAGGACCGCTGGACGATATTTCCCAGTTAACAACCTCAAGAAAGCTACTTGCACTACCCCTCTTCACAATTCTATATCTATGTGGGGTACCAGGATGGATTGGATAGTAAACTAAAACCATATACTGATGCTTCCCGCAACTAAAGTTTGAGATTCTTGCTTCTAGAGTTTTCATTAGTTGTTCCGCTCCTCTAGGCTCCCACCTCATACCATCCGCGCACAAGTCTACATAGTCTGTCACTACATTTAAACTCATCAACAATTCATCCCGAGTTAAAACCGAGCTTTCTTATAGAGCTCCAATGTAGAGTTATAGTGGGAATACCGATGATGAGAATAAGAACCCTAAAGAGGTGGAGAGCTATATATGGAGGCTACGTTAACTTATACTTAATAAGTTAAGTCTTACGTGGGTGATTAAGGTATGAGTAGAATTACTGCTTTGGCTGGCGGTGTTGGAGCCGCTAGATTTCTAGATGGACTTGTAAGGGTCACTAATCCGGAAGACATTACTGTTATTGTTAATGTTGGTGATGATTGTGAAATTTATGGACTCTACATTTCACCAGACATCGATACAGTTATATATACTCTAGCAGGTATTGCTGATGATGTTAAGGGGTGGGGTATTAGGGGGGATACATTTAATTGCCTTGATATGCTTTCAAGATACGGTGTTGAAACATGGTTTAAAATAGGTGATAGAGACATGGCGATACATATCTTTAGAACTATGCTGTTGAGAAGGGGGCTAAAACTTCAAGAAGTTACAGATATTATTAGAAGAAAGCTAAACGTTAAGGTAAGGGTAATACCTATGACTAATGATAGAGTTGAGACCATAATTTTAACAGATAGCGGCTTAATATCCTTCCAAGAATACTTTGTTAAGAGAGGATTCCAAGATGAAGTTAAGGGAATAATCTATAGGGGAATAGAGAGAGCAAAGCCTGCTGATGGAGTTATTGAATCTATAATGAATGCTGATGGAGTTATAATATGTCCAAGCAATCCTATTGTAAGTATTGGCACGATAATATCCATTAATGGAGTTAGAGAGGCTTTAAGGGAAACTAAAGCTAAAACCATCGGGATAAGTCCAATAATAGGCGGAGCAGCTGTTAAAGGACCTGCAGACAAAATGCTTAAAGAAATCGGACTTGAACCATCAGCCTACACTATTGCAGAGCTATATAGGGATTTCCTCGATATATTTGTAATAGATAAAGCCGACATAAATCTAAAAGATAAAATAGAGGGAATAGGCATTAAAGTATATGTAACAAATACCCTAATGAAAAGCGTTGAGGATAAAGTAAGAATAGCTAGAGAAGTTCTAAACTTAATATAGCGATATCCATAAACTTAAAGCCGAACTTATCGATTTCTAACAGATAAATTTTATAGTGCTAAATACATAATAGCTAGCTCAACAAATATGGAGGCTAAAATCAGAATATACCGAAGCCATTGTGAACTTAAGCCCTACCCTGAGGATAATCAGTAATGCTTAAGTTTACAGAGCTAGACTGTACATAAATTACTCTACATAACAATCTGTGAGCTACCCCGCCCTAGAGGGCGAGGCTTCTTCCGTTTAGCTGGGGCTTCTCGCCACCAGCCTCATCTGGAGGTTCGGGGGCTCACATCTCCCCCATCCCATGCCTCTCGTTAAGGCATGGGCTATGTTAATGCAGGCGTTAATTAAGATCCCCGTTGTAGGTCAACCCGCATTTTAGATATCTAAACTCTCTTCCCTTGACTTGGGCAACATGCCTGTCCCGAAGCTCTTAATGGTGGTCGGACTTAAAAACCTTTCCCTCCATCCCGCCTTGAAAGATGAGGTTTTCAGTTATAAGTGAATCATTACATTCTAAAACTAATTTTCCAGCTAAGTTTAGTAACGAAGAATCTTATCATGGTTTAAAGCAGAGTAGCTAGGGTTCCTCGGCGTTTGCGGTCCAACGCTGACGGTCCCTCACCGTTGGCGGCGAAAGCCACCCAAGAAGCCCTAAAGGCTTAGGTGGAACGGATAGTTATAAAATGTTAACTATCCGACAACGGTAAAGGATCTATTGGAAAACGTGAACGTTCCTAAATAAGAATTTGCTGTAGTATATGACGATAGCTTAACTGTATTCTCTGAAGAGGCAAAAATAGGTTGCTTTAACTCTACACTTTAAGGCTGGGTAGCTTCATCCAGCGAGCTTTCTGTAAAGTTGGTGAAGTAAGGTGCACGGGTATGTTGTACTTGATTATGCCTCTATGAATCGCCATGAAGAGCTTGAAGATGAAAAGCTTGCCCCAAGATATTTATATGAGTCCCTCCATGGCCCTATGGAGTGGTTGGTTGACGGTTTCATACCTGTGCACGACACTAAGAATCTTGCAGGAGTTGCTGTGTAAGCTATACCAGGCTTGATATAGGGTTTAGCTAAAGCTAGAATGGTTTCTTCCGTAGCGTCCCTAGTAGATGTGATAAGCCTCCTACTGCTTAGAACCACATTACAAAGTAAGGCTACACCCCCACTTGAAAGAGCCGAAATAACATAACTACATCAGAGGAAAGAGGATCAAAACCTTACCAACAACATTCTTATTTAAAACACCTATGGAGTTATAGTATGTTCTTAGCTTACTGCTCCTATTTCCTTAAGCTTCCTTATCTCTTCTTCTGAGTATCCTATCTCCCTCATTATTTCATCTGTATGTTCTCCTGGTGGGGATGGCGGTATCTTTATTTCCACGTTGAACTTTGATGTTTTGAATGGGGATTTCACTACTTTTATTTCACCTATCTTTTTATGTATTGTTTTAGCTATTATTCCCCTAATCGCTGTTTGTGGATGGTTTAATACTTCAGCTACGTTGTTTATTACTCCTGAGGGTATTCCATCCTCTGTTAGTAGCTTAATCCACTCACCTGATTCCCTACCCCTAATAACTTTTCCTATCTCCTCCTCAATTTCTCCATGCTTATCCCTTCTCTCCTGGACATCTACTATTGTTGGGTAATCTTCTAGAATCTTCCTTAATCCATACTTCTCGCAGAACTTCCTCCAGTGCTGTGTTGTAGCTATTCCTAGTATGATCCATCTATCATCTTTAGCTTTGTATGGCTGGTATGCTGGACCGAAAATATACTTCATACCCATTCTTCCAGGAATTCTGTTTTCAACCCAGTATATTTGTGCTAGTGTGAAGAAGGATGTTATTTGGCAGTCCCACATAGATATATCTATCTCAACCCCCTCACCATACTTATCCCTGTATATTATTGCTGATAGTATTGCTGATAGTGCGTATAGTGATGTTATGAAGTCAGTTATCGGTATTCCTATTCTGCATGGGGTTTCAGGTGTTCCGGTGAAGCTCATCCATCCAGCTTCTCCCTGCATTATGTAGTCGAATGCTGCCCTACTCCTGTATGGGCTATCCCATCCGAATCCTGAGATGTGGCAGTATACTATTCTTGGGTTTATCCTCTTAACGTCGCTGTAGCCGATTCCAAGCCTATCAACAGTTCCTGGAACAAAGTTCTCCAGTATTACATCTGCTCTTCCAGCAAGCCTGTAGAAAACTTCTCTTCCAGATTCGTTTTTAAGGTTTATAACTATGTTTCTCTTATTCCTGTTTATTGATGCGTAGTAGTAGCTGAATCCATTCTTTATCGGTGGCCAGGATCTTGAGGAGTCTCCTTCAGGACCCTCGATCTTAACTACGTTTGCTCCAAGATCTCCTAGCAGTGATGAGGTGTATGGAGCTGTTAATCCTGTACCACACTCCAGTACTGTTATGTTGCTTAGAGGCTTCATGATGTTTTAATCCCCTTCTCCCTCATCAGCTCCGATATGTATCTGAGCTTGAGGATTTCTATTGTTCCTCCACCTATTCCTCCGAACATGCATCCTCTTACAAGCTTCTCTGTGAGTAGTTCTGCTGAGTATCCGTATCCTCCTTGGAGCTGCATTGAGTCTATGCATACCTTCCTAACCATTTCGTTTGCGAATAGTTTTGTTAGTTGAACCTCCTTCACGTATGGTTTCCCGCTCTGTATTAGGTATGCTGAATGCCATACGTTAAGTCTTGATGATCTTATTAGGGAGGCTATTTCAGCTATTTTGAACTGTATTCCTTGATAGCTCTCTATGAATGATTTCCCACTTCTAGGATCTATTCTCTTCATTAGGAATTCTAAAGCTTCATCGAATGCTCTCTGGGCAATACCGTTACATATTGATGGATTACCTATCCTCTCAGTATTGAACATATCCATAGCCTTAGAGAATGCTTTCGGAGGTCCTAAAATCAGGTTTTCCTTAGGGACCTCGCAGTCCTCAAGGGTTATTGAGCCCCACGATAATGCCCTCGAACCTAATCCTGGTATTTCACCGTCAAACCTGAATCCTGGTGAGTTTCTTTCAACTATGAACATACCTACTCCTCTAGCTCCCTTCTCCCTTTGGTCAACTCTAGCGAATAGTATGAATATGCCTGCAACACCTGCGTTTGTGATGAATGTTTTCCTACCGTTGATTATGTATTTATCACCCTCCAATCTTGCGCTTGTAGTCATATGTGATGACCAGCTTCCAGGAATTGATTCCTCAGTCATGGCGAATGCTAGAATCCTCTCCCCACTAGCAATGGGTGGGAGGTATTTCCTCTTAATGTCCTCGGATGCGAAGTGGACGATGCATTGGGATGCTGCACCTGTATGTATAAGCATCATTCCCGCAATGTTTGGATCGAAGTATCCAAGCTCCTCCATAAGGGTTATCCATGAATATATATCCTCCCCCATCCCTCCATAATCCTCAGGAACCCTAATACCTGCATAGCCAAGCCTAGCTAAATCCCTGAAAACCTCAACAGTACCCTTAATATCCCCATCCCTCTCCCTTCTTATAACATCCATAGCTGCAAGTCTTCTACCAGCGAAATCCCTTAAGTTAGACCTAATCAAGAAATGCTTCCCACTTAAAAATGGTAGATGCAGATCCTCCAAAACCATACAGATCTATATATCTGCAATATTTAAATCTTCATAGAAAGCGTATACTCTATGATTTAGCCACTATCCAAATCATTAAAATAGTCTATGAAGCTTCTCCTTTGCCCCCATGATGTTGATTAGGAAGCTTTCCCTGATCGGTATTCCACTATAGGATATAAGCTCCGGCACTATAACTCGAACAGTAGGTATACCTATATCAGGATGTGTTAAGTCAACTACGATAGCATCCATATTATTCTTAGAAAGCTTCTTTAAGTATGGATCTATGTTCATACGTGTGCAAAGATTCGTATAAAAATAGGTTAGTGAAAGATAGAAATATAGGGTTGAGACTTTGACTTGTTTTACCAGATATCTTTAATGTACTCTTCTAGTCCAGCTTTCTTTAATGTACTCTTTAATGGTTTACCTGTCTTTTCATCCCATCCTAGAAGTCTATATGTTTCCTTAACCATCCATTCTATGTATGGAGCCATGGGTTTACCTGCAGCTCTACCACTAGGTGGGGCTTCAACTATTCTAGGTGAAATACATATATCATCTTCTACTGTTAATCCATGCTTTATATTGAATATTCTTTCTAGATGTATAAGTCTATCACCTATTTGTAATGTTTCTTCAACTGTAAAGTCCCATCCAGTAACTGCAGCTACTGCTCCCGAAGTAAATTTTAATGCTCCAGGCACACCCCATGTAGCAAACCAGCATGTACCATTACAATCATCCCAATACTTTTTAGGCCATGTCTTAGCTACTGCTAATGGTTTAAGCCTTGGATTAACTGGATCCTCATACTCTGGGTAGCCTACGTCTGGTTCTGTTGCCCATGCGTCAGCTGCAGGTGCAGGCCATCCTGACCCCCCTCCAACTATCTGTCCAAGCATTATACCCATAGCTGCTCTCCAATCATGTAGATTCATCCCCGTTCCCTTAACATGTATAGCATACCTCCATGAATCTCCACCTATATACTCAGCTGCACCTTTAGGTCCTAGAGATAACAGTTTCCCTATTTTTCCCTTTTTCCCTGCAGCCATGCGTAGAAGCTTGTCTATTAGCTCAGGATCTCCCCATCGTAGCTCTATACCGTCTATATCTTCTTTCTTCAATAAGCCTTTCTCAAAGCATTCTATACATAATGCTATAGTACATCCTATTGTGCTAGATTCGAACCCAAGTCTATCACATAGATCTATCAAGTAGAAAACCCAGTTACTGTCATATACCCCTACTATTGATGCTGCTCCCTCAAGATTTTCTCCACCACCTGCAGGTGTTGCTACATATCCTTTCTTAGGACCTTCAACTATCTCTACATCATAGCTACATGCTATTGGGCAGGCAAAGCATGGTTTAGGCGTTATTTTATGTTTAGACATTCCTACACCCCATTGCGATGGGCTTACTTCTAGGAAGTTTTTAGCAGATGTTATAGACATAGACTTAGCATAATTGTATTCATCTCTAGGTATTCCTCCTCTCGCTAAACCCTTAGCTACATCACTCTTGAATAGATTCTCATGCCACATTTTTACAGCTTCCTTCAGCTTCTCTTCATCATATACTTGGACTCTCCCTGTTCCATAGACAGCTATAGCTTTAAGCTTCTTACTACCCATAACACGGCCTACACCAGAATGAGAGAATGAATGATTTCTATCATTCTCTATTAAAGCACCATGACATAGATTTTCTCCAGCAGGCCCAATCGCTGCAACACTTGCCTTAGGCTCGCCAACATCCTCCTTAACTAAATCTTCTGTCTCATGAGTATCTCTACCTAAGAATTTCTTAGCATCTCTAAGCTCTACATGACCATCCCTGATCCAGAGGTACACCCAATCATCAGAGGCTCCCGTAATTATTATTCCATCGTACCCTGCAAACTTTAAGTTTGGACCAAACCATCCATGTGTATGAGACCTCCCAGCTGTAAATCCTGTATCTCCATTAAGAGTGGTTAGAGTGGTGTTGTTAGCTGCTGGAATACCAGGTATCCCTGTAAGTGGACCTGTCATGAATATTAATGGATTCCCAGGTTCTAGTGGATGAATTCCTGGAGGACACATATCATAGAGGAGTTTTAAGCCAAGCCCCCAGCATCCTACAAACCTTCTTAGTAAAGGATCTTCTGGTAGAGGCTCATACCATATCTTCTGACGAGATAAGTCAACTCTAAGAATTTTCCCTACATACCCTCCTTTAACCACAGGGAAATCACCAATTATATAATTGAAAACTAACTAATAAACTTTCCAGTTATTTATTTGGGACCCCCTCATAAGACATCACACTCAGTTTATATATGAGTGTACAAGGAGATTTATGAAAGCTTAACACTTCCTAAAAGGAATTCTAGAATTTACATCATTAAGAGGATATGAACCCATACTTAAAATAAGGAAATAATTAGCATAACTCCTTAAACTAAAACTCACTAATAGTAAGTGAGTCCTAATATCATCATTAAGAACAGCTAGAAGAACTCCAACCATTTACGTAAAGCTTCTTACCTCCACGAGAAGTTTAAGAACTTTATAAAATCCTCTGTAAGTTCATGGAGAGTATGAGTACTTGAATTCCTATATTGATTTAGAATATACCTTCTCATCGTTAGACTTTATTACTGTCTTACCTATTTCTACAACTCTATATTCTTTGGTTCAGGTTTGAGTTTTAGTGTTTACAGCTTTCTTATGTTTGTATAGTTGTTATGGATGGTTTACTGATTTCATGTACTGAGCTGAATATATAAATGGATATGCTCAATACCCTTAGGTAGTCTAAGCTATTAGGCTTCATCAATAGTATAATATAATACATTATAATGCTTCACTATTATCTTAAATTTTAAAGATTGGCTAGATTATTTCAGGTAGGTAGTTTTTTATAAGTTCTTGAATGTTTATTCTAAGCATCTTCATAGCTTCAGGTAGGTGATTCATGATGTCTTCAGCTGTTATTCCATCCTCCCCAAATTTTTCAGCCGCTATGTCCCCAGCTAAGCCGTGAATAAATACACCCATTCTTACAGCATCATTAATCTCATAGCCTAAGCCATACATAGCAGCTATAGCTCCAGTTAGTACATCACCAGATCCTGCTGTAGCCATTCCAGGATTTCCTGATGTGTTTATGTATATGTATCCGTCAGGACGGCATATTAGGCTATGAGCTCCCTTCAACACTATGAAGGAACGTAGACTACGAGATGTATTACGTAGTATATCAATAATGTTTTCCTGTATTTCCTTAATGCTTATACTGGTTAGTCTAGACATCTCTCCAAGGTGGGGTGTTAGAATTGTTGATGCTTTTCTACTCTTAACAACATTTAAATCTCTTGATATTGCTGTTAATCCATCACCATCTATTATTACAGGCTTCACAATATCTCTAGCAAGCATTCTTATAAGCTCCTGAGACTCCTCGTTAAGAGATACTCCAGGACCTAAAGCAACTATATCTATATTGTATTTCTCAATTAGATCCATGATGAAGCTATAGTTATCCATCGATATTGATCCGTCAACTGTTTCATTTAAGGGTATGTATACAATCTCGCTTGCCCTAGACGCTATGGAGGGAATTATTGATTTAGGAGCTGCTAGCCTTGAGTATCCTCCACCAGCCTTCAGGAACGATAATGCTGAGAAGTATGGTGCACCATAATAGCTTCTAGCACCTGCAACTGCTAGAAGCCTGCCAAACATGCCCTTATGACCCCAGGGAATCCTAGCTGGTGGAGGGATTGGAGTATTAAGCTCTGCCTTAACATCATCAGTATTGTATAGCTCAGGGGGGTAAGATATATGTGAGACGTAAAGCTTACCACAGTAGCTATATCCGGGATATAGAATATTTCCAAGCTTAGGCAGTCCAAAAGCTACAGTATAGCTTGACTTTACAGCAACCCCGCAAACCCTACCACTATTCCCATCAATTCCTGAAGGTATATCAACGCTAAAAACGGTTTTACCAATCTTATTTATCTCCTCTATAACACTCCTATATATACCTGTAACCTCTCCAGATAGTCCAGTTCCAAAAATACCTACTACAACAACATCAGCCCACTTAAGAGCCTCCCTAAAAATATTTAGCTCATCATCCCTTTTAACTACATATCTCTCAATACCTAACCTACATATAACTTCATAATTCCTCCTAGCAGGCTCCCTATACCTTTCCGGGTCACCTATAATAAACAACTTTACAACCCCACCGCTAGAATATAGTTTACGAGCAGCTACAAGAGCATCACCGCCATTATTCCCATGACCTGCAACAACCACAAACCTTACTCCAGAAACACCATACTCCTTAAGAACCGTAAAGTAAACAGCATTTCCAGCATTCTCCATTAAAACATCCCGGCCAATACCATAAATCTCAGCAGCCCTCAAGTCAAGCTTAGCCATCTCCTCAACAGTACATACCTTTAACCTAAGCATATTTAATTAGGAACTAGCATAGTATTAAGCTTACTCCTCCCAATCAAACCTAGCAACTTAACATATTAATTCAACTTCTTAAACTGTCATCCTCCTCCACTTATAGACTATTCCTCATATACTTTAGAAATACTAATATTTAAATCCATAAAATTAATTTATAGCAGGATTAAATATTTCTATGTGAGGGAGTTCATAGTATATACTCATGGAGTTACTGGGCTATTTAGACTTGATGATTTACCTGGAGCTGGTAGAATGGATTTAATAGCTAGATGTGTATCGAACGCCATATTTATTTCAGATGCTATTAGAAGAGATGTTAAAGTATATATTGTTTTAAACGGTCCACCCAACCCTCCTAAAACAGTTATATTTGATGCTGCAAAGATTAAACGTACATCACCCGATGAGAGAAACATAGCTTCACATATAAGAATAGCGTTAGAGAAACTTGGAGATAGGAGAGAGGTGGAGTCGGAGCCAGGTATAACTATAAAGAAGCTAGGCTTTAAGGAGCTTATTGAGGAGAAAATAAGGAAACAGCAGGTTGTATATATGCATCCAAAAGGTAGAAATATAAGAAACTTCAAGTTCCAACCTAAATTTGCAGCAATAATAGGTAATCATAAGGGACTACCTAGAGAGGTTGAGGAATACTTGAAGAGAATAGGTGTGGAAACAGTTTCAATTGGGAAAATAGAATACTTCGCCTCCCAAGTAATAACAATAATACATTATGAACTAGATTCAAGAAACAATGTTAATCAACTATAAATAAATTCTGTTTTAAGCCTAAATTTGAGGTTTAACGTAAAATAGAGAAATGCATGAAATTAAATAAGATATTCTATTTATGATTTAACAGTTAAAGCTTTACAATTTCCCAGCTTCTACCGTGGATATAAAACCACTATGACAGTTCCTAACAGCTGCTTTTACTTGTTTATTGCCAACTATGAGCTTCAAGAAATACTCCTTAGATAACGCTATGAGTGAAATGTAAACACCAAACCTTAAATCAAAATCTAGGAATAAAACTTCCTATTGTTTAATTACTTCATGTTAAGTATTAAATCTTGGTTAAGGACCTGGATGTAGAAACTTAAATTAGATATGATAATTTGGATTTATGATGTGGTAGATTAAGCAACTATATTTAACCTATAAAATCCATGATGTTTTAAATAGACCTGACAACTTAACATATCGCATTTAACTTCCTAAGTTGCCGCTTTTTAAAATATTTAACATTTTTAAACTGATTTATGATGGTTAAGCTAAATTAATAGAGCTATTAACCCATATCATCTAGGCTGAATCAATGGAATACGGAAACACACCTACTTAACATTCTAAGCTGTCACGTCCACTCTATAATTGGAAAAGTTTATATAACATGTTTAGACTTTATTCTGGGAAATTATGAAACGCAACTATTTAGCTCCTCCCCCACCACCACCAGCTATTCGTGCTGCTATGGCTAAAGTTGCTGAGAGAAGTGTGAAGAATCTTCCAGTATTTGATTTTAGTAGTGGAAACGTTGGCGCTCTTCCAGCTGAACTCAGTCTTTTCACGAGGTTTGAGGTTGAAGTTAATAGAAAACTTCCTGAAAGCCTAGTTGCTATAGCTGAAAGCTTAAAGAGGGGTATTATAGAATCCTTCTATCCAAGCCCTAGAGGTTTAGGCTACAGTCCAACTGGAGGCATACCTCTAACTAAGAAGCTTGTACTAGAATACTTTAAGAGCATACATGGTGTTCCACTATCTGAAAACGATTTAAACAGAGTTATTATAACTGCTGGTGGTCAACAAGCTCTAGCAGCATCTCTAAGATCGCTTAAAGAGGGTACATCTGTTCTAATGCCGAGATGGGAGTATGATGCTGCTTCAGGAACTGTTAAAACACATGGGTTAAGGGAGGTTAGAGTTAATGTAAGGGATGATTTATCAATAGATTTATCAGATGTTGAAATTAAAGCTACTAGAGACTCTGTATTTTATCTAAGTATGCCTAATAATCCGACAGGATATACAAATCCAAGTGATTTAAGAAGCATTATTGAAGTAATGATTAGGAATGATGGGGCTGTCGTATGGGATGCGCCCTACATATTTACAGTATTAAGATTAAACTCTGGAAAAGCCGTTTATGATGAAGGCTTCCTCAAGGAGAAGCTGAACGAGTTTAGAAATATTTCAAGTAAATACTACGATTATATGTGTATTCTTTCAAGCCTATCTAAAACATGCCTTATAGCTGGATTAAGGTTTGGAATGGCTTTATCATGTCCAGAATGGATTGAAAACATGAATGCAATAGTTGGAAGAGAAAATCTAAGCAGTCCAACAGCATCATTCATTATTGGAACAGTAATTCTTGAAGAATTCCTTAAAAACCCTATAACACATACATGGACCTGTAAGGTACTAGCTGATAGATTAACAATACTTATGGAGGAGCTTAATGAATACCTTATAATTCCAGGTAATGGAGTATTTGGAGCACTATACGTACTGATTAAAACACCAATAGATGGAGATAAATTCTCAGCAAAAATCCTGGAGGAGTATGGAGTAGTAACAGTACCAGGTAGAGCATTCTACGGAGAACCAGTAAATGCAGTACGTCTATCTCTAGTTGCAGCACCATGGATTGAAGGAGATGAAAAATGGGTTAGAAACGTTAGAGAATTAAAGAAAGCATTAAAATCAACCTAATTTTTATAATATGATCCCACCCATAAAGGATGAGAACCGTTCCGGTCTAGCGTAAACTTTCATCTCTTCCCTCATCTTTTCATGGGAGGTATTTCGCCGTGAACAGGTGAAGACAGCACATCTATCCCGTATTCTACACCCACATATTACCTATAGGCATTCGGCTTACCAAATTAGTGGATGCTACATTAATAAACCTACGCTGAATAAAGCAGTTTCTAAACCCATATCTACCAGCTCCCCTCATTAACTAGGAGGATACATCACCCTCTAGCCTCTACCACTAGCTTCAGGAAGACTACAGCTCAGCATATTCATATAATCAAAATGTTCCTATAAAGACTTATAAGTCACCGTAAACAACAATTTTCCAAGCTGTGAAAACCGGTTTCAGCTTTAATTGTATTAAACGTATTTCTTAAGTGTTTCAGCTTTTAAAACTCCCTCCCTAATAATCTTTAATTCACTACCTGTAGCATCAACAACTGTTGATGCTATACCATGGATTACATCTCCGGAATCTAATGCTAAATCCACATGTCCATTAAGCTGTGCTAAAGCATCATTAACGCTTCTAGGTGATGGATGACCGTGAAGATTAGCACTTGTCCCTACTATTAATCCCCCAATACTTCTAGCAAGCATTAATGCAACTTTATGGTTTGGCATTCTAATACCAATTGTGTATTTAAATAAAACCTCTTCTGGAGCTTCATTCCTAGCCTTTAAAACAATTGTTAATGGTCCAGGCCAGAAAATCTCCATTAATCTTTCAGCTAGCGGAGTTACGTATGCAATCCTAAACGCTGACTCTATAGAGTCGATAAGTATTGGTAGAGGACTGGGTCCACGTCCCTTAACTAAATACACCTTTCTTACAGCTTCAATATTAAATGGGTCTGCGCCAAGTCCATAGACAGTATCTGTTGGGTATATTACTAAGCCGCCGTTTAGAAGAATGGTGGATGCTTCACTGATTATGTTAGGTTCAGGATTGTTTGAGCTAATCTTTAAAACTTTGGTTTTCCAATACATAACTATAGTTTAGGTTTTACCTCTGTTATCCAGCTTACGTATTTATCAACATGTCCTGAAACTACTTCACGGAATAGATTTGATATTTTATCTGTAACCTCTCCAACATCACCATTACCTATAACCCTATGGTCAACCTCAACTATTGGTGTAATTTCAGCAGCAGTACCCGTAAAGAATGCTTCATCACATGTGTACAGCTCCCCTCTAGATATTCTACGTTCAACAACCGTATAGCCAAGATCCCTAGCTAAGGTAATAACGGTGTTACGTGTTATACCCTCAAGAATAGAGCTGTAGACAGGAGGCGTAATTAAAACCCTATTCTTAACTATAAATATGTTTTCACCACTACCCTCACATACGTAGCCATCATAATCTAGAAATATAGCTTCATCATATCCGCTAAGAGCAGCCTCAATACCTGCAAGATTAGAGCTTAAATAAATCCCTGAAGCCTTAGCCTCAACTGGAAGCACATCGTTTGGAGGTCTCCTCCAAGAGGAAATAATACATCTAACCTTTTCAGATTTAAGATACTTCCCTAATGGTATAGCTAGAATTGCAACTTCAATAGAGCTTTTTAAACCCCTAACCCCAAATTCGCCAAGACCCCTAAAGGCTATAGGCCTAATATACACGTTTTCACAGTAACCATTCTCCCTAGTAATATCTATAGAGGCTTTTTCAAGCTCATCGATTGTATAAGGTATATTCATGTAAATTATTTTTGCAGAATTTATTAAACGTTTTAAATGATCTCTAAGCCTAAAGATCTTAATAACATCATCATAATAGTATCCTCTAATACCCTCAAAAACAGCTGTACCATAATGTAATGCATGAACATATACATGAACTTTAGCGTTTTCCCACTCAACAATAGACCCATTAAACCAAACATATTTAGGCATAACTTCAGAAAGAACGTATAAACTTAAATATTTTGTGCAGAAAACAAGAAACTCCAACTATCTAATTTCAAATCATAATATCCATCGCTAAAGTATATAGATAGCCTCCTAAAACATTGCAGCAGTAATAAGATTATGATTTTAAGACTTAACCTAGCAGTATCTAGGAGATAGGGTACAGCTGAAAATTCTTGATTTCAAAGCCTTCACGACCTCATACCCATCACCTTAAGCTTCTAAATCACCCACATGGAGGCAGATATACCGCTATCTCGTGGACTTAGCAGCTTAATTGTATTTAAATTTTAAGCTGCTACGTTCTGTGGACCTGGCAACTTAACACATTGCATTTAACTTCCTAAGTTACCACTTCCCGTTCTGTAAACGTAAAACTTTTTAATTAGGCTGAAGTTGAGCTATTATGGGTGGAGGGTTTAAACCATATGTTAATATTGATAGATGTAAGGGATGCAGTATATGTGTTGATGTCTGCCCAGTAAAAATCTTTAAGATCAGCACATCCCCTAACAGTAGGGGGTATTACTATACAACTATTGTTGGCGGTGGATGTGTTGGATGTAGGCTATGTGAATATATGTGTCCTGACTTTGCAGTTTATGTTGTGGAGGATAATCTATGAGGATGCTTACATCCGGTAACATTGCATGTGCTGAGGGAGCCTTAAAAGCTGGATGTAGATTCTACGCAGGATACCCGATAACACCCTCAAGCGAGATTATGGAGTACATGGCTTTGAAGCTTCCGAAGCTTGGGGGAATATTCTTCCAGGCTGAGGATGAGATTTCAGCTATAAATATCATTATAGGCGCTTCATGGGGTGGCTTAAAATCCATGACGGCTACTAGTGGCCCAGGATTTAGCCTTATGCAGGAGGGGCTAGGATATGCTATTATGACTGAAACACCTCTAGTAGTTATTGATGTTATGAGGGTAGGTCCAGCTACAGGTCAAGCAACAAAGTCTGCTCAGGGGGATTTAATGCAGGCTAGATGGGGTAGGCATGGAGACCAGCAACTAGTAGTATTGGCTCCAAGCTCACCGCAGGAATGTCTAGATCTTACAGTTAAAGCATTCAACATATCTGAGGAGCTTAGAGTTCCTGTCATAGTGTTGTCTGATGAGATTATAGGACATATGAGGGAAACAGTAGAGATCCCGGAGTATGTTAAGATAGTTGATAGAAGAATAACTGAGGATTTAAGTATGCCACCATTCCACTCCGATAATCCTAGAGAAGCCCCGCCAATGCCGATATTAGGTAGGGGGCTTAACATTATGGTTACAGGATCAACACATGATGAATGGGGGTTAAGAGATACTAGAGGGTTTGAAACCCACTTCAAACTGGTTAGAAGACTTGTAGACAAGATTAAGCTTAATGCTGAAAAAGTTTTTGAATATGAGAAGTACAATACTGAAAACAGTACTGTAGGATTTGTATCGTTCGGATCAGTAGCTAGAAGTGTTAAGGGAGCTGTTAAAATATTGAGGGGGAGGGGGATTGAAGCAGCATATGTTAATCTTAAAACGTTATGGCCTATTGTTGACGATCCCATTATTGAGGTGGCTGAGAGGGTTAAGGCTATTATAGTTCCGGAAATGAATATGGGGCAGCTAGTATGGGATGTTGAAAGAATAGTGGGGGATAGATGTATAGTAGTACCGTTAAACAAGGTTGGTGGGGGAGAGCCAATATATCCAAGTGAAATAGTATCTAAAGCTTTAGAGGTGATTAAATGAGGGATCATTTCGCAGCTAAGTATCTACGTGTTGAGCTACTACCAACATCCTTCTGTCCAGGATGTGGTAATGGAATAGTTATGAATGCATTTCTTAAAGCTGTTGAGGAGCTGGGATATGAAGACCTTAAAGAATTTGTGTTTGTAAGCGGTATTGGATGCTCATCATGGATTCCAAACCCATACTTTAAGGCAGATTCAATACATACACTACATGGTAGAGCTATACCCGTAGCTTTAGGATTAAAGCTTTCAAGACCTGAGCTAAACGTAGTGGTAATAGCTGGAGATGGAGATATTGCAAGTATAGGTTTAGAGCATCTAGTACATGCAGCGAGAAGAAATGCTGATCTTCTAGTATTGATGGTTAACAACATGATCTACGGAATGACTGGGGGGCAGCAGGCACCAACAACACCACTAGGATTTGAAACATCAACAACACCGTATGGAAACATTGAAAAACCACTTGATGCATGTGCATTAGTAGCTACAGCTGGAGCAAACTACTCTGCTAGATGGACTGTAGCCCACTTCCATAGGCTTAAGGAAAGCATTAAGAAGGCTATGGGGAGGAGAGGGTTTAGATTTATTGAGGCAGTTTCGCCATGTACATCCCATGTAGTTAGAAGACTTAAAATACCGGTAAGTACATACATAAAACAGCTAAGGGAGGGAAGCGTGTTGATAGGTGCTGAAGAGGGAATAGGGAAAATAGTCATTGGGGAATACGCTGATAGAGATGAGGAGGGATTTATGGAGAGAATGCATAAATACATTAATAGATTGAGGGGGTAGTGTGGAGAAATCAATAGCAATTACTGGAGTAGGTGGACAGGGAATAGTTTTCGCAGTAACAGTTCTTGCTGATGCATTATTTAGGGAGGGGTATAACGTAGTACAGATGCAAAGCTATGGAGCTGAGGTTAGAGGAACACCAGTAATAGCATACCTAGTATACTCAGATAAACCTATAGAGTCACCATTCATAGAGAGGTTTGACATTATGATAGTTCTACATCCAAAATCCATTAACTACATCAATAAATTAGCGGAAAACGGAGCATTAATAGTTAATAGTGACTTATTAGATGTTAAAAATGCTTTAAAAGCCCCACTGCAGAGGAAGGCTGAAGAAGCAAGATTAAGGGAGCTGGTAAGTATGGTTGCATTAGGATACCTTGCAAAAATGGGAGTTGTAGATCTTAAAAGCCTAATTGAAGCTGTAAGAGATATAGGTAAAGGAGCTGAAGCAAATGAGAAAGCAATTATAGCAGGATATAACATAACAACTTAAAGATACATTTCCCGCTAATACAGCTTACAGAATTATGCTGCATGCTAGAACCTAATGGATATATTAACACTTAGAGATTTACTGAATTATAATAGGGAATCCTAACTAGATTCCGGAATTAGAAATCATTCAAAATAAACTAGTAGATGAAACCGTCAAGATTATAGCTGTTATTTGAGTAGCTAACTGAATTTAGCTAGTTAAAGTTAAATAATTCCAGTGCTTGATATCGTGGTGTGTATGGATGGCTAAAATTACTGGACCTGCTGGATCTTGTGTTTTGCTTTTAGGTAATGAAGCTATTGCTAGGGGAGCGTTGGAGGGAGGGGTAGGGGTAGCTTCAGCATATCCTGGTACACCTTCAACTGAGGTTGTGGAAGCCTTATTTAATGCTTCAGGTGAGGTTGAGCTTTATGTTGAATGGAGCGTTAATGAGAAGGTTGCTTTTGAAGTTGCCTATGCAGCTGCTATTTGCGGTGTTAGATCGATTACAGCTATGAAGCATGTAGGGCTTAACGTTGCCTCAGACCCACTTATGACAAGTGCATATACAGGTGTTGAAGACGGGTTTCTAATAGTTAGTGCTGATGACCCAAGTATGTGGAGTAGCCAGAATGAGCAGGATAATAGATACTATGGACAGCACGCATTCATACCTGTTTTTGAGCCAGCATCACCTATGGAGGCTAAGAACATGGCTAAAGCAGGACTTGAATTCAGCAGTAAATGGAAGCATCCAGTTATGCTAAGAACTACAACTAGAGTTAGCCATACAAGAGGACCAGTAATACTTGGAGAGTTGCCGAAGCCTAAGTTAAAAGGTGTTTTTAGAAGAAATGTAGAGCGTTGGAATGTTATATATGCGAGAAAGCTAAGGGAGGAAATGCTTAAACGATGGAGTATAATAGCTGAGGATGTAAACAATGTGGAGTTTAACTTTTTTGAAGATGTAGATTCTGAAGATTTAATTATTGCAAGCGGGCTTGCATACAGCTACGTTAAGGATGCTTTAAAAATACTTAATAGAAGTGGGGAAATATCAATCTTAAAGATAGCTACAACAGTACCAGTACCTAGAAAACTTATAGTTAAAGCTCTTTCAAAGTCTAGTAGGGTATTAGTAGTTGAGGAGCTTGAGCCAATAGTTGAGGTTGAAGTTAAGAGAATAGCTTTTGAGGAGGGATTTAATATTGAGGTTCAGGGAAAGAGCCTAATACCTCAAATAGGAGAGTTAACACTAGAAAACGTAGTTAATGCTATTGCAAGGTTTAATGGATACAGCTATAGATTACCTGAACCACTTCCTAAGCCTACAGTAAACATACCGTTAAGACCGCCAACACTTTGCCCAGGATGCCCCCATAGAGCAGCCTTCTTCGCGTTGAAGAAGGCAGTAGCTATGAGTAAAATTAATCCAGTATACTGTGGAGATATAGGATGCTATGGCTTAGGAACTTCCCCACCATTTGAAACACAGGATACACTTGTAGAGATGGGTGGAAGTATAGGTCTTGCAAATGGATTTGCACATGTAGAAGATGAGAAGACACCAATAGCAATAATAGGCGACTCAACATTCTTCCATGCAGGCATTCCAGCATTAATAAATGCAGTATACAATAAAGCAGCAATACTAGTTATTGTTTTAGATAATAAAACAGTAGCAATGACTGGAGGACAGCCTACACCAGAAACAGGAAGCTACGCTACAGGAGGGGAGGCTCCAGTAGTAATGATTGAGAATATAGCTAGAGCATCCGGGGTAGAATATGTAGAAACAGTAGATCCATACAAAATTCAGGAAAGCGTTGAGGTATTAAGTAATGCATTAAAATACGTTAAGAACATGGGGAAGGTAGCTTTAATAGTTATGAGGAGGAAATGCGCGCTTAACATATCCTCAATAGCTAACAGAAGAGGAATAAAGAAACCAATATATAAAGTATTTGAAGATAAATGTAAAGCCTGCAAGGTTTGCTACAATCTATTCTCATGCCCAGCAATAGTGGAGCAGCAGAATGGAAAAGCATTAATAAACATGCTATGTACAGGATGTGGTGTATGTGCTAGTATATGTCCACATAACGCAATAGTTAAAGTAGGTGAGGAGGATGGTGAATGGCTTAAGCTATGGTGGTAGTTTAAACATAGTTTTAGCTGGAGTTGGTGGACAGGGATTACTGACGTTTGCATCAATCCTAGCCTCAGCGGTCTTAAAGAGGAATTTTAAGGTACTGGTTGCGGAAACCCATGGATTAAGCCAGAGAGGGGGTAGTATAAGAGTACATGTAAGAATTGGAGATGTTGATGCACCACTAGTTCCAGTAAGGCTAGCGGACGCTATTGTAGCATTAGAGCTTATAGAAGCTGTTAGAAGCATTGATTATGCTAATAGAAACACAGTAATACTAGCTAATAAACAAATACTTAAACCCCCACTTCCAGGGGTTAAAACACCAAGTATTGATGAAGTATTAAATATGTTTAAAGAGTTTAATATGAAAACCTACATTATAGATGCTGAGGAAAAAGCTTTAAAAGCTGGAAGCAACCTATCAGCAAACATAGTTATGCTTGGAGCACTACTAAAAACAGGTATGCTAAGCAGGTTTCTAGATCTTCAAGATGTTGAAGAGGTGATAAAGGATATGGGAGGTGCATTGCTAGAAGTAAATTTAAAAGCGTTAAGAAACGGCTATGAAGCAATTAATATTAACTAATACTTAACGTAGCCTAAAAACCCTAGCAACTTCATAAAGTAGCCTACAAGTACCCTTAAAAATCCCCTCTTCATGATATGATTCGAAAACAATTCTCCAATTTATCTTAACAGCTATGTGAGTTGCTATAAGTGTTACTACTACAAGTGATGTAAAGCTTACTATGAATGGAAGCTTAAATGCCTCCTCAACAACATCTATAAAAGCCTTACCGAAAAACATAGCCATCCCTGTAACAACTATTTTACCCATAAACACAGCTATAATATATGGTATGGATCGATATCCAGCTACTCCTAGAGGTATGTAGAGAACATCATCCGGCAACGGTAATGCTGCAAATAGGAAAACAGCTATGAAACTCCATCTCCTAAAAAGCTTATTAAAAAACACTAAATTATCCTTTGCCTCATCTGATAATACTATACGTGCCCCTCTACCTATTAGGAATATAATCATCTTACCTATAGTTGCACCTGAAGCTGAAGCTATGATAGCTAGTATAAGATCTAGCATAGTGTTAAATATTGGAGCTGTAAATACAAGTAGGGCTAAATATGGTAGGCTTACATACGGGATTGAGTTAGATACAAGCGACACTATAAATATGCCTGGATACCCATACCTTCTAAGAATATCAGTTAATACCTGAATTAGATCTATAGATATCATTTAAGCCTCCTCAACGCTAAAATCATGTTTAACACCTATCCTTAAAGCATTCGTAATATGGCAGAAATCAACGGCAAGATTTAGGCATTTCAAAGCTAAATCCCCTAAACCCTTATCAACCCTAACCTTAAAGTACGCTCTTAAATCAGTAAACTCATAACGCCCATGCCTAAACACAATACCTCCAGAAACCGTAAGACTATAGCTTAACAATCTTAGCTTAAACCTTCTAGTAAAGAATAGAAACGTTGTTGTTAAGCAGCCAGCTATTGATGAGAGGAAAAGCTCATCAGGACATAGAGCCCTACCACCACCCCCAAACTCCACAGGAGTATCGAAGGATATAATAGCATCACCACCCTTCCTTACAACACCACCCGTAAACCCATCCCACTCAATATTTAATTCATAGCTAACCTCTCTAGGAGTAGACATAAATAACACTAAAAAATAGTTGTTAAATTTTAGCTCTACTCTAAGCAGTCTTCGTCCTAAAGTATGCTCCACAGTTTTGACACTTATAAAGACCCATTGTAACAGGCTTCCTTCCTTTAGGAGCTAGGGTCCAGGATTTCAGTGGAGCAGATACTTCCATACCGCATTTAGGGCATTTAGCCATATTAAACCCCACGGGTATATTTCAGTAATCATAAAAACTTTTCTCTAGAATTTACGTAGCCGAACCATACAGTCAAGCATTTACGTGTTAAAGCTATTTAGAGAATCTTAAACTAAAGAACTAGCTCTATATATTGATTTTAACATTCTACAGCCTGCAGACCTGCTTAAAACGGGCTATTAAGCCCCTGATGCATTAAACCTAGGCTTTCTTGAATTATCTGTAAAGATAAAGTTTAATAGGTATATTCTAATCTGATATTTAGATATAATGGCTGATAATGCTTTAAGGTATGTGGATGGTAATTACTCAGACAGCTATCTCTACAGTATGCTTAGACCATATGTTGCTGAATGGTTTAGGAGAACATTTAAAACATTTACTCCACCTCAAAGAATGGCTTTACCTGAAATTAAGGCAGCACATAACGTTCTAATATCAGCACCTACAGGTACAGGTAAGACACTTGCTGTTTTTCTCGGATTGATTGATGAACTGTATCGTCTAGGTGAGGCTGGGAGGCTTAAGGATCAAATATATGTTGTATATGTTAGTCCTCTTAGAGCTTTAAACAACGACATGAAGAGAAACCTTCTAGACCCTATTGAGGGGATAGGTAGGGTTGCTTTAGAGCTTGGATATAAGCCTGCTGAAATAAGGGTTGCTGTAAGAACGAGTGATACAACACCTAATGAGAAGCAGAAAATGAGTGTAAAGCCTCCACACATACTTATAACAACACCTGAAAGCCTTGCAATATCTCTTATAGCGCCTAGATTTAGGGAGAAGCTTAAAACAGCTAGATGTGTTGTTGTTGATGAAATACATGAGCTATGCAGTAGTAAGAGAGGTGTACATTTAAGTCTTTCACTGGAGAGACTTGAAAACCTTACTGGAAGAGTACTTCTAAGAATAGGGCTAAGCGCAACAATATCCCCTCTTGAGGAGGTTGCTAAGTACCTTGTAGGATATGATGATAACGGTAATCCTAGACCATGCAGTATTGTTGATGCACGATTTACAAAACCCTTCGATGTTAGAGTAATAATTCCAGCTAGGGATTTAATCTATACACCGCCAGAAATAATAAATGAGTCAATATATAGAGCTCTAAACGAGATAGTGAAGAGGAATAGAACAGTTCTCGTATTTACAAATACGAGAAGCGCAACTGAACGCGTAGTTTACAAGTTGAGGAGGATGTTTGAGTCTGAGGGGGTATTTGATGTGGATGATGTTGAAGCCCATCACTCAAGCCTAAGTAGAAACATTAGGCTTGAAGTTGAGGAGAAGCTTAAGAAGGGGGAGTTAAAGGCTGTTGTATGCTCAACAAGTCTTGAGCTTGGAATAGATATAGGCTACATAGATACTGTTGTATTGTTAAGCAGTCCTAAAAGCGTAAGTAGACTACTGCAGAGAGTTGGAAGATCAGGTCATAGAACCCATAGGGTAAGTAGGGGGAGACTTATAGTTGTAGATAGGGATGACCTTATTGAATGTACAGTACTAGCTGAGGCAGCTATGGAGAGGAGGATAGATAATGTTAAAATACCTAAAAACTGCCTTGACGTATTGGTACAGCATATTGTTGGAATGGCTCTTGAGTCAAAGTGGGGAGTTAATGATGCCTACAGAGTTGTAAGGAGAAGCTATAACTACCATGATTTACCATATAGTGACTACATGAATGTTTTAAAGTATGTTTCAGGAGGATATGGGAAGGATCTTGAAAGCCGTAAAGTATATGGTAAGATATGGCTTGACGAGGAGGAGGGGGTTTTCGGAAGGAGGGGTAGGGGTAAAACTAGGATGATATACTACATGAATAGCGGAACAATACCTGATGAAGCTAAAATAAGTGTATATACTCTTGATAGAAGATATATTGGGGAGCTTGATGAAAACTTCCTCCAAATACTATCTAGAGGAGACATATTCGTACTTGGCGGTAGAACATATGAATTCATAGATAGCTACGGTACTAAAGCACTTGTAAAGCCTGCTGAGGGGCAGAGGCCAACAGTACCTTCATGGTTTAGCGAAATGCTTCCATTAGCCTTCGACTCAGCACTTCTAGTAGGAGCATTTAGAAGAGAGGTTGCTGAGAAAATTTTAAGAGAACAGCAGGAAGATGTTTTAAAGTGGCTTACTGGCAAGTATAGGCTTCAAATAGAATCTGCTGAAAACATTTATAACTATGTAAGGGAGCAGATACTGTTTACACATGGCTTAATACCATCAGATAAACTGATTCTAGTTGAAGTATATGATGAGGAAACAAGAAGGAACATAATATTCCACACATTGTTTGGAAGAAGAGCAAACGATGCTTTAAGTAGAGCATATGCCTACAGCTTATCAAAGCTGATAAGTAGCAACGTTAAAGTTACAGTTACAGATAATGGCTTCATGCTTACAATACCTAAACAGGCTAAATTCAGCATATCAACACTGCTAAATGAGGTAAATGATGAAAACATAGAGGAGCTTGTTAGAAAAGCTATTAGAAGAACAGAGCTTGTTAAGAGAATATTTAGACATTGTGCTGTTAGATCATTTATGATACTACGTAGATATATGGGATATGAAAAAACAATAAACAAGCTACAGCTAAACGCTCAGGCAATACTAAGCATCGTCGAGGACATAGAGGATTTCCCAGTACTTAAAGAAACCTATAGGGAAATACTTGAAGACCACATGGACATACAGGCTGCAAAACAAGTGTTAAAATGGGTTAGAAAAGGTGAAATAAGCATAGAAACAATAGGGCCGAGCAGAGTTCCAAGCCCATTCGCCCACATAATGGTTATCCACGGATACAGCGACATAGTTCTAATGGAGGATAGAAGAAAACTTCTTGAAACACTACATAGAGAAGTACTGCAAGCAATAACATCAACAATAAGTAGAAGTGAAGAATTCAAAGATCAATAACATGAAACCTAATAATGAAATATTCATAAACATACTAAACCGTTTAGGAGATAAGCTTAAGCTACACATCCCCACCCCATAGCTAAAGCTCCAGGTTTTCTAAGCATCACTTTATAAATCAGATAAATACTTAAATTCATAGCTTAAACCTAGATAGTAGTGGAGTATTATGAGGCTTAAAATTACTTTAATGCTAGCTTTACTACTGCTAATACCCCCCCATATACGGGGGAGTACACAGCCTCAAACATTGGAGTTTATATATTTTGAGAGGATAGTAATATTGAATAATGGAAGTACACCAGTAATGCTGGAGGATTACTATAGATGCTCAACTTTATTCATCAACACATCTAACCAAGTAAGCTTCCTAATAGATTCCACACCATCAATATTGAGGGTCTTTAAGGATGAGGATGAAATGTTAAATATTGAGTTAAATACTTCAAAAACCATAAATCCATATAGCTACATACAGATGATTACTACACATAAAATAAAAGTATATGGAAGCCCTAGCCCTCCCGAAAACTTTAGTGCTGGAAATTCAGGCATGTTAAGGGATATACCGGAAAGCTTAAGAAACTACACTATATCTATTGGGGCATGGAGTTATGATAGTGAATGGATGAGCTATCTTAGAGATAAGGCTTTAGAGCTAAAGGGGGATGATGAAAACGTTTTAAGTATAGTTTTAAAGTTTATAGACTGGATTGGGAGGAATGTAAAGTATCCTGAGAAACCGCTTGAGGGCCCCCTATATCCGAACGAGACAATACCTAATGAAAAAATTCAGCAAGGAGAGTTAGGTATTGGAGACTGTGATGATCAGGCAAGCCTCCTCATTACGCTATGCAGATCAGTAGGGATTCCAGCATACCTCCAATATGGATGTATCTACTTTAAAGATAGGAGGTACTATGAAGATTTTGTAAATAGACATATAAACTTCCGCTACCACTACATCGGATGGCATGGATGGGCTATAATATATATTCCACCATGGGGGTGGCTGCCAGTAGATCTAACTTGGGGTTATACTATTACTAGAAATCCAATAGATGCAATAATGAAGTCAGCTATATATCAATGTTGGGAGGTGGGAATTCCAATACTCATATGTGGAAACATCATAAACTCAAACCATGTAGAGATAAATAGGGAAGTAAGGAGGAAGGTGGAGGATAGCTCCATATACATATACATTGACAATATCCTCATACCGGCAGATAAACCATTAAACATAGAAATAGGGAAGCTGCCGGAAATACCATTAATCCAGGAAATACCTATAGGAACCACCATACCCGTAACAACTACCCATGAATACACTACAATCCCTAAACAGGTAGAAAATAGTAAAACAGCAATAGCTATAATAGTAATAGTAGTGCTCCTAATATCTTTATATATAGTGTTTAAAGGAAGATATATAATAAGGAGAGTTAAATTTAAAAGAGAATATAATACATTACTTAGGGTTAGGAATGGCTATAGCGTATGTATTAATTAATGTTGAAAGTGGAAGTGAGGATGAGGTTTTAGATAAGCTTGCAGCTGTTGATGAGGTTAAGGAAATATACTTTATTTATGGAATTTACGATATAATTGTTAAGGTTGTTGCTGAAAATATTGAGAAAATTAAGGAAGTTATAACTTGGAAGATTAGAAGGCTTGAAAAGGTTAAGTCAACAGTAACTATGATAGCGATAAAGGAAGCTGTTAAAAGTAGTGTTTAATCCTTCATCTGGTTATGCCTTTAGCAAACTCAACATCAATCACAACACCATACCTACTCTCAAGTCTTCTAAGCTTACTTAACTTTTTCTGGAATTCTCTTGAGAAATCCCTTGGAACAATTACCTTTAAACATTTATCCTCTACTTGAATCTCAGCTTCTGGAATTAGTTTTTCAATCTCTCTTTCAACCCTCAGCTTAGATCTTTTACCTTTAAGTTTCTTAACGGGGATTACTACTGTTTCCTCTCCGAAGGTGTAGATTTCGTATTCAAGCTCTCCAGTTATGAAGTCTCTAATTTCTATTACTGGTCTTGCTAAATCAGCCTCCTGAAGACCTGTTGGAAGCTTTACAGTCATTTTCAAATCATATACTTTAGCTACTTCACCGCAGTCTATAAATATTAGGGTATCTATTATGCTTGGAATCATTCCAAGCTCAACCCTACCAATAAATCTCTGTACTGCATCTATTGGAGATGTTGCATGTACAACACCAACCATACCTATACCTGCAAGCCTCAAGTCAGTGTAGAGCCTAAAGTCTTCATCATTCCTCATCTCATCAAAAAAGGTATAGTCAGGTCTACTTAGAAGAAGAATATCGTGAAGCTCCTCATTGCTAGCATATGTTTTAGAGTATTGTGTTACACTTTCTGGAAGCTGCATATCTCTCGGCGACTCAATGGTTTTAACAATTTTACTTCTAGATGCGTAAAACTCTGCAAGAGCCTGAGCAAATGTTGTTTTACCCATTCCAGGAGCACCTGCAATAAGTATTCCCTCAGCCTTCTCCTCAAGCCTCTCCATAAGCCTATCAGGTAAATTATAATCTTTAAGACTTAGCTTAATAATTGGTCTAACAGCAGTTATCTCCCACCCATCAGACATCGGGGGTCTAGTAATAATAACTCTATAGCCTCCAAGCTGTACAATTGTTGAGCCTGCTCTATCAATTTCTATAAAGCCGTTTGGAACACTTTTAGCAACCTCAATGATTTCATTAGCTAAGGATTCAATATCACTTCTCGTTAATGCATTACTGCTTAACTCAGTAAAGTACCATTTACCTGGACGCCCCTTCTTAGCTCTCGGAGCAACCCCCTCCTTTAAGTGAACACTCATGGTTTCACCATTGAAAAACTCTTGAATTCCAAACTTAAACTCCCTCTTAGGAGGTATGTAGAGAACCTTTAAACCCATAGCTTTAGCAACCTCAGCCTGAGTTCTATCACCAGTAATGAGGGTTGCTGTATTCTCCCATGCATAATCCCTAATTATAGCATCTATAGAGCCGTACTTAGCATACTGTATATCTAAGGGTCTTGGGCGAACACCAACAATTTCAAACTCTACAACACCCTTATCAGCTAGATCACGTATCCTCCTAACCTCCTCAAGACCGACAAATCCTGTAACCTTCCCCTGATTAGCTTGACCCTCAAGCTCCGAGAGAATAGCTCTATGAAGAGCTATTTTACCCTTAATTTCACCATTCATAATAAGCTTTGAAACTATACCCTCCACTACTACACTAGTGTCCGGAACGTATACCTCCATCTCCTCATATTCATACTCTTCCAATACTACACACCGAATTAGGTTACTGATATGTGGAAAGTATTTAAATATTTTGCTATAAGAGTGCTGTGTTGCATGATTCTTTGGTATGCTCTTCTCCTGATTAGTATTTTATGACACTAGCTTAGATCGACACTATGAAGATGATGTAATTTACTCTTTTCAGGCCTGTATGAATTAAGGAGTAGTATTGAGGATTCTTCGTCTTTATTATATGGGTGAATTTACGAGGTTTGAAATTAAGCCACAAAGCTACTCTTTTCTATTATTAGAAGTCATATTTATACTTAACACATGAATTAAGAAGGACTAACTAAAAACTTTCACAACACATGCTTAATCACGCAACACAGCATATAAGAGAGTATTCAGCTATTGTCTAGCTATTCATTAATTTCGTTGGTTTAAGACTAAGCTAAGGCAAGCTTATGAATTGTTAGTGCATCCTACTTTGACGCTCTCCACGACTAAAGTCGCGGGATTCTTGCTTCTAAGGTGTTCATTGATTGGTTGTTTCACCGTCCTTCTAGACTCCCACCTCATACCATCCCACCTTAAAGGCATGAGGTATGCCACCACCCCGTTAATGCTACCTCCATGGGGGTAGCCTATATTCAATACGCCTACAGCATCCCTATTCGCCTCTAATCCGCAATCTAAGCACTTGAAGAGCCTTCCCTTTTTGCCTTTCCACTTCAGCTCACCCTTATACCTGAGCCTAAGCCCTTTAGGAAGCTATATGTATTCATCATCAATCCTGTAGCAGTCGTTCCTCAGGACTATCCTAGCTTTCTTCCACCATTCCTCTTCCAGTATCTAGGTATTGAAACTCTTGTTATGTGTACTGGAAGCCTCCCCCAGCCTTAAGCCTCTTCAACTCTAGAAACTCTTCCAGGGCTTCATTATTCTTTTTTATTATCTGCTGGGCTGTTGCGGAGCTTATTAGGGGAGCATATTTAGCGTAGAGGTGTTTAGGATACTATGAAAACTTCTTGAAGTGTATATATGCCTGCCTTCTCTCAAAGTTCACCTCGTTGTATAGCCTAGCGCAGTTGTCTGCAAGCTTCCATAAAGCGGGATTGTTTTCAACTATGAAGGTGTTTGTTCTCTCCACGCTCCGATCAGCCTCTTAATGACGTCATCGTAAGGTGGACTTTCAACTCTTAAGGCTCCTCAATCGCATCTTTCTTCATCCTGACCGACATGGACACACTACATCAAACTACATTAGTAGCCATAGCATTATTTAAACTTACCGACAACTCATCCCACGGTTAAAACCGTAGGCTTTCTTGTCGAGCTACCCTGTAAATTTATAAGTTTGGAGTTAAATCTTAATGATTGATCATGGCTTCAAGACTTATAATATATACTGGGAAGGGGGGAGTGGGGAAATCAGTTATTTCCTCAGCTACGGGGTTGAGACTAGCAGAATTAGGCTATAGTGTTCTTGTAATGTCTAGTGATCCAGCCCACTCTTTAAGGGATGCCTTCAACATATTCATAGGGGCTGAGCCTACAAGAGTTTTAGATGGGTTATATGCATTACAAGTTGATCCAGTATATGAGGTTAAGAAGCACTTCTCAGATATACAGAATTACCTTACAAGAGTATTGCTTAAAAGAGGAATTGATGAAATGGTAGCATATGAAGCAGCATTTATACCAGGAGCTACAGCTATAGCTACACTTCTTGAAGCTGAAAAACTTACTAGTGAGGGAGGCTATGACGTTATTGTTGTTGATACTGTTCCATCAGGTGAGGCGTTAAGACTACTTAACTTTCCACAGATTATTGGAAGACTTAGTAGGAAACTTATGAAGACAGCTAGTAGCATAGTTTCAGCTGCTAGAATTGCTGAGCCGCTAATAGGATTACCGATACCGAATAGGAGTGTTGTAGAAAGTGAGCTTAAACTTATTGAATCTCTTGAAAAAGTAGCAAATACCCTGAGGAACTATGATGTAGCGAGTTTAAGGCTAATAGCAAATCCAGACTCATTCAGTATAGAAAATTTGAAGAGAAGCCTACTTCAAGCATGCATATATGGAATAAATACTGACTTAACAATAATTAACAAGATATTTCACGAAGAAATTAAAGACGGATTCTTCAATGAATGGAAAAGGAGGCAGAGTGAAATGATGGAGGAGGTTGAAAGAGCAGTATATCCAATACCTGTAAAGAAGCTGAAGCTATATGATAGAGAGCTGAGGGGATTAGATATGTTGAGAAAATGTGCTGAAGACCTATTTAGAGATGATGACCCTGCAAAAATATACTTTAAGGGTAAACCAATAGAGATATTGGAGAGTAATGGTGAACTAACAATACAGGTAAATGTACCATTCACCTCAAAGGATAAAATTGAAGTTGAAAGAATTGGGGATGAATTAACGGTAAAGATAAATACTGAAACAGGGGAATTAATAAACACCATACCACTACCTACTGCAACATACTACATGAAGCTCAGCAAGGCAAGGCTTGAAGAAAACCGCTTAATAATAAACTTTATAAAAGAAAATAGCTAACAACAACCCCTACAACATAATAAAGCTACCACTTAAACTCTAAATCTCAGTTTCAATATTTAATCTCAGCATAAATTAAAATAGAAATCGCACTAAGCTATAGACCACCAGCTCAATCATGAAGCAGGATTTAGCATTTGCTACATATACCTTCATCATTATGAGTGTTAAGAAACAATCCTAATAGTGAATAATGGATTTAGCTTTAATACTATTCTAAAGTTAGGTTTACATGGTAAACTCATGAAGCTAAACTTAGCTTAACAGTACTTAGAGAGGTGTTAGATCCACTTTTGCCAATATCTTTATAAGCTAAGCTTAACCTATAACTGTATGGAGGAAACTGTTGAAGACTTGATTAAAGATGTAAAGAAAATCATTACGAGAATAATGTTAAATCCTGAAGCCCTACTACTAGTAGTATCCCCCAATGATCTAAGAGAACCCTATGAGCATTTAATAAATGCAAAAATAGAATTTCTAAAAGCTGTTAGAAGCATTATTGATGAAAGAATTTCAAACCTTGAAAAAATAAAAGAAACTAAGAAAAAAATTGAAGCTAAAAGAGAAACAGTAAAAGTTGAATAACTAACAATAATCTTCAACTTTCAGATCTTAAGTTATGCTTTTACAGTTAGCCTCTACAAGTAAATAATCAATTACTCTCATAATTTACAATAGTTTAGTAGGAAATGGCCATTACTCATGGCTGAAGTCAGAGCTTAAAGATCCAGGCCCACTGGTCTAATTAAGAGAAAATTAGTTTTTGCTTTCAAATTAACTATATGGAAAGAATAAAACTGGAATTCCTGGTTTAGGTGACGCCCTCTCCACGACTGGAGCCGGGAGCTTCCAGCTTTTCCTTCTTTTAGGCTTCATTCCCCACAGCCAGCTGTTTCGCTGAAAGCATAGCTTACGTCACGAAGTTCCAGCATTCATCCTTTCTTTAAGGTGTTACAGCCACATATGCTGGTTAGGGGCTTCACAGCTCCTCCATCCCATAGAGTACATCACCCTATAGACTACTCCACACATCTCAACCAACACTTGCTTCATAGATCACCGCAACATACTCACAAACCCTTATGGGAAACATGTTAAGCTTTACCCTTCATCCCAGAACTAAAGTTCTAGGTTTCTAGAGACATCCACCTTTATAAATTAATAGAAGGTAACTTTGCGGCTTAATTCTCAATATCGTACCATATTAAATCAGTATGAATTAAGAATTAAAAATAACTGAATTTAGCCAAAAAATTAAATATTGGTATATTTTACTATACTTATATGGAGATTGAAACTTTAGAAAGATTTAATGAGTGGTGGGTTACAGGAAAGGTGAGGGAGGGATTAGCTAAACCCGTGAAAAGATACTCTTTTAATTGGCTTTTAGAGCAAGCAAATAAAAGACAAATAACTTTATTAACAGGATTGAGAAGAATTGGAAAGACCACCTTATTTTATCAGTTAATTGATGAATTATTGAAGAGAGGAGTTGAATCTAGAAACATTTTTTATTTTTCTTTTGATGAGGAAAGATACGAGTTAAAAAGGGTTTTGGAGGCTTATGAAGAAAAGGTTTTGAAGAAGAATTTTGAGGATTGCGGGAAGTTGTATATTTTCTTGGATGAAGTTCAAAAAGCAAAAAATTGGTTTTCTGATGTGAAGATATTTTACGATTTATATCCGAATTTGAAGTTTTTTCTTTCAGGATCTGCTTCTTTGTTGCTATCGAAAAAAGCATTAGAGTACTTAGCTGGAAGATTTTTTGAAGTTCAGCTTAAACCTTTAACTTTTAAGGAGTTTTTAAAGATGAAAGGATTAGAAGTGAAGGGGGAGAATATTGAGGTATATCAAAGAAGAGTTTTACCTTTGTTCTTTGACTATTTGAGAAAAGCTGGTTTTCCAGAAATAGTTGATTGGGAGGATGATGATGAAATAAGGGATTATGTAAAAAACTCGGTAATTGCAAGAATAGTTTTTAGGGATATACCAATCGAGTTTGGTACAAAAGATTTTGATTTGATGGAGGGCTTGCTTAAGCTTGTATTCTCAAACCCCGGCCTAATCTTTAACATGAATTCCATAGCGAAATCTCTTGGTAGAAGCAGAATAACAATTTCAAACTATGTAGAATATTTGAAGTATACTCTAGCAATAAGAAGCATCTCTAATTATAGAAGAGGCATCTTGGTTTCATCGAGGAAATTTAAGAAATTATATCCTGCCACAACCTCACTTACATTCTCCTACTCCAACTTCTTCTTTGAAAAAGAGTTTTTTGGAAAAGTTTTAGAAACGTATGTTGTTAATGCATTAAATGCAAAATTTTATTTTAAGAAAAATTATGAGGTAGATATAATTTTGGAAAGAAATGGGAAGCTATTTCCAGTAGAAGTAAAGGAGAATGTTGAGGATAGGGATATGAGAAAATTTACAAAAATATTAGAGTTACTAAAGTTAAAGGAAGGGCTTATAGTTAGCTTAGAGCAATTTGATGAAAGGATTGTGGAAAATAAAAAAATAAGGGTTGTACCTGCATGGAGCCTAGATTTTTTGGAAATAGGGTAAAGGTTAACTTAGAACCCGAGAAGAAAACCATACTAAACATCTCATTTTGACCCCGACAAGAGCAGAAAGTTATACTCCACACTGTAAGCTTAAGCCTTACCTGGAAGACGAGCAGCAATACTTAAGTTTACAGAGCCTTATACTTCACAGCTAAATTTTATAAATTGAAGCATATTTACTCAATATGTTGCGGACGTGGCAACTTAATGTTTATATAGTGGCTGTTCAAAGTGATATTATGCTAGGTGCTAACCTGTTTAGTATTGGCTGGCTTATGGTTATGATTGGGTTTATAATTATATTTATAGCTGTAGTATTGATGGCTATAGGCTCCATAAGGGGGAAGGGGGGAATTCAGGGTGGTGGAGCAGTACTGATTGGACCTATACCGATAGTTTTTGGAACTAGTAGAGAAATTGTTAAGGTAATGCTTATTGTAGCTATAGTGATTATAGTTGTAACTTTAATATTTACACTTCTCACGGTGTGGTAGCTATGGCTGTATGTGAAGTATGTGGGGTAAGAAGTTCAAGATATGTTTGTCAGAAATGTGGGAGGAGAGTATGTGAATCATGCTTTAACCCTTACAGCTGGGTTTGTAGTGAATGCTATAGTGGAGCTGAGCCTCAGGTAGCTGAGGAGCATAGAGGTATGGAGCTTCCTTTAAAGCTTTTCATTATAGGGTTTATAGTTATGTTTGTAGGGATGATGATTATGGCTATTAGCTCCCTAATACTTGGTGCTGGAGTTAGTGGGGGGGTAATAATATTCCCGTTTATACCATTACCTATAGTGTTTGGCTTCGGGTCTGAGGCAGCATTAATAGCCATCATTGCTATACTACTATTACTAGCAGTACTTATAGTAGCTATAGCTAAAGCTACTAGGTTTAGCTAGTTAACCGTCTACTTTAAAAGCTTCTTTATTACCTTACTTGCATCTTTAGATTCAACAACAATAGTGGAATCCATATTTCTAGTAACTACGTCAGGATCCTTTAATCCATGACCTGTAGCTATACATACTATATGCTCATCCCTATCTATAACTTTCTCTTCTAGAAGCTTCCTTAATCCAGCTATTGATGCTGCTGATGCTGGCTCAACAAATATTCCTTCAAGTCTTGCTAGAAGCTTTTGAGCTTCAAGTATCTCCATATCTGATACGGATACAGCATAGCCATTTGAGGAGTATATAGCGTTTAAAGCTCTCCTCCAGTTTACTGGGTTACCGATTCTTATTGCTGTTGCAACTGTCTCAGGGTTTTCTATAGGCTCTATATGTCTTAAACCCCCTCTAAAGGCATTAACAATTGGTGAAGCCCCCTCAGCCTGTACTCCAACCATTCTCGGAATACTTTCCGTTAACCTATACTGTTTAAGCTCCATAAATCCTTTAAATATTGCACTTATATTCCCAGCATTACCTACAGGAACAACAACAACATCAGGTACAGATCCAAGCTGATCATATATTTCGTAGGCTATTGTCTTCTGCCCCTCAAGCCTAAATGGATTTATAGAGTTAAGAATATATAGTCTATGATCCTCAACCATCCCCCTTACTACTTTTAGAGCTTCATCAAAGCTGCCTTTAATAGATATGATGTTAGCTCCATAAATAACTGCTTGAGAAAGCTTTCCAAGAGCAACCTTACCGTGAGGTAGTATAACGAAACACTTTAATCCAGCTCTAGCAGCATAGGCAGCTAGAGATGCTGAAGTATTTCCCGTAGATGCACATATAACTGCAGATGCTCCATGCTCAACAGCTTTAGATACACCGACAGTCATCCCCCTATCCTTAAATGAGCCTGTAGGATTACCACCCTCATTCTTAACGTGTAGCTCACGTAAACCAAAATACTCCCCAATTCTGCCACAGCGATACAGTATAGTGCCACCCTCACCTAGAGATACTATGTTACTCATGCTTTTAACAGGTAAAAGCTCAAAATACCTCCAAACACTAATCCTTCTACTCATCCATCTACTACGAAGATCACTAGGGGGATTTAGGTATGAAGAATCAAGCAATCCATTACAGCTACATAGAACTCTATCATCATCATATGTTAAGCCACACTCAATACATTTAAGCCTATACTTAGCCATAAACAACACCTAATAAGTAGAAAACCCAAAATTGCTTACAGTAGGATAAGGCCTATACATTACCACCCCATACAGCGGACTATACGCTGAAATACTAGGTTGAAACAATTCTAAACTACTTACTGAGGTAATGTATTCATCAACGCCTGTAAACATCATTGAAGTGGAAAACCTATAAACCCCCAGCCATAAATAGCTTACAGCAATACCACTATAGAAAACTAGGAAGTATAGGTTTATAGATGAAGCGTTTGGCTCATATATACACCAATAAACCTATAGATTTAGGGTATTTAAACATTTCGCAAAATTGGCTGTTCAACTATTATCTAGCTATTCATCAACTAAAGCTGTACTTAATACGGAGTCTAAGAAGAGCTTATGAGTTGTTAGACACGTCCCGCTAAATAGAGGCTGCTTCCATATCTCATACATTAGCATAAGATTTAAATAAAATATTTCTAAAACTGTTTGGTGAATTTATGTCTAGGAAAACTAGAGATTTAGGAAAAATCCCACCACATAAACACTGTATTTGGTGTGGAAAAGCTGTTGATGAGGATAAGAGATTCTGCTCCAATAAATGTGAGGAGGAATTTAATAAAGCTGAAAGGAGACGTAAAAGATCATTTATAATATATATGATATTGCTGATGGCTATGTTCCTCGTATGGTTCCTACTCATATCTGGAAGACAACATTCTTAAGCCCATCATAATTTACAGATTAATTCTCGATAATTACACTTCCAATTTAAATCTATGAGTTGAGAATTAGGTTGAATATTCCGCTTCTATTATGTGAATGAAATTACAAGACTTGAAATTAAGCATGAATAAAAGTATATGATGTAGTCTCAGCTAATTTAAGTAGCAGCTTAACTATCAATATTTTATACTTAAATCATAGTAGAATCCTTATATATAGGTGGATTTGTGAAGACATGTTTTAATGGGCTGTACCCCCATGCTGAGAAGTAGTTTCATCCTTAAGCATACGCTTATGTTAACTACACACTCTAGCATGGGGATGCTAGGCCCATTACTAAATAGCTTTAAGAAATTTAAGCTTTATATCGGCTTGAATAGGCTGGCAACTTAGGATAAGTGCTTACACATGTTGAGTTGTCAGGTCTGCTTGATTCTAATTTATGTAGTCTTTGGTAGATCTATGTAGCTCTAAGAATTCATCGGTCTTAAGCTTATTGAGGCTCTCATCAGCCTTCTCATTGCCTGACTGAGCTCCCATAAGCTTGTTGAAGAGTCTTGTAAAAAGGTTAAGCTAAAAGCTCTTAGCATGGAGATATTAAATGAATAATTACCCATTAACGAGATAACAAGTACTTCAACCAATGTTGTGGTTTCCCATTCATATGGTAAGAAACCTTACGAGTAATTGATTCTCTCAACATTAATGTTCTTGTATAAAGCCCTTCAACGCTTGGAGACATATCCATCAGCATTACCTCTTCAAGGCTTCAAAACTATCTGCAAGAGCTGTGCTAACCTTTTAATAGCTTCTTCATGAAGAAAACCTATATTTATGCTTGAATCCACATATCTCGGCTTGAAGCCTTATTCAAGCTTTTACATCCAAGGAACTGTAGATAGAGAAAATAAACTATACAGCATCTCAACAACTAAATTCGGGGGCTTTCCGCGAATCTATGTAATAATCTGCATCGATGTTAAGGCTTTGGGAAGCGAACATAGCTTTGATTGATTAGGTATGAATTTTAGCACTACAAAAATTTAAGCATGAAATAGAGTCTTAACAAATTTTGTTTACATGTAGTAATAAAACGCAGCGAAATATAATCCCTGTGGTATGTGCAGGTTTATTTTGAAAACAGCAGTATTAACCTACAATTCTATTAGATGTAGCGACAGAAATATGGGTGGAGTTATGAAGGCAAATCGTAAATTTAATTGTTTTAATACTAGTTCTTTATCCTAAGTATTTGCTGTTCAGCCCTTCACTTAGGGCTATTTCATGTAGTTCCTCATCCCCGGTTATGAATTCTGAGCATGAGATGTGCTTGGCTGTTATTATTTGGAGAGCGCCTGCCTGGTATATAGGGTATTTCTCAATAATTCTCCAGGACTCAAAGAGGATTTTTGCTTTTAACGGCACTATTACTAGCAGTTTGAGCTTCATCATTCTCTTGGTTTCTAGAAGATATCTTCCCCTAGCTTCAATATAGTCCTCCCCACTTAATCTACCCTGCTCCTAGCCCTATCAAATGCTCCTAGAACCTCACCAACATCCCATAGGCTGAAGACCAGCTTTACTTCTCCAGCATATGCTCTACGATATACTTGCTTAACAGTATTGCTTCCAGGCTCCTCAACATACCTCTTAACGACGATACTACTATCTAGATATATTCTCGGCTCCCTCATCCCTCATCTCCCTGATCAGAGTACTTACTGGTTCCCTTAGCTTAACTAATTTAAAGTCTATCTGATAGTCCTCAGGTCCTGCAAGCTTACCTATAGCTTCCTCAAAACCCTTTAGCATCTCCTCCTTTAAGACTTCTTCAATAGCATCACTAACGTTAAGCCCTCTTAGTACGGGTTCTGAGCTATGTAGTCTTTGATAGACTTACATAGCTCTTGGGATTCAACAGCTTTGGGCTCCTCTTGAGTTCATTGGAGCCCTCATCATCCTCATCCCCTGTCAGGGTGAACCCGCTCCAACCCCTCATAAGCTCATCGAAGAGCTTTGGGGTTGGAGAAAGCCCCTCCATCTGAAGGTATAGGTTTATAGCTGCGTTGAGCTGCCTGTCCATCCTCAACCCGCATTTTCCGCATATATATGATGCTCCCTTCGGGGCATTAACCATCCCACATCTGGAGCACCTTCTAGTGGAGTTTTTGGGTTGAGGAGCACAACTTTTGATTTGTAGCTAATGAGTGTTATGATTGTCTTCCAATCACTCTTTGAAATGCTCCTATTATGCTCCTTTGAGCCGTTAAGCATTCCATTCTTCCCTAAGTATTCGAAACCATGGGTATAGCCTTTGAACTCCCCCGCTATAAAGGTTGTCAGCTTATGAATAAAGTCTTTAGCCCTATCCCCCTCACGCTTAGAGTATTTTGCCAGAACCTTTCTAAGCGAGGGCTTCTTTGATGCCTTCTGCTGCAGCCTCCCCCTCTTCAATTCATAGACTCTGTGTATATGGAATAGTTTTGTCAGGTCTATTCTAATCCAGCCTGTGTTTGGGCTGAATCCATCTAGGCTCTTCTCGTTGCAGTCCCAAGCTATCTTACCTTTAACCTCCTCATCTGCCTTGAACCTGAACGTTACTGTTAGGTATTTCTCGCCTAAGATCAGCTCTCCCAGCTCGCCCTTTGCCCTGCTGAGGAACCAAGCCTTAGAAACATCAAACTCCAAATATTCCTCATGGGGCCTTATGCTTACCCTTATCTTCCCATCCTTAAAGCTGTAGAGCGTCTCCTTAATTCTAACAAACCTCCTCTTAACTACTGGTTTCTCTCTGTGCCTTTCTCCTTTAAGGTAGCTTCTCCTCCAAGATTTCAGCATAGAATATGCCTGTTTGATTGCTGAGTCAACGTAATGCTTCGAGTAGCCCCAGCCCTCCATCAGCAAACTTCTCAGATAATGGTTTTTGAAGTTGTTGTCCTTTGGAATTATTGGAATAAGCCTCTTTCCCCCCTTCCTACCATACTTTTCCATCCATCTGATTCCAGCCCATATTTCGTCCACTGCTTTTTGAAGTAGCCTTCTATATGCTTCAAGAAACTCATTTACATTATATCTATGCCTTATATTGTATGCTCTAACCTGATACGATCTTCCTGACACCTTCAACAACCTCCCTATATTTATGCGATCCCGTAGAGTTTTCCAGCAAAATGAGACACGATGGTTATCAAGTCTTCAACAAGCTCCTCCTGAGGGGCCTTCTCCTTGCTGTTTACCACCTCTATCGCGGTTCCAAAAGCCTGGAACATCTTCCCCAGCGTTCCAAAACCAAACCTAGTCAGCCTATCCTCGTATACAATAATTGTCCTGGAGACTTTTCTCTCAGCAACCATCCCTAAGAGCCTGAGAAAACCCTTCCTGTTCTCGTTGAGACCTGAACCCACATCGCTCAGTATTTGAACCTCTCCATAACCCTTATCTTTAGCGTAGCTGTGTATAAGTTGCTTCCATCTCTCCAAGTCATCTTTTTGCAGAAGAGACTCCGGCATAACCAACTACAACCCTCTCCTCCTCTAGTCCAAGAATGCGCTTAACTTCGCTTTCAGGTATCCTCCCTCCACCAATCGTCCCAACAGCCCTTATCTTCCCTTCTTTATCCCAACGCTGAATAGTCTTAGTAGTGACTCCCAGCAGCTCTTTAGCTTCTTTAAGCGTGTAGAGCTTCCCCATCAACAGAAAATACCACTTAAGTCTATTTAAGTCTATCTATTTTGGAACTGCTAACTGAGGCGTATTCTTTGAATTTCTCCCATATTCTATCATCAATGTATATGCTGGTCTTCCTCCTAACCATAAATACCACTTTCAGTATATACCGAAATAAGGCTTATAAACATCTCCCTCAACTAAAGTTGTAGGAAGAAGATCCAACAAATATTTTAACCTTAACGCTCTCCACAACTAAAGCTGGGGATTCTCAGTTCTTATGATTCCACTCCAAGTTTCGGGCTGTGTCAAGGCAGCCTCTAGATACAGCATATATCCATATCCCCGCTTGCCGGAGCCTACTTGGCTCAGAGCCCTACTCCAGCTTTAGATATCAAAGCCACATTCAGTAGACTCACCTAACAGTATGAGGGTATCCCTTAAGTACTGGAGGAAATTCATAGATGCCTGGATGGGGGACTGATGAGATAACTATAAACGGGGCTAAGTTATCATTCCGTTTAGGAAGTATACTAACCTGCGGAACCTGAAGAATTGAAGTATAGGTTTTGATGAAGGCAACATACAAATCTTCTCACTATAGTACCTAATCAGCATCATCAATTAATAAAACCTCCAGCCTACAAGTACTCTATCAGAGTAGAAGCTTAATATTAAGCCGTGATGGATTTATGAATTCTACAATTAAAGTTTAAAATATTTGAAGCAATTTTGATGAATGAGAAGTAGTAAACAATTAAGATAAGGGTTCGTCAGCAGTTTCTGGGACCTGGCAACTTAACATATTGTATCTGAATTCTAAGTTGCCACGTCCAGTTTCTGAATAGTTAACTTTATATAGCTCTTCTAACAAATACTTCTAGGGTGTGCCCGATATGTGGCGAGTTGAATAAGCCGAATGGGCACATCTACAAATGTAGAAATGCGGCTTCCAAGCGGATAAACATCAAGTAGCCGCTTGGAACATAGCCGTAAAACTCCCAATGTGCCGTCCCTCACCGTTGGCGGCGAAAGCCACCCAAGAAGCCCTAAAGGCTTAGGTGGAACGGATAGCTATAAAATGTTAACTATCCGACAACGGTTCCCTCACTAATAGATAGTAGCTTTAGACGTAGAGTCACCATAGGTAAGGAGGGAAATCTAGATAAAGCTTACAGAGTGGATAGAAGTAAGCTTCCATCTCCCATCAGCAAATCATAATAGCAGCTTACTTATCTAGTAATATTTAAAATTACTGGTTAAATTATGGAGTGGTGAAGTAGGTATTCAGAAGGTTAAAAAGGTTTATATACGTAGCTATGGATGCTCAATGAATTTAGCTCAAAGTGAATTCATAGCTGGGTGTTTAAAGGAAAGTGGATATAGAATTGTTGATAGTATTGGGGAGGCTGATATTGTTGTCTTCAATACTTGTGCTGTTAAGAAGCCTACTGAGGATAAAATTATTAGCGCTATTAAATCAGTTTCTGAAGATAAGAAGGTTATTGTTACCGGCTGTTTAACAATGGTTAATCCGAACCGTATCTTACGTGAGGTAAGAGTTAACGGTATTGTTGGACCGTTTCCAGGCAGTAATATTATTAAAGTTGTTAAAGAAGTTGAGGGGGATGTTAAGCCAATTATTTTAAGAAATGATTTTAAACCCCCATTAACAACGCCTAGAATCCCTACATCACCTATTATTAGAGTTATTCCAATAGCTTACGGCTGCCTTGGGGAATGTACATACTGCTGTGAAAAAATAGCTGCTGGACGTTTAAGAAGCTATAGTATTCAGGAGGTTGCTGAAGCTGTTAAAGCAGCTGTTAGTAGTGGAGCCTTGGAGATCTGGCTGAGCAGTCATGACTGTGGCTGCTACGGCTACGATTTAGGTGTTAATCTAGCTGATTTACTTAGGGAGATCGTAGATATTAATGGAGAGTTCTATGTTAGAGTTGGCATGATGAGTCCAGATATGGCTATTAAAATCATAGATGAACTTGTGGAAGTATATAAGAATAGGAAAATATTTAAATTCATCCATATTCCAGTTCAAAGCGGGGATGATGAAGTATTAAGGCTTATGAATCGTAAGTATACAGTTAACGATTTTAAACTACTTGTAGATAGATTGAGGAAAAACATCCCGGACATAACCATAGTTACAGACATTATATGCGGCTTCCCCGGAGAAACAGAGAATGCTTTCGAAAACTCTATTAAGCTTATTAAGGAGATTGAGCCTGACTTCGTTAATGTATCAAAGTTCGGTCCAAGACCAGGTACGCCAGCAGCTAAAATGAAGAAGCTACCTACAGGAGTTGTTAAGGAGAGAAGTAGAATAATAAGTAGGCTTGCAGAAGATATAGCTACTAGGAGGAATATGGGTTGGATTGGATGGGTTGGAAATGCTATAATTGATGAAAAGGGCAAGGCTGAAACCGTTATGGGTAGAAACTATACATATAAGCCTATAGTTATAAATGGCGGAGCAGATCTTGTAGGAAAAGTTGTTAAGGTAAAAATCTTTAATGCAACATCTACACATCTAAGAGGAGTTTTAATAAGCTAGTATACAATAATTAAAGTAAAGATTAGCTATAGTCTATATGAGGGCCATAATACTAGACGGATATACTGATGAGCCGGCAGGTCTTGGTGTTCCACCATACCTTGACGTATATCCCAGATACGTTGCTGGAGCAGTATGGTCTATTGAGCGAAACGCAGATATTAGATACTTCACCATAGATGAAGTACGTAGAGATACTGGGAGATTTATCAAACAGGCATTAATATCAGATCTAGTTATATTTATTGCCGGAGTATGTGTTCCAGGTAAATATCTAGGCGGAGAACCTATTAAGCCATGGGAACTTACACGGCTAGCTAAATTAATTGAGAAACCAATTAAGATTATTGGTGGACCAGTAGCCCAGTTCGGTCTTGGATTTGAAGGTGGTAGAATTGTTGAGCCGCCTGAGTTTTCAAATATTTTCGACGTTGTTGTTAAGGGAGATGTTGAAGTTGTAACTTACAGACTTATTGAGGAGGGATCTGTTGAAAAAATAGATCCATCTGAAAGAAGACCTAGCCAGAAATTCATAAGCAAATTCGCTATTAGAGGAGCTGGAATTACTACTCAACATCCATGCTATGGGCTAAACTTAATATGTGAGGTTGAAACATACCGTGGATGCCCTAGAGCTATTACTGGTGGATGCTCATTCTGTATTGAGCCATTAAAGGGGTTACCTGATTTTAGACCTGTAGAAGATGTTGTGGAGGAGATTAAGGCTTTATACTCCTACGGTGTTAGGTCTGTAAGGCTTGGTCGACAGCCGGACTTCTTCACATATCATGCTGAAAACGTAGGAGAAGTAGAGTTTCCAAAGCCGAGACCTGAAGCAATTAGGAGGCTCCTCCACGGGATAAGGAATGCAGCCCCAAATCTACTTACACTACATATAGATAACGTTAATCCGGGAACAATATACCACCATAGGGAGGAGGCTAAAGAAATAATTAAGATAATAGTTGAGCACCATACGCCAGGCGATGTTGCAGCCTTCGGCATCGAGTCAGCAGATCCAAGAGTTGTGAGGATGAATGGGTTAAAGGTAATGCCTGACGAGGCTTTTGAAGCTATTAAAATAGTTAATGAGTATGGATCGGCTAGAGGATGGAATGGCTTACCACATCTTCTACCAGGCATAAATCTAGTCCATGGATTAATAGGTGAGACAAAGGAGACATACAGACTAAACTACAAGTTTCTGGAGAAAATACTTAGTGAAAAGCTTCTAGTAAGGAGGATAAACATAAGGCAAGTAATGGTTTTTCAAGGTACAAGAATGTGGAGCCACGGATCCTTAACAATGAGTAAACATAAAGAAATATTTAGAAGATATAAGGAGATGATTAGGAGAAACGTCGATTTACCTATGATAAGAATGGTGGTGCCTAGATGGACCATTCTAAGAGAATGCTTCATCGAGAAAAATGATGGAAAACTAACCTACGCTAGACAAGTAGCTTCATATCCAATACTTATATGCTCAAAAGAGAAGCTTGAACCTAATAGATTTATGGATTTCATAGTTTTAAATCATGGATACAGATCCGTAACAGGTATACCATATCCTATCGATATAAACCATCTAGATAGAAAAGCCTTAGAGGATATACCTGGAATAACAAGGCTTAAGGCTTCAAGAATAATAGCTAATAGACCGTTTAAAAACCTTGAAGAACTTAAATACATTCTAAATGATGACAGCTTAGCAAAAATGTTAGAAAAATATGTAACTTTCAACTAAATCACTAGTTAATACTTCATAACTACTTATTCTCAGGCTTTAAGGAATTAACCTACATAGACATCAATAAACATAAATTATTGCAGAATTCTTTAGAGCTAATTAGTAACTAACATATTTTATGAGGCTTTATAATGAGTTTATCGATAGAGAAACAAACTGTTAAATAGAGAAATAAACTGATCATTGAGTTAGGAGTTGAAATCTTACTTAATTAATCAGCTACCTAGAGACCTAAATAAGATTTTTTAACGTAGTCATTGTCTATTAATCTAGAGCTTTCACCCTCCATTACAATTCTACCTCCTTCAAGAATGTAGGCTCTATCAACAACTTCTAGGGTGTGACGTACATTTTGCTCAACAAGCAGTATAGTAACTCCATCATTGTTTATTCTATTAATTATATCGAAAACAGATAGAGCTACTTTCGGTGCAAGTCCTAGTGTCGGTTCATCCATTAAAAGTAGTTCAGGCTTCGACATTAGAGCCCTACCTATAGCTAGCATTTGCTGCTCACCACCACTTAATGTACCAGCTAATTGATTTCTTCGCTCCTTAAGTATAGGGAAGATTTGATATATCCATTCTAATGTATCCTTCATTTTTTCTCTAGCCTTACGGGTGTAAGCTCCTAACTCAAGGTTTTCAAGAACTGTTAAGCCGGGGAAAAGCCGTCTACCCTCAGGAACAATAGCTACTCCTAACTCAATAATTCTATGTGTAGGTAAATTATGAATTTCTTTATCTAAAAACTTTATAGATCCATTTTTAATAGGCAATATTCCTAAAATAGCTCTTAACGTTGTTGTTTTACCAGCACCATTAGAGCCGAGAACAGCTACTTTCTCCCCTTTATTTACCTTAAGGGAAACATTCCAAAGAGCTTGAAGCTCCCCATAGAAGACATCGATGGAATTAACTTCCAACACTTCAGACACCAAACTATCCTAACAGATATTTCTCACCTAAATAAGCATCTATTACCTTACTGTCATTTGCTATTTCTCTAGGAGTCCCTTCCGCAATTTTCTCTCCATGATGTAAAACTATAATTCTGTCAGCAACAGCCATTATTGCCCTCATAATGTGTTCAATCCAAAAAATCGTAAGACCCTGTTTCTGCAGATTCTTTATAAGCTGTACAGCTCTATGAATCTCAGCTGGATTTAATCCAGCACATACTTCATCTAAGAGTAAAACTTCAGGCTCAGTAGCTAGAGCTCTAGCAAACTCAAGCATTTTCTTATCCATTAATGTTAGGTTTTTCGCTTGAATAGATTCCTTATTTTCTAAGCCTACAAGCTTAAGTATTTCTAAAGCCTCACTTCTAGCTTTACTTAGACTTAATTTTCTTCTACCGGAAACCATGCCGACAACAACATTTTCTAATACTGTTAAGTTGGAGAAGGGTTTAACAATCTGGTAAGTTCTAGCAATTCCAAGTTTGCATATTTTATGGGGCTTAAGACCACTTATTTTCCTACCTTTAAACCGTACAATACCTGATGATGGAGGGGTAAAACCTGTTATTACGTTAAATAAAGTGGTTTTACCAGCACCGTTAGGCCCTATTAATCCAACTATTTCCCCCATATTTAATGAAAAGCTAACATTTTTAAGCGCTGCTAATCCACCGAAAAACTTAGAGATATTAGCCCCCTCCAGCATTGCTACTCACCTTAAAAATAATCTTGACTTTAATATATGTCTTATCCTATCAGCTATGCCAATAACTCCCCTAGGCTCAAAAACAATTAAAGTAGCTATTATACCTCCATAAATCAATAGGTGAAGATGTGGAAAACCCCATAAGATCCTTGCTAATATTTCGAACAATGCTCCACCTATGATAGGCCCATATAATGTTCCTAAACCTCCAAGCAGACATGCAAGCACCATTTCTAGGCTCCGCTTAACACCGAATACACTATCTGGACTAACATAAGCAGTAAATGTAATTTGAGCTGCCCCCGCTAAACTAACAATAAGAGAACTTAACATCAACGCAGCTACCTTACATCTTAAAACATTAATACCTAAACCCTCTGCTGCATCTTCATCATCTTTAATTGCTCTCAACTTTAGTCCTAACGTAGAGTTCTTCACGAAATAGCTAATAGCCACGCTTACTACTGTTAAACTTAACATTAAATAGTAGGAATAAATTGGGCTCCAGCCCTCAGGTAATGTTACAGCCACTCCTGTAACACCACCCTTAAAAACCTCTGGAGCATTGTTTGCCCATACCCTCATAACCTCAGAGAGAGTTAAAGTACCAACAGCAAAATAGCCTCCTCTTAACCTTAGGGTAGGAACACCTACAATTATTGAAGTAATGACTGAAAATACTCCAGCTATAAAAAATGATAAAGCCCAGTGAATTTTAAAGCTATGGAAAAATAGGACAAAGATATATGCTCCAATACCGTAAAATACAGAGTGCCCGAGAGAAAACTGACCAGCATACCCACCAATAATATTCCATCCTGAACTTAACGTTATGATAAGTAAAACCCATAGAAGATATCTTACAATTCCATCTGCTCCAGATATTTTCGGAATTGATACCATAATTACTAGTGAAATTATAACAAGTATTCTATAAATGCTCTTCATTTAACATCACCCTTTAAATAGACCTTGAGGACGTATAATGAGAATTACTAGAAGCAGCATGTATGTAACGATGTCAAGCAAGCCAAATTTCAAGTAGAAGCCAGCAACACTTTCAATAGCACCAATCATCATAGATGCAACAATTACCCCTATTATACTTTCCATTCCAGCTAATACAGTTATTACAAAAGCCTTAAATTGAAAAACAGTACCGAAAAACGGATCAATAGGATATAGTACAGTTGCTAAAGCTCCAAACATAGAGGCTAAAACAGTACCAATGCCAAACGCTATATCCTTTATAAGCTTTGTATTAACACCACAATAGGAGGCTGCCTCCTCATCCTGTGATGTACCTCTAATAGCTTTCCCCAACATTGTCCGATTTAGTAGTATGTATGTGGAGAAAGATATTAGAATAAAGGAGGCTAAAAGAACTATTCTCTGAAAGGATATGCTTACACCACCTAAATATATTTCAAAAGCGTATGGAAGCCTTGACGCTATCATACGGGGATCAGCTGTAAATACAAGTAATGCTAAGTTCTGAGCTATTAGCCAAATAGCGAACAAAAGTAGAAGAGTCATCTGCATAGAGATGCTAGCTAGTCTTGCTAACAATACCCTATGAATACTAAAACCAAGTATAAAAGCTATTGGAATTAGAATGATGGATGAGAGTAATGGATCAATACCAAAATAAATGAATAGAGTATATGCAAAATAACCGCCAAACATGATAAAGCCAGCATGTAAAACATTAATTATTCTCATAATTCCACAGATAAGAGCCATTCCGTAAGTCATTAATGCATAAGTTGAACTTAAAAATATGAAGTGTAGAAAAAGGGAATAGATTAATCCATCCACTAGCAATTACACCTATTTACCAATAGGAATAAAGGTTGCTTCCGATAATTCTGGTGGATATATTATTCTTGTTTGACCTTCAGGAACGTTCTGTACTATAAGGTATGGATAATGCACCATTCCAAACTCATCAAAACTAATTTTCTGTCCTGGAAACATAACGTCTTCAACCACAATATTCTGTAAAGCATCCCGTATTTTATCTCTATCTAAAGATCCGGCTGCCTCTATAGCCTTAAACATTATCCTTGCATTTTCATATCCGACAGCTGCATACCATTCAACAGGAAGATCACTAACCTTTTTCCACCTTTCAATAAAGCTCTTTATTTGAGGATAGGGTAGCCTATCTGAGAAAAATGTCCCCCATATAACGTAATCAGACTTACTCTTAAACTCATCTCTAAAAGTTTTTTCACCTCCCCGAGCTCCATAAGTTATTACAGGGTACTTACCATATATTCCCATCTCTACTAATTGACGATGCATACTCATCATCTCAGTAAGGCGAATATCTACCATAAGCGCGTTTGCTCCTGCAGCTTCTATTTTGAGAAGTAAAGGTCTAAACTCTGTTGCTCCTACTTCAACAGATTCATCCACTACTACCTCAAAGTATCCAGGATACTCAAGCACCTTTTCATAAATGCCGCGACGCCAATCTAAGCCGTGAGGAGTATTTTCCCAAATATTAGCTATCTTAAGAGGCTTCGGCAAAACACCCTTATCTATATTTTCCTTAAGTAAATCCATCATGTTTCTCGCTAATACATCAATCATTACTAGCATACTGAATAGATAGGGACTTTTACGTTTTCCACCCTCCAATAGAGTTTCAGTTGAAATAACAGCAGTTAAATATGGAACCTTCTCTCTAATCGCAACAGATGACTGCGGATATATGAATGGTGTTCCACACCCACTAAGTAACGCAACCACCTTTACCTCCGTACATAGATACTCTACCAGCTTAACAGTCTTTTCACGGTCACTTTCATCATCAAGTATTACTAGTTCAATAGGTATTTTCCTACCATATTCCTTAATGTAAATGCCGCCATCCTTATTGATTTCGTCTGCAGCCAGTTTATAAGCTGTAGCATAATACTGCCCATATCGTGCATTTGTACCAGTTAAGCAAACAACAGCTCCAACCTTTATTGTTTTAGGTATAGGAATTGTAGGTGTAGGAGATTGCGAAGTTTGAGGTGGAGTGGTAGGTGTTGTGGGAGTTGGCGTTGTAGGAGTTGGAGCCGGTGCTGGTATTGTTGTGAAGTAGATGGCAATAGCAGCAATAACTATTATTACAATAACTGCAATAGCTATATATGAGGTTTTAAAAGCTCCTTTAGAATACATCATAATACCCCTGAAATACTACTTATAACTTACTTATAAACCTAATGTATAATTGCTGTTGTTATATTAACTTACATGTTAAAATTTGCATTAATTAAGCAGTGTTTAAATAATTGCTTAAAATATAAAATTATAAAATAATAATAAAATCTTAAAATATAAACTAGTTATTTAATTATCAAATAAAGCCGTAATTTACTTTTCTAGAGGTAAAGTTTAACTTTAGTAGTCTAATTTGAATTTATGATTTCGCGAAGTGAGGCTTTAAATCTTCTAAATAGCTATGTTAAGAGTAAACAATTATTTAAACATTGTTTAGCTGTTGAGGCATTGATGAGGAGAATGGCTGAAAGATTAGGTGAGGATGTTGAGGTTTGGGGTTTAACCGGCTTACTGCATGACATAGACTATGAGGTTGTATCAGGAGATATGAATAGACATGGTCTTGAGGCGGAGAACATTCTTAGAAACAAGCTTTCAGATGAGGCTTTAGAGGCTATTAAGACTCATAATGAGAGGATAGGTGTAGAAAGTAGCTTGAAAATATCAAAAGCTTTAAGAGCTGCAGATCATCTCTCAGGACTCATAATAGCTACAGCTCTAGTTATGCCAAATAAAAAGCTAAGTGAAGTAACAATAAAAAGCTTAATGAAGAAGCTTAAGCAGAAAGATTTCGCTAAAGGAGTTGATAGACTAAGAATCAAATCATGCATGGAGATAGGTTTAACCATTGAAGAATTTATGGAAATAGGTTTAGAAGCACTTCAAAAAATACATGTAGACTTAGAGTTGTAGACTTATGTTTAAGTTCTACCCTGCTTCACCCGGTTTGTCTTAGAGATAGAGGCTATCTTGCTATCCATATTTCCACGATCAATACTAGGCTAATAAATCCTTAAACATATGGATATAGCCTTAAGAGCTTAAAGCATTTTAAGAGTGTATACTTATAGTTTTGGAGTGTGAAATGATAGTTATAGATAGGGTTAACGTGTTTAAATGCTTGATTTTAAGGAGGGATAGTAGGGTTACAGCTCTTGTTAAGCATGGTGGAAATATTTATAGAGCACTTTTAAGGAATACTGGAAGGCTTTATGACTTAATATATCCGGATTCTCAGGTTTTATGTAGTTTAAGAAGTAGCGGTAAGACAAGTATGAATATTGTTGGAGTAGTTGTTAATGATGAAGCAGCATTGATTGATACATATATTCAAATGAGGAGTTTTGAGAATGCATGTAGTAAAGGTCTTATACCGTGGCTTAAAGATTACGTAATATGGGGGAGGGAGGTTAAGGTTGGAGGTATGAGGATTGACTATAGGATTAAAGGTAAAGATACTGAGGGATATCTGGAGTTGAAGTCTGCAGTATTGCTAAGAGATAGTTACGCAATGTATCCTGACGCACCTTCTAGAAGGGGATTAAGACATATAATGCTTCTAAGGGATTTAAGGAGGAGGGGATATAGGGCAATTGTAGCTTTTATAGTAGCTCACCCGAAGGCTAGGGCTTTTAAGCCATATGTGGAGGTTGATAAGCGGATAGGTTATGAGTTGAGAAAAGCTGTTGAGGCTGGGGTTGAAGTTTATGCTGTTAAAATGTATTTAAGACTTGATGGAGCTATAGTTGTTGAAAACCCAAATGTTAAATGTGAAATCATATAAACATCAAGTTTAGTAGCTACTTCTTTACTGTTAATACCTCATCTAAATGCTTTACTATTGAGTTGGATGGTATATCTCTATACACTACTATACCTGGATATATCCAGCTCCATGCACCTATTTTAACTCCAGGCATTATTGATACGTTTATCCCAGTTCTTACATGTCCACCTATTATTGCTCCAAGCTTTTTCCTTCCAGTATCTACTTTCTCCCCCTTCACATTCATCTTCACATTCCCCTCATCAAATCTAAAGTTTGCAGTTATGGTTCCAGCCCCCAGGTTTACATCTTCACATACTACACTATCACCAACATAGTTTAAATGGGGGAGCTTAGCATTCTCCATTACCACACTTTCCTTAACCTCAACGCTTGACCCTGCCTTAACACCACTACATAGTACAGTATATGGCCTTATATAGGTGTTGGGACCTACTTCACAGTTCTCCCCAATATATGCTGGACCCTCAATATATGTTCCACTCTTAATAATGCTTCCATCCCCAATATGTATTGGACCCTTAATTACAACGTTACCTTCAACATCCCCCCTAACAGTTCTATCCATCATTCCCTGAAGTAAAGCCTTATTTATATCAATTACACTCCACGGCTTACCAACATCCATCCAGTAGCCTTCAGGTATATGGATAGCTCTAACATCCCCTCCATCCTTAATAGCTAGCTTAATAGCATCTGTAAGTTCAAGCTCACCTCTTGGAGATGGTTTAACATTATCGATATAGTTAAATATTTTAGAGTTTAAAAGATATATTCCAGTATTAACGTAGACGCTGCTTAAAGTATTTGATTGCTTAGGCTTCTCAACAATATCCATTACCTTAAACCCATCAGTAACAACAACACCGTAATTCCACGGGTCAGCAACCCTCACAACCCCAACAGCCACATCTCCATGAGAGCTTACAATAGCGGATATTGGTAGGCTGTTAAGTATGAATAAGTCACCATATACGAGAAGAAACCTACCACTAACAAATTCCCTAACTTTAGAAACAGCATGAGCTGTACCAAGCTCCTCACCCTGCTCAACAATATTAATGTTAACATCAACATGCTTAGCATAGTTCAGAAGAGTATTTCTAACCATATCCTTCATATAGTTAACAACAACGTGAAAATTTACAATACCAACATCTCTAATAACTTTAAGAATATGTATTAGAAGCGGATTACCTAATATGGGAATTAATGGTTTAGGTCTTGTTTGCGTAATAGGATCTAGTCGAACACCCCTACCTGCAGCTAAAATAACAGCATCATGCACGGTTAAATGCATAATTTACTGAGCTAATGGTAGCTTAAATACTTAAGCTAACAGCATTAGTAGAATAATATGCTTAGCTTTTAATAACGTAGTTAACCACTTTGACACTCTCCACGACTAAAGTCGGGAGATTCTCGGTTCGTTAGCCTCAAGGCTTCACCCCACCGAGTTAAGGGCTGTGTCAATTCAGCCCCTGCCATGGACATATAGCCCGCTTGAGTATGTTCATGGCTCCGTTATAGTCTGCGTTGCATATATAGCCACATTTTGAGCATTTGAAGAGGCTTCCGACTCGAAGCCCTATATGCCCGCATCTATGGCATGTTTTAGACGTGTTTTTCTCGGTTACCTTGACGGCTTTTATCCCAAGCCATCTGGCTTTATATTCTATGAATTGGCTTAATCTATAGTATGGAAAGCGGCTGTTTAATTTTCTGTTAAACCTTTTTCCCTTACCATTTTTCCTTATACCTTTGAGCTTTCCGAGAACAATCATCGAATTGTTCTCCAGAGCCTCATTAACAATCGCTCTGCTTATCTTATGTAGTATGTCGTTTGTTACTCGCCTTTCTTTATTTCCAATTTTTTAATGGCTTTGTAGGCTTTCTTCAGAGCGGGGAGGAGGGCAGAGGGCTTAATTAGCTGAAATTAAGTATTTATACTTGTATTAACATAGCTATTGATGGATGATAGGGGAAGTCTATACTCAGCAATAGTGTCTACAACAGCAGCGTTCATTATTAGCTTATGGATTCACTATCCAAACTTCAACTTCAGCTTCTACTCCGATATAGTATGGTTCTGGTATAGGGTTGAAGTAGCAGGTGGGAAAATACCCTACATAGATTATAACTTTGAGTATCCAGTTATAAGCGGATTAATAGTTTACTTAGCATCCCTAGCTGGAAGTGTTGAAGTCTACTACCTAGTAATTAGCTTAATAATATATTTATGTTTAATAGGTAGCTTAGTCCTAACATTGAAAATAGCTGGAAATACGGATAGAGTTTTAATGTTTACAGCATTTACATCATCATCCATTATCTACAGCGTTTACAGCTTCGATTGGATAGGAAGCTTCCTCCTACTACTATCTATATACCTATTCTACAGGAAGCTAACCATATCAGGATTTACATTAGGGCTAGCTGGAGCTACACGTATTATTCCATTAATCTGCATATTAGCCTTTATAAGCGATATTAGAGACTTAAGAAGCAAGGCTAAATATATATTAGCTACAATTCTAGGATTAATTACACCAAACATCTACTTTCTAGCTAAAAACTTTAATGGTGCAGTATATCCATACATTTATCAGGCTACATGGAGGGTTGAAGATAGCTGGCTAGTAATAGTACCGTTTAATCATCAATTAGTATCATTAATAGTGATGGTGATCATGGTTATTATAGTGATGTTTAAGTGGAGTGGAAGTATAATGTATAAATGTGGACTTCTACTATTCACATTTATGATTTCAAGCTATAAATTCCCACCCCAATACTTCATACAGCTACTTCCATTTTCAGCTTTAATCACAAGAAAATACCCAGCCTTCATAACAGCAGATCTACTAAACTCAGCAATAATACTTGGATGGTTTACACCATCATTCAGCTTAGGAAATCCATGGATAATATCAAGCCCCGTACAGTGGTGTGCAATAGCAAGACAAGCAATACTACTATACATAGTTATAGATTCGCTATGGCCTAGCCTAAAGCTAAAACACGGCTAGAATGAGTTTAAACTATGGAGGTAGCATGTAGGGTAAGCATCCCACCCATAAATGGTGTGGGGTTTCCGCTCACATTGTTAAAACTTAACCTCTATGCTTACCACACATCTTAAAACATCTAGCAAGGTTTAAATCTATGGTTTTAATAACTCTATATGATTATTATCGGCCATAGGGGATGTGCAGGTATTGAGCCTGAAAATACTTTAAGAAGTATTTTGAAAGCTATTGAATATGGAGTTGACTATGTTGAAGTTGATGTTAGAGCATGTAGAACAGGGGAAGTTGTTGTTATTCATGATGCAACAGTTGATAGAACTACTAATGGAAGAGGCTATGTTAAAGATTTAAGCTTTAATGAGCTTAGAAAACTTAATGCAGGTAAAGGTGAGAAAATACCAACACTAGGGGAGGTTATAGATGCTGTTAATGGTAAATGCGGATTGATAGTAGAGATTAAGGAGGAAAACATATGGAGGGAAACGTTAGAAATCATTAAGGAGAAGGAAGCAGTAGAAAACATTATTGTAGCTTCATTCTACCATACAGTAGTTAAAGATATAAAAACTACCTATCCAGATGTTAGATGTGGAGTTATATTTACATGTGAACCCGTAAACCCCTCAACACTAGCCCTCGACGCTAAAGCTGAAATAATAATCCCCAACTACAGCTATATTACTCAAAAACTCATTACAAACGCCCATAAGTTCAACCTGAAAATCATTGCGTGGACTATTAATAGGGTTGAAGATGGATTAAAACTTCTCAAACAGGGTGTAGATGGATTAGCTACAGATAGACCTGACCTAATGATGAAGCTTAAACAATTAAGCTTGTAAATCCTCCAGGATTAAGCATACAGATTTAGAAAGTTTATGTAGAAATTCTTAAAGTGATGAAGCATCATCAAATACAATTCATAAACAGCTTTACAGCTTAATTTCAAACATCATTCATATAATAAGATGAAATCCTAAATACTATTCCTTATTATAAAGACCTAAACTGAAAGTACGATTATCGGAGGTTAAGCCACAGTTCATAACTAATTATGAAGCTGATTAATGATAATTTAGCTTCAGTACCTAATACTTTACAATCCCAATTCCTCCCATACTTGGATATGTATAATTAACATAATTAGAAGAATAAGGAGGCTTTACAGATTTAACGCTACTATAAGTTTAGAGTAGTTTAAGATTACCTGTTATCTTATCTAAAACATTGTCTAACGCAGGCCCTATACCTACTGCTGTTATTGTTCCAGGTTTAAGCTGTGTTAATCCAGCATCCTCAATAATAGCTATAGGCAACCCTTCATCTTCAGCCTTCTTCACTACATTTAAAAGCTCATTTAAACTATCAACTTTCAAAACAATTTTCCTCTGACCTTCAGAAAGCCAAGCATCAGCCAATTCAGGATTTCTACGTTTAGCCTCGAGAAATGCTGATAGAGATGCATGAGCTACCTGTACCGCAATCTTACCCTTACCCATACCGAGATCAGTTCGAACAACTATAACTTGCTTCATAACACTACCTCAACATCCAGAGACTATTAAGCCTTACTCAATAAACACCATTCTGGTCTAGCGTTAACTTTCATCCCTTCAACCTCACCGTTATGGTTCATAGGTTGCTTTCAGGGTGAACAGGTGAAGCCACCTCATCCTGAACATGTTTATGCATGCTGTTATGTCCCTATCGTTCTCGTATCCGCATCTGCATTTCATTCGCCCATGCCTATTCGATGCTGGTTTTCCACCACATATCAGGCATGGGAGAAGCCCCTTAGCAGTTTTCTGAATAGTTAACTTTTATTCCTTCTAGTATTACTGTTAAATGCTCGATATGTGGCGTATTGAGTAAGCCGAATAGGCGTTGGAATAGGCATCCGATGCGCCGTCCCTCACCGTTGGCGGCGAAAGCCGCCATGAAGCCTTAGAGATGGAACGAATAGTTATAAAGTGTTAACTATCCGACAACGGTTAACGTATATGACTGGTAAATCTTCAAGCTTAGCATTATACTCTATGTAGAAATGTAGTTTTCTGAAGTTCTAACTATGCAGTCTTCTATTCGTTTGCCCTCCATACTTTATGTGGTTCCTTATGCTGTTTAAGTCCTCCATTAGTATTCCGAAGCTGTGCTGTTTGGTGAAGTCTACGATTTCCCTTGAAATCTTGCGGCATAATTCTTTAGCCCTCCTCTTCCCCCTACTAGAATATTTCTCTAATAGTCTTTTAGCGGTATTAGGCTTAGCCGGTTTCTGTATGCTCCTCCTGATGCTGAAGTATGTTGTGTGGATTGTTCTAAGGTTGTGGTCTATTCTTAAGATGTGTGGGTTTGAGCTTACTGCTGTTATATTGGATTCGTTTACGTCTATGGCTATCCAATCCTTCGGGTTCGCTAAGTCAACCCCCTTCTTGAATGATATGATGATCTTGGTTTCGTTTATCGTTATCTCGCCTGTTCTGAGCTCCCTCCACGCATCTATGGGCTTCCTTTGGTATTCGCTGTATTTCAGGTTTATGAAGATGAACTTTCTTGGCTTAACCGAGACCCGATCTTGTCCCCGTAGAATTTCCAAGCCGTAGAACTATATTTAAGGAATTCTTGCTTCAAAATTTATCACCTCTCTGTTCTTCCAGCTCTTCATCATTCTAGGATGCTCAGCATATCTACTCTACAAGTATTCTGAACAGTAACTAAACTATCGTACTTATTATGGAGGCTTCTAGCTATATTTGATGCTCTCCACGACTAAAGCTGGGAGAATTCCTGCTGAATCTATGTAGAATAACACATAGTTTGCTAATCTTATATTCAGTTATATTTATAAATTCCGTTGAATTATGATTTTATGAGTGGACAGGCTAAAAATAGTGTTGTTGTAGTTTTCCCTACAAGAAATGAGGAGAAAACAATAGCTACATGTATTGAGGCTGCTAGGAAGAGTAAGCATAATTCTCTAGTTCTAGTTGTTAATGGGCATTCAACAGATCGTACTTGTGAATTAGCTGAGAAATCCGGGGCTGAAGTGGTTTTAACATCTAAACGTATACATCCAGGGAAGGGGTTAGCTATGAAGATAGGTATTGTAGAAGCTCTTAAGAAGAATCCGGATGTAATTGTTTTCCTAGATGCTGATATTGAAAATCTAACATCTGAATGGGTTGATAGGCTTGTTGACTGTATTGCTGTTGAAGGCTATGATATGGCTAGAGGAGCATACTTTAGAGCACCTCAAGATGCACCTGTAACAAAACTTGTTGCTAAGAGGCTGCTATGGATATTTTTCCCTGAAATTTCACATTTTGAACAACCCCTTACAGGTGAGGTAGCAGCTAAAGCTGAAGTCTGGAAAACACTTCTTGAAAGAGAATTACCTGATGGATGGGGTATAGATGTTGCAATCCTTATTGAAACAGAGATGATGGGTTATCGAATTAAAGAGGTATTCCTAGGATTTAAACAGCACCGCTCATACCGCTCCTATAGTGAAGATGTTGGAAAGCTTGGAAGAATGAGTGAGCAAGTTGCAGCTACAATAATTAAGCTTGCAAAGAAGTATGGAAGAATAGATAATGTAGATGAAGTACCAACATAGCCAATAAAAAGTTAAAGATCTAATGTTTAGTTACGTTCTCTCCACTAAAGCTCTGGGTTTCTGTATGGATGTTGTAATCCTTATAAAACCTTTAGTATTAATGCTGTGAGGTGTAGAGATTGTTAGGTTGGTTAGAGTATACCTTGTATAGTTTAAGTATTTGTCTCTTAATTTTTATTGTTCCAGGCCAAGTTTTCCTTCTATCTATAAATGAGGGTATGAAAAGCATAAGGAATGGTTTCTTAATGCTTTTAGGCGTAGTTACTGCTGAGCTTTCTCTAATAGCCTTACTTGAAGTTGGGGTAGTGTATTTATTGAGTAAATATATTTTTCTCGTCAATATAGCTGGCACCATGGTTTTGATATGGCTTGGCCTCTCAGCCATATATTCAGGTATAAGAGGCGTTAAGATGAATACTGCTCAAAGCTCATATCGAAACTCATATATACGTGGACTACTTTTAACATTTTTCAATCCTCCATTTATAGTATGGCTTATTACAGTTGGCTTCTCACTTCTTAATAGAGGATTAGAAATCCTAGGTAATACTGCACATTTAATATTTGCTTTATCTATAACTGGAGGATCAACAATAGTTTCTCTAATACTGATATTTCTAGCTGCTTACAGCCGTAAGCCATTTGGAGGAAAGGGACTTAGACTCCTATCATTTCTCTCAGGAGTAGCTTTTATATTATTAGCGTTTAAATTACTTTTCTAAATAATCTATAAGGAATTTAACAGGTTAGCTAATGAAGATTTTACCTCATAACAGATGTAAAGCTTACATCAGACCTCCAGAATCCTTCAAACTGCTTTAACCGGAAACTTAGAGGTTAGGAGCTTTAGCTTAAGCTATGGAGCATTAGCCATACTCTATAAGTATGACGGGTTTAATGAAGAAGTTAAGCAAGGTTAATTTAATAAACATATGTAACTCTAGCTTACGCTGTGTCCACATTAGATTGTGTAATGTAGCTTCTCCTTCTATATATTGGAAGTAAAAATAGGGCTTTATGTGTATTACCTGAGTAAAAGTATGTTTTAACATTACGTATCTTGAGTCGATTGTTGATTTCCTCAATGGTTAATGATGCTGGATCATGCTTTTTCGACCCTATAATAAAGTTACAGGCATACCCAAATGATGGTATCCATGCATTATATTCACGAACTATGGGAAATACTGAATTAATATTTTGAAGTATAAAATCATATATCTTCCCATAGTAGAATGAGTTACCTGCCTGTGTAACCATTAATCCATCATCGGCTAAAACCTCATAAATTCTCCTATAGAATTGATTAGTATACAGTTCATGAGCTATCTCCGGGCCGTAAGGATCCGTAAGATCTATTACCACTACATCAAACATATTACTGGTTTTCTCCACATACTCCTTACCATCCATAATTATTGTTTCAACTCTACAATCTCTAAAAGATTCTTGATGCATAACCTTAAGCTCTCTTTCAGCATAGTTAACAAGCTCACCATCTATATCAACCATAACAGCTTTACTAACAGTTGAGTGTTTAAGAACCTCTCTTAACGCTGCTCCTTCACCACCACCTATAATTAGAATCTCTCTAGGCTCTGTATGTGTAGTCATGGATGGGTGGACAAGCAATTCATGATATATGTATTCATCAGCTTCAGTTGACTGAACAAGACCGTCAAGCACCAAAGTCCTTCCATACTCATCAAGCTCCACTATAACCAAATTCTGATACTTTGTTTTAACATTAGCAATAATTCTACTTAACTTCATCATTAAAACAGTACCTTCCGAAACAGGCTGTAACAATACAGTTGATTTAGAAACTACCATATAGACCCTAACTAGAAACTATTATTTAAACTATTCCACATTCATAGGGTTTATGAATTGAAGAGGAGGAGGTTGCAGCAGAAAGCGTCAAAGAAGCCCTCTCTTAGAAAGGTTCTGGCAAAATACTCTAAGCGTGAGGGGAACAGGGCTAAAGACTTTATTCATAAGCTGACAGCCTTCATAGCGGGGAAGTTCAAAGGCTACATTCACGGCTTCGAACACTTAGGGAAGAACAGAATGCTTAACGGCTCAAAGGAGTATAATAGGAACATTTCAAAGAGCGATTGGAGAACAATCATAACATTCATGAGCTGCAAATCAAAGATTGTACTCCTCAACCCAAAGAACTCCACTAGAAGATGCTCCAGATGTGGGATGGTTAATGCCCCGAAAGGAGCAATATATGAATGTGGATGTGGGTTGAGGACAACAGGCAGCTCAATGCAGCTATAAACCTATACCTTCAGATGAAGGAGCTTTCTCCAAACCCAAAGCTCTTCAATGAGCTTATGAGGGGTTGGAGCGGGCTCACCTAGACAGGTGATGAGGCTCCGATGAACTCAAGAGAAGCCCTAAGCTGTTGAATCCCAAGAGCTATGTAAGTCTATCAAAGACTACATAACTCAGAACCCAAGCTAGTGTATAGTAGGCTTATGGACTTCAATACCTAAATTAAAAAGTGGAGGATTTAAGCTTCCAGATGCTTTACGTGAAGCTTCCAAATTTCGCTAAGCTTCTTAATATAATGGTTGACAGATATTTACGGCTTACCCTATTCTGAATATTCAATTCAAATAGATGAGGGGATGTGGGAAGCATCTACATATAAGTCATAAACACTTTCAACAATTCCTAATTAGGATTTAGCATTATTACAATCATGGTATAGAGCTCGCCGTAAACTATGTTAGCTAATTAATCTAGACTTTGCAATAAGACATCCTTATTTCAGGTTTAAGCTAAGTTATGGCTATAGCTGATATGTGTAGCTACCATTCCGCATTTATTATCTTGTGGTATTCCTGAAGAGACATAACTGTATAGTTCCTAATGTTTAGTCCTTTAACAAGCTCCTTTGCAACACTTACCGTAGTTATTACTGGAATAGCCATCTCTACAGCTTTCCTCCTAATTATGTATTCATCCATCATCACGTTTTCATACTCCTCAATTCTTGCAGTAGCTGGAATGTTAATTACGAGGTCTATCCTTCTATTAATTATATAGCTTAAAATATTAGGCTCCCTTTTCTCACTAACCTTGTACAGAGTCTTTACAGGCAGCTTCCTACTTCTAAAGTAGGATGCTGTTCCAGGAGTGCAGTATATAGTGTATCCTAAGCTTTGAAGCTCCTTAACAACCGGTAGCATCTCCTCTTTAAACTCATCAGTTCCCACACTTACAAGTATGGAGCCTTTAGGATTAGGTATTTTTAAGCCAACAGCCTGTGAAGCCATCATCAATGCTTCATGAAGACCACGTCCTATACATGCAACTTCACCTGTAGACTTCATTTCAACACCTAGAATAGGGTCTGCACCATCGATCTGCATGAAGGAGAATTGGGGGGCTTTAACGCCAACATATGGTATTTTAGGATCATTAACCCCATCAATACCTAAATCTAGAATAGCTCTTGCAGCATACTTCATAAGATTCAATCCCTTAACCTTAGATACGAAAGGCATTGATCTTGAAGCTCTAAGATTACATTCAATAACATAAACCACATTATTTCTCACTAGGTATTGAATGTTAAACGGACCCTTAACATTTAATGCTTTAACGATTCTGTAAGTATATTCCTTAATCCTATTCATCAACTCCTCAGGAAGTCTTTGAGGGGGAATAACCATTATGGCATCACCGGAATGTATGCCTGCAGGCTCAATATGCTCAATAATAGCTCCTATAACAACGTTTACACCATCAGAAACACCATCAACCTCAACCTCCATAGCATTTGTTATGAACTTACTGATAACAACAGGATACTCCTTAGAAACCTTAGCTGCTCTGTAGAGGTAGTTTTCAAGCTGCTTAGAGTTCCAGGCAACCTTCATAGCTGTACCGCTTAAAACATAGGATGGCCTAACAAGAACAGGATACCCTATTCTCGATGCAAATTCTTTAGCTTCATCTACAGAGGTGAATTTAGCCCATGGAGGCTGAGGTATACTTAAAGAGTCTAGGAGAGCACTAAACTTAGCTCTATCCTCAGCTCTATCAACATCCTCTCCACGAGTTCCAAGTATTCTAACACCTACTTCGGAAAGCTTAGGGGCAAGGTTATTAGCGGTTTGACCGCCAACACATGCTACAACACCTATAGGGTTCTCCTTCTCATAAATGTCTAAAACCCTTTCAAACGTTAACTCCTCAAAGTATAGTTTATCACTCATATCATAATCTGTTGAAACTGTTTCAGGATTGCAATTAATAACAATAGCTTCCTCCACACCTAAATCTTTAATAGACCAAACCATATTCATAGTGCACCAGTCAAACTCTACTGAGCTACCTATACGGTAGGTACCAGCACCTAGAACTATAACCTTCCTGCATTTTTTAAACTCGATATCATCCTCGGACCCGCCATAGGTTAAGTATAGATAGTTTGTTTTAGCAGGCCACTCAGCAGCTAATGTATCGATCTGCTTAACGACAGGAGTAATACCATGCCTCTTCCTCAAACCCCTAACTTCAAGCTCGCTTAAACCAATAACTTCACCAATCTGCTTATCTGAGAAGCCTAGCCTCTTAGCTTCACGAATAGCTTTAATAGCTTCAAAACTATCTAAATCCTTTACTTCTCTAAGCTTCTCCTCAATATCAACTATGTTTTTAAGCTTCCAGATAAACCATGGATCAATCCATGTAAGCCTACTAATCCTATCAACACTTAAACCTATCTTTAACGCCTTAATTATTGTGAAGAGTATTTCATCAGTAGGGTTTGAAAGCTCATGCTCAACAATCTCAATAGAGGATTTGGAGACATCGATGGCTAAGCCGTTAAACCCTAGGTCAAGCATACGTACAGCCTTCTGAATAGCCTCCTCGAAACATCTACCAATAGCCATAACCTCACCAACAGATTTCATCTGAGTTCTTAAACGTCGATCAGCCATTTCAAACTTCGATAAATCCCACCGTGGAACCTTAACAACAACATAGTCGAGGGAAGGCTCAAAACATGCAGTTGTAATATTTGTAACCTTATTTAGAAGCTCGGGAAGAGTATAGCCTATAGCAAGCTTAGCAGCCATGTAGGCTATAGGGTAGCCGGTAGCTTTGGAAGCTAGAGCGGAGGATCTTGAAAGTCTTGGATTGATCTCAATTACATAGTATTTCTCCGAGGTAGGGTCTAATGCAAGCTGAACATTACATTCCCCAACGATTCCACATGCTCTAACAGCTTTAATCGATACATCCCTAAGTAGATGATACTCCCTATTGTTGAGAGTTTGGGATGGGGCAATAACAATATTATCACCTGTATGAACCCTCATCCCCAACATATTCTCCATATTACATACTGTAATACAGTTATCATCGTAATCCCTCATAACCTCATACTCGATCTGCTTCCACCATCCAATATACTCCTCAATTAAAACCTGACCTATAAGACTATTAGCAATCCCCCTCCTAACAATCTCGTCAAGCTCATATGCATTGTAAGCTACACCTCCACCTCTACCTCCAAGATTGTAGGCAACTCTAACAATAACAGGATATCCTAGATCCTCAGCGGCCTCTAAAGCATCCTTAACACTCCAAGCAGCTTTACTTTTAGGCATGGGTATACCATTCCTAGACATTGTTTCCTTAAACAGTTCACGATTAGAAGCTATATTAATGCTTTCAATAGATGTGCCTAAAACCTTAACATTATATTTGTTAAGAACACCACTTCTATAAAGCTCAAATCCACAGTTTAAAGCTGTTTGACCACCAAACCCAAGTAAAATACCGTCAGGACGCTCCCTATCAATAATCCTTTCAACAAACTCAGCTACTACAGGAACAAGATAAACCTTATCAGCCATTTTAGGATCTGTTTGAATAGTGGCAATATTGGGATTGACGAGAACGGTTTCAATACCCTCCTCCTTTAAAGCCTTAAGTGCCTGAGAGCCTGAGTAATCAAACTCCCCACATTCACCTATCTTCAGGCTTCCAGATCCAAGTACAAGAACTCTGTGAACCCATTCGAACTTTGACATCATAAATACATGAGAAAACAGTATAAAAACTTAATGTACTATGTGAAACAACACTTAAATATCAATGTACCAAATATAATAACTAGCATCTTCACAACCATATTAACTCATATAGTGCTTAACTCCAATAATGGAGTTAGATCCATGAAGACTAAATACTTAAGCGTAATTATTAAATTCCCTAAATTCTAAACTTTAATTATGAGTACTTCAAAGTTTGAAAATGATCTTGAAAACATTATGGATAAGTTAAGAAATAAGCTGGATAGTGAAGCTTTAAATGAGCTGGATAAGATTAAGAAAAAGCTTGTTAATCTCTATTTTAAAGGTATTGTTAAAACAAATCATTCAGTTATGGAGCTTATAGCTTCATGGTTTCTCCTGAGGAAGGGCTATAGAAAGGTTGATGTTGAGCTAAACATTACTGGTGACTTGGTATGTGATGTGTATGGTGTAAGAGGGGACTCCTCAACAATCATAGAGATAGAAACAGGATTTACACCTCCAGAACATTGCTTAGACCCTATAACGTACAATAAGGTAAGGGTTATAAGTAAGATCGCTAGATATAGCCACTACGCAGATAAATTCAGCCTAGCAATACCACCATACTATCTAATACTGGAAATACCGTTATGCTTTATAAAGCCCCCATCAACAAGAAGACTGGATGAATTTACTAAAGTAAAGAAGCTATGCGATATCTACTATAGGAATCCACCAGTAACTATAGAGCAGATAAAATATGCTAAACTACATACAATAATCATAATAAATGTGGATGACTTAGAGGTGGAGGAGGTGGATCCTGAGGGATATTTATATACTGTTTTAAGCAGGTATTTCAGCATTAGTTAATACAATTCCAACACTACATAATTTCCAGTAATCAATTCCGGAGTGATTAGAACATATTGAGGATTAGCAGCTAAAATCATGAATGCCCAGCCTAATACGTAGCTGCTTATTTAACGCTTCTCACAATTAGGGTTGATGGATTCCTACATACATCTTCTTAACGCTGGAGAATATATGTCCAGCATTCAAGGCTCCAGATCATCTGTAAGAGCTGTAATGCTGTTAATGGCTTCTTCATGAGAATCCTATATTTATGCTGAATACACCTATCCCGGTTGAGGCTTATTCAAGCTTTTACATCCAAGAAGCCATAGATAGGGAGATAAGCTTTACAGCATCTCCAGCTGAATCTGGAGATGCTATGTAAGGATTACATCAACAGCTTAAAAGCTATCCTTACCCTTTAAACCCAGTATTTTCCTCGCTTCATTTGGTGTTGCAGGCTCCCTTCCTGTTACCTCGTATATTAGCATTTTCATTTTTTCCACAAGCTCAGCATTGCTTTTCGCCAATACACCCTTTCTAAGGTATAAATTGTCTTCCAGCCCTACTCTAACATGCCCACCCATTATAGCTGCTGTAATACATATCGGGAATTCATATCTTCCAGCTGCACATGCAGACCACGTATATTTACCATCTCCAAAAAGCCTATCCGCTGTCCGCTTCATATGTATTAGATCCTCTACTGTTGCACCGATTCCGCCTAGAATACCCATAACGAACTGTATATGGAATGGAGGCTTTAAAACACCATCATTAAGTAGCTGGTAAGCATTGTATAAATGTGAAACATCATAGCATTCAAGCTCAGGTTTTACTCCATTTTCATACATTACCCTACAGAAATACTCTAAGTCAGCAAAAGTATTCTTAAACACCCAATCCCTAGTCATTTCGAGATAAGGCTTCTCCCATGAATATTTCCACTCCTTAACTCTAGCAGCATATGGGTATAATGCGAAATTCATTGAGCCCATGTTGAAGGAAGCCATCTCAGGCTTAAACATTGGAATAGCCTTAATCCTCTCCTCAGCAGTCATGCCGAATCCTCCACCAGTTGTTACACAGATAATAACATCAGATCTACACTTAATATCGGATAAAACCTCACGGAAAATATCTAGATTTGAAGTTGGCCTACCATTACCTGGATCCCTAACGTGAATATGAACAATAGCAGCACCAGCCTCAGCAGCTTTAACAGCTTCATCAGCTATCTGCTTAGGAGTAATAGGTAAATACGGAGTCATAGTAGGGGTATGGATAGATCCTGTAATAGCAGCAGTAATAATAACTTTATCCATTAAGCTACACCTACTGCTAGCTATACATAGAAGATTTCAGGATGAACCCTAACCTCATCTATAAAGTCTTTTATTAAGGAGTTAAGATCACTATAGCTTGGACTCCAGTTCAACTCACTTCTTAATCTACTACAATCCATATTTTTCGGCCAAGACTTTACAACCTCTACAGCAGTAGGGTCAGGTTTAAATTCTATATATACATTTTTAACATATCTTTTAACAGCATCAACGATCTCCCTAGCTGTTGGGCTTGGAGTTAAACCTGCTACATTATATATTCCACTTTTAATTTTTGAAATGTTTTCTAACGCTAATATAGCTAGGTTAGCTACATCCTTAACGTAGACTATTGGAATACAGGTATCTTCAGGTACGTTAACAACATAATTCTCTCCTTGAGCAGCCTTCTGAATTATAAGTGTGGAGTAGGCTGAGAAACCACCATCTCTTCTTCCAGGCCCTATAACAGATCCATATCTAAAAGCAGCAAATCCTACGTTATACCTTCTACAAAGCCATAGGCCAAGCATTTCACCATACTGTTTAGAAATACCGTAGAGGGTTTCAGGTACTGTATACATATCCTCCCTTACAAATTCAGGAGTATTTAATCCATAAGCAGCAGCACTACTTGCAAATATAATGGCTTTAACACCTAATGCTTTAGCAATACTAAACACATTCCACGTACCCTCAAAGTTCACCTTAAAACCTTGATGCGGATGCTTTTCAGCAGCTGCTGAAAGTAAAGCAGCATAATGCATAATGGCGTTAACCCCGTATTTCTTCACGGTTTCAGCAAGTAAAGCATTATCAGTAACATCACCTTGAACTACAGCAACACTACTCCTAATATCTTTAATAAGCTTATCATTCACAACCACATCGTAAATTACAACATTACAACCTACTCTGATAAGAGCTCTAGCTATATGAGACCCTATAAATCCAGAGCCACCAGTAATTAAAACAGTCCACATAAAGACACCTACTTTAATACTACTAGTATACTTAAAAACTATTAGGAACCTTAATTAATACTTATTCTCTACAGCGGAGTTCCATGTTTAAACCATTTAATCCTTATCCGTTCATGACGTAGTATTTGTTAACTTCATGGATTTAGGGATGGGGTTAAGAGGGAAATATATCCACTCATCAGGCGTGAATTAGATAGTTAAATAAGAAGCTAATATTTGAATATATTGCCCCTACATAGGGTTAAGATACTTTATAGAGGTAGCTATAGTATATGTTACTGCATGTTAATATAGTCTAGGAATTTAAGAAATATCCATGAGGTATCGTATGGTCCTGGGGAGGCTTCAGGATGGTATTGAACGGAGATTATTGGTTTACTGACGTGTTTAATTCCTTCAACAGTTTTATCATCAGCATTTCTAAACCATACCTTCAACTCCGTGTTTTTAAGTGTTTCCTCATCTACAGCATATCCATGGTTTTGGCTTGTAATATAGCATTTCCCGGTTTCTACATCTATACATGGCTTATTCTGCCCTCTATGGCCGTACTTAAGCTTAAACGTATCAGCATCTAGGGCTAAAGCTATTATCTGATTACCTAAGCATATCCCTAGGATAGGTAGGCTTGTCTCATCAACTATCCTCCTAATAGTCTTTATAGCTGCTCCGCACTGCTTCGGGTTTCCAGGTCCATTACTTATAACGATTCCGCGGGGATTGTATGATAGTATCTTGTCAATATCGTAGCTGTATGGAACCCTAACAACTCTAAATCCTCTAGCTACGAGTTGACGTATAATGTTGAGCTTAACCCCACAGTCAATAAGCACTATATTCTCACCATCACCATACATTACAGGCTCCTTAACACTTACCTCCTCAACGAAGTTTATTGATTCATAGGATCTGGAATGCTTTAGAAGTTTAAATCCGCTTTCAGGCTCATCAAAAACTAGAGCACCCATCATAACACCCTTAGCTCTAAGCTTCTTTGTTAAGTATCTAGTATCAATACCTGATATTCCAGGTATACCCTCCATGTAGAGCCAGTTATTAAAGCTCATAATAGATGCTTGATGGGATGGATTTATGCAAAGCTCATGAATTATAACTCCCTGAACCTTTATTGATTCAGATTCGAAAAACATTGGGAAGCCATACTTATCAACCATACTGTACGATGGAACACCATAATTACCTATTAATGGATATGTAAAGCATAGTATCTGCCCTCTATAAGATGGATCTGTTAAGGACTCAGTATATCCAACCATACCTGTAGTGAAGACAACTTCTCCAACAGTATTTCTAGGGTATCCGATGGATACACCTTTAAAAATTGAGCTGTCTTCAAGTATGAGCCATGCATCCTTAAGATTCTCCGTAAAACCCTTAATATTCATTTGAATAGCCATATTTAAAGCTTTCTACTGGGGATAGAATATATCCGTAACGTAACTGAGGCTACATAGCAGCATACAGTAGTTACAGCTGAAACAGATAAAATATTTAAGAATACGCCTTAAACTAAAGTGTGGAACTATGTCTCTGAAAATACCTAAAGTATTAACTATGGATAGTTTTAACTTTAGCAGTAAGTATGTTTTAGTAAGAATCGATATTAATTCACCTATAGATCCGGATTCGAAAGTTATACTGGATGATGCGAGATTTAGGGAGCATGCTAGAACGATAAGGGAGCTTATTGGGGATGAGGCACGTACAACATTAATATCACATCAGGGAAGACCTGGAGACCCTGACTTCACATCCCTAAATGGACATGCAGACCTCCTATCATCAATTCTAGGAGTGGATGTAAAGTTTATTGATGATGTATGTGGTCCAGCTGCAAGAGAGGCGATAAGGAGGCTTAACCCATCAGAGGTTCTACTGCTTGAAAATGTAAGATTCCAATCTGAAGAGCTTCTTGAAAGAAAGCCTGAGCTTCAAGCTAAGACGTATCTAGTATCTAAGCTTACACCATTATTTAACTACTTCATACTTGACGCATTCGCTACAGCCCATAGATCACAGCCATCAATAGTTGGTTTCCCGATAACGCTAACATCATGTGCTGGAAGAGTTATGGAGGCTGAAATTGAGGCATTAAGGAAAATATATGGGGAAATGGAGGGGAAGGTGTTCATACTTGGGGGAAGTAAGGTCCGTGACTCAGTAAAGATAATGGAGAACCTACTGGTAAACAATGTAGCTGATAAAATACTTTTAACAGGTCTGCTAGCACTTGTATTCCTATATGCTAAAGATGTAAAGCTAAATAGTCAAGTTGTTGAAGCTATAAAGGAGAAAGGACTTATGGGGGAGGTTTCTAAGGCAAGGGAGCTTCTAAGAAAGTATAGTGAATACATTAGGATGCCGATTGATGGAGCTGTGGAGGTTGAGGGGGGAAGGGTTGAGGGGGATTTGGAGTCTTTAAAGGGTAGGATAATGGATATTGGAGCTAAAACAATCAATCTATACAGAGAGGAAATTAAGAATGCGAAAACAATAGTTATAAGAGGACCTGCAGGAGTTATAGAGAAGGATGAGTTTAGAGTTGGAAGTGAGGAGATAGTTAAGGCAGCTATTGAGAGTGGAGCATACATAATCTTTGGGGGAGGACATATGAGGGCTGTAGTAGATAACATTACGGCAAGCTTTCATGGACATATGAGTACAGGTGGTGGAGCCCTACTAACATTCCTATCAGGAGAACCTCTTCCAGGATTGGAGGCTTTAGCAGCTTCAGCTCAGAAATATTTAAAAGGAATAAATTAAATAGTGAATATTATGGTATACATTCCGGAACCAACATATACAATAACCTACCTTTTTAGAAGAATCCTAGTACCAACAGATGGCTCCGAACAATCCCTTAAAGCATTAAATCTAGCAGTAGATTTCGCGTTAAGATATGGCTCGAAAATAACAGCTCTCTACATAGCCTACGAGAAGCAGGATAAATCATACATTGAGGAGGTTAAGAGGAAAATATTGGAGATAAGTCAAAGAGGGGGGGTTGATATAGAGTGTAAAATCAGATATTTTAACCCTGCAAAAAGCTCAATTGTAAAGGAGATAGTGAGGGAGAGTATTGATGGTCCATACGATGCAGTAATCATAGGTTCACAGGGGGTAGGAGGATTAGGAGGGGAAATAGTTATGGGGGAGGCTGCAATACATGCAGTAATATTCATACCTAAAACAGTAGTAATAGTACGTTAACCATTTTAACTGTGAAGCATACATAAAGTTTTTACAGCTTCAACAAGAACATCTATACTCTTAATATAATCACTAATCCTTACATATTCATTTTCAGTATGGCTTAGCCTTGAATCACCTGGACCGTAAGAAACTGATGGAACACCCATAGACCTAGCGTAAACATTCAGGTCGCCAGTACCTGTTTTCCTCATAAGCCTTACAGGCTTACTAAGTATTTTAGCTACAGCCCTACTGAAAGCCTTAACTATAGGTGAACCTAAATCCACCTCATAAGGCTCAACAACATCATCATATAATACATCAACATCTAATCCACTACCCAATACATACTCCCTAACAAATTTAGAGATTAACATTATACATTCATTAACGTTACAGCCATGCGGAGTTCTTACATCAATATATGCTTCACAACTACTAGGCACAATATTATGGGATTCACCCCCACTTATCCTAGTTAAACATACTGCTACGGAGCTGGAGAATACTTTTTCAATTTCAAGCTTTAACTTTAAGTACATGTTAAACAGCTCCTCTATAGCGTTTCTATAGGCCCATGGAGTGCTTGAATGCCCACTACAACCAGTACGGCAGGATATTTTAGCTCCAATCTTACCTCTATATCCTACTGTAAGCCCATATAGATTACTTGGCTCACCAAATACTGCATAGTCAGCCTTAATATTACTCTTAATGATTTCATTTATGCCCTTACCGTAACCCTCCTCATCAACTACAGCTGCAACAATAATACGTCCCCTAATATCCTTAAGCTTTGAGGCAGCAGCTATTAAGGCTGCTAGAGGAGATTTAGCATCAACAGCACCTCTACCATAGAGAAGCTCCCCATTAAGAATTACCGGTAGTTTCCCAGGTACGGTATCCATATGTCCACAGAACAGAATTGTAGGGGAGCCTGAGCCAACCTCACCAATAACGTTGCCAGCAGCATCAACCCTAACATTTTCAAAACCGTTCTCCAACATAAACTTCTCAATACACTTAGAAACCTCAACCTCGTAGCCGCTTGGACTATATATTTCAACAATATCTCTAAGAAGCCTTACATAATCCACCATGTCCACCATCATGCTAGATACTATAGGATTTAACTACCTCACTAAGGACTTCAGCTACTCTAACGATCTGCCCCTCATTAATTACTAGAGGAGGTAAAAGCCTAATAGTGTTAATTCCGGAGTATAGTGGTATAACACCTCTCCTAATTGTTTCAAGCAGTATTTTATATATGTTAATTTTCATCTCAACACCTATCATTAATCCAAGACCTCTAACCTCCCTAATAACTTGGCTTTCACCCTGAAGCTTCTGAAGCATGCCTTTAAGTCTAGATCCTAGCTTTTCAGCATTCCAAATTAGGTTCTCCTCAAATATAACGTTGAGAACTGCTTTACCGGCTGCGCATGCTACCGGGTTTCCGCCGAATGTGCTTGAATGTTCACCTATCTTAAATACATTCATAACATCACTTCCAGCAACAGTTACGCCTAGAGGTATTCCACCCCCAATTCCTTTAGCAATACATATAATATCAGGATCTACGTTGAAGTGTTGGTGACCCCATAGCCTACCTGTTCTACCTAAACCTGTTTGAACCTCATCTACGATGAGGAGGGCTCCATGCCTATATGTTTCCTCCCTTAAACACTTAATAAACTCGTATGATGGTACATGGATACCGCTTTCACCCTGAATAGGCTCAACAATAACTGCAGCTGTATTATCTGTAATCTTACTTTCAAAATCATCAACATCGTTGTATCTAGCAAACTTAACGTTAGGATATAGAAGATGTTCAAACGGCTTTCTATACTTTAAACTCCATGTTAATGAGAGGGAGCCTAGAGTCTTCCCATGGTAGCTTCCAGTAAAAGCTATAAACTCCCTCCTACCAGTATATTTAGCCGCTAGCTTAATTGCACATTCAATTGATTCAGCACCGCTATTTGATAGGAAAACCCTATCTAATCCTTTAGGAGTATGCTTTACAAGTGCTTCAAGAAACTCCATCCTAGCATCGTTGTATAGGGAGCAGTGACATATCATTAGCTTTTCACATTGATTTCTAACAGCTTCAACAACCTTAGGATGACAGTGGCCAACTATAGCTACACCGTAACCACTCATACAGTCAATATACTCCCTGCCTTCAGAATCCCATACCAATACTCCCCTACCCCTAACAGCAACTACTGGAAATCTCTGATAAACTCCTGCAAGAATTTTATCCTCAGCCATACTCATACAATCACCGTTCCTGAAACACCATTAATAGCCTTAACTACAGGATTGCTAACATATCCTGGAGCAATAAAAGCTCTCCCAACACCCATCTTAACAGCATTAGCTGCAGCTATAATCTTTCTATTCATTCCGAAACCTATAGATTTCAATATAGAGTCAACATCCTGTATTCTAATTACATCAGCTTTTTTACCGTTAACAACTACTCCTTCAACATCCGTGAGGAAAACAATGGATGAAGCCTTAATCGATGAAGCTATGCTTGAAGCAGCACTATCAGCATCAATATTAAGAAACTCATAATCTAAGCTTACAGCAACAGGAGCTATTACAGGTATGTATCCATTACTGGTAAGCATATTAAGAACATCTACATTTACAGACTCAACCCTCCCACTATAATCACCGCTTATAGCAACCATTCTACCCCTCTCATCAACAACTATAAGCTTCCTCTTACGTTTAGCTACTATTAAGTTTAGGTCAACACCACATAAACCTATAGCCTTCAAGCCATGCTTAGCCAGTAGTAAAACAACCTTCTTATTTATTAATCCAGCCATTACCATAAGATATATCTTTATATCCTCCTCATCAGTATAGCGGCTCCTAATACCTTCAGGTGAAACAACAAAAACCTGTTTTTTACCCATTTTCTCAGCTATTTTTGAGACTTCATCCCCACCACCATGTACTACAACAACTTCTTCACCGATGTTTTTCAAGTCCTCAGCTATATTGCTGAGATTATCCAGCAGCTCACCACCTATTTTAACAACTATCATTAAACCACCTAAATTGGATGAATGGATGGAGAGTAAAGCCCCTTCCTCTCATCAGCTCCAATCATTATATTCATGTTTTGAACAGCTTGACCTGCAGCTCCCTTCATCAAGTTATCTATTGCGGAGAAAACAACAATTCTACCTATCCTCTCATCAATTTCAAATCCAATATCACAGTAGTTTGAGCCGATAACGTATTTAGGATCAGGAAGCCTCTGTAGACCTTTTGAATCCTTAATAATCCTTATGAATGGACAGTTCCTATAGAATCCTCTATAAGCCCTCCATAAATCAATTTGCTGAACACTTCTTAAAGTGAAGAGGTGGCATGTTGACAATATACCTCTAACAAGATCTACTGCATGAGGAGTCATAGCAACACAAACACTACTACCTAAAGCTAGGCTTAGCTCCTGCTCAACTTCAGCTATGTGTCTATGCGATGTAGGCTTATAAGGTCTTACAACACCGCATCGCTCAGAATGATGGGAATATATTGAGTATGAGGAGCCAGCACCTGAAGAACCTATCTTAACATCTGCAACTATTCTTGAAACATCAATAAAGCCTGCTTTAACAATTGGGGTAAGTGCAAGTATTATGCTTGTAGCCATACATCCAGGATTAGCGACAAGCCTTGCCTTAGCTATTTCATCCCTACGTATTTCAGGAAGTCCATAAACTGATTCCTTGAGGAGATTGGGGTATGGATGCTTCCACCCATACCACTTCTCATATGCGTTAGGATCCTTAAGCCTAAAATCAGCGCTTAAATCAATAACTCTTAAGCCAAGCTCAAGAAGCTTAGGCACAATCCTAATCGATGACCCGTGGGGAACAGCTGTAAATACGATATCGCATCTTCTAGATATTTCATCTAGGCTTACATCTGTAAATCTTAGATCTGTTAACCCCCTTAGATTTGGATGAACTCTAAAAACATACTCCCCCTTAAATCTACGTGAAGTAGCAACAGTAACATTCACGTCTTCACGTATTATTAGAAGCCTTAAAATCTCCCCTCCAACATATCCTGAACCTCCTACCACCCCAACATTCATACTACCTACCTCTTTAACTCAGATAAATACTCAACAATTCGGCCAGCAACATCAATACCTGAAGCCTCACTTACACCTTTAAACTCAACGTTAGCATTAACTTCATGTACGAGTAAGCCATGATCACTCTCCATACAGTCAATACCTAAAACCCCCCCACCTACAGCTTCAGCAACTCTACAAGCCAATTTTTCAATCTCACCTGTTAAATCACACTTCTCAGCTCTACCGCCCCTAGCAATGTTTGTACGCCACTCAAAGCCTGCTGAATACCTATACTCAGCAGCAATAGGCTCTAAGCCAACCACAACAATACGTATATCTCTAGGAGGACGTTTAACAAATTCCTGAATATAGAATATTTCATGTAGGGGATTGTGAAGCTCACTCTTCAACTCAACAACTGACTTAGCTGTTTCAAAATCCTTAACGAGAGATATAAGTCTACCCCAACTACCAAATATTGGCTTTATCACAGCATAATAGTTAAACATTTCTAAAGCCTTCAACGCAGACTCCTGATGAAATGCAACTACTGTTTTAGGAGTAGGTATACTGCATAGTTTAAGCCTTAAAGTTGTTAGAAGCTTATTACCGCATAGCATCAATACGTTAAAGCTGTTAACAACCTTAACCCCCATACCCTCAAGAACGGCTGTTAAATACAGTCCACGGAAATAGCTAATACATCTCTGAAACACTACATCAGCTGAAAAGCTATTTAAAGATGATAGATCTAGAACTAGGCTTTTAGCATCTATAGGCTTAATGCTTAATCCTCTTCTTGAAGCTGCCTCAATTACCTTCTTCTCCTCCCATCTCATTAAATCATATATTAAAGCTACATCCACTTGGAGGCATAGCTTAAAGCAGATATTATAGGTTATGTATTGCATAGGACTTATCTTAAATATATAAGTTCTAAACGTAACTTGGTCTAGAAACTACTTCCTAACTCTACGTTTTAAGTAGCTAATAATTGCTGATGGAATATTAACACCAGTTACACGAACCATGTTTTTAAACTCTACAGTATTGTTTACTTCATGAACTACAAGACCATCCCTACCCTCCATACAGTCAACGCCAACAATCTCCCCATTAACAGCTTCAGCTGCTCTAACACTAACATCTATAAGCTCATCTACTCCAGGACATGGCTCAGCTCTACCGCCCCTAGCAGTATTTGTACGCCAGTCTAGTGGTGGCTGATATCGATAAATAGCGCATATAAACTGCCCATCAACAACCAGACTCCTAATATCTCTAGGAGGTCTTTCAACCCTCTCCTGAATATAGTATAGATGATATATTGGATGAAGATATTCTCTAGATTCAAGAATTGCAAGTGAGGATTCAGGATCGTTTAGTGGAGCTATAAGACGGCCCCAACTACCAATAACCGGCTTAAGTATTGATGGATATCCAATCTCATCCAAAACCTTTAATGCTGAACTCTTACTGAAGGAGATGGCTGTTTTAGGTACTGGTACGCCGTTTTTTAGTAGGGATATTGTTGTGAAAAGCTTATTACCACATACTAGGGCAGTATTGAAGCTATTAATAACTGTGCATTTAAAGCTTTCAAGAAGATATGTTATATGTATTGATCTAAAATAGCTTACACATCTCTGCAAATATATATCCTCAAGGTTTTTAAGGCTGTTTGAAATATTGAAATAAATGTTTTTAGCATCTACAAGTTTAACTTCAACCCCCTGGTTTCTAGCCTCATTTATAAGCATTTTCTCCTCAGGCCTTATGAAGTCGTAGATAACCCCTAAAGATACCAACTACTACTCGCCCCAATCCTCACCCTCAACCTCAGCAGGCTTAATCACTACTTCACTACCTATTGATTCAATCTCATATGGGGAGCCGCAGTCCGGGCAGGTTACTATCTCACCTACTACTGCATCTTCAGGTATATTTACCTCACCCTCGCATTGAGGACATAAAGCCTTCACAAACACCACCTCTAAAACTGTTTAAAAAATGTGTTTTTAAGCATTATCGGCTGAAAACTTAACGAATTCCCTACCTCCAAATTAGGGAATGTAAAAACTCAGCAATACATATTGGATATAGAATACTATAAACGTTAAACTATAGGCGGTTCAGATACGTTATTAATTCTAACAGAAGCTTTAAGGCTTAAACGTAAAGTCGCTATACTAGATCTATATTAACAGTAATTAGTCTAGATAGTCTACTATTCCACCTACTCATCTATTAATGGTTAGGGCTGAATTTAGAATTTATTTATTCAGATTTGTTATCGTATATCTAGAACATCTACTAGTATTCCTTAAGCTATATATTGATAAATTAGTTAATGCTGTCTTAATACTATTAATGTGTTTGTATGTGTAATACCGTTTAGAGACCTAATTTCATCAATTATCTTATTGAGATATGTTATATCAGGACCTGATGCAAGAACAGCTATATCAAACTGTCCTGTAACCTCGTAAACCCATTCAACACCCTTAATGTTCCTTATTTCCTGAGCTATTTTAGGATTTGGTATTGCGGGAGTTGATGAAATAAGAACTAACGCTTTAACACTCGGCTCAGAAATCTCAACTGTAAATCTTCTAATAATTCCTGAATCAATTAGCTTCTTAACTCTTTTCCTAACAGCCCCCTCAGATAGATTAAGCTGTTTAGCAATATCTACAAACGATGTTCTTGAATCCTTTTTTAATATCTCAATTATTCTCCTATCCCTACTATCAATACTCATCATTATAGTTGGAAACACAGGTATAAAAATCTAGCTCTACAACCTAATTTCGGTAAATTTAGCTATATGTAAGGGCTTAAACCTAATTAGCTCATACTTTAAATACATGTATTTAGCTATTGGTTTCCAACATGGCTAAAGGATTTATGATAATTCCAGAACATAAATTATATAGAGGATCATATATGGATAAATTAATTTAGAATTCTTAATAGCTAGCATTCATGCTTGAGGCTCATTAATTATGCTGGATACTGCATTGTTGAGTTTAGCTTCATACTTCTTAATGTTTTCAGCTAGACTATTAAAGTATTTTTCATCATCTGTTAAAGCTTTAAGCCTTACATTAATAGCTTTACCCACTGTTTTCGGAGATGGACCTCCAGTAACGCTATGTAGATCAACAACGTAGAATGGATTAAGTATTTTTGAAACATCATCTATCTCTACATTAATACCATATCTACTTAAAGCCTCAACTATTTCATCTGCTGCTAGAGTATTTCTACCTCTAAGTATTGATCCAACTATTCTATGGGAATCCCTAAATGAAATACCTTTTCTAACTAGGAGATTTGCAAGCTCAGTTGCTACTGACATACCGCTTCTAACAGCCTCAATTAACCTATCAGTATTAAACTCCATCTTTAAAACAACATCAACCATTACGTCTAGAGTTGATGAAACTGTACTGCATGCACTCCATAAATGCGGAGTTATTTCTTGAAGATCTAGATTATAGCTTAGGGGTAAAGCCTTAAGTATTGATAGTATAGCTACAAGATCTCCATAGACACTACCTGTCTTCGCCCTTACAAGCTCAGCAATAACTGGATTTCTTTTCTGGGGCATTATACTACTTGTAGATACAAGCTCATCAGGAAGCTTGATGAAGCTAAACTCTAAAGTACTCCACAAAATTACTTCCTCTGCAAAACTGCTTAGATTAGCCATAATTAGTGATAGGTTAAAAACAGCTTCAGCTACGAAGTCTCTTGAAGATACGGCATCTATAGAGTTCTCTATTAACCCGTTAAAACCTAGAAGCTCAGCAACTCTAAATCTATCTATGTTGAAGCTTGAAGTTGCAAGCGCGGCAGAGCCCATAGGGCTAATATTAACTCTACTGTAAACATCCCTAATACGGTCAGTATCTCTTTTAAGCCTATCGTGGTGGGCAAGTAGAAGATGAGCAGCAGTTACTGGCTGGGCATGTTGGAGATGAGTGTATCCAGGCATTACAACATCTATAAGTTCACCACATCTCTTTAAAATAGCTCTTCTCAAATCTATAAGCTTAAAAACTATATTCAACAGTTCACTACGTAGAGCCATTCTAATAGCTGCTGCAACCTGGTCATTCCTACTCTTAGCGATATTAACATTACCTCCAACACTATAGCCAAGCTTACTTATAATGTATGATTCAAGATTCATATGTATATCTTCAAGCATATGGTTAAGCTTAAAATCAGTAAGCTCATTAAGAGCTTTTAAAATCTTGGAGGATTCATTTCTCCCCAATATGTTTCTCTCAGTAAGCATTACTACATGTGCCTTAACGATGTCAACAACATAATTCTTAATCTTCTCATCAGCTAGAATAGATGATGTATACTCAGCAACTTTTCCACTAGGCTTATCAACTATTATTCCGCCACGTAATATATCGTTTAATGAGTTTTTAGGCATAGATTACCTTTTTAAAAGCTGATATGAAGCTACTGATTGAAGACCCCAAAGCTCTATAAATCCTTTAGCGTAGGATTGATTAAATGTACTCCACTCCTCATAGGTTGATAGCTTTAAATCATATATTGAGTAGGGTGATGATCTACCGGTAACTATAGCTAATCCTTTAAACAGCTTAACCTTAACCTCACCATCAACCCTCTTCTGGGTTTCATTTATGAAGGATTCAAGATCAAGCCTTAAAGGCTCAACCCAAAGACCAGTATAGACAAGATATGTCCACCACTGCTCAACAATCTGCTTAAACATCAACTCATTTCTTGTTAAAACCATTTTCTCCAAATCCCTATGAGCCTCAATAATGGTAACTGCAGCTGGACACTCATAAACCTCCCTTGACTTAATTCCTACAAGCCTATCCTCAATATGGTCAATTCTACCAACACCATGTCTACCAGCAACAATATTTAAATAATTTATTAAAGAAGCTGAATCCATAGATTCACCGTTAACCTCTACAGGTACACCATTCTTAAACCCTATAGTAACGTATTCAGGAGTGTTTGGAGCCTTCTCAGGGTTTAAAGTCCATTCGAAAGCATCCTCCGGAGGCTCAGCCTCAGGGTTTTCTATTGGGCCACACTCAATAGATCTACCCCATAGGTTCTGATCTATACTGTACGGATTTGTTTTAACCTTTACAGGTATACCTTTAACTCTAGCATACTCCAACTCACTACTTCTCGTCAACCCCCACTCCCTAACTGGAGCTATAATTTTTATAGCTGGATTTAAAGCCTTCAAAGTAACTTCAAATCTTACCTGGTCGTTTCCCTTACCAGTACAGCCGTGAGCAACAGCATCAGCATTCTCCTTAGATGCAACCTCAATAAGCTTTGAGGCGATTAAGGGTCTTGAGAGAGCACTACTAACAGGATACTTACCCTCGTAAAGAGCATTAGCTCTAATAGCTGGATAAACATAACCATCAATAAACTCCATTCTTGCATCTATGGAGTAATGTCTTGAAGCACCTATCTTTAAAGCTCTAGCCTCAATCTCCTCTAAGCTATCACCCTGACCAACATTAACAGTTACAGTAATAACTTCAGCATTATACTTTTCCTGAAGCCATTTAATAGCTACGGAAGTATCTAAACCACCAGAGTATGCTAGAACAACCTTCATACCTTCTAAATTCATGAATTGATAAAAACCTAATGTATCGTATGAAACAAAATTCAAGTACTAGTGTAATAAACGTAATAGATTAATGTTTACCGGACATGCTGTTCCTTAACTCAATGATTTTCCTCTCCAGAACCTCATAGGCTCTTATAGCATCCACTCTATTAACTATTAGTATTGTATCAACATAGCATGATATTATCTGAGTTATATTTACTCCATTTCTAAGTAGAGTAGATGTAATATATGATATAACACCTGGTGTTGTTATTATTTCTTTAGGACTCATAAGGATAATAGCTGACTGATTATGGAAAACAGTAACCACATTACTTTTACCTATTAAGCTGAAAACATCATCACATGCACGTTGATCAATAGCAATAGTAAATGTTTCAGCTCCCTGTGTTAACTGTAGAAATCTTAAACTAGTTATTCTCCTCATCAACTCATCAAGCTTACCAACAAGTCCCTCCTGCCTTACAGTTATTAAAGCAACATCGTTTTTAAGCTCTAAAACCGTGTTTGCAACAACACCTAAAATACTCCTATCAAGCTCCTCCCTCTCCCTCCTCAACTCCTCAGAGCATCTTATTAACGCCATCTTAATAGCTTCAAGCTTAACCTTCCTACCTCCAAGAGCTTTTGAAACATCGCTCTGAATCCTTAAGGCTAAAGCAGTATAGTTTACAACATCCATTCTTAAGCAATCCATTACACATGGACTATTACTAACAATCCTCCTTACAGCTTCAGCTATAGATACAACCATAAACATCTAAACTAGGCTAAACCAATATTTAAACTCCACGCGTGAACTATACTTCACTTAGGAAGCTTCTAACGTTCAACAATCCTCCTAATTGCTTAAAGCTCACAGCCCATCATCCGTAAAGCTCATTACCATAAGCTATATTAATTGCTGTATTCAAGTCACCACTACATACATTTTGAACATTCCCCTAGATAGGGGTGCTTCAAAGTTTTAAGCTTATTGAAATCTTCAGTAGGAGTTAAAGAAATAAAGAGCTTTACTAACCTATTGTAGTTGTTAAACAATCCCTATATGATGCTTAATCTTACATAGATGGTTGCCAGCTATTGTAAACTGAACTTTAACATAGCTAGTCCTAGCTTTATAATATCACCGTCTTTAAGCTCCACCCTCTCCGTTATTAATTTATCATTTATAAATGTTCCATTCGTACTTCCAAGATCCTCAATATAGAATTTACCGTTTTCAAAAAGTATTTGAGCATGCTTCCTTGAAACATAGGGATCATTTATCTTTATGTCAGGCTCAACACCTGGTACAGGTCTGCCAACAACCACCTTAGATGACGCTATTAGAAACTCTAATCCCGCAACAATGCCATCAATACCTATAAGCTTAGCAGCAGGTAGCTGAACTGGAGCTGCCTCAACAGTTTCAGGTTTAGTTAAGCCGCAGGACTCGCATACACCTATGTTTTCCGCATTATCATGCCCACATGAGGGACATTTCCAATTCATAACTATCAAATTATTTTACTATTTAGGGTTTATATATTTTATCTAGGTATGGGGAAACCCACTATGTCTAGCAGCAACTATTCTAAGAGCTTTAAGAACATATCTAATGAAGACTACTTCTAAAGTATCTTCCAAACCCCTACTAAAATTAACCTATCTTACCTTGACGTAGAGTTAAATCTAAATTCTCTAGATGGGGCTATTATTTGCTCAATCTGAGCTTTAAACTCACTTATAGAGTTAAATCTTAATGTAGGATTAGGGTTTATAGCTTTTAGAATTATTTTCTCAAGCTCTTCAGGTATTTGCTTATTTAGTTTTCTAGGCTGCGGCAATATATGCAGTATTTTCCCGTGAAGAAGGAGTTTAGCTCTCTCCTCTAAATATCTCCTACATAGAGGATATGTTAACATTTCATATAGTACAAGTCCAAGAGAGTATATATCGGATTGCGGCAGGGCTTTACCCATCATCTGCTCAGGTGAGGCATATAGAGGAGTTGCCTGCACTGCTCTTCGTGAAGCATAAACAGAGGAGCTGAAATCAACAATTTTCGTCAATAATCCTCTATTAACAATCTTAAACATTATGTTTTCAGGCTTAACATCAAGATGCAGTATTGGTGGGCTTCTAGTATGAGCATATTCAAGAGCTTTACATATATCTAGAGTAATTCTTAAAGCTTCCTGAACTGTTAATGGTTTACCCCTACTTTTTAATAATGTCCTTAAGCTTCCACCATCCATATACTCCATAACTATATATGGGGGATTAGCATTATACTTCTCATTACTGTATGGAGGGTCTATATGAACCTCAATTACCTTAGCTATGTTTTCATGATTTAAGCTTAAAAGCATTAATGCCTCCCTCTTAAAATCATCAATTAAACCCTTAATAGCATAATCCCTCTTTAAAACCTTCACAGCATACAGTAGACCAGTATTTCTATCCCTAGCTAGATATACATGGGCAAATGTCCCATCCCCAATCCACTTCTCAATAGCGTAAACCCCTAAACTCCTATTAGGAGTCTTAACATTACCGCTATTTACATGTATTGAATTCTTAGATCCTAATTTTTCAGTTTTCCTTAAAATCCACTTCTCAACAAATCCTAAACCACTAATTAAAACACAGGATGCAGTAACAGCTAGAGCAAGAATAGATATCTGCACAATATCTATAGGCTTCAATACAGCGTTTAAAGCTAAATCATAGGTAAAGTCTAGGAGGAATACTGTAAATAGAACTATTGAGGATGATTTTAACGGGGACTTTAGAGCTAGACATAGCATAAAGAATACTAGAAACGTAAATATTAGAGGGAAATACCAGACAACTCCTAAAACACTTACTAAGTCTAGTAGAAGCCAGTATGAAGTAAATACAATAGTTACAGAAACTATTGAGGCTGATACTAGATATGATGTGGGGAAACGACCCCAACCAAGCATAACCGTAATAGCTATAGGTAGAATTGGGGTAAGAATAGGATTTCCAAATTTAAGCAGGAATAAAGTAAACACACTTAACGAATACAAAGCCAAAATCAATGCTGCTACACCAATCGAAAACACTAAACGTGAAGAAGCCTTAGAGGAGCTGGAATATATAAACACTAGAAGAAGAATATAGATAGAGGAGGAGAAAAGTAGGTAGGAATATTTAGGAATTAACATATAAGAACCCTCCATAACAAACTCTATAAGTAAAGCTGAACCAGTAATGGAGACACATAGAGAAATAATGGCAGCTAAAAATCTACTATACGAATTGCTTATATCCCCCATACTGAAAATAAAGCGATAAAACTTAAATACGTATCCTCCACAGTATAGATCATGCTTATTTAAGAACATTAAGCACCGTCTCCTGATGAGGCTTGAATCTAAGCTATTCACATAAGTATTAGAGATAACTTTACACTATGTCCTTTAGACAAGTTTACCCGGGAAGAATCTACACTAAGGCTTTAAACGAACAGTTATAGGCTTAACGAGCTTCCCTCTCTAAATATTCAGGCATCAAAAGCCCTAGAATATCCTCACAGGAAACAATCCCTATTAGACTGGAAAACTTCTAATTTCCGCTAGAAATGCTGTAGCAGGAAGCTTTCAGCATCACTCCAACAATCTACCATAATTAAACCATTAGCTGGTGAAGATAATACTTAAGAATACTAGTAGATCATAAATAGCTACGTTAAATGAATATGTCTCCACCTCATGGATGTAGCTGTAAACATCAGTAGTAGACTTTATCTGTTTAAGTACTAAAGCGACGTCCCCTCCACGGCTGAAGTCGGGGGCTTCCAGCTTTTCTTTTAGCTAGGCTTCATAGGTCGCCCTCCAGCCCGTTTGCTGGAAGCATGGCTTAAGCCACGAGGCTCCAGCGTTTAGAGATTGCTTTACGCCTCATACGCTGGTTGGGGCGTCACAGCTCCCCTATCCCATAGATTTCATTAACCTATGGGCTAAGACTACACCACCCTTACAGGCTCGGAACATTCGATTTAAGGCTAAAATATTTTAGGAAGATGCTATTTAAATTTTAGCTTGGAACCCTGTTTAGACACACCCATATCTAGTGGAAACTGTTATAAACTTTATAGGTAAGTTCTTTAGGGCTTATTGTCTCTCAATGTTGAGGTGGATTTAGGGGTAAGCTACGTAAGTACTAGTGGTGGAAGAGTACCGTTTATCATAAGGGTTAAAAGTGGGGAAACAGCACGTTTTAGAGCACCTCTAAGTTTAGCTATAGCTATTGATGTTAGCGAATCTATGAGGGGACGTAAAATCGAAATGGCTAAGGAAGCAGCTAAGAGAGCTATTAACTGTCTAGAGGAGAAGGATATTCTTAGCCTATATGCTTTTTCAGGCCATGTTGAGCCAATAGCTGAAAACGTATACGTTACAAGTAAGGAATGGTTTAAGTATCATGTTGACATGTTAAAAATCCATGCCTTCACAAACCTGTTTGAAGCATTAAACAGGTCTTGGAGAGCAGTTTTAAAATCTCCTCAAAACTATGTTAGAAGAGTTCTACTACTTACTGATGGACAGCCTACAGTTGGTGAAAGAAGTGTTGAAGCATTCAGCCGCGAATCCGGGGAGGCGTTTAGTAATGGGGTATCTATAGTATGCTACGGTATTGGGGAGGACTATAATGAAAACATCCTATACACAATTGCTAGAAGCTCTAGCGGAATGTTTAGACATGTTGATGATCCAAACCAAATTGTTGAACATTTTGTTTACGATGTTAGCCAAATGCTTTCAACAGTAGCTAACAACACCACTCTAAGAATTATTCCAGTTCAAGGTGTTAAAATAGCTGTTTATGGTAGAAACTATAATGTTGTTGAATCCATAGCTGAAGTCCCTATTGGAGGTGTTGAAGCAAATACAGCTATAGAGATTTATGGTGAGCTCTTCACACCTTCAAGAATTGAGGGGGTTTATAGGTTAGCATCTATTGAGCTGGTATATGACGATGTTGCCTCCAACACGCAGAAAATAATTAGTAACATAGCTGAAATAAAGGCTACATATACAGCAAATAGTGAACTCCTATCTAAGGGGGTGAATAAAGCCGTTATTGATAAGGTTCTAGCACTCATAAAAACAGAGGAAATAAGTCAAGCTATAGCTAGAGGAGATACTAAAACATTAACAGTTAAACTTGAGGAAATAGGTAAAACAGTAGTGCTTGATCCAGCAAAAACCCAGATGCTTAAAGGCATACTTGATGAATACGGTAAAACAAGAAAGCTGGATACTAAGGAGGCACTATACTTAACAATGACTCTACAGCAGGGTAAAACACAGATACTTCCAAGAAGAAACGTTAAGGATAGCTCTATTTAGAAACGTGAAACCAGCCATCAATAAATCTAATAGAAACACATTTTTTCTCCAATCCATATCTTTGATAGGGCTTTGATAAATGCCTCATCGACCTTAACGGTGGAAGATATAGACCTGGCTTAACCATTCTAGGCTTAACTATTCTCTCACGATTAAGCTTTAACCCCTTTAACCCACATTTCCTACATCTATAACCCTGCCCCCTCCCCATAGACTCCATCCTCCTACCACATAGTGGACATCTTGGATTCCTATATTCAAAATCCTCAGCTAAACCTATAATCCTTATGTATTCAACATTAACTACTGTTGGATTCTTAACAGTTCTCCTCCTAACCTCCCCTCCAACCTCAACAAAATCTCCAGGAACTAGTAGTAAAGCAGTTTTCCTAAGCCCTCCTGAAGGCTCATAAACAGCACACCGTACCCTACATCCCCTAGACTCAATGTAGAAGTATACATGCCCACCTAAACCTACCTCAGGCTTAGATGCAACACTACCTAAAATATAGCCTGTAGTATAGGCTTTAAGCCTACATGGATTAAGCTCAAAACGTAAATGTTCAGCAGTGCCTTGATTTGACCGGAATATCATGTATCTCTCATAGGGCTCCATAATTCTAAGCATTTTAAAAGCTGACAATACAGCTTCAGCGGATTCACCTCTTATACCTAGAAGAACAGGATCAGGCCCTCTAGGAGTTATTAAAACCCTATTCTTTTCATAATCGTAGTTGTTAAATGTGTAGGGTCTTGTAGCCTTATCCATCTCAACAACTGACTGAGGATCTATGCCTCGAATTCTCCCACCAACATTCTCCCTAGTCCTATATGCTAGAAGCTCATAGGTATGGTCGCCGCTAAGAGTATTACTGAGAGCTGCAAGAGCACCTATAACACCCCTACAATCCCCCCTACAGCTATACATCATGCCATACCTATTAATAATTCTAAAAGCCTCACTAACACTTAAAATACTCCATAAAGCCCTAGAGGCAAAATCCATAGCCTCCAATGGAATACTTCCCAGATGCATTACAACACCATAGTTTGAGCTAGGATCTGAAAATTCTTTAACAGTATCTAAAATAATGTTGAAAACCTCATCTGGATTACTATATTTAAATCTTAATGCAACAGCACCATTACCCCTAGTTTTCCATGGAACAGCTGGGTTAAGCCTAACCAGGTTTGGATAATCAATAAATAAACAGTCTAAAGCTAGAAGCTTCTCAACAATTAAAGCTGCAATATATGTTGTACATGTATAGACTCTAGAGTCACAATCATCTATTCCTACATGAATCTCCACCTCAAAGCTAGACATAACGAGCACTAAGCCTAGCTATTTACAGCCATTTATTCTTTAAAAACTACTGGAAGAGGCCACATAGCTACTACCTCAATATTCAACGTAATATTCCGCCTACCACCTAAGCCAAGTATTCTATATATAATCTCAATAAGCCCAGGCTTAGGAGGCTCAATATATCTTACAGGTGTATCCATAGGTAACCCTGCAAGCTCCCTTGCCTTCATAACAGCATCATCAAATCCCCCAACACCATCTATAAGACCTACCTCAACAGCCTGCCTCCCAGTAAATGGTCTACCGCTGAAAACCTCATCAACCCGATTAGCAGCTATTTTACCACCTCTATAGTTTAAAACCTCACTACTAAATGTGTTAAATGTTGAGTTAACAATCTCCTGAAGAATAGCTACTTCACTACTGGTTATGTTACGGTAGGGGCTTCCAATATCCTTCAACATCCCCGACTTAAACGTATACACCTTAACACCAAGCTTATCAAGTAGATCGCTGAACGTAACCACTACGGAAACAACACCTACAGAACCTACTAAACCATCAGGCTCAGCATTAATGTATTTAGCAGGTAGTGAGATCAAGTAGGCTCCCGAAGTACCGTACTCCCTAATATGAACTACAACCGTTTTCCTCTCGGAAAGCTTTCTTACAGATTCAAAAACATCTCTAGAAGCTACAGCACTACCGCCCGGGCTATTAACCAGTAGTACAACAGCCCTAGCTGAATAATCATCACCAACACTTTTAAGAATCCTAGAAATATCTTCAGGATCTACTGTAGACCCGAAAGCATTAAGTAGTGATGAGCTATAGGCAATACTTCCATCAATCTTAACAACAGCAACATAACCTCTACCAGCTGAATATGGATAATATTGCTGAGTAAACATAGTTAAAGCCAGATACGCAGCAGCTGATAATCCAACTATAACAATTATCAGTAGAGCCAATATCTTAACAAACTCCCTCAACAGCCCCACCATAAGAAACTACTAGACAAGCTTATAAACCTATCATATTAGAGCTAAGCCTAAAGAGGGAATAATTATGAATAGAAACATGTTGTTGAAAGCTGCTTCCATGCTGAAACCTGAATACATAGCTACTTAACACCTATTTTAATTCCTAGAATTACTGGAGTAAAGGCTAACCATCAACACCCCGCTCTGCCTAAGCTTTAACCTACATAACTCTCCAATCCCAAATATGCTTAAACACTAAGCTTATTAGTTTAAATACATCTATGAATATTTAATAATCTATATGAGCAGTATCCTTATAATCTACGTAGGAGTTTAATCTTGACCTATGGCTTGGAAATATTTAATGGGTGAGATGCCTAAGGGATGCAGAATATGTATGAGGGGAGGGAAGCTTACACTATTTGTTACTGGATTATGTGTTAATAGATGCTTCTACTGTCCAGTAAGTATGGATAAGAGGTATGATGTATGCTATGCTAATGAGAGGATTGTGAAAGCTATTGATGACATAGTTGAGGAGGCTAGGTTAATGAATGCTGAGGGAACAGGTATAACTGGAGGGGAGCCTCTACTGGTTTTTGATAGGGTGAAAACATATATAAATCTACTTAAAGACACTTTTGGAAGCTCACATCATATACATCTATACACTACGGAGCTGTCAAGTAGGGTTGTAGAGCTTGTGGATAGGGGTCTTGATGAAGTACGCTATCATCCAGTTAACCTTAATATGGGTGAAATAGATAAATCAATAGTTAAAAGAGTAGGGGGAATTGCAGATATAGGTATTGAGATACCGTCAATACCGGGTAGATACAGTGATATGGCTAAACTAGTACTAGCAGCTAGAGATCTTGGATTCCAATTTATAAACATAAATGAGCTTGAATTTTCAGAAGCTAACTACAAGCAGCTTAGGCTAATGGGGTTAAGAATTAGGAGGGGACATATAGCTGCAGTTAATGGAAGCATGGATGAAGCATTAAAAATAGTTAGGTGGGCATCTGGAGAGGTTAAAGATATATCAATTCATATATGTCCATCAAGCTTTAAAGATAAATACCAGTATAGACTTAGACTTATTAAAACAGCTAAAAACATAGCTAAACCCTATGAGAAGATAAATAATGATGGAACAATAACGAAACTAGTTGTTGAAACAAAGAATCCTAAACAAATAGTTAAGAAGACTAAAATACCTAGAAACATGTATGAAATATCTAGAAACAAATTTGAAACATCAGTAAGATATATAGATAGACTAATAGAAATTAAAAATGTTAAGATGTATAGGTATACATATTTACCTACATATGATAGAAAGGTTTTAATAGTGGATGAGATTACATAACGTTATTAACTTAGAGCATCAAATACATTAAGCTAGAAATCTATGTTTGCAACAGTATATATTGATAGCTTGGAGAGGAGGGTATATGTTAAGGGGTATGGAGAGAGATTTAGAAAGTTCTTTAAGGAAAACCTGGAGAATCTCAACTTTAAAGTTGAGGATGAATCTGAAGAATTAATCATTACAGCATCACCCCAGCTTAAAAGTATTAGGGAAGTTTTAGATTTAGCCAGTAGAATTGATGAGGATATTAGGTCTAAATGGTGTGAAACAATTGGGGGACATAGCTTCCGGACAGGTATAAATGTTGAGGTTGATGAAAACAATAAAAAATTCATTAGAGCTATATGTTACAAGTGTGGATTAATGAGGAGAATCTATGTAAGCAGTGAGGGCTTGGAGGCATAGATACAGTAGTTATAGCTGCTAGAAGCATTATTAGTTAAAGCTTAGCTGGAAACCTTCCCTTAGGACTTAAGGGAATTTCAGCTACTTTAACTGTTTCAGGCTCATCGATTTTAAGTATTTCAGCTAGAACTTCATTATCAAGATCCTTAATAAGCCTTGTAATGTTTTCAACAGCTAATTTAAACTGCTCCTCATAGACCTCTAAATTCTCCCTAAGATATTTGGCTAAGGAACATATTTCATCCTTCTTCAAGTATATTTCAAGTATGTTATTTCTTAAATCAAACGTGAATGGCCCTGCTACACATGTCTCCGGCTTTATATGGTGTATTGTACATTTTCCATTTTCAAAAAATATACAGTATCCATCCTCCCTTGTTTTTGGATGGGGATACTTCTTAAAATCAATTTTATATATGCTAACACCGTTCTCTAAAAGGATTTTAATTCTTCTACTTGATAGAGGTGGATTTGCATTAAAGCAGCATCTTCCTCCACACTCCATACATATCTGAATAAAGTTAATCATGAATACACCTCGTTTCTCTCAAGGCATTTAGCTAGTTTCCCACATAATTTAATAATTTCCTCCCTAGCTGGGCTACGTAAATCCCTAACAATTAACTCACCTAGACTACCGTTTTCAATTCTTCTATTAACAATTTCTAAATATCTTCTCTCCTCTCTATCCGCATTCTCCAAAGCTTTTCTGAAGAGATTTCTAAGCTTATTCCTTAAGTTACAGGTACCGTTTTTAATAGCGTCGTTAAGCATGTTAAGAAGTAAATCTCTTCCAGCATTCTCCACCTCAGCTTTAAGAGAACATTTAATAAACGCTGCTAGAGCTACATCGCTTTTAACACATTCCTGCTCATCCATTACCCTAACTTCAAGACATTTACGGCTAAATCTAACTATAACTCCTCTTGAGTTAACCCATTCCCCACATAAGATATCAGCCTCCCTCCTCCTCAGCTCCTCATAGATGTTTTCAAGAATTCTCCTATATTCTCTTAGGCTACGTATTCTTTCAGGAATTATATCGTTGCAGATTATTGGAATTTCCTTCTGGTTTAAATTGTAGTAGAATAATCTAGAATCAATATGGAGAATTCTACCCTCACAGATAGGTGAGGCTGAAGCTACTGCAGCTATGTATGGTAGTAGGGATCTAAGCTTATTATGTAGTTCAACAGCCTCCCTTGCATTTCTATATGGAATATTAAGCTGGAAGCTTTGAATATTTAGCCAGCCATGCTGCTTTATGTTGAAAACCCTGTCGTATGCTTGATATATCTTTCTATCTCTATGATTCCATACAGAAGTATCTTCAAGCTTTAGTAGGGGATGCATTCCTAAGCCGAGGAGTTTATATCCGTCAAGATAGCTTAGAAGCTCCTCAACACCTTCCTGCATAACCTCTTCAAACTCTGAAAGACTTTCAAACGGTTTTAGGGGCTTTAACTCAACTACATGCTTCTGAAGCTCCCTCCCAACTAGAACCCTCCCAATACTTGCCTTGTTCAGGATTCTTCCACCAATCTTTTTAATGATCTTATCCGTAATCGGTTGGGGGTTGAAGTATTCATCGTTTATTGAGTATTCATGCTCTGGACCCATCATAAAGCTCAGCTAACAAGAGCATGTATTATTCTCTCATAAATATCCATATTCTTCAAATCCTCCATTCCATGCATAATCGTTGGGTTATCGTTTACCTCGATAACGTAGTACTCTCCATTAAGCTCCTTTATGTCAACACCATACAGTCCATTACCAACACATCCAGCAGCTTTAACCGCAATTCTCCTTAGCTTTGATGAAATATCCTCCCTATTTACTGCCTTCACATCCCCCCATACAATCCTACCCCCTACAATATCCCTTATCCTCCAGCATCCCTTCGGCATATAGTATTTACAGGCGTAGATAACTTCCCCATTAAGAACCCCTATTCGCCAGTCAAACGTGGTTGGAATAAATTTCTGAAGAATTACTGCTTTACTCCTCCTGAAGAATCTTTTCGTTAATGATATAAGTTCATTGAGGCTGTTCGCTCTCTCAACATAAAGGGAGAAGCGGGAGTTTGGCGCCTTAACAACAACAGGATAGCCTAACTTCTCAGCATATGAGTCTAGCATTTCATATTCACCGTAGAATATGATGGTGTCAGGAGTTGGAACTTCATTTCTTTGAAGCCTATAGTGGAGGGCAATCTTATCTGAGCATATTCTTATACTTTCAGAATTGTCAATAACCCTTTTCCCATACTCCTCAGCAAGCCTTGAAACAACGTAGGATGTGAAGAGGGGGTCTGTAGTTGCTCTTATAAATATAGAGTTGAAATCATTTATCCTAAGGAGGATGTTTTTCCCAATAATTTCAAACTCATAACCCATATTCTCCGCTGTTTCCTTAAAAAGCCTTATAGCCTCAACCTCCGCCTTATATCTGAAGTTATAGCTTTCAACAAAACAGCCTATTCTCACTATTAACCACCTTAAGTATTAAATCTAGATTTATTTCCTTCTTTTCAAGAGGCATAAAGTATAATGGTTTTACCCTGCTACCAACCTTCTCAACTAGGATTTTACCAAGTGGAATACTGAATACATTAAATATTCTTCCTGCAAACTCATTCCATCCATTACTAGCCCTTGTTAAGTGGAGAATTACCTCTCTAATCTCCCCCTCCACCTCTACATGGACAACAGGGTAGTGGTAGTCCATACTTAAGCTCTTAAAAGCCCTATAGTATTGGGATTTGCTTTCAACAAGTTTTGGAGAATTTTTTGAAAATGGATTTAAGGGTAGGAGAACAGCATGTCTGGATGGTTCCGGCTTTAAGAGAACCTTAAAGTATGGTACTTCAAAGCCAGCCTTTCTAAGTCTAGCTAGGAATACTGGAGCTCTATAAACATCGAGGGCGTTTTTTACAGATGGAAAGACAGTACAGTTATTCTCCTCAGCATGTAGAGATACATAGTAACCCTTTGTGAGAAACCTATAGTCACCGAGAAGATTTAGAACAGTATCGTGAATAGCCCTCCTTAAGAAAATATCCGGAGGCTCTAACTCCCCATCACCACCCGAATCTTCATCACAATCTCCAACAAGTATCACAGAAACCCCTTCTTCACTATTCATTCTAAATATAAAAACATTTCTATAAAATAGAAGGGTCTGGCAACTTAACATATTGTATCTGATTTCCTAAGTTGCCACGTCCAAATAGAGGTTATTGTCAAGTTAGCGTACAGTAGACTCATAAAACCTCTAGTGAAATCTACCTTAAAATCTGTTGGTTAACATGATGGAATACTGTGTTTCACCTTTACATTAATGAATAGCTCATGAAGCTTCTTAAACATCGATAAGCTTATTGAATCTATTACTGAGTAGCTATATTCTAAATGTTAAAAAGCTTCAGAACGTTCTCTGCAAGACTTATGTCCAATAGTGTAGACTTAGCTAACATCAAAGTATGTGGGTGGAGCCTCAATATCTTTCCTTCAAAATATACTTTCACATAAAGCCTTCCCTAAACTTTAAGATTAATAGGGTCTAGAGCATTAAAGCCAACACCATATGTTCTAACATCTATCTACAAGCATAAGAAGAAATAAGATGGTAGTTGGATGTATTGCTTGCTCAAAACTGATGTGAGTAACCTCCATTTAAACTTAAGCTACTTATAAATACTGGCATGTTATAATTTAGCTGATGTATGGGAAGACTGCGATGCTTGGAGCACAGGAGTTAAGATATATTCTAATTTCAGCAGCTATAGGTTTACTTGTAGGTTTAATTGTTTCTCTATATCTAGAATTTTTTAAATTAATAGATAGTTTAAGGCCTGCTTTAATATCCATAAACCTATACCTTAACCTTATTCTTACGGTATTAGCTATGTTTGCATCATATCTTATTACAGCAAGATTAGCGTATACTAAGACCACTGGTTGTGGAACTCATATAATTATTAATTCATACAATTTTAGGAGTGGCTTTATAGATTTAAGGGATACTTTAATTAGGCCTATAGCCTCAGCTATTACTATAGGTTTAGGATGTAGTGCTGGTTTAGAGGGGCCAAGCCTGGTTTTAGGTGGAGGATTTGCATCAAAGATTTCCCAGATACTGGATTTAAAGCCTGAGGCTATGAGGACCATGATGATTTCAGGTGCTGCTGCAGGTCTATCAGCTGTTTTTAAAGCACCGTTGACAGGAGTATTTTTCGCGTTAGAGATCCCTTATAAGAGGGATATTGCAAAGGAGGCTTTCATACCGGCATCCATAGCGTCCATAACATCATACTTAACGCTAGTAACCGTTAAAGGTACAGAAACACTTTTCCCATTTATGCCTAGAATTATTATACCATCAATAAATGATGTGTTTCACTCAATAATACTAGGACTATTAGCTGCAGTTGTAGGTGTATTATTCGTTAAGCTACATCATGAATTTACACATCTTAGCAGGAGGCTTAACGTTAAAGAGTATTTTAAACCTATTATTGGAGGAGCTATAGTAGGATTGATTGTTGTTATTAATCCATACACTTCCGGAACCGGATATGAAACAATACGTTTAACTTTAGAAAACAGAATGAATATACAGCCTTCAATAATTGAAGCCTTAATGCTTTTAAAGATTGTGGCAACATCAGTAACTTTAAGCTTTGGTGGTAGTGGAGGATTATTTATACCGACAATATATGTTGGGGCACTTCTAGGATTAGCATATACAAGTATGTTTACAGGTTTTAGAGAAGTATATGTTATGGCAGCTATGGCTTCACTACTATCTGCAACAAGTAAAACACTATTCACACCAGTGGTGTTTGTAGCTGAAACATGTGGTCCATCATCGATAATACCTACAATAATAGCTTCAACAGTAAGCTTCTTCACTTCCGGTTTAAATACGTTCTATGAGGATCAGCTTATTAAAGAAGCTTATGAGGAGGAACTTGCACTTGAAGAAGCTTACATATTTGCTAGGGAGGCTAAGCCTAACATACTTGAGGATGTTAAGGCTAGAGATGTTATGACTGTAAAACCAATAGCTTTAAATACTAATAAAACGGTTGAAGATGCTTTAAAGGATATTAGGGGATATAATTTCAGAGTTTACCCCATCATTAACAATGATGGGAGATTAGAAGGATATACAACTCTTGAAACATTACTATCAATACCGAAATGGAAGCATAATATCCAAGTAGGATTAGTAGCTTTAAGAACACCAATAACCACTTTAGAAGATGAACCAATAGTAAACGTTATTGAAGATATGATTAGGAAAGCAGAAGACCATGCATTTGTAGTTTCAAGTAGGGAAGATATGAGGCTAGTAGGAGTTATAGCAGCTATAGATATAGTTAGGAAAATTTTACAGTACACTACAGCCTAGTTTAAAAATGCAGAAACTTGAAGATTAAATATTGATATTTGCCACATTCCATTAATCCTAAAGCTTTTAAATGCTGTGTTATGTAGACTAATAATTATTGTCTCTTAAAATTTAAGATATTAAGCTAATAGCTTAATTCAATTCATAAATTTCAGTTCAAAAATTAACCAATAAATAGCATACCGTTGCCAGATAGTTAACATTTTATAACTATCCATTCCACCTCTAAGACTTCATCAGTAGCTTTCACCGTCAACGGTAAAGGAAGACACATCGGGAGCCTATTCAATACACCACATATCGGCATTCTAACAGTAATACTAGAAGGAATATATAAGTTAGCTATTTAAGAACTGCTGTAGAACCAACTATTGTTTTGATGCTTCTTAACAAGATTTTGTAGCTGTTTCTTCCTTATAGATGTTCTCAGCCTTCTTTCTAGTGAGTTTGCTGTTTAAGACTTTCAGGACTGTTAAGTGGGGTAGCGGTATTTATTGTCCTAGATGCAGCTCTGGAAGTATTAAGGGTTATGGAGGTATAGGCATGGTCTTAAAGATGCTTCTGCAATTCTTGTAGGAGGACCTTCAATGATAAGACTGGAGCAGTATTCCACTACTCTAGGCTAATCCTAGGGAATGATTCATAATTATACTTCTACTCCTAGGCCTTCATAGTTCATGTCTAGGGTTAAGCTGGCTTCTAGATAGATGCCCTATGACAATATTTAAGGCTTTAGAAAGCTTATGCTGAATCTTATAGCTAAGGCTAAGGTTAGGTTTAGAGGCTCTGTTGAGGTTGATGAACTATACGTTATGGAAGGTAGAATAATAGTATCTGCATCAAACATTTCAGCAGGGAACCTAGATGTAGAGCATTTAGAAGACGTGGATGTAGTTCATGGAAATATGATAAGCCAGCAGTATTCATTCTTGTGGTGGAGATTATGCTTCATCAGGTAACGTTGAGACTGAAGCCATCAAAATAATAGATAGATACATCAAGAAAGACTTAACAATATACATGGACAACTTCAAATCGTATCTAGGATTAAGAGAATTAGGCTATAGCATGAATATGTAAACCATTCAGGGGGAGAATGCCGCATAACAGCTGCGAGAATAAAGCATTGATTCTAGGCCACGGCTATCCATAGAGGAATATGTAAAGATAACCTGAAACTATATCTAGAATCATTTAAAACATGTAGAAAATCAAGAACCAATACAAGCAATAATAGAAATTATAGAACAATTCATACAATAACAGCCACAACATTTCTAGTAAGGATCAGGCTTTTAAACTTTAGTTTAAATTTAATTAGGTGATAAGATGGAGGAGCTTGTTATATTTAATTCTAATGGGCGGAGAATCTATGGAAACCTTCACCTGCCTTACGAGGGGGCTCCTTGCGTAATTACTCTACATGGACTTGAAAGCAGTAAGGATAGTGGGAAATGGTTAACTATGGCGGAAAAACTTTATGATGAGGGATTTGCATGTTTAAGATTTAATTTTCAAGGCTGCGGGGAGGGTTTAGAGAGGAGTGAGGGGGAATTTGAAGATACAAGTTTAACGCAGAGAATTAGGGATTATAGATCAGCTATAAAGTTCCTGCAAGACACAGGGAAGGTTGATATGGAGAGAATAGGTGTTATTGGCTCAAGCTTTGGAGGAGTGGTTGCAATAGCAGCTCAGGAGGGAAGAATAAAGGCTATGGTAACACTTGCAACCCCATATAAAATAGCATACCCCAGCAATTCCCGGAAACTAGAGGACTTCTATATACTTCCCTCTGGGAGGAGAATTAGGAGAAGCTTTTTTGAAGATATGGAAAAATACGATATATTAAAAGCTGTTAAATACACACCGCCAATCCTGATTTTACATGGAAGCTTAGATGAGATAGTTCCAGTTGAGCATGCCTATAAGCTACATGAAGCCGCCCCTCATTCAAGACTGGAAATAGTGGAGGGTGCGGACCATACCTTCTCTAAGCATTTAAATAAAGTAATTAATCTAAGCTTAGAATGGCTTAAAAAGTATCTATTATCTTAAGTATGGATTGTTAAGGCTTGTTATTTTGTAGTGGGATATAGCTTAAACGTTTATTTCCACGATTAATAGAGATTTCTCACTAAATATTTTGTAGGTTTCGCTTCTTTCAGGATAATTTATGAATTAATTAGGTTTAAGCTGAAGTTTATGTACTTTAAACTTCAAACATTTTAAGTATGTTGCTGATATCTGCTTTATGAATTATTGTTGCTGCTAAAACACCATAAACACCCATACTTCTTAACTTCACTAAGTCGTCAACACATCGAACTCCACCACCAACAATTAATGGAGCTCTAAGTCTTTCAGTAATTTTCTCTATAAGCTTAAAGTCAATACCCTTCAATGTTCCAACTCTTGAAATATCAAGATAAATAATCCACTTAACATCAAGATCATTAATAAGTTCAGAGATGGAATCCACATATCTACCATTAATTAAGCTACATAAACTCTTAACAACACCATTGTAAGCATCAATACTTAAAGCAATTCTATCACCATATTCTTCAGCAGCTTCCCTAACAAAATCTAAGCTGGTAAGTGTTTCAGTACCAATAACTACAGTATCGATGTTTAAATCTATGAGTCTTCTAAGTCTATTCCTGGAGTTTACACCTGCATCAATAAGTAGTTTAAAGCCTAGCTTATTCTTAATCTCAATGTATAGTTTCAGATTGGCTTCACCACCCATAATAGCATCAAGATCCGCTATGTAAAGCCTACTAAAACCTAATCTACGGAGAGAACTAGCAACATCGATAGGATAGTATGAACTGCAAATTCTACTTTCTAATGGTTTATACTGGCTTCTTAAACCTGAAACTCCATGAACAACAACTCCATTCATAACATCCATAACTGGAATAATAATCATAAACACCATTACAAAAACCTGGAAATAAACTTATCAGCAACTATAAGCAATAGCTAAAAGCATTAATCCATATTTAAACTTCATAGTTAAAATATGTAGTGGGAAAGCTTAAATAGGATTTATAAATAACTGCTTAGATGAGTCTTGAAGATATATGTTTAAAGCTAAGATTTAAGCTTAAGCCACCTGAACATTTTAAGTTAAAGCCATGTTTTGGGAAGGCGGCTGTAGCTATAATTCTTTATGTTTCCGGAGGGGGGGTTGAGGCTTTATATGTTAAGAGGACATGTAATCCTTCAGATCCATGGTCTGGACAAGTAGCCTTTCCAGGTGGAAGATTTAGGGGGGATGATGGAGATATTATTAAGACTGCTATTAGGGAGGTGTATGAGGAGACAAGCATAAAGCTTAGTAGAATAGATATTTTAGGGTTGATGGAGGGTTTCCATCCCTTAAATGAGCCGAGGCTTGAAGTCATACCTGTAGTAGCTTTAACTAAAAGTAAGCCTAACGTAAGGCTTTCAAGTGAGCTTCAAGAATACTTCTGGGCACCAGTAAATAGGCTTAATAAAGGCAGTGTTGAGGTAAAGCATAGTAATGGTAGGGTAGAATGTGTTGAAGCATATATGTATGATGGATACATTATATGGGGTTTAACAGCTAGAATAACGGAAAGCTTAATTAAGATTCTACAAGGTCTCTGAGAAGAATTTCTGCGCAGCAAGTAGTGTCTCCTTAACCTCCCTACTGCTCACCATGCCTACAGCAACACCATCAACATATCTACTTAAAAACTCAAACGCTTCAAACGGATTTATTAATCCTGCAGCTAAAGGCTTCATAGCGATAACTCCTATATTGCTCCCTCTTAAAACCCTTACAGCTTCAAGAACGTCTTCAATACGTGCATTTATAAACTCCCCAATCTTATTTAGCGGTAATAAAACAATCCTAATATTATCATAGTTTAAAACACTTCTATAAATAGCTAGCGGGTAGTGGGTTGCTACACCGGTAATTAGTGATGAATCCATAGATAGAATAATATCCAGTACTCTACTAGCTCTTGCAAGATTCCAGTCAGTCATAGCTGCATGGGTAACAATACATTTAGCACCTATCCCTAAAAGATCCTCAACCTCCCTTCTAACATCCTTAATGCCAGCAGTACCGAAAACAAAGCATTCAATACCTGTTTCCTCAACTGCTCTACCGACAGCTCTAACAACTACAGGATATGCTATAACTTGAACAGCATTACATCCATTCATTATACATTCAGCAACTATTTGAGTAATGTTTTCAGGCTTCTCGTAGAAGTCTCTATAGTACATGTAGGATTTATCACCAAACTGGCCTGCACCTATAAACGGTGAGGAGCCTAGAAGAACTCTTGGAAACTTAACACCATCAACATCGAAAACCCCGAACCTATAAGCATCGTGGAAAAGCTTCATAAAACTAATTAGTAAAACACTATATATACCTAGCGTTATTGAATTTTAAGTCTGCTAATTTAAGCTCCATTATTTTCTCCATGGTTGGAGAGCCGTCAACAATACTCCAGCCTCTTTCATGATAATACTGATTAATAAAATCCTCAAGATCTTCCTTACTGATTACTACTCTCTTAAAGTAATCCATTAAGTATATTTCTTGATCATTAAGAGTTAAGGGTTCAAGCCATCTATCAGGATACTTATCTCTTCCAACCCCCTCTCTACAGTTTATTAACCTCTCTAAGGTATGAATACGGTCAGCAGCTATCTTTAAATCTTTAGGCTGAATCCTTATACCTGTCGTGTGGGTATAGAGTTCAGCACATGTATCTATATCGTATAGAAGAGCAATACTCTCCCTTCTACATAGACCTAGACTATTCAATATGTAGAGCCAGTCCTCAACATGTCTAGTGTATAAAGCTATGTTAAACAACCCATTCTTAAAAACCTTATTAACATCATCCTCTGAACAACCTATTCTTAAAAGATACTTTCTAATAGAATCCTCATCCCTACCTGAAATTACTGTTAGCTGTACAGGTCCTTCATGACCTCTAGGATTAGTTACATGTCCAAATGATTCAGCGCCAAAATTTGATCTTGGATCGAAAATTATTGATAGCCCCCTACAGTTTGGAGCATATTTTTCAAGCTCTAAGCCAAATCTTTCAAATAAGCCTCTCCAACCATTCATCCTAATATAGCTACATATACCTTCACATTTCAACATATACTCTACAAGTTTCTCCATAGATTTAACGTTTAACTCAGGCTTAAAACCTATATCCTCAATAGATAGCTTGTTACTTTCATAGGTTTCAACAAGAAACTCTAGGAATGGGGTTAAGTTAAGACAATCAATTCCATGTCTTGTAGCCTCGTAGAGTAGCTTTACACCACTACTTAAGCTACAATCATTAAGCCTAAGCGTAAAGGCAATAGCTATGTTTAATGGCTCAGGTAAGGGCTTCTCTAAACCATTAATCTTGAAAACACCCTTACATGGACCTGGACATCTTGGACAACCTATACTTCTAACTTTAATCTTTAAGTATTCATCTAGGAAGCCATTTCTAAGCTTAGTATGAATACTCCTATAATTATTGTATACCAGCATTCTTGAATTAGCCCAGTTCTCAATCCCTACCATCATTCCATACTTAGCAATACCCTTTAAAAATTGAGAGTAACGTTTAATCCTATCTATAACCCTACTTAAAACGCTTTTAACCCCTTCAGGATTAGCTAGCTTCACCTTATAACCACCATAAACAACAACTGCTTTAAGCTTCTTTACACCCATAACAGCTGCTAGCCCTCCCCTCCCTAAATGGGAGATATTATCTATCAAACATATAGACCATGATATAAGCTTCTCACCAGCCTCACCAATACTAAGTACACTGGAGCCGTAATGCTTCCTCTTTAACCTATATGTTGCTTCATATGCATCAAGCCCCCATAAGCTTGACGCATCATTTATCCTTACATCCTCATCAGATACCTCAATGTAAACAGGCTTATCTGAAGCTCCCTTAACTACAATATGGTCATAGCCAGCCCTCTTCATAGCATCAGCTAATCCACCTCCACCACTACAGGTAGCTATAGTTCCTGTTGCAGGAAGCTTAGTAGTAGCCATAGCCTTAACAGCCCCAACAACACCAACTAGTGGACCTACACCTAAAACAATAGGATTCCCATCACTTAAAGGATTAACCCCCGGCTTCAAGTAGTTAAGGATAAGTCTTGTATTTAAGCCTAAACCACCAATAAACATTTCAGCTAAATCTATAGATAGTGGAAACTCATGAATATCACCATTACTTAAATCAACCTCAAGAATTCTACCAGAATATCCAAACATAGGCTAAATCTAGACATTAATATTTAAACATTACTAAACCAGTTTAGAAGCTGCTAAGCCTATACATAGCTATGAGGACCCATTGATTATAGCTTAATTTAAGCTAGAGGAAAATAGGGAGTTAATGTCTTCAATAAGAAGAGGGATTTATATGAGAAACTGCCAGTTACCCGCGTCTAAAGGGCTTCCTTGCGGCAAGTTTGGTGAAGGGTAATGGGGTCTACTCCTATAGCTAATGTGATGGAAAACCATCATCAAGTTCAGCTACACTTATACAGAGGCTTTCCATAGAGGTATGTTTAATCACTATTTAGCCTTTCATTATTTCTAATCATACTTAACATAATCTAAGATGAGTTTAGAGTTTTGATCTATCCTTCTCTACAGCAGCAATCATCAATACGGTTCTTAGAGCCGTGAGGTTTCATCATGCTATTAGCGAAAGGTTTTTATTATATAATCCTCGTTTAGCTTATGAGTATAAGTCCTTTAATTCAGGAGTATATGACTAGGAGAGTTATATATGCTTATCCTGAAAGCCCAATACTTGATGTTCGTAACCTTATGGTTAGACATAGAATATCAAGAATTGTTATAGTTAAAGATAGAAGGCCCGTAGGTATAATAACTCAAAGAGACCTATTAAGATTTGCTTCCGAAAACCCTAGTATAGATGTAAGTGAAGCTAGAGCTGTTGATGCTATGTCTAAAAAGCTAATAACAGCTAAACCAGTAGATACTGTAGGCTACGCTGCTAGACTTATGGTTAACAATAATGTAAGCTCAGTAGTTATTGTAGATAGTAATGAAGAACTGAATGGAATAATAACGAAGTTTGATTTATGTATATGCTGCATTAATAAGCTTGTAGGATTTTTTAATGTAAGGGAATACATGACGCCAAATCCAGTAACTGTTAAGCCAACATTAAATATTTTTGAGGTTATTAATATAATGAATTCCCGAAGAATCAGTAGAGTAATTGTTGTTGAGGATGGAAAACCTATTGGGATAATAACTCTAAGTGATTTAGTATCAGTAATACCTGAATTTTTAAGTATAAGAATAGATTTTAAAAGAAAAATTAGAGAAGTGAAAATGCCAAGACTGGAATTGCTTATAGCCAGTGATATTATGACTTTAAACCCTATTACTATTCATGAGGATGAAGACATATCCGAGGCTTCACGACTCATGGTTAAGCATAACATAAGTGGATTACCTGTTATTAATGGTGAATTATTAAGAGGAATAATCACCAAGACAGATATAACAAGAGCAATTGCTAACACTATGACTTAAGTCATGTAGAGGATAAAGCTTAACGTGAAGAAATAATACATAAATATATATTCCTCACAACCTTAAAGAATACTAATGAAACTATTAAAGCAGCTTCCTAAAAGCCAAACCTAGCTTTACAGCATCTCTCCTCTAATACTGTAGCTTACGGTATACTTCCTGATTAGTATCCTATGCAGCTTTAGGTTTACATATGCCAGTTACCCACGTCTAAAGAGCGTGGGCTTCCTTGCGGCAAGTTTGGTGATTTTAGTATTGTGTTATTACTGTTTGTGCTGCATCAGGCTTAAATTTACATCTTAGCTTTCAAGACTCTACGAAGTATGGATTAAGATACTAGTTAATAGCGTTTTCCACTAAGAACCTGACAACTAAATATATTGTGCTTATTTTTATCTCCTAAGTTGCCGCATTTTTCACTAAAATAGAAAAGCTTATATATAGCTTAGAATATAATGCTTCTACCTGTAATATATTTAGAGGTGGAGTTTCTTGAGCTACTATGTATGTCCAAAATGCGGTGAAAGAATGAAGAGCTACTGGAGGCTGAGGAAGCATATTGTAGAGGAGCATAGTAAGAAGGAAGAATCAAATAGAAGTATTCAGCAGATTCCAGCTGTTGTTAAGCGGAGGTAGATATTAGCTAGCTTATAGGTTGGTAAAGCTTTACAATGTATGACCCTACCGGGATTTTAAAATAATCCGCAATAACATTACATTTAGCCTTAAGAATTACTAGAACATCCTTTTTGAAGCTGTTCATATTAAGTATGTAGTCTTCAAAGTTTAGTAATCCCTTGCTAATAATTAAGTCTACGTCGGGTAGAATGCTGTGTGAAGTGAATAAGGGATATTTCTTAAGCTCCAATACATGACTTAGATCCCCACCTATTCTAGTAAAATCGTTTATTGTCACGTCGGTTTCATGAGGGGGTTTTACAGCAAAAAATACATCTACTCCTCTTGCTTTAAGATTCTTATATAAAAGTAGATCAAACAGAGCTTCCCCTACATTATCTAATAGATATAGAATACGCTTATATCTATTACTCTCTAAGGCGTTAATAAACTTATCCGCATCATTTAACATAATCTTTAGATTTTTAGCCTCAACTTCAAGTGCTTCATAGTTTAAATCATAGCCTAGTACAAGGGGATCTAAGCCATTACCATATGCTGCTAGTGCTAGTAGGTGTTTAAGGTTTTGAGTTGATGTATTGTATGGATCAGTTTTCAAACAGCTTATAATCTTACTGGAAAAAGCAATTTGATCATTCTTATCCTTAATAAATGGATCTTCAATACCTGACTCCCTCTTAAGCATTTCATGGATTTCAACGTTAGCTCTAGGTGGATTGAAATCATCAATATTTTCAACTACATATCTTAAAACAATTCTTGATAGATACAGCTTGAAAGCTCTAGATTTATTAATTCTCCTAATAAACTCAAATCCAGACATTATATTACATAGAATACAATTAGAGTTTTTAAACATGGACCTCATGTAAATGAAACCCTCCTAACCCTATCCCTATATTTAACCTCAACCTCTATGTATTGCTGTATACCTGAAGTCTTTATCTTCCTCCCCATAACATTCTCAACTTGAAATATTCCTGCAGGATTTTTTGTTTTAACAATTATCTTCACAGGTCTGTTTTCACCACGCTCAATCATAACTCTCTCAATAGCTAATGCTGATAGTGCATGTATTGATTCACCACCCCGCCTATACGGTATTCTAGCTCTACCACCAGCCATATCTACGCCATCACCAACCTTAGCAGCACCAGCTTCAATAGTTAATGCTTGAACATCATCGTCATGAGCATAAATTACATGCAGAATCTCCTGCCTAATCCCTATAAGCTCAGGTGTTAAATCAGTACCGTATATTTTAGGGAGAAGACGGTTCAATATATTTACTGCAAGATATACTCCATGAATGCTATGATTAACTCTATGAATAGAGTTTCCAATATCATGTAGGTAGGAGCCAAGCATAACTACAAGCTCAGCATCACTCATAGAGCCAACACCGTCCTTAACAATACTTGAACCAACAGCACCACTTAACAGCTTAAAAATCTCCAAGGAACTTCCAGCAGCAATTCTAGCATGAACAGGGCCGTGATCATTGTAGCCAAGCCTCTTAACAGCAAAAACATTAGACATTTGAAGTAGAGACTGCACCTCCACATCAAATTCAACAGCTTCAAAACCCCTAGCTACCAAGCTGTTACTTAGATGAAGCCTTATCAATCCAGAATTAACAATAACCACAACTACACCTTAAACCTCAATATTTAGCAACCCTATATATATTTACTCAACACACATTCCTTCAACACTCTACACAGATGAAGCTGGGAGATTATTGCTTCTAGAAGCTTATTGATTTGTTTTTCACTACCCTTTAGGCTCTACCTAACTCCACTTAACTATTGTTAAGCTTTAACTTGATGCTGCATGTCTTGGATTTAGCTTAACCATGTATTCGTAGAGATAGCTTAATATGTAAATATACTTTTATTAGAGTTATGGAGTTTGAGTCTTTAAGAGAAAAAATTACTAAACTACTTAGGGAGAGTGGGGAGCCGTTAAGTGTTGATGATATATTGTATTGCTTCAAGCTGGAGCCTTCACGTAGAAGTGAAGTCTACAATCACCTTTCACACATAGCTAAAACTGTTAGACAGCAATCTAGGGGTTCTGAAAACCTTGTAATGATACCGCCTAAATGTAAGGTATGTGGATACATATTTAAAAACTTAGATAAGCCTAAAAAACCTAGTAAATGTCCAAAATGTAGAAGTGAAAGAATAGAAAAACCTAGATTCAAAATTATTAGGATGCAGTAATATAGCTTATAGATGTTAATCTGAAGTAAATCTAAAGTAATAAATCTTCAAGCTAGGTATTAAACTAGCTGTAGCAGAATTCCTACATTAATGCTGGAGGCTTATCAGATATGCCCCTTACATATAGGTAAAGAGTGCTTTGCCACATTCTCCCATTACTTAATGAGGATACATATCTCCAACCAGGTATTTTAAAATCTAGAGTTACTATCCTTGTGTACGGCTTAAGCTCCGATTCAAGTTTTGGCTTTAGCCTTTCATTAACACTTGTTAGGAGATACATGTAAACTACTGTTGCCTCACTTATAGGTATTCTAAACATATCACCATGAATTATTCTAACCCAGTTTCTTAAGCCATTCCTCTCAATAGATTTTAAAGCATCATCAGCAAGATCCTTCCTAATCTCAATCCCTACACATTTAACATGGTATTTTTTAGCTAGCTCAATAATAACTCTACCATCACCACATCCAAGATCGTAAAGCACATCATTAGATTTAAGCATAGCGATCTTAGCTATACTGTCAATAAGTTCATTACTTGTAGGAACCCATGGGCATATGCTGCTTGAAGATGATGTAGAGTTTCTTGAGTAGCTGTAGGCCATAAAGGGGTTTAGGCATAGGCTATTTAAGGATTACGCTTAGATCAGAGAACCTGGCAACTTAACATATTGTATCTAGCATCTTAAGTTGCCACGCCTAGATCAGAGATGTAAACTCATAGATGTATGATTTCAATAAGTATATATTTTATGGTTTAAATATTAATCTATGCCGTCTAGATTGAGTGTTAACATATGTGCAAGATGTAAGGGTGTTCATAGACTTTGCGGTAGAATGAGATGTCCAATTCTTGAAAGATTTAGGGTTCATATAGGGTTAAAGTTGGATAGTAACGAGGTTTTCGGAGCATCACCATCAGTGTTTGTTGGAGAATTTGGATATCCTAGAGTTAAGGCTGGACCTATGATTCCTCCAACAACCGATACTGAATACGCTAAACTACATGATGATCCTCAGAGCTGGTATGGTAAAAGCATTGAGGAAATAGTGGAGCTCAGATCTAGACTTATACGTTCAAACATAGTATTAGATACTAGAAGTTTTTTGAGGGGTGGAAAGGGTATTGAGGCAATTCAAGATATTGCGTTATCAGCTAGACCTATAGGGTCTGAAGCTAAGTTCACTAAGCCTCTAAAGCCTAGACTTACATTTAACGGTGTTACTGCACCTATAGGTCCTACAGGCATGGCTGAAAGTATAAGAATAGTTGAGAACCCATATGTTCCAAGAAAGATCTATCAGATTGTAGGTGATGGAGATGTTAAGACATACAATGCTGTAGGTGAGCTTTACACATGGGGTTTTACACCATACTACATCATAAAGATACTTACCGCAGGACTTCTTGGACAAGCTAGAGAGAGAAGACTTGTACCTACGAGGTGGGGTATAACAGCTATAGACTCAATGCTTGGGGACTATCTGCTTGAAAGGGTTAAGGAGTTTAGAGAAATAGATGAGATAATACTGTATTCAAACAGCTATCTGGATAACCATTACTATATTCTAATGCTTCCAGACACTTATTCTTTTGAGATGGTTGAAATATGGCTTCCAAGAACGGTATGGGTTAAGGATGAAAAGCCATACATAATTGAAAACTTTGAGCTTTACGATGGTAAATGGCGTAAGGAGGATGCTGATGGAGGATATAAGGCTATGAGGTTTACAGTTATAGAGCATATGTATAGGATAAGGAGGCAGGCAGCAGTATTCTCAATAAGAGAGGTTGGAGAAGGATACTATGCTCCATTAGGAGTATGGAATGTTAGGGAGGGGATGAGAAAGGCTTTTGAGAATAAAGCCTTAAAGTTTAGGGATGTTGATGAAGCGTTAAAATACATATCCTCAAATCTTAAGGCGCCGTTTAAAGAATGGTATAAAGAGGCTAAAATACCTAAAATGTTTAAGCTTCAGAAGAAGATACTAAGCTTTCTAGATTAAATATTTAAACTTCAAGCAGCTTCATAAACTCTCTAGCATCAGATGCCATATATACATTGTTAAACATTACATATACATTAACCCCGCTAGAAGCAATTTTCTCAACGATCTTCTTAAGAGTAACAAGATCCTCCAATCTATACTTATAGTTATAGTTTACCTCACCACCACCTATTCCATGAAGTCTAAAGTAGCATACCTTACCATAATGAGTAGGCATCCTCCTGAATGGATCAACCACATGAATTATATTCAGCCTCCTACATATTTCACCTACAACATTCATTTTTTCACTCCATATACCACGAGGCTCCCACCCAATTACTAGATCATCCCTACTTATCCTACTGAAGAACTTAAACATGTTTTCAACATTATCCTCTGAAAAGCTAAAGCTTGGCGGTGTTTGTAGAATACATATCTTAGCATTTAAGGCTCTACATATCTCAAGCACTTTACCCCAGGCTTCTATATTCTCGCTTGTTGGCTTTAAATGCCCATAGCTCTCAGCTTTTTCAGGATCTATCTTAAGCCCTGCTTTACGCCATGTTGGGCTTGAAGATGGATGAGTTATAACCTGCCATGCCTTAACTGTAAACTCAAAATCTGATGGAGCATCCTCACGCCACCTCCTCGCAGTTTCAGCTAGTGGAAGCTTATAGAATGTTTCTTGAAGCTCAACAACCCTAAAAACATTAAAGTAAGCCTTACGCCCACCCTTAACAGACCAACCACAAGTACCAACTCTAATAGACATAAAACTCAACATATATAAGCAGTAAACCTATTAAACATTTCCACATCATAAGTAGTTACGTTAAGACATCATTACGAGGTAGAGGTCTTAAACTGTTAGAAGGATTAGAGCCCTGCCTGAGGCTAAGGTCTTACAGCCCTTACATTAAGCTTGATCTTAGAGAGACTATAAGCTTTATAAAGATGGATGCCTAGAAAACCCAGAGCTTTAGTTCTGGGATGAATGGCGTAGATTTAAATAGCCTAAAACATTTTAAGTCGGATGTTCAGAGCCTGTAGGGGTGGCGTAGTCTTAGCCTATAGGTTGATGAGATCTATAGGAGCTGCTACACCCCTAACCAGCATATGAGGCGTAAGCAATCCCTAAACGCTGGAGCCTCGTGGCTTAAGCCATGCCTCCAGCAAACGGCTGGAAAGCAACCTATGAAGCTAAAAGGAAAAGCTGGAAGCCCCCGACTTCAGTCGTGGAGAGGACGTCACCTATGATTACCTACAATCTAGAATTCATTAACTGCTAGCAATTTGTATGTGGAGTTTAAAGTAAGCCAAATCGTTGATAATCTATAGCTTAATAGATGTTGAAAGAACATGTTTAACATATAATAAGCCCTTCAGGATATAGAAACCTAATAAAGTGTACTCATTATTAGCAGGATTAAAACCTTATTTAACAACATTAAACCGCCCTGAGCTTCAAGCCCACATTCTTTAGAAGTGGATAGCTAACCCTATAATCAAAAATTTAGAAGATGTTAAACCGTTATGTCGTTAATTTAGAAAAACTTAAATTCATATATGTAAACTTATGTTGATAATTATTGAGTATTATGGAAATGCTATGACAAATTCGAGAAAGCTTGTATATGAGGCTTTCGATGGAGTTAATGAGAAGATACCTCTCTACATCATGTTTAACAATCATATTGTAGAAGCTAGGTATGGTGATGTTGTTTCAGTAAGATGTAGAATTTCCTTCTTTGAGAGTTTCCTGGTTAGTGGAGGACCTTTCAGAAGGGGGGAAATGAATTTTAATTCATGGATTGAGAAGCTGGATTTAAACAGCTATTTATGGCCAAGTTTAAGTGATGTAGCTTACGAGGTTGAGGATAAAATCAGGAAGATAGCTAAAACACTAAATGGGAAGTTTACCCAAGCAACACTTATAGGTCCTACTGAGCTTTCAGAGTATAGCTGTGCTCCAGGTAATAGTAGGGCTGGGGATATGCTACATCATAGATTCGACTTTGCAGTACTTACAGTTTTAAACTTGAAGTCAGCATCTAAGATACATGAGGAATTTTATAGAATAGTTTTGGAAGCTGCTAAGGTAGCTGCTGAAAACGAATACATAGATTCAGTTAGAATTGCTGATGACTTCTGCAGCTATAAAGGACCAATATACAAGCCGGAATTCATAAACATCATAATTGAGAGACAGAGGGAAATAGCTAACACTATTAAGAGTAGAGGTAAGTATGCAGTTCTACATTCAGATGGAGATATTAGATTATTCATAAGTAGATTAGGTTTTTTCAACGGTATTCACCCTCTAGATATAGTGCCGAAAACATGTTTAAGAAATGCATTAAAATGGATTGATGAAATTAGGAATTTAAGAAGAGAGACAAAACTAACATTTTTAACTGGAATACCTATAGAGCTACTATACAATAACAGCATTCCAATAAAGGATTTGGAGGCTATTATAGATTATGCTGTTAAAACTATTGGATTTAAAGGATTGATTCTTACAACAACTCATAGACCATACCCAAACATAGATCTAAGTATTGCTGAGAAAAGAATTAGAGCTATAGCTAAATACTCTGAGAAATATAGATAGGTTAGATTTATATTCCCGTCAATAATACTGAAGTGACCATAATGGTGTGTGTTTCTGTTGTTAGGCTTATTGGATATAGGGAATGGACTGAAAACATGGGTTCAGATAGGGAATACATCATCCAGGATGTTCAGGCAAGACTCCATAGGGAAGTTTCCAACTTCTACAGTTTAAAGGGGGGGTTTGCACATCCGTTAAGATATGATTTAATGGTTGGTATTGGAGGCTTAGGAGTTAAAGACTATAAAGAACTTCTAAAAATCCTCACCAACACATCCCCCGTACCAGCATCCATAGGCTTAGCATGCGACAGCTCCCCCCTTAAAGCCCAGAGATATGCCTCAAGAAACGCCTTCAAAGCTAAGCCGTGGAGTATTGTTGGGGTAAATAATGAACATGGAGATGTTGTTGCAGCCCACATAGATGTTGTAGACTCATCTAGAGATGTTTATGAAACCTCAGCTTACGACTCATACATTAAAATCATTAAACTCTACAGTAAAATCGCATACATAGTTGAAAAGCTTGGCGGATTAACGTTTTACCAAGGTGGAGATAACATCATTGCATTCATATCAAACCCACATGATGCTAAAGGAATTCTAACAGTTAACAGCGTTAAGCTAAGAATCGGTGTAGGAGTTGCTGAAAGCTCCAGGAGAGCTATAGCTCTCGCAAGCCAAGCTTTAGATAAGCTTAGAAAAGAGCGGTATGAGGGGGTTTTAATATTTGAAAATAGAAGACTTAAACAGGATTAGAGGAATTATATTAAGGAGTGGGGGAGAAATCAAAGACATACTGCTTAAAGCTCTTGAAGAGAAGCCTCTGGAGAGAAAGGAGGCATACATGCTTACCGATCTAAACGGGGAGGAGCTGGAAGCGTTAATTACTGTTTCATCATTTATAAGAGACCTAGCTAGCAATAGGGTTGTAAGCTATTCACGTAAGGTGTTTATACCATTATCAAACATATGCCGTAATAAATGCAAATACTGCGGCTTCAGAAGGGAACCGTACAGAGGAGGATTCATAATGGAGCCTACTGAGGTGTTGGAATTATCGAGAAGTGGGGTTAAAGCAGGCTGTAAAGAAGCACTATTCAGTCTAGGTGAAAAACCTGAGGAGAAATACGAGTATGTAGGGAAATTCCTTAGATCTAAAGGATATAGCAGGATGGTTGACTACCTAAGGGATATGTGTCAGCTAGTTCTCAGCAAAACAGGACTACTACCACACACCAATGCTGGAATACTTGAATGGAGTGAGTTAAAGATGCTGAAGGAGGTTAATGCAAGCATGGGCTTAATGCTTGAAAACATTAGTGAGAAGCTATGCCTAAGAAATGGTCCGCATGAACATAGCCCAGGTAAAAACCCTAAACTTAGACTTAAAGTTATTGAAATGGCTGGCCAGCTTAAAATACCATTCACAACAGGAATTCTAATAGGTATTGGTGAAACATTCAGGGAGAGAATTGATTCCCTATATGCTATAAGGGAACTCCATGAAAAATACAGCCACATACAGGAGGTTATAATTCAGGGATTTAGAAGAAAACCCAACACACCCATGGAGAACAGCCCGGAGCCAGATATAAACGATATTACACATACAATTGCTATTGCAAGACTAGTAATGCCTAGAGATGTATCAGTACAATCCCCACCAAACCTTGTAAACATTAATGAATGTATAAAACTCTTAAAATCAGGAATTAATGATTGGGGCGGAATATCACCTATAACAAGAGACTTCATAAACCCGGAGAAAACATGGCCAAACATAAATACTCTAAGAAAAATAACTGAAGACCTCAACCTCCAGTTTAGGGAAAGACTCCCCATATATCCGAAATACATATTCAAAGAGGAATTCCTAACAGAAAATATTAGGGAAAAAATTAGAAAACTCATAGATGAGAAGGGCTACATAAACATCCAATACGAAGCTAAGAATAGCTAGCTAAGCAAGAAAGCAAACTTGCATCATCAAACCTAACATAGAAATAAAATCTATTTTACCCGAATTTAGCAATAAACCAACACGCATAAATACTCATTAACTTGTTTGTTTAAATCATTTTCTAGGTTAGTATGTGAAGACATTATGTTGTTTGCTAGCTCCGTCCTCCTATTTTTGCTACTATCGCTACAGAGAGAATATGTGGATAGCATATTGCTACATGCATACAGATATTACAGCAAGTAACATACAAAACCTTCTCCTAGCCTATCGTAATTCTAGTTTCCCATCGAAAATGGGAGCTTAATATTAAACCATGACGGATGGATTTATGACTACTATGCATCATAGTCATGCCCAGCATTAACAGCAATAAAGCTTAAAGAGCCGGAGCAGATGAAGCAATAACAAGTCTAACATGAATTAGCAGGGAAACACCAATTTAATAACGTTCTAGCATGTGATAAACTAAAATACAGGCGGCTGAATCAAGAAGAGTAAATTATAATGTTGATTTATAAAAAGGGAAATTACTGAATTGCTATTTATATTTATCTAGCAGCTTTTTGAAAAGTGACTTAAGCTCCTTTGCTCTCTCTTCACACTCCTCTATTTTGAGTTCTTTACATTCATATCCGAGAACTTCCCTATATATTTTTACTGCCTTTTCTGTAAAAACTACTGTTCCATCACTCTTTATTTCATCTATTCCATCACCAACTCGTCCACATTCTTCATTTACTCTTATTGCCTCCTCTATAGTTACTCCTTCCGGAAGTATGACTTCAGCCCCTTTCTCATAGCTTAGACGAACTGGATAGCCGCCTGGCAACCCTCTAGGTCCTTGTGCATGACATAACTCAAATGTGTTAAAGTGGATAGCTAGCAAGTTTCTAGTAAAGGATGCTGCTATATCCTCATTTGGTGGTGCAGTCGCCCATGCTCCCATAAGATATCTTACATAAGGCTGCAATGCCTTGCGTATTTTGTCCTGTGGAAATTGATCACTAACATCTTTACCGTATACATAGATTCTTACCAGAAAGGGAGCTGCTAGAAAGCTACTAAGAAGACCGTGATGGCCAAACATGAAGACAGTAACGCTCCTCATAGGTACCCCTATCTCCCTACTTACCAACTGCTTTATGCCGGGTATAGTTAAGTCGATGTTGCCTCCCCCGCAAGTTGGGGCTAAACCGATTTTATCTAAAACTGGATTTACAACGTCAGGGTATGAACAGTTAACTACGCGAGACTCAATTCCAGACTGTTTAACTGCCTGCATCAGCTTATACGTCAACGTTAAATGAAACGGTAGCTGAGGCCCAATACCTGCCTCATTTAATCTCGATACTATTTTCTCAGGAAGGAGGTGGTAAACCCACCATGATTGTAAAACTGTAGCATTACATATTACACTAGGCTTTTCCTCCCTTAATATTTCAGTAGTTCCCTTTACGTCAAATAGATCCATCCTATGGAATTCAATGTCGGGATAAAGCCCAAGATGAGCTGCAGCATATATTGCATTATTAACCCCTCCCTCCGCTTCAGGGTTGATATCTGCTGCAATTATCTTGCCGACTGTTGGTCTATGTGCAAGTTCCTGCAATATATGGAAGCCCAGCTCACCTAAGCCTATTAACAATATTTTGCCAACCATTTTAGCAATCCTCCAGTATTAAGAGTTACACTTACTTATAAAACTTGTAGCAAAGAGGGTGTATGTGGCAACTTAAGGGTTTAGCTATTGACTGGCTAAATGTTGTCTATGTTTGCTTCAAGCATATTTAAAAATGAAGGATCCCCATTATTTAAGAGCGTTAAGCACTTTTACAGCTAGCTAGTCAAACATAATCACTTGAGCTGCTATGTTCCGGTTAGAATATAAAAATATAAGTAGGCTTAACATGTTAAGGTTGAGGTGTGGAAATGAATAGTTACAAAACAATTATTGTTGAGAAGAAGAATGGGGTTATGAAGATAACTCTGAATAGACCTAAAGTTTTAAATGCAATAAATACTGAGCTTATTACAGACCTTGGCCACGCCTTAGAGGATGCTGATAAAGATAGTAGCGTTAGGGTTGTAGTTATAACTGGTGCTGGTGATAGAGCGTTTAGCGCTGGAGCAGATATATCCAGCTTCATGGAGTTGAAAAGCATGGTGGAAGCTAGAGAATTTGCAAAACACGGCTTTGAAACAGTTCTTAAACGTATAGAATCAATCAGTAAACCTGTAATTGCTATGGTTAATGGTCTCGCTCTTGGCGGTGGATGTGAGCTTGCAATGGCCTGCGACATCATAATTGCAAGCGATAAGGCTATGTTTGGCCAGCCTGAAATCAATGTAGGTGTTTTACCGGGCTGGGGTGGAATGTCGCGTCTCGCAAGACTTGTAGGCATACATAAAGCTAAGGAGCTTGCATTTACTGGAAACCTAATAACTGCAAGTGAAGCTGAGAGAATAGGATTAGTTAACAAAGTTGTTCAATCTGAAAAACTTGAGGAGGAGGTAATGGGGATAGCTAATAGACTTAAAGAGAAAAGCCCAATAGCTCTACGGTTTGCGAAGGAAACAATAAATCGTAGCTTTGCCCCAGACATAGATGATGTAGTGATGAGGGATGTAGATGCATTTGCAATAATGTTTACAACTGAAGACTCAAAAGAGGGAATTAAAGCATTCCTAGAGAAGAGAAAACCAGAATTTAAAGGGAAATAGCTAATAGTGATCTAGAGCAGCAATATATTCTAACTAATTATAGGGTATTAGTAAATACTCTTCAATTCATAAAGTACATTAAGAATAGATCTCATCACTTTATTGTTTAGCTATTTTATTACAGCACTACCTTTAATCCTTCAATCCCCTAAATAATTACATATGTCTTCATCATCCACTTAAATTATAACTTTACTAAATAATACCTACCTCAGCATATAGGTTTAGAGAATACATAACACCTAGTACCGTTGCCGAATAGTTAACATTTATAGCTATCCATTCCATCTAAGCTGTGATATAGCACATTGAGAGTTACTGCTTCAGCTTACCCACCACGTATTAGACACGTCTAAGAAGTGTTATATAAAGTATCTATTCAGATATGTACTGCATGATTCGGACATGTTTGTAGTTTTATTTCAGGTCTTCTTATGTTCATGTGTTAAGGTGTAGTATACAACTCCTATAGAGGTTGGAGTAGGTATATCAGTATCTTCATAGCGTCAGTCTAAAAGCCAGGGGAGAATATATCGAGGATCATGCAGCACAGTAGTATAGTTTAAATATTAGTTTCTAGCTGGAGTATTGATAGTATGAGTATTGATGCTCTTTTAAGAGGTGTAGATTCTTCTATTGCTTCAATTCTTGATAAGGCTTTATCAGGTAGGGATATAAGTAGTGAGGATGCTGTTAAGCTATTTAATGCTAGTGGTGCTGAGCTTTTAGTATTAGCTATGGTTGCTAATGAGCTTAGAAGGATGAAGATAGGTGATATTGTTACGTTTGTTATTAATAGGAATATAAATTTTACAAATGAATGTATTGTAAGATGTGGTTTTTGCGCTTATAGTGTTGATGTTGGTAGCCCTAATGCCTACATAATGCCTATAGATTTAGTTGTTAGAAAGGCTAAGGAGGCATATCTACTAGGAGCTACTGAAGTATGTATTCAGGGAGCTATAAACCCTAAAATTAATGGCGAGTACTATATTGAAATGTGTAAAGCAATTAGAAGAGAAATTCCTGAAATTCACATACATGCATTCTCACCGATGGAGATTGCTTATGGAGCGAAAACGTTAAATCTATCCATTAAGGAATATCTTAAAGCATTAAAGGAGGCAGGTCTTAACAGCATACCTGGAACAGCAGCTGAGATACTAAGTAGTAAAGTTAGGGATGTAATATGTTCTAGGAAAATATCTGTAGAGGAATGGGTTAACATAGTTAAAACAGCACATAGGCTTAACATACCTACAACATCAACAATAATGTATGGTCATGTTGAAACAGTAGAGGATAAGGTTAACCACCTCTCAATAATAAGGGAGATACAGAAGGAGACAGGTGGATTTACTGAGTTTATACCTTTAGGATTTATACACTACAATACCGAAATATATAGATCTGGACTAGCTAAACCTGGACCTACAGGTATTGAGGACCTAAAAGTACATGCAATATCCAGAATATACCTAAACAACTACATTAAAAATATACAGGTATCATGGGTTAAACTCGGTCCTAAATATGCACAGTTCCTCCTTAACGCAGGGGCAAACGATATAGGTGGAACACTAATGGAGGAGAACATTTCAAGAGCTGCAGGAGCTACATCAGGACAATACATAACTCCAGGCGAAATGGTAAGAATGATAAGGGAAGCTGGAAGAATACCTGCACAGAGAGATACTTTATACAACATTTTAAAGCTAATTAATAGTTAACAATTAAGCCTAATTTACAACTGAAAGCCTCGCCCTTCAGGGCGGGGAGGAGATCAGAGCTAACACTCTCCACAGCTAAATTCAGGGTTTCCAGCTTCTCCACCAAGAATTAAAGTTGCAGTTTCCCTAATGGCTTTCCCAGGCTTAAGACCTTAAAGTATAGGAAACCATGATGGAAGAAATGGATTAATACTTAAAGATTTACCAGAGTTGAAAATAGGAGGTAATGATGTTGTTTTGAGAAAATACCAACCATGATTATTGTAAGATCAAGTTTAAGTAAAGCTAAACATAAGTATTTCACTTTCCTATCAAGCGAGGAATACACATACTTAAGGAATACCTTGAGGAGAGAATTAGAAGTGGGGAGAAGCTTAAACCTGAAAGTCCATTCTCCTTCAATATCTAATATTCTAGGGCATAAGCCTTCTTTCTCAGCCTTTATAGCTAGGTTCATCGCAGCAGAAGCTTAAACCTGAAAGTCCATTCTCCTTCAATATCTAATATTCTAGGGCATAAGCCTTCTTTCTCAGCCTTTATAGCTAGGTTCATCGCAGCCCTCGTCTTACTAGTTCCAGTAACTTCGTAAAAAGCAAAGTGAAATCCGAAGTAAGGGTTTATAGGTAATAGGAATGGGGAGTTTTCTCCTTCAACTTCTCCGAGGTAAACTCCATCGTTAAATTCTTGCTTAGAGTTAGCTCCAATAGTGGAGAGTGGGCAGAAAGCACAGAACATCCCCTCTACGCTTATCCTTCTACAGTTCATGCATAGGACATAAGTCATTAAGAGATGGCTGGTAGGTTTAAACATAGCTCTAACCGAGATTTGACACTCTCCACGACTAAAGTCGGGAGATTCTCGGTTCGTTAGCCTCATGGCATCCACCGAGTTCTAGGCACTGTCAAGGGTGCCCCTGCCATGGGAGTGTAGCCCATAACCCGATTGAGTATGTTCATCGCTCCATTATAGTCTCATGGCATTTATAGCCATGAGAGCTTTTAATTGGAACGTTTATCCCGGTCTTCCCAGCCTTCATGAGCGACCCGCTCAGCATGAAATTATCCTAAGCTATATTTAAGCTTATCGACATCCCACGGTTAAAACCGTAGGCTTTCTTGCCGACTTTTTGTAATCTGCAAAAGTAACTATAACATACTCTTCACTGTTTAAAACAAGCCTAGGTCTCTGATACTGATGTAAGTAAGCTGAGGCTTTGATTAATGCTAATAGCTTTGGAAAGTCTCTCCTAACCCTTATCTTGTTAAATGGAAACTCTATGAAGTCTGCGTATGGAATTAAAACCTTAACTGAATTAAGCTCCTTCAAAGCATTTCTAATGGCTTCCTTTTCTTCTTCGATATTCGCTGGCTTAGGATACTTCTCCATCCTAGCTTCAAACTCTAAGATGCGCTTCGTCTGCTCAATGCTTTCATCAGTTGATAGAGTCCATATGCGGGTAGACATTTGGTCGTCCGTCATAGGTAAACATGAAGTAGTTACAAAAGCTGGATATCTCCTTAACTCTATGGCTTGGCTTACAACGTTTCCTCCTTCCAAAGCTTGAGCAGTAATTGTCTTTAATCCTCTTTCAGAGCGCGCGCGTAAGTATTATTTAAACTTTAACACTAAAGAAATTTGCTAAGATGTAGTGGACTCGCACCTAATTGAGTTGTAGTCCGCACTGTATGGGTAGCTATAGTTAGGAGTTTGAAGAGACTTCTGACTTGAAGCTCTTTATATCCACATCTAACATATTTTAATGTTTCCTTCACTTATTTTAACGACTTTTACTCTAAGTCGCCGTGGACAAGTTTAAAATAATGTGTTTAAGTAATGGCAAGTATATAAGTTTAACAGCGATTCATCCCTAACTTCAGTTAGGGCTTTCTCACCGAATTTTATGTAATTTTATTTAGTAGTTCAGTTATGTTTTTCAACTTGTAGTCTTCATCTCTATTTTCTCCAATTATGAATGTTTTTAGTTTAAGCTTCCTTCCTGCTTCAAGATCCCATACAGTATCCCCTATGAAGACTGTTTCTTCAGGTTTAGCTTTAAATCTGTTAAGAACTATTCTTAACTGTTCCTCTCTATATATGCTATCATCTCTTGTAATAACTCCATCAAAATACTTTAATACTCCAAGCTTTTCTAATGCCTTAATAGCTGGCTTGCGGGCTTGAAGAGTTACAAGAGCTACTTTAAACCCTAAACATTTAACCCTTTTTAGGAATTCTATAAGCTTAATGTCCTGCTTGGCTTTTAAAGCAGCTTTATACTCATAGTCTTCAATAACCTCATAGGCTTCCCTAATAAGGTTAACATCCCCTCTAGCTGCTTCAGGAATACTTGTTGCAAGTGGTTTTAATGGATGGCTTGTCTTTAACATTCCTCTAATAATTTCTCTAATCTGGTTCCAGTTAATATCTAGGTTGGTAAGTGTACCGTCAAGATCTGTAATTAGAAGTTTTAATTTATTCCGATCCATACTTCCACCTATTACTATCTATTTCAGCTTATCCCTCCTTAGTATACTACTTATCTTATTGGAGATTTGCCTATTATAGTATGCTATCCTCCCATTTATTAATGTAAGCTTTACGTTTTCAACTTCACATCTATGTATAAGGCTTAACATTATGTTTCTACTTCTAAATAAGTTTAAATCATTTAACCCTATAAAGACTATATCTGCTTTTTTCCCTTCTCTTATTGATCCATATTCATCATCTATCTTTAAAGCCTTAGCTGCATTTATCGTTGCCATTTTCAATATATCTTCAGCTCTTGGAAATTTAGGATCTTTAAGTATTGCTCTATAATGCTTATATACATACTCCATCTCTCTAAACATGTTAGGACTATTCCATGCAACGTTATCTGTTCCTAAAGCAACATTAACCCCTTCACTAAATATTTGTTTTAATGGCGGTGTTCCAACACTAAAGGAGGCATTAGCTCTTGGACATATTATAATTGATAGTTCCCTCTCCTTAGCCTCAGCTATATCACTTCTTGAGGCATAGGTCATGTGAACCAAAATATCCGGCTCTAAATGTTTAAGAGCAAGTTTAAGCTCATCTTTACTGCTAAACTCCTCAAGCATATGGACAGCTATAATCTTGCCATACCTCCTAGCAGCCTCCCTAATAACTTCTAAATCACTAACTGAATAACTAAATACACTACCAATACCAAATCCATCACTACAATTAACCAGATCCTCCACCTCATAAATTCCTTTACTAGGTCTTCCAAGAATAACTGGCTTAATAATACTGTTCCTTAATGCTTCACGTAGCACATTAACCCCATCAACTCCCCCCTCCCTAAAATCGCAGAATACAGTTGTTCCTGTAGAAGCTAGAAATAATAACGTTTCATTCATAGCCTTTACTAAGTATCTCCTAGGTGTAGAGGCTAATAAACTATGTTTTAACCCATTAGGATATGATACAAGCCTTCTTAAACCCAATCCGAAACCTACATCCTTAAATGCTGAATCCCCAATATGTATGTGTGCATTAATTATTCCCGGAATAGCTATTACCGACCTTAAACTAATAGTATTAGGCCCTGAAACATATCCCCTCCCAACCTCCACTATAAATTCATCCCTAACAGTTATATGTCCATCCCTAATTAAATCTAAATCATCACCATAAATAAGAAATCCAACATTAAACGTAACATCCATAAAGCTAACTTAAAATTTAATATATAAGTATTACTAACAGGTTGTGTTTAGTTAAGCTCTTAGAATTTCTTATCCCCCTTAGAGATGAGGAAATGTTATTAGAGAGCAGCCTGGATAGTACTTTACTTATCTATTCATTAGAGATTTTTATTAGAGGCTTCAGCCTTTCTAACACTATTTGCTAAGAGATGTTGGAAAGCTGCTGGTTTAGGTTTAGAAACCTTGTGAAGAGAGTCACTATAGTAGAAGACCTATAACAAATATGATAATTTTCTTTAAAAGCTATTCATACCATACTACAGCCACCTGGGGTGATGAGTTTAAGTTGCCATATCCGCTCTAGTTTAAGTAATGTTTATATAGATGTCTTGTAGAAAGTTATGGGTTTAAATGGATTTAGGAAATATTGATGTATTCTTTAAGCCTAGAGGTGTTGCAGTAATAGGGGCTGCAAGAGAGTCTTTTAAGCCTGGACATGTTATATTGAGGAATTTTCTTGAGAACATGATGAATGGAGTATTTAATGGGGAGCTGTATGCAGTTAACCCAAATGTTGAGAGAGTTTTAGGATTGAGGTGTTATAAGTCTGTGAGAGATATTAGTGAAGCTGTTGATTTATCCATTATAGCTATTCCAGCAAGACTTGTTCCAGAAGCCCTTGAGGAATGCGGCGGGAAAAATGTAGGGGGAGCAATAATAATTAGTAGCGGCTTTAAGGAAGTTGGCAATAATGAGCTTGAGGAGGAGGTTAAGAGAATTTCTAGAAGATACGGTATTAGGGTTATTGGTCCAAACTGTCTTGGAGTATATGATGCATATACAGGTGTTGACACAATATTTCTTCAACAGACAAGAACTATTGGAGGATCACCAGTTCTAGCAACTCCAAGACCTAAGCCTGGACCAATATCAATCATAACGCAGAGCGGAGCTATTGGAGCAGCAATACTTGACTATATGAGTGGAGTGGAGATGGGGGTTAGCAAATTTGTAAGCTATGGTAATAAGGTAGATGTCGATGAGGTGGATTTGATAGAGTATTTAAAAAATGATGAAAAAACTAGGGTTATAGCTTTATATGTTGAATCTATTGATAGAGGATTTGAATTCATAGAGGCTGCAAGTAAAGCATCTTTAAAGAAGCCTATAGTAGCTATGAAGGCTGGTCGAAGTGAGGGGGGAGCACGTGCAGCAGCCTCACATACAGGTGCTCTAGCAGGCTCATATAGAATCTATGAAGCAGCATTTAAACAGTCAGGAGTAATTCTGGTTCAAAGCCTTGAAGAGCTTATGGACTGTGCTAAGGCCCTAGCATACCAGCCACCAGCACCTGAAGGAAATATCGCTATAGTTACTGATGGGGGTGGGGCAGGAATAATGGCTGTTGATACTCTTGAAAGCTTAGGAGTAAGAGTAAATGTATTTCCAGAAGATCTATTAAGAAGGCTTGAAGAGATGAGAAGAAAAAACATCATACCTATGTTTGCAGCTATAAAAAACCCAATAGACCTTACAGGTATTGCAACAGCTGAAATGTATATTGAATCATTAAAAACCCTTATTCAAAGCAGCTGGGTTAACTGCATCCTTATCATAGCCCTACACCACATACCAACATTAGAAGGAGACTTCCCAGATAGAATTATAGAAATATGTAGGGAGTCAGCTAAGCCCATCATTGCTTGCGATATTGGTGAAGCAGAAATGGGTAAACGTGTTAGGTCAAGACTTGAAAAAGCAGGTATACCAGCCTACCAAACCCCTGAAAGAGCAGCTACAGCTGCCTGGAGCCTTATAGAATATGGAAAACACATTAAAAAACTTGCGTTAAAAACAATAATAAGCAGCATAAGCCAACTCAATACGCTAAAACCGTAGCTTAACGCAGAAAATCAGAAAGATTTTACCTTTTCAGACTATTTACAGCTAAATCCTAACTATTTCCCAGGTAATTAGCTACAATTCTGAAGAAAGTTTAAAAGGGAGTGTGGAATAGTATTCTACCTCTGTGGAGAGGGCAGATGATCCTCAGAGCTGCCCCCTCTGGGCTTAATAAGCCCAGAGGACTAGATTGACTCATATAAACATCCTATTCCCTAACACTTATTGCTGAAAATTCATAAACTCGCAATCATAGACCAATTAAGATATTTAAATAGCTTAATTCAGCCCCTCCTTATACTTTTTATTTACTGATTAGAGTTTTGAGTTTGAAGTTTTGATTATGGTTAATAAGTTCTTTAAGCTTATAGTAAAGAATTTATCTTGGAGCTGTAATACTATAGTATAGTGTCTATCATGATTCCTAGCGATATAGTTAAGAAGGCATTAGCTAGTATTGAGAGTAGGGGGGTTATTGGGGCAACTCAGGTAGCTATTACATGTTTGAATGCGATAGCCAATGCTTCAATGTCTTCCACAGCAAAAGCTTCTGAGGATTTTTTAATGGAGCTTTCAAGTATATTCATGGAAGTTTTAAAGAGTAGTGCTTGTGTACGTATGTACGCTCCAATTTTGCTTTTAAATGGTTTTAGGTCTCTTATACATGAAGTTAAAACTGGGGTTGAAAACGGATTAGGTATTGATGAGTTGAAGAGATTAGTATCGTTAACCGTAAATAACTTCATAAAGGCATTAAAGACATCAATAGATAAAATAGGGGAGTTAGGATCAAGATATATTCTAGATGGAGATACTATATTAACACATGAAAGCAGCACTACAGTACTTTCAATACTTGCAAGAGCTAGCCAATCAGGTAGGAGGTTTGAAGTCATGGTGGCTGAAACTAGACCGGAGTTTTATGGTAGAACACTTGCAATGGCATTAGCAGATCTTAACATCCCTGTAACGTTAATTATTGATTCAGCACACTATAAAGTAATGAAGAAGGTCTCAAAGGTGTTTCTGGGAGCTATTGCAATATCACCTGGAGGTGAGACATTAAGTAAAATAGGCTCTGCACCTATAGCTCATATAGCTCATGAAAACGGTATTAAAGTCTATGTAGCAGCAAACACGCATAAATTTACAGCAGACTTTACAGTTCTTGAAGAGCTAAGTCGAAGAAATGGGGAGGCTTCAATAGTATTTTCTGAGGAGGAGGCTAAAAGATTAGGGATAAAAGTTTTAAATCCACTATACGATATAATACTGCCAAGGGACATAGACTATATAATAACTGAGAAGGGGGCAATACCGCCGCAGGGAGCTGTTCTTATAGCTAAAGAAAACTACGGCTGGCCACTTGTAGGGCTTAAGTTGGAAGACCTAACATAACATGATTACAATTAAAAAAACCAGCCAAAAAGAATTGGAGGATTTAGAGGTTGCAGATGGATTTACAAGATGGATACCATCACCTGGGGATAAAGGCAGAAATGAACTTAAAGAAATCCTAATAGAAAGACTAAACGAGGGAGCTGAGGTTTGGATTGCTGTTGAAAATAGGGAAATTATAGGATTTGCCATTGTAACTGACTGGCCAGCTCTGCCTGAAGGTAAAGCCATCGAAGCAATGGAGGTAGCTAAACCCTATAGAGGTAGGGGCATAGGGTATAGTCTACTTAACAGAATACTTAAAGAGACTGAAGCAATATTTGTTTTAACACCATACCCTGAAGCAGGCTATGAAAAAGCACTTGAAGAATTCTATAAGAGATTTGACTTCAAATACTTATCTAACAATAAAGAATTCATGGTTAGAATTCCTGAAAATCCTGAAAAACTCGAGAAATGGATTAAGCACATAGATAGACTTATAGATATTTATGAATTACTCATTAAGGAAATGAAAAGAATGTATGATGAAAAATACCGTGCATTACTAAAGTTGGTTAAAAAAACATCTGAGGAAAAATAATAGTGTAAGAAAATACTGCTAACTACAGCTTCAGGATCTTGTATGTTGCTTTTAAGCCTACTCGGGGAGGAGGATTTGCATGATTTTGCTAACATATTAGCATTCTAAGGAGAATTAAGACTATTTACGGCTCAAAACAACCATACTGACTAATGATACTCATTATTGGAGCTTCATGTAAAATCCTAACTTAAACATGGAGTATATGATTTGGAGATTAAGAACTTAATGGAGAGAACAATAAAGTTAAGAATAGATTCATTTAGTAATACTAAATGAAGCATTGATAAATGGGGGTTTAAAGCAAATTAATTCATAAAATATAGAAGATACCACCAGTAATAGAGTGATTAACATGCTTAAGTTTGCAAAGCCCTATTAGTGCGTAAAAAATATAAGTAGGTCATTATAACCTATTATAGGTTGGTGCTATGTCCTATAGAGCAAAACTTGTTATTAAGGCTCCATATGAGGGGGATAAAGGTATAGCTAGATTGGATAAGAAAACAATGGAGTATTTAGGAGTAAAACCTGGAGATAAAGTTGAAATTACTGCTAGCTTCTGGTCTATTAGAGGAACCTATACTATAGCAACCGTAGATGAGCTTCCTCCTGAAGATGAAGGACAGGGAATTATTAGGCTTGCCAAGGACAGATTAGAAGACGGCAACTTCAGAATAGGTGATAAAGTTATTGTAAGTAGAGCTTAACTACTCTATTTTTACCAGATTGTTTAGTTGTTCACCCTCTAAACTGCGTTATGTACTGTAGAATTTGTCATTGCAAAATAGCTAACATTTTCCATCAACCAAAAATTCAGATCATCGATATTAAATAGCCATAGTTCATAATTTTATATGCCCATCAGCTTGAAGGAAATGTATAAAGTTAGCTATTTAGAAGCTACTGCTTGCGGCTTAATTCTCGATAATTGTACTTCCTGTTTTAAATTGGTATGAATAAGGAGTAAATATTAAAGTTTTCCCGTTCTATTAATAGATAAATTTACGAATTTCGAAATTAAGCCACAAAGCTAAGCTATCGATAAACTCTAAGATAGGATATAGTAAATTAGGAAGCTATAAGCTAGTATACTTATTGTTTAAGAAGAAGACATTTAACAATAATAAGAATTACTTCATACATAGTTATTTAGGAGAGTTCCAGCTATCATGATAATTTATAAATTCTAGTATTTACTAGAATTTATAATATATAGGTAGAATATATTAAAGTCTGTCTTAAAATACTATTAATGATTTCAGAAAATCTTAAAAGAATTGTGGCTGAAATTCCTGAGGATATTAATGATTATCTTTCATTTCTTGTAGAGCAGAAGTTCATAAGTAGTAAAAGCCAAGCTTTAAATACAGCTATTGAGATGTTTAAAGTATTATCAATGCATGAATGGCGTCCAGCAATATATAAGATAAATGGTAATAGAGTTGTCTTAATTGAGGCTTCAATACTAAATGATTTCATGCAGAAATTAAGTAGTAAAGAGCTTAAAAGAATAGCCAGATTAACAGCTATTAGAAAAAGATTGATGAATCCGGACTTTAAAGATTACGATCCATCAAATCCTGAGAATTGGGATCTCATACTTAATGATCTTGAAGCTATGGGGTGGGGGTCTTTTAAACGTATAGGTGATGAAGTAAGAATAGAGTTTTGTGCGGTTCCATTAGTATACGTTATTGAGTATCTTGAGGCAATGTTTGATGTGGTATTTGAGGTTTTTAAAGCAAAATCAAAAGACATAGTTATTTTAAAAGCTAGGAGAAAAAGAAGAATGATTAAAGTATAGTTATTATAGCTACTATAAACCTGTCCATGGACATCGTTTATATGGACCTATAACTATAGTTACCATAGTTCCGAGAATACCCTCAAGCTTAAGCTCATTTTCAAGAAAATCATTTAGTTCATCCATCTTTTCAAATATCACCTCCATTAATATATCGGTATCACCGCTAGTTCTGTAAAGTACCTGTATATCGGGGTGTTTTGATAAATGATTAACAATATCCCTTAGTTTTGCTGGCTGAACTCTTAAGCCTATAAATGCTTTAATTGCACGTCCAAGCTTATGGTAATCAAGAACAACAGTGAATCGCTGAATTATCCCATCTTTAATAAGCTTATCAATACGTTTACGAACTGTAGCTTCATTAATACCTAGCTCCTCAGCAATTTTAACATATGGTTTACGACCATCAATCTGTAGAATTCTAATAATTTTTAAATCAGTATTATCTAAAGATATTAAGGACATAACCAGTAGTAATATAAAGCGGATACTAATAAATTTTAAGGTAAAAGCTTAATCTTAAACTATTTTAGATAATAATTATCTCAACCAGCTTTATAACTTCTACTGAAATTCGGAATTTTTTAATACGTTTTTTACGAAAATTTAATAGATAAAACCTATAAACAAAATGTTTACTATATCGATTTTTCGTACCTATATATGATTTCTCTTCCAATATCTTATTTATTTTTTGAAAAATAAATAAGATATTTCGTACTATTTATACTTTATTTTCATATTTTTTATACGAAAAATTTTAATAATAACTGTGTAATTTATATATTATGGTTTCTACTCTTATGAGGGAGGTGGTTAAATTAATTCCAGTAGGTTTAAGAGAAATTGTAAGTAATGAATTCATAAAAATTGTTATTAACTCATCCAATAGCTATAAGATACCACCAAGCCTTGCTAGATCACTACTCTACTACTGGCAGAGAGATAATCTTTCAACCGAAATTGGATTAGCAAAGCTTATTGAAGCCTCTCTAATAGTTGAATATGATAAAGCAATAAAGATTTTAACAGATCTTGGATTAAATGATGCTATAAGGCTGGTTAAGGTTCATAATATAATTAATAGTCATGACCCTACCGTTTAATCTTAACATTATCGTTTTACATTGAAACTCGACAAGAAAGCCTATGGTTTTAACCGTGAGATGAGGATTAAGCAGATAATTCATCAGGTTGCTGATGAGTTAGGGGTTAAGATTCTTGAAGCTGCCATAAACCCAGACAACATCTACCTCCTCATATCAGCCAGCCCAACAATACCCATACACAAGATTGTGAAGAGGATTAAGGGTAGAAGCTCAAACATACTTAGAAAGGAGTTTCCTGAGGTGCTTAAGCTTCCATCCCTATGGATACATAGCTACTATGCTTCAACGATAGGGGCCGTATCAAAGGAGGATATTGAAGAATACATCCAAGCACAGAAGGGTGTCTGAAATGGAGAGAACGAACACCTTTTTGGTTGAAGACCATAATGCTCTGTATGAACTTGCAGATAATTGCGTCAAGCTATGGAATGAAGTTAACTTCGAAAGGAGGCAGGCATACATAAACTACAGGAAGTTTTCATGGTATCCTAAACACCTCTACGCTAAATATGCTCCACTAATAGGCTCAGCAACAGCTCAACAAATAATAGGAAAGAATAATGAAGCCTGGAGAAGCTTCCTAGAGTTGAAGAGGCTTAAGGCTGAGGGAAGACTTCCAAAACACATAACCATAGTTTCAATACCTAGATACTGGAAGAGGAATGGTAGAAGAAAGCTTAGGATAGTCCTGAGAAACGACTGCTACAGGATTGATGATGAATACATATACCTTCCTAAAGGGCTTAGGCTCAAGTATAAGGGTGAGCTGAAGTGGAAAGGCAAGCCTGGAAGGCTGGAGATAGTCTACGATAAAGTTGATAAAGTGTGAAGGGGCTTTACAACAGTTAAGGTTGAGAAGCCCCCTAGAGGAGGCAGCAAGCCCCTCTACATAGACCTAGGCGTAATAAACCTTGCAACCATATGGTTTGAGGGCTTAAAACAGCCTATAGCCTTCTCAGTAAAAGCATTCTAGCAGACTGGTGGTACTGGACAGGGCGAATAGCAGAAGAGCAGATTAGAATAGCAAGGATCAACAGGGGCTAAAACTTCAAGGAAGCTTAATAGACTGTACAGGATAAGGCGGGAAGGTTTAGGCATGCTGTAAACGCCATGATAAAACAATAGTTGAGGATGTCTATCAGCTCGGCATTTCAAAAATTGTTATTGGAAGATTGAAGGGTATAAGAAACAACAACCACAACGGTAAGGTAAACACTATGGTAAACAACTTCTGGAGCTTCAACCACATTGCTAGAAGGTTTAGGGAGGAAGCTGAGGAATACGGAGTAAAAGTTGAGGAGAAAAGCGAGTATGAAACGTCGAGTGAATGTCCATTCTGCCACTCTAAAGGGGTGAGGAGATATAGAGGCTTATTCTACTGTGGAAAATGCAGCATGACAATGAATGCAGATGCTGTTGGAGCATTGAACATGGCGAGAAATTATGGAGCCATAATCCCAAACCCCTCCAAGGGTAGGGATAACGGGGTGGTGGCACACCCCATGCTTCTAAGGTGGAATGGGATGAGGTGGGAGCCTAAAAGGGCGATGAACGACAGATCGATGATAGCCTTAGAAGCAAGAACCCCCGACTTTAGTCGTGGAGAGTGTCAAATGTTAATATGAAGATAATTCAGGTTAAGTTGTATAGTTTGCTTTATATACTGGTCCTCAAACCCTAGAGTCTAAGTCATGTATAGCATTTTCAAAATAAGTAGGGATTTTGATTTATGGAGCTATTTTATGCATGAAGTGATGGGAAACGTTTTAATTGGGCTTTGTACGAGAATCTTCGTAAGATTGAGTGTGGGGGCTTTCAGCCTGTTGGGGTAAGCTGCGGATTTACTTCCGCCGCCTTAGGATGATGGGTGAAAAGGTGTTGGCGTAAGCATTATGATGCTAGGGTGTTAACTGTGTTTACAGTTTGACAGAGATTGGGAGAAATTCTGAAAGGGCTTTCACTACAGATCTTGAAGAGAGAAGAGAATCTCTACATGTTTAGCTTGAGGCGTGCTCTGTACAGAATGGCTCTTTATCGAATTAGGAAGAGACTGTCTGAGGATGTTTGATGCGGATAAACGCTAGGGAGGAAGGTGCAGACGTAGCGGGAATACGTATGGTCTTTAACAGGTGGAGGAGGAAAATATATTAAGCTTCATTTTTTAATATTTTTAGTAAAGCAAATTTTATATGAGTTCCTAGCTTAACGTTACATTTATAAGTTTAGAACAGTTCTTTCATATTGGTATTGTCATGGAGAAGGTTAGAGTTATTATTGCTCATGGAGACTGCGACGGTATTGCGTGTGCAGCTATTGCTTTAAGGAGGTTTTCAGATTCAAAAATTGTTTTTGCTGAGCCGTACAATATACATGAGAGAATTCCAAATGAAGTTCCAGTATTAATTCTTGATCTACCATATGTTAGTGATGGAAACAACATATATGTTATTGATCATCATCCTGATCTGGCTCCATCATGCAGCTACTTAATGAGGGATTGGAGGGAGGCTGATGAGTACCTTGTTAATCTAGGTTTAGCAGGTGATAAAAGCTCTATAAGCAACCTGGAAATTATGGAGGATGCCGAATTGCTTAATGATGCTATTCATCTTAAACCTAACGATGATGCATTTAAGGAGTACATTACATATCAACTTTCAAAAGGCGTAAGGATTAGGGATATACCTGAAGTTATTGAAAAAGCTGAGGAATATCGGAGAAAACTTAGAAAAGTTTTAAATGAAGCATTTAAAAGAGTGGAGGATAGGGGAGACTACATTATTGTTGCCTATCCAGACATACCGGATGGATTTGCTGGTAAAATAGCAACAGAACTATCGAAAAAGTTCTCTAATACATTCCTTATTTGGAGGAGAGCGGAGAAAACAATAGTTACCATGAGGACATCTACATTTAACTCAGTTGATGTTTGCAGCAAGCTTAAACAAGTAGACCAAAAACATATTCTTGGAGGAGGACATAGAAAAGCCGCAAGCTACTCAACAAGATTAAGCCTTAAAGAAACCATAAGTCTACTCATGAAAATACTTGAAAAATCCAGTTCTACATTTCCTACAAATCAATGAAGACCATAACAATACGTCAATGCTAAAATACCTCTACATACCCCAATACATAGCAAATTATTTAATACTCCCCACAGCTGAGTTAGAAGATTTCTACATATAGCTCTCCAATGCTTAAAGATATCCGCTTCAACATCATCTATCCACAGCTCATAAACTATTTGCAGGAGATGTACCTGTTAACAACTTGAAGCATATGTTAACTCAGCAATAAAGCAGCATACTCCATACTGAAATCCTAGAGGGAAGCTGGTAGTTAGAGGGATTTGTAAGGTTAAGAAGCAGTTCCTAAATAGTTAACTTATATATTCCTTCTAACATTACTATTAGAATGCTCGATATGTGACGTATTGAATAAGCCGAATGAGCTAGGAAGAAATTTCTAGGAATTATAAGCTATGTATAATTACACGTCAAAGCAGCTTCTAAATAAAGCTTAAATAGTAATTCTGGTTATTAATCCTAGATGATGAGGGAGATGATCGCAGAACTAAATGAAGAAAACCATGCTCTGAATCATATTTCAGCTATTATTTAGAGTTATAGAGGTGTTCCAAAATATTTAAGTCCTTTACTGCTTATTCCTTTACTGCTTATTTTAGCGCCTTGTAAACTTAAGCATGTTTCATCACCTCCATCATGGGTATTATCCTCTCCATGAATTCTTCTATTTAACTTTACCATTTATCCATGTTTTGTTTAGCATTATAATTATTGATTTTAGAAGCATTTCTACATGTTTCTCATCGCATTCATCCTTAATGCATGTAGTTATCAAATAGCTATCTATCCTTAACTGTACTATTCTTTCCATCATAGAATAATAGAATCATCCATCCCCATCAAATAATAGAAATCATTTGCAATAGGAAATTTAACGACTTAAACCATTAGAATTAATGATGACTCCTACAAAATAGAAGACTTAAAATATCTGAATACATTCTTATGAACAAACATATAGGAAAATTAAGATATACAGAGTTTCTCTCTAATAATCCTAGACATATTCACCATGGGTAGGGAGAACATTAAATAAGGCTTAAGTTATAAATCTCTATGATTTATAGTTAAGCTTTTATTTATGTTTTGTAGGTTTTTGTGGTGTTTACTTGAGAATTATAATTTTAGGTCCTCCAGGAGCTGGTAAGGGAACTCAGGCTAAGCTACTTTCAAGCCACTACAGCATACCACACATATCTACCGGTGATATTATTCGGGAGGAAATTAAGCGTAATACAGTTTTAGGAGTTAAAATTAGAGGATATGTTGAGAGGGGGGAGTTAGTACCTGATGAAGATGTAATTGAGATTGTTAAAGAGAAAATACTACTAGGAAACTGTAGTAGAGGCTTTGTTCTTGACGGTTTCCCAAGAACAATTATTCAAGCTAAAGCCTTAGACCATATTTTAAATGGTATGGGGTTAAGAATAGATGCTGTAATTAACCTTGTAGTTAATGAGGAGGAGATAGTTAGAAGAATATCGGGTAGGAGGATATGTAGAAGTTGTGGTGCAACATATCATTTAGTATTTAACCCTCCAGAAAAAGACTTGAAATGCAGTGTATGTGGTGGAGAGCTATATCAGAGAAATGATGATATGGAGGAAACTGTTAGAAGAAGAGTTAGAATATATAATATTGAGACGAAACCATTAATAGGATACTATGAGGAGAGGGGGCTGCTTATAAATGTTAACGGTGTTGGGGATATAAATAGTGTATTTAGTGAAATACTAAGAAAACTGGGGAGGTAGGCTATGCTTCCTTTACGAGAACTATCTCTATTGTTGAAACCATTCTTTTAGTCGGCTCCTGACCTATCTGTTCAGACCCTATCTTAATGTCTTTAACACTTGCCTTTGTAAGCCTCCTGAAAATCTCTACAGCACTAACAGCTGTAGAAATAGCCCGCCCTCTAGCCTTTACAACAATCTCCTTCTCCGGCATAACAATCATTGCTGTAGCATAAGCCATCGGAGGCTTTTTACCAATTAATATAACGTTCGACGGAACTGATGGCTGAGCACTCATAGGATCACCAACCACCTATAAAACCAGCTTCTTAAATACTTTTCGCTAAAATCTAAGGACGTGGCAACTTAAGCTATTGTGTGATTAAGAGTCAAATGCCTGAGGAGTTGAACTTTCTCAAATGTTGAGGGGATGGACTTCTTGCAGCCTATGTGGGTTAAAATCACATGAACACTGCTGAGGTAAACTTGATATGTGCAGCATCGAAAGGTTGAAGCTTAGCAAGGAGCTAGGCCTACAGGAAGCTGAAGGAGGAGAAAGGATCGTATTTGACTGTCAATCACCAGTCGCTTAAGCTGCCACGTCCAAATCTAATAATGTAACAGCTTAGAATGCAATACGTTAAGTTGTTAGGTCCCGTTTACCAAAACCCTGAGTGATAAAGCCCATGCTATCCATGGATGAGATAAACATCTCTGTAAACCATCCTTCTTATACAGGATTCAAAATAACATATAACATCATTCTCTTAGACACTATTCTAATCAATGCTTTATGGCTTAATTCTTCAATATTGTATTTCTCATTTTAGATCTATATGAATCAATGTTAAAGTTCCCCCATTTACTATTATGGATAAATCTCGAGGTTCAAAATTAAGCCAAAAGCTACCATTAGAGTAAATTATGACTCCTACAAAATAGAAGACTTAAAATATCTGAAGCCATCCTGATGGGGTATACAAGCAATAATAATTTAAGATAACGTTTCCCCTATAATAAACCTAGCAGTCTTAGACGTTGCGCCACCATAGATGAGGAAGCTACAAGTAAAGCTTAAGTTTACAGAGCTAAGGCGCAATGAGATATGGATTATCGTAACTAAGTCCATGACCTAGATAAGGTTAACATAGTAGTAGAAACAAGTAAATTCTAGATTTCACTACTAAAGAATGTAGTTGAGCATTAAAGTAATGATGTTAAAGTAGTATTACATGTTTACTTACATCATCAATCCATTAACATAAATAATGTTTATAAATGAGGTATAGAAACTACTTCCATTTAGTGGGTATATCCAGCAGCTCATAAACCTTTCTTAGACTACTCTTAAGTACAGCTTTGAATTTGATGAATAATAAATAATAGTTGGATACATCCTTATTTAGCGTAGAGTTTACGCCAGACCAGAACAATGAGCATACATCTAGCATTACAGCTGTAGTAGATATACTGGGAAAAGATGTAAACCTAAACGTATAGTAATACTAAAGTCATGCTTAGAAACAGTTAAAAATCCTAAAGCTAAACCCTTTAGGGAGCTATGAAGAGTAAAGCTGATGAGTTTAGAAAGCTGATGGCTGAATCCTTAAACACCTATAATTCAGTAGGTAACACCATAGGGGAAGTGCATAAAAACATTAAATATATGAGGGAAATGATGGAGGGGAATGGTGTAAGTGATAAACTCATAAGGGCAGGTGTCTTCTGTATAGCTGGCATACCTGAACCATTTGTAAGTGATGCTGTGGGAGCTACACTAATAGCTATTGGAGCATACGTAAGGAGAAGGGAGGGGAGTTTAAGAGAATTACCTAAAGCATTAAGCAGGCATACTATTGAATTGAGGAAAATTAGAGAAATACTACATGAAACTAAAATACAGTAGCCTAATATTAAATATTATCCCCAACTGTGGAGTTTACGAATCTCACGAGACAGACTTGAAGAAGTGTTAAGTACTTTTTCTAGAGCTCTTTTTAAACTGTTTACTCTTAACTACTTCCTCCTCTTCAGGTACTAGCTCAGGAGTCACAATTTCAATAGTTCCAGGCTTGTATTTAGTAAGTAGTGTAAGCTTTAATGATCTAATCCATGATTTATCTACGAGAACCCTCATTCCAAGCTTAAAACCCCCCTCAAGCATTTTATCACGGGAAATCCTAATAATTCCTAAACCTTCATCCTCTGGAGGAGCCTTCTCAACTCTAGCTTTTATCTGTGATGGGGAGAAGCCAGGGCTGAATACATCAACCTCATCGCCAGGCTTAACTCCAAGATACTTCATAGTAGCTTCATCAAGTCTAACACATTTTAAATCACCATTAATAGGCTCCGCAACTATAAGCTCAACCCTTCCCCCCACCTACTCACCTATATACTTATATTAATAGCTTAATATATTTTTAGTGTCAATACGATAAAAATAAGTATATTCAGTAAATACTTAAAAGCTACCTTCATATATTTCACAGAGTTTACTTGATTTTTCAAGAGCACGATTTATAGCTACCTCAGCTATTTCCTTACAGATATCGGCAACTCTTCTCATATTCCACACTACGTCGCTTAGAAAAACTGCAATACAGGAGTTGGTTACTTTAGCTATTATTTCCTCTATAAGTGTTTCTATGCTAGGTCTTACTGTCTTCTTATATAAGTTTATAGATGAATTTGCAAGCTTAACATCTCCTGTAAGAAGTGATTCAATAGCTTTATGGGTTAAATCATAGATTTGCTCATTAAGACTGGATATTTTATCAATTAATAGCTTATCATCTACTTTATCCTTTGTTGAGCATTCTCTTATCTTCTTACAGTCCTCAGCAATATTGTAAGCTAGATCAGCCATATGTTCAAGTCTTTGAGCTATAGCTCTATTACCGGCAATATGTCTAGGATCTCTAATACCAATTTTGTCGGCAATACTTCTATCAGATATTGCTGAGAGTAGAAGTCTTAGTGTAAGCCAATACATCATGTCGGCTTCATCCTCTCTACTCATGACTTCAATAGCTAGATCATAGTTGTAATCAGTAAGTGCTTGTACAGCCTCCTTATACATTAGAGATGAAATAACATAAAGCCTCCTCATAACAGTATTTATTGGAAACCTTGAAGGATCTATAGCGCATTGCAGAATAATTTGTGTAGGTGTTTCCTCAACAATTCCAATACCAATAAGTCTTTTTACAACTCTACGAGCCTCCTCAACATGAGATGGCTTAATCCTTCCAGGAGCAACAATCCTAATAACATCCCTACCTAAAACATAGTTTCCAACAATAGCTCTCTCCAACATTCCAGGCTCATCACATACCACAGCATTAATTATAGCTTCCTTGGTTGCTTCCTCCCTCTTAACTAGCCTGCTAGGTATAATTCTAAGACCTCCACCTTCATCCCTAATGAAAATTACCTCATCACCCTTCTTAAGCCCCACCTCCTCAATCCAGCTGTGAGGAAGAGAAACCGCAAGTGAAGAGTATCCTACTTTCTGAATTTTTCGGCTTTCCATAATATTTATACTATAAATACAGGTATTTAAATATATATCTAAACATACTATTATCACTAAATAAATTTCAGAGTTACTCATGATTATAAAAATATATGCTATATAGAAACTTAAATAACCAAACTAGCTTTGTGGCTTAACTCTCAATAATCGTATTTTCCAGTTTAGACCTGTATGAATTAGGAATGGTACTGAGGATTCTTCGTCTTTACTATATGGATGATTTACGAGGTTCGAAATTAAGCCGCAAAGCTTAAAACATAATATTCATATAGATACCTGTTTAGCCTCCCAATAACCCTACTTAAGTCTTGGAGACCTTAACTCCTAAGCCATTCATAGTGAATAACATATATGCTTTCTATAGCTTTGTGAATACAAGTATGCTTATTTCATGGTTATTCTTACCAAAGCAATACTGTTTGCAAAAGGGTCCTACCCTTCTAAAAATCACCATTAATTTGAGGAGTTAAGATTTATTACTATACTACTTTATGGATTAATTCTGAGAACTAGCTATGCTTTTTGCTACCAGTTCTGTTATATCGTATACCTTTATGTTTTTATTAAGTTTATTTGCAGCATCTGTAAATACTATTTTGCATATGGGGCAGGCTGATACTAATATTTCTGCTCCAGCCTTACTAGCTTGGTTTAATCTATGCTCAGCAATTTTTAATGTAAGTTCAGGATGTATAAATTCAAGAAAAGCCCCTCCACCACAACAGTATGTGTTCATTCTGTTTTCAGGCATTTCCACTAGATAATGGAACTCAGCCTCCCTAGGTATAATCTGTCTCAGTACGTTCCTAGGCTCATTTACAATTCCTCCTAGACGGGAGAGTGAGCATGGATCATGATATGTTATTCTTTCAATAACTCTTTTACCTGTCTTTAGCTTACCTTCATTTAAATATTTATTAATTAGCTCTGATATATGTAGTACCTCAAAACCATAGTCAACATTTAGCTCCGGATACTCCCACTTAAACATTCTATAACACTCTGCACAGCTTACAACTACTTTTTTAACGTTTAACGACTCTATTTCCTTAACGTTACGTTCAGCAAAGTTTCTAGCTGCATCCATGTTTCCAAGAGCTATCCATGCACTGCCACAACACCATTCATTATCCATTATAGTCCAACTTTCACCTACACTCCTTAAAATATATGCTGTTGACTCAGCTATACTGGGGTCTCTTATTGCTGAAGTACATCCAACGAAGTAGAGGATATTTGACCCCTTAACATTTACAGGTATCTGGAAGTCTAGTTTTTTAAGCCACCCAAGCCTTCCATTAGATCCATAGGGGTTCTTATATTTCATCAATGTTTTATCAATATTTTTCAACGGTTCAGGAATGTATCCAGCTTTATAAATCATTGATCTTAAAACCTCTCTTAACTCCCTATTACGTATACCTAGAATACATCCAATCCAGCATCTACCACATAGAGTACATAAATATGCTGCTTCAGATGCTTTACGTAGCTCCTTAAGATTAACCTTACTGGCTGAGCTTATTAAGCCAAGTATACTTACGTCCTTACCAATAATCTTCCTTAACTCCTGAAGCTTTAATGCTGGAACTGAAATTATACTCTTATCCTGCTCATATACTGGACATACCTCACTACATGCACCACATCTTACACATGTTTCAAGCTCAACTATCTGTGATGTCTTAAGCTCCTTTAGAAAGTTTTCAGCAACCATCAATCCCCACCTAAAGCTGCTTTCCTTAATCCTGATAGTGTCATAACTATTATTGAGGTAATTCCATGAAAGAACTTACTAAATGGAGTATACATTATGAACACTTGAACAACCACCATATGAGATGCTATTATGTATAGCCTATAGTCTGGAAATAGCTGACTAGATAATGCTGCAATTAACCCTGTAACTCCAGTAACCAGTAGTAAGGGTACAGCTATAAAGTCTCCAATGCTTGAAATTACTCTTAGAGACTTATTTGCAGCATATTGATATAGTCTTCTAGCAAGCATCAATGTAAGGCATGAAATAAATATTATTGATAGTATATGGGTGAAAGGTTTTGAAACGTAAAGTATTGTAGGTATTGCTACGTATTGCTTAATTAAGGCAAGTATTGAGTCTATATGGGCTTTTGTCAGTAGTAGTGTTATAAACGCTATATGCATACCTACTCCAATAACATAGAAAGCCATATCCCTCCTAGCAGCTAGAGAATGGCTTGGTAAATGATCTAGAACAAACGAGTTAAAAATCCCCTTTAATCTACTTCCCCTATAACTACTTAAACCCCCCATTGCTGGAAGCACTTTCCATATCATAAACCATTTTAGGAAACGTAGAGCTACACCATAAATAAAAATAAATAGTGTAATTAATGGAAGCATCGTACTTATGAATACAACCATTGGCTCTTCAAACATTTTAATCACCACCTTTAACCGTGTATTTAGCACCTCTTTTACTAGAGATAATGTTTAATTAACTCACATGCTTAGCTTTAGCCTCTTCCTCTACTGTAACAGGAGGAGCCTCAACTCTAATCATTGCTACTTTCCTCTTATAGAATGTATATGCTAGATCTATAGCAATACAGCAGAAAAACGCAAGAAGTGTTGCTGTATAGACCCATATAATCTGCATTATGTTTGATCCTGTAAGAAGCATTATACCTCCAGCAATAGCTAATACTAAAGACACTACAAACATAACAGCATAGGCAGCAGCTACATAAACCCCACCATTCTTATCGGTTTTTATATACTCAAACATAATATTTACCACCTCCAAGCTGAAATTACAGCTGGAAAATATAATGTTTATGTATTTACTTTCTAATTTAGTATTTATAGTATATATAGATTTTCCATCAACCATTAACAAATAACAACAGGCTCCACATAGGCTTAACATACCTTAAACATAGTAATCTATGGAATTCATAAGTTTCACCTATAATGTTTGAAGTCTTAAGTATTCATCCATTAAGAAATCTGTAGGTTACCGGGTTCTGAGTTAAGTGGGGATAAGTAGTGGATTGTTATTTCTACTTAACCTTCCCCCTCGATCAGTTCATTGAGGGCTCTTTGGGGGAACCCTTCTCCCCGCATCTGAAGGTTTAACGCAGCCACAATATCCCTGTCTAATGCGAGTTTACATTTTCCGCATTTCATGAGCCCATAGGAAGCCATTCTTCCAGAGCAGAGGAGGGCAGGTTCTTGATGAGTTCCTTGGATTAACATATTTTACTGATAGTTCAAGCCATTTTAGCTTGTATTCAAGCATGAACTGGAATATTCTTGCATTCCATTTTGAGAGCTTCCTATTCTGCTCCTTAGACCTGTTTAGAATCTTCTGCTTTATCCCTTTAAGCCCTTCCATTATTGCTCCAGAGTTGGATTCTTTAAGCTTTCCCACTACCTCAGTTGTTAGTTTATGCGTGAAGCCTCCAGCCCTATTCCTCTCACGGCTAGAATACTTCCGCATTAAGCTCTTAGATGTTTTAGGCTTAAACTTTGGAAGCCTCTGTATTCTCTGATTCTTTACCTCATAGACTCTGTGGATGTGGTAGAGCTCCTTAAGGCTATACCTCTCTGCTCTTCCGTTAATTAACGCTGTTACATTCGTCAGGTTCATGTTGAATGAAGCCCACCTATCAGCTTTAGGCTTAACCTTCTTCTTAAACGTGATTATCAGCTCCTCCTCTGTTAGGAGGAATCCTCCAATCCCGTCAAAGTCTTTAGAAATCCATGGATACTTGTTTAAATCAACCACGAGATATCTTCTGTTCGGCTCGATACTTATCTTTAAAACTCCATTCTTGAAGTTGAAAAGCGTATTCTTGATGTAGACCGTTCTCTTAGTTATTTCAGGAAGCTTTTCAGCTTCCTATTGTAGAGCGTTATCCATCCCTTAACCAGACCGATAACCGAGTTAATAGCTGAGTCGACATAGTGCTTGGAGAACTTCCAATCCTTCAATAATTCATCTCTAAGCCTCCTCCTATCCCGCTTTTTAAGTCTAGATGAGCTTCTCCACTGAACCTGACGTGGTTGAGAACAGATTCTAAAGCCCTCCTCTGAAATACGAGTCTACTAGATCCTTAGGAGCATCTACTGGGAGCCTGTAGCTTTAACTGCCTCCATAATCTATCTACCTCGAGTAGTGGAGCTTACCAGTTGGAAGCCTAACAGCTTTGATAATTCCTTTCCTCCACCACTCCCAGAGAGTTTCCATCATAACATTGAAGATTCTAGCTACATCCCCGGCCTTAACAGCTCCTCATAATCTTTCCCATTAACGTAATCTAAATAAGCAAGCAATACTTAAATCTATTTATCCTGAAACTGCTAACTTAGGCAATAACTAGAGTATGTGAAGCTAATCTGCTGGAAAAGTTTTGCAGCTTAATTTTGAAACTCGCATTTTTACCCATGTAATAGAACAGGAGACCTTAACATTCACTCCCTAATTCATACCAATTTAAATTAGAGAGTATGAATATTGAGAATTAAGCTACAAGCATTGAAAAATAGTTTAGATTAGTATGTTATTTGCCCTGCAATTACGATGGAGTATCTCATGAATATACCGCCTATTAATACGCAGAGAGCAATTATAGCCATTACGGCTGGATACCACTTTATAAATTTAGCAGTTCTACCCTTCCATGCAAGTAGGAGACATCCAGTTAATGGAGTTAAAATACCTACTACAATGACAAGAATCCAAAACATTAAGCTTAACTCACCATATATGAGCATAGCTGCTGATGCTGATGCTAATGGGTTTCTGGGGGCAACTATAGGTAGTCCATAATACATTCCGAATACATACGATAATATAGCTATAAGCTCAATAACGATCATGTAGGCATCAGCTACATCAAGTCTATGAAGAGCCTCTACAATAGCCTTTTTGGAACGCTCATCCTGAACAATTAGGTATAGAAATGAGCTAAGGAAACCTGTAGCCATAAGTCCTGTTGAGACTCCTGAGGAAAAGAAAGCTATTACTAAGAGGGGAGTATGCCAGAACGGCTTAGCCCATACAACACCTAAAACAAAGCTTGTATATCCTACAAGTCCACATGCGGTGAAGAATAGTATAACCTCAATAACGCGTCTCAGCTTAAAGCTTCTAGTCCAGAAAAACCATTTCTTAACTACTTGAATAAATGGTAGTGCTTCAGGAGGATGATATGAAGCATATATTATACCTAGAGGTATAACAGTTGAAAGTATTGTTGTACCAACACTAATCATTGATGTCGGTATGTTTGAATATAGAAACATAGCTCTTTCAGGCTTACCGGCATCAAGAGCGAAGAAGAGTATACACAGTAATGCGCCAATAACCCCTATGTAATTACCAAATCTTACTATTTCCCTCCATTTATCCCAAGTTATTATACTTGTAACTACAGCAACTATGAATGCTCCACCGCCAAGTCCACCGAAAAATAGTGCAAGTGCTATTTCCCAACCCCAAGTAGTAGCCTCCATGAAAATCACTTATGAAAATGGCAATTTATTAACTAATAAACTTTATGTAAAATCTATAAATACTACTTTTACAGAGTAATTACAGTTATTCAATTATACCAAGTAATTTAAGCTGCTTCAGTAAGGAGTTGTTTAAGGTTTTAGTTAATCTATGAGTGAAGTTTTGAGGCTTAATTCTTCGATAATCGTACTTTTTTATTTTAATTTGGTATGAATTAGGGAGTAAATGTTGAGGTTTTCCATTCTATTGCATGGATAATTTGCGAATTTCGAAATTAAGCCACAAAGCTTGAGTGATATTTTATAATCCTTAATTTTATATGGTGGCTTAATGCTTCTCTTGAAGCTTCCCATAATCCATTACCTCAAACCTCTAGACTCCTTAGAAATAGGTTTATCGTTTATGTTTTTAGACCTGGCAACTTAACATATTGTATCCAACTTCTTAAGTTGCCACGTCCATGTTTTTCTTCAGAACATAGTTTAGCAAGTTCTCTTAGAACTCAAATACTACATTTACGCATATTAGTGCATTAGCTACTCTTACAGCAACCTATTGAGAACCGATCCCTTAAGTTTCTTACCTCATATTTAAATACTCTGTAATCATTTCCAGTTATTGGATAAATGCGTGATACCCTCCACTTTGCTCCAAAGGTATTAAACATTCTTGTAAGATAGTTTACTTCAAAAACTTTTCCATCATAACGTGGAGCCTTCGTCCATGCATATGCTCCCGGCTTATTCGGTATTAGAGCAATTCTACCACTCCATGATGAAGAACGTCAGGAACATCGTAGAATGAATATTTAGCGTCTTCCGTTATTATATTCTCATCACATGTACTTACTTTAAACTGGACTATAGGAACATCATAAAGGAAGTATACGTTTTCTATCTCCATTAAACATACCTTATCAAAGAGTGAAGTTTAAATACTTCACTAACACTATTTTAGCATGATTGAATCAACGTTTGACGAAAGAGTTAAACAAATTGAGAAGGTAATTGATAAGCATCCGGAACTAACTCAAGTGCTTAGTCTTTACAAAGATCTCTTTAAAGCTAAAAGAGAAATAGAGGAGGATCAGAATAAAGGGTTAAGTTTAAGCCTCAGCATGGAGCTTATTCACTCCATTCAGGAAAAGGCTTGGAAAGAGAAGAAGCCAATGACTTACTTCATGGATGAAGTCCCATTCTCTATGGAGAAGGTGCTTAAGACCATAAGCTTAGCTGTAAACGTTCTACATAAACATGGCCTGAATAATAAACTTAAAAATGTAGATATGCTGCTTAGAAATAATGACCTTATAAGTAAGCTTATAAAAGCTGCTTTAAGAAATGATGTCGACGTTTATGTTGATGTATCTAATAATTTAGGTATTGATCCAGCATTGTTATCTCTAATGTTCAGTATAGTAGTTCAGCCTTTTCTTGAAGACCTATCTAGAAAAGTTGATAAAGCTCTCTTAGAGGAGTGGTTTAATACCTTATGCCCCATATGTGGAAGAAGATCTTACATAGTGAAGATTAAAAGCAGGAAGAGATACTTAATATGCCCGCTTTGCGGAGCAGAGTATAGAATAGAGCATCTGCTCTGTGTAAGTTGTGGAAATAGGGATCCATACACTTTATACTTTATTATTAATGAAGAAAATCCAGCATTTAAAATCGATGTATGTATGAAATGTAAATGTTATGTGAAGGTTATAGATGAGAACCTTCTACAAGAGAATATACCAAAGGGTCTTGAAGATATTTTAACATGGGAGCTTGATAAAGTGGCTGAATATAAAGGATTGATCAGATTTAATACATATCATTAAGAATCAAGGGGTAAAACTTTTACAATATGATTTTAAAATACTTAAGTTTCTCATACGTATCATGATATATACGAATATTATTGTTGAAGCATTATCACTATTCATATTGTCCTTGAAAATTTAAAAGCCTCCCCGCTTCTAAATATATTCTTATTCGGACACCATCAATTAACTAAGCAAAATTTATAAATATCAGGTAATTTAACATGATAGATAATTAATAACTAAACTTGACTATTTACTTTAGAGTATTAGTAGGCTCTTAGGTGAGAGGTATGGCAGTACTTAGGGGGTATGTGTATAGTAGAGATGGTAGAGCTGTTGGAGCTGCTTATGTTAGGTGTGGCGATAAATTAACCTTAACGAATTTTGATGGTGAATTTAGATTTAATAACTTAGAATCAGGGACTTATACGATATCCGTAAATATTAAGGGGTTTAAAAGAAAGGAAATACCTATCAATTTGAAAGACCGTCTTGTCTTAACGATATATCTTGATATGGAGGGGGAAAACTCAAAAATCTATGGTTACATTTATGATGCTGAAACAGGCATGATAGTAGATTCAGGAATTGTGATGTTAATACTACCCTTCACTAATCGCTATACCCAGATAGGTAAGAATGGATATTATGAGTTTAATGGATTACCCTCAGGAACATATGAGGTCATAGCATCACCCCTTAACTATCTTGATGAGAAAGCTAGCATTACATTGCTGAGTGAAGAGGTAAAACAGCTTAATTTCTTTTGTAAGCGTAAAGCTGAGGAGGCTCCATGGGGATGATTTACTTGAGGCTGCGCATCATGTTAATGTACTGATAACTATTAAATGTTAGCTTTACAATTTAGTTTATGTTTATAGATTAAGTAGTATTTCACATAACTTTTTTCTACAGGTTTCCTTGAGTATATGCTATGGTCTATCTGCTCAAGGCTTTGGGGATGAAAAGGGATTACAAATTAAACATAAATCAAGCAGATACCTAACATGAAAAACAGTAATGAAAGAACTTTAGCGAAATACTATAGATTACTTTAGGGATCTAATAGACCTACTTCGTTAATTAAATAGCTTATCTAAACTTCTATCTAAGATCGCTCATGGATTAGAATATATATCCTAAACAACAATAGCTGTTGCTGCTGATATAGGTGGATGAAGAAACATAGTAGTTAAAAATAATGTGTTTGTTAGGTTTCCTCCTCCTTTACTTCTTTAGCTTTACCTCTTCTTCTAACAGCTACCGCTGCTACTATACCTAAACCTATTATCGCTAATCCTCCTGCAGCTATCATTCTAAGGGATTCGGGGGATAGTGATGGTTGAATCATTGCAGCAGCTGTTTTTATGGGGATGACTTCAGGTACTTCATATACTTTCTTCGCTACTACCGGTAAGCCAAGCTCCTCAGGTGGAGCTGTAAGTATCATTATTACTCCTGTTCCACCAGCCTCCTCGACGCCGTACAGGTATCCCTTAACCTCAGCGGCACGCCGCTTAGCCTCCTCAACTATTGCTTCTCTATCGCCAAATTTAAGCGCTTCAGTAGGGCATGATTGAACACATGCAGGCTTTAAACCTATTTTAAGCCTATCAAAGCATAGAGTACATTTCCTTGTTCCTACTCCTCTTCCAAACTTTGGAATTTTGAATGGGCAAGCCTCAACACATAGTAGGCATCCAACACATCTCTCTGAATGTATGACGACAGCTCCTGTTTCAGGATCTTTTACTATAGCTCTCGGCGGACATACCTTAACGCATACAGGTTCAAGACAATGCATACATCTATACGTTGTGAAACACATCTTGAAGGAGCTGTCCTTACCTAAATGGGAGATCTTTATTATATTCCATGTATTTGCTGAAAGATCGGGGGGATTAGTCCATGTCTGGCTTAGTGATGTCTTCTCAGCATCAAGCTCATTCCATCTCTTACATGCAACCTGACATGCTCTGCAGCCAATACATCTTGACCCATCGTAAAGTATAGCTTTAACCATATTATCTCACCTTCTCAATACTGCATAGACATACCTTATATTCAGGTATATTAGCACTTACATCTACAGCATCTATAGTTACATCATTTGCTGAGGAGCCTGTAACTAAGCCTTTGAAGCCCCAATGCCACGGCATTGCAACCTCATGAATGATTCTTCCATTAACCTTAATTGGCTTAATCCTTTCCGTTACAAGTGCTTTAACCCTAATCCCACTAGTGTTTCTAGCTGTCTTAACAAGCACAAAGTCTCCTGTCTTTACGCCAAGCTCATTAGCTAATTCAACACTTATTTCAATAAACATTTCAGGCTGAAGCTCAGCAAGCCATGGGAGGTTACGTGTTAAAACCCCTGTCTGCATGTGTTCGGTAAGTCTAAATGTTGTTAATACATATGGGAATTTCCCCTCTCCTATAACTTCCTTGCTTCCCTTCATAATTTTCCCTGTAGTAATATCGAACCAGACAATATCGTTGATTATGCTGTGATCCCATATAGTTGGGTAATCCCTAGCTAGATCAGGATCTGGGCTTTCAAGAGGTTCATTATGGAGTGGGAATCCGTATCGGCGGGGATCATGAGCTGGCTTAGTAGTATCGTAGAGCGGTGCAGACCATACAGCAGCCTTATCAAATCCCAGCCACTTTTTAGGATTATGAGCCCACCACGTGAAGAACTTGTTGTAGGGTGTTTTCTCGTTTAGGTTGTAGAGTATTCTCTGATTTGTCATCCATGAGTAAGCCCAGTTCTTGAAGTAGCCATACTTAGCATCATCAACATCCTCCGGAGTTCTATCCCTACGTTTAGGAAGAACTCCGTTTATGTATTGATACTTAGGATCAGGATCGTAGCCATCCCTATATATTACGTTAGCTGCTGCTTGAGGTAGGATAGCATTACCTACTTTGAGTGCACCATGCTTATAAGCTATCTCCCTGAATACAGATTCCGGATTAGATCCGAATCTCGATGGCCAGCATTCATCAGGGTTATTCTGTACTTCAACTCCTCCTATCACCCTCTTAACATCAACATCACTTTCAGACTCGTAAAACTCAGAAGGTAGTTTAAACACCCCCTCCCTTCTTAAAACTCTAAATAGCTCCACAATTATCTTAAACTCATCCATAACCTCGCCTTTATACTTCATTATCGGTGGGTCCCTAGCTTTCCACTGCCACTGTATCCATCTACCAGTATTTGTTACACTTCCCTCTCTTTCAACTCTACATGTACCTGGAAGAACTATATCTGCAAAGTGGGCTGTTTCAGTTTCGAAGAGGTCGCAAACCACGGTAAACAATCCCTCTCTTGATAATGCTTCTTTAACTAGATTGGCGTTAGGCATTGATACTACTGGGTTTTCACCGAAAATGAATAGTGCCTTTATTTTACCATCCCTAACAGCTCTAAATAGCTGAACTATAGCATTACCTGTACCTAATGGTAGATCACATATTACCGGCTCATTGTCTGGATCGATGCCTGGCCATGTCCCAACATAAATACCCCAGTGATACTCTAATGCATTCCATGTTGGGAACATTCTATCATCCCATCTGAAAGTATCAGCCTTCCCTTGAGCTTCAGCTTCACTTATATCCTTCCATGGATAGGTTTTACCTCCATCTACTCCTCCTCTCTCATTCGGTTTTGTATTCTTCCACTTCTGATATCTTCTTACATCGTCAATGTTTCTCGGTGGGACTCTATAACCCATAATTACGTGGGAGAGCACGTTCATATCCGTACTTCCCTGAACATTGCTTATGCCTCTAAGCGCATTTACACCTCCTCCCGGTACACCCATATTACCGAGGAGGAGCTGTAGGATTGCCTGTGCTCTAATAGCTTGCACTGCATTGGTGTGTTGAGTTGTACCCATAGCATAGTATATGTTGCCGGGTTTTAATGATGTGAATGTTTCAGCTACCTCTATAAATTGATCCTTTGCAATACCTGAAATCCTTTCAACTTCTTCAGGCGTGTATTTAGCTACCATTTCCTTCAGTTTTGAAAATATGGAGTTCGGATTTGTCCTCCAGTCATCAAGCCTATTTCCATCAAGATCATACGGCATATTTGTTCTATCCTCAACAAACCTCCAATCCACCCTCTCCAGCTTCTCATAAAGCAGGTATCTTATTAATCCAAGAAATATTGCTGCTTCAGCTCCAGATCTATATCTAACATATATATCAGCTTTAGAAGCTGATCTATGATATCTAGGATCTAGAACTATTATCTTCGCCCCCCTCTCTCTAGCTCTATTTACCCATCTAAACTCCAGAACGTGTGATTCAGCTACATTACTCATAATTAGGAAAACCTTTGAATTCTTCGCGTCAACTATATGGTTAGTCATAGCTCCGAATCCAAAGGTATTTGCAAGTGCAACAACAGTGCTTGCATGACACTTCCTAGCCTGATGCTCAACATTAAGAGTTCCTAGAATGGAGCATCCCTTCTTAATTAAGTAGCATTCCTCATTGTTGAAGTAAGCTGACCCTAACCAGCCAACTGGAGAATCCTTCCCAACTCTATAGTAATGTGTAACTCCATCCTTATCCGTATGTTTATAGGGGAAATTCTCCAAAGCACTTTTAACCTTCTCAGCTATTATCTTAAACGCTTCCTCCCAGGTTATAGGTACCCATCCAGGATCCTCATCCACCCCCTTCCTAGGGTTTGTACGCTTCATAGGTGTAAGTAGGCGTCTATCATTATTTACAAGTTGAATATATGCAGCTGCTTTACTACAAAGAGCCCCCTCATTTATCGGATGATCAGGATCCCCCTCTATCTCAATTATAGCATCATCTACAACTGTAGATAAAACCCCACATCCTCCAGCACAATATATGCATGTACTTGGGATTTTACGACCCCACCTGTAAAGCTTTGCCTTCTCTATAATTGGCTGAGCCTCAATACTAGGAGTAATTGCTGGAAAGGCAAGCATTAAAGTAGTTAAGGAACATGTCTTTAGAAACCCTCTACGTGATAACACCACTTCAGGCATAGGTATCGGTAAGAAAAAACCCAGCAAAATATAAATATTTTGCCTATTTTTGATCGCCCTGTAAACTTAAGCATGCTTCATCACCTCTACCATGGATAATGTCCTTCTCCATGAATTCTGCTTAATTTTCCATTTATCCATGTTTCGCTTAGCATCATTGTTACTGATTTTAGAAACCTTTCTGCATGTTCCAGTAAACAAGACTCCTAGCTTCATGAAATACTTAATAACAAACTCAACTAAGCTTACAGGCTGAGGTAAGGCTACGTGTTTCTTAACGTGAGAGGTAAGAAGTAATTGTACACTATTTCATCCTCAGTAAAACAACTTAACTAAAGATTCTGAAGCGAATTTCATGGAGAGTATATCTGAGGTCTTGTGTTTGATGATTATTTCGATGCAAAACCCATGTTAAATATGTAATACCTAAAGGATGCATTACAATGGTGAAGAAGATCTAAAAGTTCAAGTGGATATGGTAAGAGTAGAGGAGTAGGGTAGATGATGAATTGCTGTATTGCACAGTATTGGAGGGGGAGTTTTGAAATGTTTAACAGTAGGGTTCAATGATGGAGTAAAGGTGGAAGAATGCTTAAACGAGAATAGCATCAAGGATAATAGTATACTGCCTAAAATCATGGTAAGAGAGTTTATGGATAAGTTGGATACGTCCAGTTTTCAGATGTCATTTTATGGGGATTATATTAATCCTATTTTCCTTATTGTATCTAGTATGGAGTTTGCAAAGTTGGTTTGAGTTAGCATTGACGGATTTCCCCTATTTATAGCTTCAGCTGCTTCCATATCTACTGGTATTTTTCCTACTAGTTTCACTCCAAACTCTCTTGAAATCAGCTCTACATCGTCATCTGGCTTATCTGAAGTACACATGTTTTCTATAATTCCTATTATAGAGGACTTTAATGGTGAGAGAAGCTCTATAACTTTTTTAACTGTTAATATTGAGGATTTTGAAGGAGTTGTTACTATAATGGGTTTTGCTTTACTTCCTATTGTTTCCATAATTATCATCATAATATCCCCGGTTCCTGGAGGTGTATCTATAATTAAGTAGTCCAGCATTCCCCAGTCAGTAATTGCAAACATCTCCTTAATAACTTCTCGAGATGCTTTCCCCCCTAATGGAGCTGGCTTCTCCCCCGTGAAGAGGGAGATAGACATGACCTTTACGCCATTGGAGATGGGTGGTATAAGTCCATAAGCACCCTCTTTCGGCTGGCTTTCTACTCCAAGTATAAATGATGAGGATGAGCTGTAAAGGTCAGCATCGAGAAGACCGACGGATTTCCCCTCCTTAGCCATTAGGATAGCCATTGTTGTAGCAATCATGCTTTTACCTACACCACCCTTACCACTTACAATAGGAATTACGTAGTTTATTTCTTTAAGTCTTCTCCTATTAATCACATTCCTGTAATCTATTCCCAAATGATTTTCAAACATCCAGTCTAACTTCAACTATTCTTACACCTCTACCATGCTCTATTTCGAAATCACTCATACTGCATGATGGACATTTACAAAAGGAGCTTATCAGCTCCGGCAAGAAGTGTATTGCTTCCTTTTCATTGCTTGATAGTGGGTCAATTAGCTCCTGGAAGCTAAGTTTAAAACCGCAGGAGAGACATTTAACTATTGCTTCCTCTACTTCAACATCTACATGTGTGTTTTCAAGCTCCGTTCCCTTCACCATTTCTGTTAGTAGATACCTAATCAGCTCCACATTAAACTGTGAAAGCTCCCCTACACTAACCTTAAAGTAGTCTACATGCTTACCTTTTTCACGTGATATTTCTAGAAGAGCTGAAATTATACCTTCCACTAGTATTGCTTCATGCATTTTGAATTTCCTTTATGATTTCATCTATAACTTTGGGGATTACTTGCCTAACTCCATTTGAAATATCAGTAGAGTAATCGCATGACTTAACCTCAACCCCAAAAACCACTATTTCATCTGGAAGCTTATAAACACCTGTTAACTGAGCTATTCTAAGTATTGAAGCTAGGTCAAACTGGTGAAAAGATACAATATTCATTAGTTTACTACTTATCCCTAACAGTTCTTCATAGCTAAACTTACGTATTGTACCAGGCTCATACCCTAAATGCATAGCATCAATTATTATTGCCTTCCTAGCCCCATCCATAGCCTCCAATACTGCAAATATATCAGTATCACAATCATATACCTCAACATTAGATGGAAGAGACTCATATTTAAGCTTGTTAACTATATGGATACCTATACCTTCATCGCCACATAGAACATTACCGATACCTATTACTGCTATTTTCATAAAAGCTAATTAAGCTTAAAAGTATATGTCTTGTTTTCCGGACTGATGATGTGGACACCGCAGGCCAAACAGGGATCAAATGATCTAACGATAAGTAGTGGAATCGTAGCATTTACAATCTCCCCTCTTTCTGTTTTTTCCAGGTTTAATCCTGAATACTTCATATTTAATGTGGTTAAGGCTTTAGCTACTAAATCACCCCATCCGGGATAGAGTGCATTAGCTATTTCAGGAACTGTTAGTCGTGGTATCCAGGTAGTTCCACATTGAATTGCTGTTTCCCCAGGTCCGGGGTTTCCCTTCGAATCGCGTGGACTCCAATTCCACGTTCCAGGAACCACAAGCTGGTAATGTGATATTTTATAATCCTTAATCTTTATCCAATGGCTTAATGCTCCTCTTGGAGCTTCCCATAACCCCCTACCTTTAGCCTCCTTAGGGATAGGTTTATCATTTATGTTCTGCGTTTTCCCTTCAGAGTATAGCTTAGCAAGCTCTCTTAAAAATTCAAATACCATATTTGCACATATAAGCGCGTTAGCTGCTCTTGCAACAACCCTATCAAGAACAGATCCCTTAGGGTTTCTTACCTCATATTCAAACACTCCATAATCATCCCCCGTTATTGGATGGATACGCGGTATCTTCCACTTTGCCCCAAAGGTATTAAGCATTCTTGCAAGAGGACCTACTTCAAAAACTTTTCCATCATAACGTGGAGCCTTCGTCCATGCATATGCTCCAGGCTTATTCGGCATGGGAACAGTTCTACCATCCCATGGATGAAGACCATCAGGAACATCGTAGAATGAGTATTTAGCATCTTCTGTTATCCTATTCTCGTCAAGGGGATGTCTAGCCCCGTTAAACCATGCACCTGCCTTAAAAACTGAATTATTACGTTTTGAAGTATCCAGCCAATCCGATTCATAATCCTCAACTCTAGGAAGCATACCGAATGATAGGAAGTTACCGTTACATTCACCGATATTTTCAAGACCTACACGTACACCAAGTACGGTTTCAGTTACTTCCTTAAGCCTCTCGTTAGCGTAAAGAAGCTTTTTAACATCTTCAATCATGGTTAAGGCAACAAACTCCCATACTGGAACAAGGTTTGCTAGTGACTGAGCAATTCTTTCAGGTGTTGGTTGAACTAAAACTCCTCCAGGATAATAGTTTGTTACGTGTGGAAACTTACCACCCCAAAGCGCAACAACCTCATTTGCTCTTCTCTGCATTTCAATACATTTAACGTAGTGGGAACCTATACCCTTAGCTATTCCCTCCCTACCTAGTACTGGAGGTAGAATAGGAGCACCATACTCAGGACCCATTAAAACTGCTAGTTCAGGCCCTATTAGCAAGTAGAAGTGTATCATGTGATCATATATGTAGTATGCAGCCTCCTCAATGTTTCTAATCAGTATTGCAGCTGGTGGGGGTATAGCTCCGAAAGCATCATCAAGAGCCATAGCTGAAGCTATGCTATGAGGATTTGGACATACTCCACACACTCTAGGTGTAAAGAGAAGAGCATCACGCGGATCTCTACCTATTAGAAATACTTCAAAACCTCTAAACATAGTAACTGCTGCTTTACACTCCTTAACGAAGTATTCTCCCTTAAGCTCCGGAACACTCTCTATCCTACATTCAATGTTGAGATGGCCTTCTATCCTACTTATTGGATCCACCTTAATTTTAGGCATTTCTACACCTCCCCCTTAGCTTCCTTCTCCAGCTCCCTACTCCTCCTTCTACGCGATGTGTAAATAGCGGCAGCGCCGCCGGCAGCAGCAATTATAAGCCCAGCTATACCTATTGCTCTTAAAGTTTCTATAGGTAATGGTGTTACCTCTACAGGTTTTACTGTGGTAGCTGGTGGTGGTGTAATAACTACTTCTGGGAGCTCAACAAAGAACGGGGCTGTCTTGCCATCGGGGAATTCAGGTTCGGAGCATGCTATACATGGAGCACCAACATCAATACAGAAAGCCGTTCGGTTATTCCATTTTCTTGAGGAGCAATCCGCCCATGCTATTGGTCCCTTACAGCCAATTTTAAATCTACAGCCTGATTCGCTTTGCCCAAACTTTGAAAATTCCAACCTCTCAAAAAACGGTCTAAATGGACAGTATTCACTATGTATATTCTTCCCATAGAACATTAATGGCCTATTATAATTATCAAGCTCAGGAACAACTCCTAACATAAGACTTGCAAGAGTTAATGTAAGACTATCTGGATGTCCTGGACATCTAGGTAGGTTAATAACATTCATAGCTATATTGTTTAAACCTACTTCCTTAAGAAAATCTTGAACTCCCATAGCGCCTGTAGGGTTGCCGTTTGCATGGGGAATACCGCCAAAGGCAGAGCAGGATCCAAACGCTACAATATAGTCAGCGGCTTGGGATGCCTCCTTAACCCATTCCCTAAAGTCTCTTCCCCCAGTCTCACAAAATCCCTCCTTCTGGATCGCCCCTTCTACAACTAAAATTTTCTGACCTTTACGGTATTTAATCCAATCCTCAATAAACTCAACAGCTAGAGAGCCGGAGGCAGGATGAACAACATACATCCAATCAGGTAAAGCTATAGGTAAACCGGAAGTACCTACCGTTATGCTTGTTAAGATTTCAGCTAAATCCGGGTCTGCTGCCTGTGCAAAGGAGACACTACATCCAGTACATCCAGCACCATTAAGCCAACAAATATGCCAATAATCCTTAACTTCCCGCAGGGCAGAAACCAAATCAGATTTATATAGTGAAAGAAAAGTTGCTGCACCCATTACAGCTATGCTTTTAATGAAGTCTCTTCGACTTATCATAACGATGCCGGAAGAGTATTTTAAAACATATATTTAAACTTTTTTAGATGAATTCATGATACTGTCAAGTTAGTGAGACATAACAACTTAAGCTCACCTCCTAGGTGGCCGTAGTATAATATGAACAGTTTATAGCTTTGTGACTTAACTAAATTTTTCTGTTAACCCTCTTTCCCTTATGGATTAGAGGAGTGTTGATGATAGGCTTATTAGGCTGATGAACTTCTTCTCAGCCTAGACTTTCTTCAAGACTACGATCTTGAGCTCAGTATCTTGAATGATTGTAAGGCTAGGCATCAATTCAGGATTACGGATGGATATGTTTTGTTTCCAACTGTTGTTAGATATCTATTTTCTATGCCTTACAGGCAACTTGAAGAATTTACTAGAGATCTTATATGCTTATTCCAAAGCTTCCACCCATAGATTATTCATAGGTTAGAAGAGTATTATATGATAAGCTTAATCCTTCCAATGCGAGCATTATCAACAATAAATATCATCTCCAACACAGCAATTTAAAATCTATAAGCTGCTAACTGTAAGAGTATTTCTGATGGTAAATCATCATAGATAATGTCTCATTCCTATCAATATCTAATGCTTCATAAACAAATAATCTAACCATTAACCTTAACATATTCTCATCTAATGCTATAATTTCCTCTAGATATTTGGATAGATTAACATTAATCCTCCCACTAAACCTCCTAACCCATCTTAAAGCGGTATTAGAAACTCATATAATGCTCCAGAAGCCTCCTAAGACTTGAAAGCTGAATGTAGAATGCTAATCTGGAATCTTAAGCTCTAATGGAATCCTATCCTCCTAAAAAACACTTACTTAGCCAAAGACTTAATACTCAACATATAAGCAATAGAATATATAAACCTTAAGTTGCCACGTCCCGCCTTGTAAACTTAGGCTTTATCTGGGTTTCCTCTCCTTATTTATGGTGACTCCATGTCTATAGTTGTTGGGGAGAAATCCATTTATCTTAATTGTTTATTGCTTATATATATTTCATTATTTTCTTCAAACATTCTAAGCTTATAATATGTAGGTTATAAATCTATTCTAATGGTTTAGGTTTTCTATTTCTGATGGGGGTATTTGTAGGGATGCTGGAGTTTTTCTGGTTGATGATGATTAGATAGGCTCTAGGGTATTGTATATTGCTTTTGAGCCCTACTTAGGAGGATTGTATGCATGATGGCTTTTGATGATGCTAACATACTAGCATCAATAATATTCATTAAGAGGATTAAGGCTATCTGCGGCTCAAAATAACTATATTGACTGATGAAGCCCCTATTAAGGGCTTCATGCAGGATTCTTAATCTAGGGCATGGATTATAAAGCTTGAATTTAGAGACTTGATGGAGAGAATAATACAGTTAAGGATAGATAGCTATTCGATAACTACATACCATATTAAGGATGAATGCAATGAGGAAAACGCAGATTCTAAAATCAATAATTATAATGATAAACAAATGGATAAATAGAAGGGTTAAAGCAAAGAATTCATAGATAAGAAAATACCCATAATAGAGGTGATCAAACATGCTTAAGTTTACAAGGCACCACGTCCCCCTGCTAAACGTAAAATTTAAGTTGTAACTAGGTATGAGTTAGGTATGAATTATGAGAGAATTCTTTTGGCTCATGGCGCAGGTGTAAGGGAGACAAGTGAGATTTTACAGTATGTACTGCTCTCTAAGATTTCAGACTCTATGAAAAGAATTGAGGGGGGCTATGGTATTGACGTATTAGATGATGCAGCTACAATTCCACTACCTAATGGTGAACATATGATAATTACAGTAGACTCATATATTGTTAATCCAATATTCTTCCTTGGCGGTAATATAGGTAAGCTTGCTGTTTGCGGTTCAATAAATGATGTATTAATGATGGGCGGTAAACCATTAGCAATATTAGATTCAATAGTTGTTGAGGAGGGCTTCCCCATTAACGATCTTAATGAGATAGTTGATTCAATGATAAATATAGCTAGGGAGGAGGGAGTTGCTATTATAGGTGGTGACTTTAAAGTTATGCCTCAAAAGCAACTGGATAAAATAGTAATAACAACAGTCGGTATTGGCATGTCTGAAAAGCCTATTGTTGATTTGAATATTAAGCCTGGAGATAAGATAATAGTTACAGGCACTATAGGTGAGCATGGCGCATCAATACTAGCATTACAACACGGCATAGAGGTTAATTCGAAGGATCTTTGCAGTGATGTACAGCCATTAACGAGGCTTATGATACCTCTTCTTAAACGTTATGGAGATTATATACATGCAGCTCAGGATCCTACAAGAGGAGGATTGGCTATGGCTCTTAATGAATGGGCTAGAAAATCGGGTAATATAATAGTATTGGATGAGTCTAAAATACCAATTAGAAAAACAGTTCAAGCATATGCTGAAATGCTTGGTATAGATCCATTATCTCTTGCAAGCGAGGGTAGAGCCTTACTTGGAGTTTCAGGTGAGGTAGCTGATGACATACTTAAGTTTATTAGAGGCCTCGGATTTAAGGATGCTGAAGTGATAGGGGAAGTACATAGAGCAGAAAGATATAAGGGTATAGTACTACTTAAAACATGTGTAGGCAGTATAAGAATAGTTGAGGTACCGAGTGGTGAACTGGTACCTAGAATATGCTAGTTGGGCATTAATATGTGTTTAGGAGTTCCAGCTCGAGTAATTAAGTTAAAGAGGGATGAGGAGGTTGCCGTAGTTGATTTTGGAGGTGGTATTATTAGAGAGGTTGATGCAAGCTTTACACAGGTAGAGATTGGAGATTATGTTATTGTTCATGCAGGCACAATAATATCGAAAGTTGATCCTGAAGAAGCTTTAGAATCGATTAGGGTCTGGAATGAAATAATAGAAAAATTAAAAACCACCGAATAAATAGGTAAGTCATCAATATGTAGAGCCGTAACAGAAGTTTAAACTTATGGTGTTTAGTTTGAGTAATGGGTTTAGTGATGTTTATAGTATGTTTCGTAGAAACCCTGCTATGAATGATGTAGTTAAGGTTATTCATAAGCTTTCCAGGAAAATCGTTGGGAAAAAGGGGGAAAGTACTGTTAAAATTATGGGTTTCTGCGGAACACATGAATGGACTATTACTAGTTATGGGTTAAGGTATTTAATGCCATCTAACGTTGAGCTTATAGCAGGTCCAGGATGCCCTGTCTGTATTACTCCAGCTTACTATGTTGATGTAGTGATAAAGCTGGCAATGAGTAATATTAGAATATTTACATATGGTGATGCATATAAGCTTCCAGGTTTAGCTAGAGTAGGTATAAGAACCTTAGCTGAGGCTAGGGCTAGAGGTGCGGATATTGAGGTTGTGTATAGCATGATGGATGCTGTACATATAGCGAAAAAAGACAGGAAGGAATCTGTTTTCCTAGCTGTAGGGTTTGAAACTACAGCACCGTCAGTGGTTGCTCCAGTAGTTCAGGGAAAAATTCCAAGAAACCTTACCATAATTAATGTCCATAGATTAACACCTCCAATAGCTAAATACGTATTTGAAAATGTTCCGGAAATACCTTTAAATGGCGTTATAGCTCCAGGTCATGTTTCAACAATAACTGGAGCTAATGCGTGGAAATTCATTCCTGAAGAATTCGGTATACCAACCGTTATAGCTGGATTTGAGCCTTTAGATGTTTTGCTGGCAATACTTGAAATAATACGTCAAATAGTTGAAGGTAAGCCTAAGCTTGTAAATGAGTATAGTAGAGCAGTATCCTGGAGTGGAAATGTCAAAGCTCAAAAATTATTAAATGAGTGTTGTGAAGAGGTTGATGCTGCATGGAGGGGTATAGGTTTCATCCCTAAGAGCGGATTAATGTTTAAGGATAAATATAGTGAAGTAGATGCTTTAAAGCAGTATGGAATACCGGAGCTTACCCCAGACGAGTGGAAATATGATTTACCGTCTGGTTGTCGCTGTGCTGATGTGACTATTGGAAGATCTAAACCTACTGATTGCCGAATGTTCATGAAGAAATGCACTCTAGCTAATCCGTATGGACCATGCATGGTAAGTATGGAGGGGGCATGTACTATTTGGGCTAAATTCGGTGGGTCAAGCTTAGCAGCAGAAGTTACACGTGAAGTTGGACTTAACATATGAGTAGCGTAAGCTATGAGGAAAATAGCGTTTCAAACAGTTATAACAGGTATAGTGCAGGGTGTTGGATTTAGACCATTCATCTATAGGGTAGCAGCTCAAAGTGGTGTTAACGGTTATGTTAGAAATAGAGGGGGAAGTGAGGTTGAGGTAAGGATAGAGGGAAGTATTGAGGAGATAAGTAGATTTTTTAAGCTTTTCCTAGAGCAACTACCACCACCAGCAAGAATAGAGGAGATGGAATTTATAGAGGTGGATGTGGAAAACTATGATTCATTCCGCATACTTCCAAGTATTAATCGTCTTAGTAAAAGATCAATAATTACCCCCGATATTGGTATATGTGAATACTGTATAGAGGAGGTTCTTAACTCGAAAACTAGATGGTATAGGTATCCATTTAATAGCTGTGCTTGGTGTGGCCCTAGATTCTCAATGATGTATACAGTTCCATATGATAGAGGAAATACATCAATGAATGTTTTTCAGCTATGTGAGGAATGCATGGAGGAATACAGCAGCCCTGAAAACATTAGGAGGTTTCATGCTCAAGGAATAAGCTGTCCTAAATGCGGTCCGAAAATTTGGCTTACAGATAATATGGGGAGAATTATAGAATCAGAAAACCCAATAGAGAAGGCAGCACAGCTGATAGATGGTGGCGGTATTGTGGCCGTTAAGGGTTTAGGTGGATTTCATATAGCATCTTTAGCATCTAATGATGATGTTGTAGCTAGACTTAGAGAAAGAAAGAGAAGACCAAGTAAACCCTTTGCTTTAATGGCGCTTAATTTAGACGTTATTAAAAGCTTTGCCTACATATATCCTGAAGCTGAAAAAATACTTACATCACCGGAGAAGCCAATAGTACTACTACCAATAAGAAGTAATGTGAAAATATCATCTTTAATAGCTCCAGGATTAGATTTCGTAGGGGTTATGCTGCCCTACACCTCGCTCCACTATATACTGCTTGAAAATACTAGGGATAAGTATCTGATAATGACTAGTGGAAATGAATATGGTAAGCCTATGTGTATTAATGAAAGTGAGGCTTTCAAGAGGCTTTCAAAGTTTGTAGATTACTTCCTCATACATAATAGGGAAATAGTAAATAGGGTTGATGATAGTGTTGTTAGATTAACTGATAATAAGCCAGTTTTTCTTAGGAGAGGTAGAGGCTACGCACCGGCATGGATAAGAGTTCCATTAAACCTATCTAGACCAATTATAGCTTTTGGAGCTGAGCTTCAAACAGCTGGAGCAGTAGCTTTTGAGGATAAAGTAGTGTTAACACAATATATTGGGGATGCTGATGATTACGATGTAGTTAACGATTTAGATAAATATGTCAGATTCCTCATAGAAGTCTACAATATAAACCCTTCAGAATCCATAATTGTAGTGGATAAACATCCAATGTATACCTCAAGGAGGCTAGGTGAAGAATGGTGTAGTAAATATGGGGCTAAGCTGGTTGAGGTTCAACATCACCATGCACATGCGGCATCCGTTATGGCTGATCATAAAGTAAACCCAAATACTAGAGCAGCATCAATAGTAATAGATGGAATGGGGTACGGTGATGATGGTTACATATGGGGTGGAGAAGTCATTGAGGCAAGCTACTCTGAATATAGGAGGATTGGGCATTTAAAATATCAGCCGCAGCCAGGAGGAGACTCAGCTACAGAATATCCGGTTAGGATGCTTATAGGCATACTATCATCAATTCTAAATGAGAAGGAAATTTTAAATTTATTAAATGAAAGAAGGTTGGAATCCGGATTGAAGTGGGGTCTTCAAGAAGCTTTAATTACCTATAGACAATCCATAACTGGAAGAATACCATTAACTTCAAGTATAGGTAGAATACTTGATGCTACAGCTGCTCTTCTAGGTGTATGCTTTAAGAGAACATATGAGGGGGAGCCAGCAATGAAGCTTGAATCCCTTGCTCATAACGGTAGATTGATAGATAGCATTGAGGCTCCAGTAAAGAACTCTAGCGGATCAACTATTGTTGATACTACAAAACTTTTTGAAACTATTCTTAGTAATATCGACCATGAGCCTAAAAATCTAGCCTATAGTGTTCATTATAGACTCGGCGAATCCCTAGCTGAAATAGCATATACAGCAAAAACCACCCATGAAGTAGGAGTAGTATATATGTCAGGAGGAGCTGCTGTTAACGATATTATTGTTAAAGCCGTAAGAGAAACACTTACAACTAGAGGTATTGAGGTGAAACTACCTAGAAGAATACCTCCAAATGATGGAGGTATAGCACTTGGCCAAGTAGTTATAGCTTCACTGCATGGTAAGCATTATTACGCTGAATCTCTGTAAGATCCTTCAATCCCAATATGACCCTTCATCAATTCATAACTGCAAGCTTATAAAACATAAATGAATGTTATGTTTTAGGTATTTCCTTTATTTTTGCTTTAAGTATCATCTCCCTTCTCCACAGAACGAAGCTTAGGAATGCTAATGCTGCTGCACCGAATATTGCTAATCCTCCACGCTGTATTAGAAGCTCCTGGAGAGCTATTGGTGGTGGAATCCTCATTTCACGTGTTGGTAAGCCTAACTTTTCAGGCTCCACCGGTAGGATATAGATTACGGAGTTGCCAATATCTTCCTCATCACCGAATACGTAGCTTTCAATACCTTTACTCTTTAAATACTCAACTCTACTTCTAGCCTTCCCAATTATTTCGCTACGTTCACCGAACTCTAAAGCTTTAAATGGACATACTGTAACGCATGCAGGCTTTAATCCATTTTTAACTCTATCCTCACACATAGTACACTTAACAGATACTCCTTTGTAAACTACGCCTTCCTTATCAATATGTCTTGCACCGTACGGGCATGCTACAGCACAATAACCACATCCGAAACATCTATTATAATCAGTTAATACAATACCATACTCATCTTTATATATAGCCTTAACAGGACAAACAGGTAGGCAGGGAGGGTCTAAACAGTGCATACATGACCTCCTAATATAGGAGGTAGCTCCATCACTTGAGCGGACCATATTTATGGTAATCCATGTTTTCTCAGATAGGCTTTGACCAATCCAGCTTGGATTTCCATCTATTGGAAGATTATTTTTCACCTTACATGCAAAAAAGCATAAACCGCAAGCCCTACACTTAGTAGCATCATAAAGTATTGAGACCTGACTTAAATTCTGCTTAACATCCATTTTAGAGCGGAAAGTTAATAGTGGAAGCAGTATCGGGGTAGTTAAGGATTTTTTCAGAAAGAATCGACGTGACACCGACTCAGGCATAACTCCACCTCAACTAGTTGAGTGAAGTCTCATATATAAATATTTCTAGAGAAATTTAGAATCTGGCAACTTAGAAGTTAAATACAAGTTAAGTTTCCACATCCCAAATCTAGGACTCATAACCTCCTCACTATTCTCCAGTTAATGTTTCCCACTCCAACAGCTGTTGTTGTAAAGATAAACAAGCAAATAATAGGGTTCTGGTCTACGTTGGCATATGTAGGCCTTGGTTATCAACAGGTCCTGTCTCCCTCTCGAGTTCATAGCGGCATCACCCTCCTCCAACCCCGTCAAGTTGAGCCAGTCCCACACATCTCCTCTCAAGCCGTTTCCAGCGGCTATCCACATCATCCAAGAGTCCACCATCCAAAACTAGAAACCACATCTATCTAAACCTGTCATCCTAAAACGGCTTTAAGTCATCACATTCAGAGTTTATAGATAAATTTATTTTCATGCTATATCTTTAAGTATTATGAGTGTAAGATCAATACTGGAGGATGTAGCTGCTGGTAGGGTTTCTATTAGTGAAGCTGAGAGGAAGCTTAGGCTTTTAGCCTTAGAATCAATAGGTAGCTCCATAAAGCTTGATGTTGGGAGGGAGGTACGGAGGGGGGTTCCTGAAGTTATCTATGCTGAGGGGAAAATGATAGATGACTTAATTGAGGCAGCTAAGAAGTTCCTGGAGAATTGCGGTAGAGTTATTATTAGTAGGGTTGATAAGGAGCAGGTTAAGGCTTTAGAGGAGCATTTTAGGGAGAGATATGTTTTTAACTTTTATGAGAAGGCTAGAATGGTTGTTGTTAAGGAAGGCTTCTTTAATGTGGAGAAGGTAGGGAGAGTAGGGATATTAGCTGCTGGTACAGCGGATATTCCAATTGCTGAGGAGGCAAGGATTGTTGCTGAGGAAATGGGGTGTGAAACCATTTATGAATATGATGTTGGTATAGCTGGAATACATAGATTGTTTCCGGCATTGAAGAAAATGATTGAAGCTGATGTTGCATGTATTGTTGTTGTAGCAGGTATGGAGGGGATTCTACCATCAATTGTTGCAAGCCTTACTGATGCTCCAGTTATAGGAGTACCGAGATCAGTAGGCTATGGACTAGGAGCTGGGGGAGTAGGAGCATTAACAACAATGCTTCAATCATGCGTATTGGGACTACTTGTCGTAAACATAGATAATGGAGTTAATGCAGGAGCATCAGCAGCTTTAATAGCTAGAAAAACCGGAAGAACTATAAACCCATAAGCAATATAATTCATGGCTATATCTATTGAGCAGCTTCATTTGTTAATTTTATTTATTCTCGCATTAGTTGTTATTACTGTTTTATGGGTTAGCGTAGGTTAAGATTTTATTTTATCAAGTTTCTGCTTTAGTATTTTGCTGCTTTACTCCGTTGTTAAGTTCTCTGAGGGGGATGTAATAGCTGTTTATTTATATGGTTCTCAGCTATTATGGTGGTTAATGTAGTATTCAGCATCCTTGATTTTCTTAACATAAAGTTAAGTGAAAGGTTGGCTATATATCTAATGTTTGCCGTCATCAGAGGAGGAGGCGCTTCGACTAATATTCCCATTATATCCACTCCTATAGACTCGGGGATTAAAGGGTTTGCGTTAACTATTCTAGTGGCGTTACACGTACTCCTCCTGATCGTAGTAATAGCGTGCTTTGGAGGAAAAGAAGACTTAATCATCGTTAATAGCGTGTTGGAGTGATGGGATGGAAGAGAGTTTCAAAATGCATACTTAATTGATTAAGATCTGCATGTTTTGATGTAGACTAAAGTTTGCTTGCCGTAATTTCCAACTAAACCTTGAAATCACCATAAACTTTATCAACATAGATAATGCCTTTAGAATATGTGAATATTATTCAGAAGTTGCAATTCTGTAAAATTCCTGTCGGGAATATAATGATGAAGATTCTCGGCGTAATGAAGCCTTCGTTGAGTTGTTTCTAGCTTTAAATAACTCTCCACGGGTTCTCTACAGCTAAAACCATGGAAGACATGGTGGGAGAGCCTAATCCAAACCTCCATATATAATATGTCAGTAAACCTTAGTATAAACAAGTAGGGCTGAAAGCAGATGAAAACCTAGCCTGTAAGAGTTAAGTTACAAAGCCTTAAATAGTTTAGAGTTAAATTTAATGTTGAAGTGAGGTATAAATTGAAGGGGTAAGTAAATGGTATTAGTGAAGGCTAAAGTTAGGCTGTCTGGACTGAAAGAAGGCTTTTCCTCTACGGTTCTTATAGATACCGGTGCTAGAATGACTCTTATTGATAGATTACTTGCGGAACGTATTGGTGTTCAATATACTGGAAGAATTATTGATTTCGTTTCAGTTTCAGGTCATGTTGTAAGAGCATTAGAAGCTGTGATTTCTGAACTTGAAATAGAAGGTGAAGTGTTAAAGTATGATGTCCTAGCGGTCATAGATATCCCGGAAAAAGTTAAAGAGATTCTTAGAAAAAGTGAAGTTGATGAAAATATAGTTATCGGTGTTTTAACAATTGAAAGAGCAAATATGATACCGGACACTACAACAGGCGCATTAAGAAGAGTGGAAAGCTTCATATTTTAGGGGTTAGAAACTACTTCGTGAGTTTATTAATGTATCATCCAACTATGTAGTAAGCCCGAATACCTATAAGCGATATATGGGTGTAGAATACAGGATAAATGTTCTGTCTTCATTTGTTCACGGTGAAAGCCCTCATGAAATGAGGGGAAGAAATGAAGGTTTACGCTGGATCAGAACAGTAAGCATCTTAAGGAAGCTATCGTGAAGATATGCTACGGTGAAGTATAATCCGGAAGCTTAGAAGATAATCAATACACATCATAGCAGCTCCGTAAAGAGGTTATTATGTGGTGTTCTATGTTTAATTTCTCAGCTTCACGCTTTTATCATGAACTAGTATAAATTAGGGATGATGAGTTTTCATTACTTTATAGATTGTGAATTTCGAAATTAAGCCGCAAAGCAAGCTTTAGAGGAGTTAGATATGGAGGACATTTGTAGATGATTATAGTTTAAAGATGTAGTGTAAAGCTAGACTTAACCCAATAGATATTAGTATAGCTTCTATTGGATGAATCTTAAAAAGCATTACTAGTACAATAACTAGTAGGCATATGGTTAATGGAATTATTTGAATGGAGTATTCTTTGAATATAACGTTTCTGGAGATAATGACTAAGGCTACAAATATTAATCCTACAATAGCTGAGTTAATTCCTCTTAGAATAATTCTTGCAGGCTCAGTTTCCAGGTAAGGTCTTATCAGCATTGCAACCATCAATATAGTAATGAATGCAGGTACTACAACTGCTATAGTGGCAATTACTGAGCCTACCACACCTAGCAACTTATAGCCTATATATGTTGCGCAATTAATAGCTATAGGGCCTGGGGTAGACTCAGCTATTCCAACTATATCTACAAACTCCTTCTCGCTTAGCCATCCCCTATATTCAACAACCTCCTTATGTAGGATTGAAAGAGCTCCATAACCACCACCAAACATAAATACGCCTATCTTCAAGAAAACTAAGAACAAATCAAGGAAGCTAACCATAACCCTAATTATTAAGCTTAAATATAAATATTGTTACATATTAAGATGATACTGTCAAGTTAACATATAGTAGACTCATTAAGCCTAAGGCTTAACTTGACGGTATCTATTAAAATTTGTAGTGAGCATATAGGATTTAAGACTTAACTTAACAACATCTATAGAATATCCAGAATTAGGGCTTCATGTAGCTGTTTCCAGATGGCTTAATTATTTTATTATTTCTAGTATTCTATTATTTCCTGCTATTTAGGACCATCATAGTCGATAACGAAATCCTAAAGTAGCTTACCACGCTTAGTAGACTCATTAACCAACGATATTTCAGCCTATAAAATAAACCTTAAGGCTATTCTGGGAACTATTATTTTTCACTTACATTAACTCCTGGAATCTCATATAGAGTACCATCTTCCGAAAGTATAAGGACACACTTACACTTTAAACATTGAAAATACTTATTCATCCCTCCTGAACTGCATTTTTCAGTACCTAGAAACTTAACATCACCATGTTTACACTTATCTTCAATCATTGCTTACAACCTAATTAAATATTAAAGCTTCTATTATAAGTTTTACGCTTAGCTTTCAATCCTTGCTAACTATGGCTGTTGAAGAATTTACTTAACTAGCAGATATATTATAGTATAATAGTTCAGCGACTTCGTTGAATGTTAAAACTAGCTTAGAATTATTTAGCTATTTACTGTATAATTTCTCTATCTGCTCTTATTTGAGGCTTTGCTTTCCCTAAGAACAACTTAATTCCTAGCATTGATTTAATATCTAAAATTAAAGCTGGATTTCCAGTTTTCCACCTAAGACTTCACTATATAGGCTTTATCAATTGGCTTACACTATGAATGTATAGGATGCCCCATTCATCCCAATGATTCCATTTAGATTTTATTTATGAGTTAACTGTATAGTGTTACTGCTGGTTTCTTTGCTATCCCCTTTACTCATCAATTTTCCGGAGCTGTCATTGAGTTAATTTCTAGAGCTTCATTAACTATCAATCTAATACATCATTAGCTTATCTTTCCCTATTCATATGTCCAGAAATAATATTAGCTGGAAGAACTTCTAGAGTTGGTGTTTCTTAATCTTTTAAACTTAATAACGTAAAGTCTTATTAGGAGTAAGCCTAAAAGTAGATATGATGGAGTTTAAGAGTTTAGCTTTACTTTGCAAGTATCTTGAGGAAACATCAAGTAGAAAGGGGAAAATTAGGCTATTATCTGATTTTTTAAGAAGACTTAATAGTAATGAGGTAGCTCCAGCTGTTCTATTTATTACTGGTAAGCTGCTGCATGAGGATGAAGTTAATGCTTTAGGTATTGGTTTCCAAACAGTTAGAAGGGCTTTACGTTTAGGTGGGCAGAAAACACTTGTAGATGAGCCCTTAACAATATTGGGTGTCTATGAGAAATTTAGGGAGATAGCTGGAATTAGGGGGAATCGGTCAAAAACTAGGAAGCTCCATATGCTTAGAAGCCTACTTAGCAGAATGAGTGAGGTTGAGGTTGAGTATACTGTTAGATCTATTTTTGGGGAGATGAGGCATGGCGTTGTTGAGGGAGTTATGCTTGAAGCAATAGCTGAAGCTAGTGGTATAGATTTAGAAGATATTAGGAGAGCATATATGCTAATAGGCGATATTGGAAGAACAGCTGAAATAGCCTTAAAAAGAGGGGGAGATGAGGTAAAATCAGTTAAAATAAATATTTTCACTCCAGTAAAGCCAATGCTAGCCGATAATGCTGGAAGTATAGAGGAGGTTATAAAGGAATATGGTAGGGTAGCGTTTGAGTGGAAGTATGATGGAGCAAGAGTACAGGTACATAAGAGAAATGGGGAAGTAGCTATATTCAGTAGAAGATTAAGTAACGTAACTAGTAGTATGCCTGAAATTGTAGATATAGTAAGGAGAAACGTTAAGGCTGAAAAAGCAATTCTAGAAGGGGAGATAATAGCTATTGGTAATAGTGGAAGACCCCTACCATTTCAGGAACTTATGAAAAGATATAGGAGAATTAAGGGTGTTAACGATGTTTTAAGAAAAATACCGTTAAGAATTTACTTCTTCGATATACTATACGTTAATGGTAGGGAATTGATTGATGAGCCTTACATGAAAAGATGGCAAATCCTAGAGGAAACATGTAGTAAAGAACTTTTAGTAAATAGAATAGTTACAGATAGTATTGTGGAGGCTGAAGTCTTCCTTAAGGAGGCATACAATGCTGGACATGAAGGATTAATGGCTAAAACACTAGATAGCCCATATACTCCAGGTATTAGAGGGGGGAAATGGCTGAAAATTAAGCCATTTGAAACACTGGACCTCGCTATCGTAGCTGCAGACTGGGGTTATGGGAGAAGATCTAGATGGCTTAGCGACTACTATCTCGCAGCTTTAAACCCTAAAAATGGAGAGTTCGTAACTGTAGGTAAGACGTTTAAGGGATTAACAGATGAGGAATTTGAGTGGATGACAAACAAGCTACTCAACATTAAAGTATTTGAGAACAAGCATACAGTCTATGTAAGGCCGGAAATTGTTGTTGAAGCTGCATTTAACGAGATTCAGAAAAGCTCTAAGTATAAGTCAGGTTTTGCACTCCGCTTTGCAAGAATACTAAGAATTAGAGCTGATAAAACCCCACACGATACAGATACTATTGAAAAAATAGAGAAGCTCTATAGGGAGCAATTTAAGAGAAAAGCGGAAATCATAATCTAATAAATAAGTAACTATGGAAGCTAATATAGTACATCAAGACTTTAGATTATCTAATTATGCCTTAAATCTCTCACAGTAATACTTATACTCTAAACTATGCTTCATCAAGTCAGATAATACCTCAGAATTCTTCTTCAGAAGGTCGTTAACAATATGTAGATACCTAGCGATTCTTACAGTATCCGGTGAGATTTTAACAAGATCCTTCCCATCCACTAATACGTAATGCTTTCTCTCAATATCCTCATTTAAAATGTATAGAGCTTCATTAAGTGCAGCATGTAGGGTAAGGCAGTGGGGGGAGCCATCTATAGTAACTATCCATATACTTTTCGGCTTACTTGATCTAATAATTGATGCTAGCTTACCATATGATAGGGGGCCTTCAGCCTCAGGGCAATAAGTTAAAACTACACGGTTTTTAGAAAGCTTCTCAAATATTTCCGGGTTAACAAGCTCTACGCATTCACCAAATATTACTATATCTGCATTGTGGAGTTGAGGGGCTTTAACCCATATTCTAAGTAAATCCATCTAAGCACCTCTAAATCTATTAAGTATAATGTAGACACACATATCGCCACACATAGTGCATGGCCCTACATCAGCCTCTCTAAACCTCTTACGTTTATTTCTTGCAAGCTGGGGATCTGGAGATAGTTTATACATTACCTCCCAATCAAGCCTAGATCTAGCATTAGACATTTCAACATCAGCCTTCAATGCCTTCTCCCCAAGCTTTACAATATCTCCCGCATGTGCTGCTATCTTAGCAGCTATAAGCCCATCTTTAACATCTTCAGGTGTTGGTAGTGAAAGATGTTCTGCAGGTGTAAGATAACATATTAAATCAGCTCCTTCAGCTGCAGCTAAAGCAGCACCTATAGCCGCAGCTATATGGTCATAGCCTGCCGCAGTATCAGTTACTAGAGGACCGAGAACATAGTATGGAGCACCGTAACATAGAGATTTTTCAAGCCTTATATTTGCAGCAATCTGATTTAGTGGTACATGTCCAGGCCCCTCAACCATTACTTGAACATCCTTCTCCCAAGCTTTCCTAACCAGCTGTGAAACATTAATCATTTCTGCAACTTGAGGATAGTCATGGGAGTCCATGATTGATCCAGGTCTTAAAGCATCACCTAAGCTTAAAACAACATCATACTGGGCTGAAAGCTCAAGAAGATAGTCATAGCTTTTATATAGTGGATTTTCTTGATTGTTATACAGCATCCATGCTGCAAGTATTGCTCCACCCCTACTTACAATTCCTGCTCTACGACCTATTTTAACCGTTTTCTCAGCAAGTTCACGTGTTAAACCAGCATGAACAGTTACGAAGTCAACACCATCTTTATAATGCTCTTCAAGAACCCTAAATACATCATCCTCACTCATATCAACACCTGAACGATACTTCTTTACAGACTCTATATATGCTTGATATATTGGAACAGTACCGAATGGAACATCTAGAATTTTAAGAATTTCTCTTCGAATAAATCTTAAATCCCCACCTACGCTAAGATCCATTAACGTATCAGTACCATATTTAAGCGCTACTTTAACCTTCTCAAGCTCCATACCTAAATCTACATGAAGAGTAGAGGTTCCAACATTAACGTTAACCTTAGTTCTTAAGCCCTCACCTACACCGACAATTCTCCTATTCTTCACAAGGCTATTCCTAGGAATTACAACTACCCCCCGTGAAAGCTTCTGACGTAGTATATCTGGTGATAATCCCTCACTACGTGCAACCTCCACAACCTCCTCCGGAGTACTACCACTTCTAGCAGCAGCCATAAGCCCAGCCATAAATATCATGAAAGTTAACAATACAAATATTTAAATCTGACTATGATGGGGGCTTGTAAACATAAATATTCAGCGGATCTGGCAACTTAACATAGAGGTGGTTTCAAAATATTTAATTTTCTGTTGCTTATTTTGTTATGGGGTTTCGTGGGGTTGAGTGATGAGGAGTGGGGTGTTATTTCATCCTTCCTCCCACCTAAGCCTAAGAGGGGTGGAGGGCTTTAAGCAATGATAGATCGTTAATTAACGCTACATGTTGTACTACTGGCTTTAGGTGGCATTGAGATACCTAGGAAGTATGGATCATACGTAACTGCTGGAGAAGGCTTAGAAGACTTCAGGAGGCTAGGGTATGGGGTAGGATAATTGAGTTCCTAACATCCATGAGCTGTAAACGTGCAGCAATAGATAGCACAACGTGGAGGCTAAAGGGGGGAGGTAGGATATGATGGATTCAGCATAGGAGGGGATGAAGATACATGTAATAGTTGATGAGGGGTTGAAGCCCATATCCGTAGCTATTAGCCCAGGAAAAACCCACAACTCAAAATGTTCAACCTATACGATAAGATGAAAGTAAGCCTGAAAGGTTTTATGGGGATTCAGCATACAATACATATGAGGTAAGGGATAGGATGGAGTTCAAGCAAACATACCTGTAAACCCTAGAAATAGGGGGAGCAAATACCATACGATGAGGAGGAATATAAAGTAATGAGGTCAGCCATAGAGAGATTCAATGCATGGCTTAAACATTCAGAAGAGCAATAATAAGATATGAAAGACTAACCATAATGTTCCAGCAATCATAACATTCAAGCATAATAATACATATGAGATATGGAATATGATAAACTTAAATATTTTGAAACCACCTCATAGTGTATCTGATTTCCTAAGTTGCCACGTCCTATTCAGCTACATATAATTTTAAGAAGTACGGTGAAGATATTCAATGTATACATTAGCTATGAAGTTTAACATGCTCTTCCTAGTGAAAATAATGCTATGATCTCCAAACCTTTAACACATAGCTGTGAAGTCCATCGTTAATATCGTATTCGAAGGATATATCTATTTTTTCATTAAGAAGCTTATTTGTAACTAGGAAGTCTACAAGACGATTCCAAGCCTCCTTCATAGGCTCATACGTATTCTGCCTTCTAAACCTGTAAACTTCAACCAATTAAATCCCAATCAAAATACATCTGCGAATATTTAAATATTTTCACTAAGTAAGAATCATAATACGGTAAGTTTAAATAAGTCTAAGGAATTAATACTTGATAAGTATGGTTTCATGGAGTAAAGCTTTTAGGCAGGCAGTATTGATCCTAGTATTTACAGTTATATGGGGTATAGTAGGGGGAATAATAGTTCTAATAGGGGCCTTCATGGCTGGAGGGGGCTCAATAGGGTTTTTCCGGTCAGTAATGACTGGAGAGTATCCGATAGAGCCAACAGAAATATCTTCAATAATATCCTCAACAACAGTTATAGCTGGATTAATAATTATGCTTATAGGAGTTCTAGTAACTGTTCTCGGATATACAGCAACATTTATTAAGTATCTAGCTGAAACAATAATAGATGAGGTTAAACCTCTACCAGCACCACCACAGCCCTATATTCCATCACCATCCCAAACATCCTCCTCAGAATAGTACTAGTAAAATCCAGAAGTTTTTCTATTTTACTGTTAATTTTGCTACAGCATCATACAAGTCTGGGAGTAGATAAATTCTTGACAAACAGTATCCCGCTATGTACAACATAAGGAGGGGTTAATTAAGGTTCATAGATAAATGCTGGACTAACTATATAGCAAACTTCGATTTTACCAGCTTCTTACAAACTTAGGCATATCTCACCATCTCCATTATAGGGATATCTTCCCTAGAGAGATATTTATTGATTTACTTCCTTGATTTTAACTCTATACTGTTTTACCGTTTCATATATTACTATGGTAAGTGATATTAGGACTACCATAAGCAAGATTCCAACACTCCATATAGACATAGGTAAAACGGCTATAGCTGTTTCATAGAATATATGTATTAGTGTTGCGATAGCTATAACTCCTATGACTATATCGAATGTTCCCCCAATCCTCTCAATGATTCTTAAATGTTTCTTAACCGTACTACTCACTAATACTTTATATATGTCTCTAACAGTATATGAAAATGTTATCAATACAACTAATATTGATGCTGTCCCTATGGATATTATGGCTATTGAGGCTCCATTAAAATATCTTATAATTTCTCTTATCTGAGTGTTGATGTATGTTATAGCTAGTGTTATGGCTGTAAATTTAACTACTGGTTTTAAGAGAGATATCAATATTTCAAATCTTCTCATGTACAGATAAGATATAGTGTTAAATGTCTTAATTACGGTATTAGGTAAAATATCTTCAATTTGTTTAACCACTTTATTGAATCTTGGAGAAACGAAGCTGTATATCGCTATTGTAGATATTGTAGTGATCGTAACTATAGTAAGGCTTTCTCCAGATATTAAACCACTTCTAAACAGTACATCAGCAAACACTATACCCATTTCACTAACTGGAGTTAAAATCAATGCTATAGATATGCTTTCTCTAGCATTAGCTCCGGATAAAGCCGTGCCAAACATTAACCCAATAAATCTAATAGCCATGGCTATAACCCCCAAAGATATACCTGTAAGTAACAGATACATATTTAGCCCACCTCTTTCCATTATATACATGCCTAGCTCAAGACCTATTGTAACAAAGTATATAAGCATACCTAGCTCCCTAACTCCTTTCAACATCTCATAGATGTCATCAACACCTAGATATATAGCAGATAAAGCTCCTGCTATAAAAGATCCGAATAGAGGAGGTAATCCAAGGATGGATGATGTAGATGCAAAGATAAGTGCAAGAGCTATGGAGATAAAGAACTTGTTTTCCCCATTAACAATAAATCTACTTTTGCTAAGAGCCTTTAACAAAACATCTCCGACTGCAAGAAATATCAATATAGACCCGGCAACTCTAAGAATCCATGTAAATATTTTAAGGGGGTCTAGTGGTGATAGACCTACAGATATAAGACCTATAGATATAAGCAGTGTAAATAGCGAAAACTGTAACACATCTTCAATGCTTGATTGAAGTATTGCATTAATAGATATCTCAGGTAATACTATACGTGCAGACATTATAGCTACTGTAGAGCTGTTAACCATGACTAAGAAGATTAATAATCTATCGATAGGATTGAGGGAGAAGGCATAGATAGCAATAGATGAGCTAAGTAATGTAAATAGATAAAGTATAGATTCACAAGCCGCTACTCTATAAACAGACCTCTCAATTTCTCTAAAACTTATGGATGCTCCCACATCAAAAGCAAACAGGGATAGACCAAGCCATCTCAAAGGCTCAAAATAGCTAAGGATCTTAAACACATCAAGCTCCATATATGGAGATAGAAAAGCTGTGAAAACACCCCCAAAATATACCCCAATAATGTTAGAAAGCCAAATCTACGCAAAACCCATGCAGCCACAACCCCTATGGTTATCAACAACACTGCATATAGCTCCATGTTCTCTAAACCCTAATTTACCACATTAAGATAACATAACATATAAGCTTTTATTATTACTGCTGACCTTAAAGCTGTACATCTTCTATAAGCTCCAGTCCAAGCTCTACATAGCTATCTAGCAAGCTCTTTAACCTTAAACCCTCATAAAAACAGTTTTTAACCTAGGCATTATCTATATTTGATTTTAAATCCATTTGGAAATAGAGTTCTATTGATGTTGATTAGACATTTCTACGTGTTCCTCAATACATTCATCCTATAAGGCTTCATTCTATACTTGAAGACTTCCTATTTCCAATGAAAAAGATAAACAACAGCTTCACCGAGATGTGAATGGTTCTTCCAGATTATAATGATGGGTACCTAGAAACCCGGAACTTTAGTTCTGGGATGAAATGGTGCAGAATTTAAACAGAATCCTCCTATATTTTAAATGTTTGAGCCTGTAGTGGTGGCTAGTCTTAACCGTAGGTTGATGAGATTTATGAGAGCTGTAAGCCTAAACCAGTAAGTGAGGCTAGAGCTAAATGCTGGAGGCTCCAACTTCAGTTGTGGATAGCTCACAGATGTTCAGATCGATATAGTAGAGTATATTTCAGCGGATTTCCTGCTGGTAGATGAGATGCCCAGAATAGAGTTCTGTGTTGGTGCTTAAGTACGTTTAAGTCTAAAATCCGAGTAGTAAATCTTTAGATAATTAGCGATACATTATTGGTAGCTGTTTACCAGATGCTTTTGAAATAATCTGTTTTGCCAGTTTCTCATCCATACCCGCACGTTTAGTAAGGAAGTTGAGAAGATCCTCAGGCTTACAGCCCTTATCAATTCTCTCCTTCAGCATTTGGGTTAGTGTTGTAAACATTGAGGCTTTAAGCTTCTCTTCGAGACCAAGCTTAACAACAATTGTTGTTAAGCCTATAAACAATGCAGCAATAGTATCATTAAACTCCTCCTCGCTTATAGATTGAATACTTAGATCTGCACATACCCAGAGCTCATCATCTAAGCCTACAAGCTCAAACTTCATAATTTCAACAGCACTATTAAGAATTAGTGCTGTTCTATAAACCTTAATTCGGCTACTTGGCTTAAGATATGCTGTTTCAAAACCTATATCTACAGCAATTCTAACACATTTCTCTAATGGAAATACGTGAAATCTTATAGGCATACGTGGATTAATAGCTGTAATCATTTTAATACTGCCATTAACATCACGTTCAACCTCAACATCCCACGGCATCTCAACAATATCGTTAGAGTTCTCATCACCACTTTCAAACCAAACCTTAATCCTTTCAAGAATATCTTGAGTTGACATGAAGGAAGATAAATTAAACAAATATATAAAGCTAATGTTTAATCTAACAAGACGTAGCAACCTAGAAGTTAAATGCAATATGCTAAGTTACCAGGTCCAATATAACTAACCGTTCTGGTCTAGCGTAAGCTTTCATTCCTTCCCTCCTCTTCCCATGGGAGGGCTTCCGCCATGAACTGGTGAAGGAAGACACATCGGGGGCTTCAAATAATCCAATACTCATTCAGCATATTCAATACGCCACATATTGGGTGTTTTAACAGTAATACTAGAAGGAATATATAAGTTGACTATTTAGGAACTGCTAAAGAACCCACTTATAGCATATATAATTTATGTTGATTCTATATCTAGACTATTTAATACTCCCGGTACAGTATTAGGTCTGCAAGTTTAAGAAGTTTTTGCTTTGCATCTGTATCTGGAAGGATCTTTAGGCTTTCTTTAGCTTTCCAAACATATGATGAGCCGAAGCTATATGCTTTCTCTCTAACTCCTTTAGATTCCATAGTTTCAATTATGTTTAGTACATCACTATACTCTACGTGATCCCTCCTAAGGACGTTAAGAACTTTATTAGCTTCATTAGGGAAGCTTTTTATATATAGTAGGAGAGCTATGTTTCCAAGTTTATGCTCAATAATGTCTTTACCTATTTTCTTCCCTACCTTTTTCTCCTCGCCAAATAGGTCAATTATATCATCAGCTACTTGGAAAGCTATACCGATATTAATGCCGTAACTACCTAAGGCATTGATAAAATCTTCCTGAGCATCTGCAACTATAGCTCCAGCCATACAGCATGCTTTAAGCAACGTACCGGTTTTACATTTAACCATTTCAATATATTCATCAATGCCAATACTGTTCCGTCTATGTTTAACTATGTATTCATCATCTCTTCCAGCCTGCTCAAAGAGTACATCAAGTCTTTCACCCTCAACAAGAGCCTTTATAGCCTCAGCTACAAGCTTATGAAGCTGAGTGGAGTTTTTAGAGTTGTTTAATGCTTCAGTTATAGCTTCCCTATAATGTACAGCTGCTAGAATAGCCATAGTATCACCATACTTTTTCCTTGTGGTTGGTTTACCACGTCTCAGCTCACCACGATCAATTATATCATCGAATATGAGGGAGTAGTTATGTATAAGCTCCATAGCTGCAGCTACTGGAAAAGCATCTTCAACCCTACCATTACAGGCCATGCATGATAGTAAAACTAAAGCAGGCCTAATCCTCTTCCCACCAGCCTTAACTTGATGTAATACAATTTCCTTAAACTCCTCAGAGGTATTGCTTGTAAGATATTTCTCAATCAGGGACTCTACTTGAATTCTTAGAGGTGAGAATTCATTTAATAGATCCATAATAGTGGAGGGGGGCAAAGTATTTAAAGCTTAACTATTTAGGGTTGTGATGAAGATATTGTATATAAAGCATACAGTACCTATCTTAATATCTATACTGCTGAGTTGGAGCTTTACACTTATAATTCAGCTATCCGAATTTCAACCACAAACACTTATTATAACACCATATCCTGAGCCTGAATCTACAACACCGCCAACTGAAGCACTTACTACATTGGAGCCATACTGTAATGCATTAATCTTTACAGGAGTAATAGTATTAGGCGGATTACTTGTTTACTTCATCATTAAGATTAGAAGAAGGCTTTTAAGAAGTTTACTTATCACCTCATATCTTATAAGCGGTTTCGGAGTTTTTTACATATATAACGTAATGATGCTCAGCATTATTCCAATAGGTGTAGATATAAATATTTTAGAGATTTTACTTATTATCATACCGGTAATTGAAGATGTTGTAATGGTTTATCTTGTATTCTGTACCAGGGGGTTTCTACAAGCAGCTAGTATGATAGTTTTCGGTACAGCTGCAGGCTCATGGGTTGGGTCTACATTAAAACTATGGTCAACACTACTACTCCTCGTAATGCTTTCAATATATGATATTGTAGCAGTATATAAAGGACCTGTTAAAGCTATAGTTGAGGATAATCCTAAAGACCTTACAGGACTTGTAGTGATGCTTAAGGAGATAAATATAGGGCTTGGAGATATTGTATTCTACTCCTTAACACAATCCTTCTCAATAATAAACTACGGATATATACCAGCATTAGGAGTATCCCTTGGTTTAATTGTAGGGTTCTACATAACAATAAAAATAGCGGAGAAAACTAAGAAGCCAGTACCAGCCCTTCCAGCATCACTAATTCTTGCCTTCATAATTATTCAAGTACTAGGATTAATTCAATATTAATGTCTCTCAGCTTTTATAAGCTACTTCACTCCTACTACAATAGCCCTAAGCATTCAGCCTGTCTTACAGTGCTGTAATTTACTGTAGCTCAAGAAGCTCACAGCTCCCTTAACCGTCATAAGTTCACCACATATAGACTAACCTATATACCATTGTTAGATTTTAAAAACTGATTTAGGGCTAGGGTTACGTGAAGAATATTATATTTAATTCTAGAGTTGATAGTATAAAGTAGCTTTTGGATGTAGTAGTGTAGAATAATTAGTACTCTATTTGAGTTCGATTTTAAATTAACATATCGTATTTAACTTAAATCTGTCACATCCCAATGATAATTTATATAGATGTAGCTAGTATCTTTAACTAATGAAAATTTATAGATATGCTTCAGGTAATGGCAAGACGGTAAAGCTTATTGTTGGTGGTCTACACGGTAATGAGGGAAGAATTATAGCTCCAATTCTAGATAGGCTTAGACATGCAGGTTTAAAAGTTTATGGTGAGGTTATCGTTATTCCATGTATTTCTCATGGTGAAAAATATGTAAGTACTTTAAGCAGGAAATACTATAAGACAAAAACTGGAAGAATATTACTTAAGCTTATAGAGAAGTTTAGGCCAAGTATATATGTTGAGGTTCACTGCTATAGAAGATCAGCATATGAAAAACTTACAGATCCTTTTAGAAGATTTAGTATGGGGGTACCTCCATTACTAAGTCTTGATAATGGGGTTCTTATAGGTGCAGCTTTACCCCAGCTCTTTAAAATACATATGTTTGACTTAGGGCTTGTAATTGAGAAAACATGTAGAAGAGGAGGGGAGGAAACATTACTTAACATTTTAAAGATTGTAGTTGAGGCGTCTGAATACTTAGAGATTATTTCAAAGCTTAGCTTAAGGTATCCGCAGCAGATTTCAAGAATAGCAGCATATCATAGCCTAATAAAATCAAGAATTGGAAGTATATAGAGTAAATAATATATATAGTTAATGGTTATAAGCTAGCTCCAAATTTGGAGCTTATGGAGCTTGCTAGAAACCTATGGTATCTATGTAAGCCAAGAGTATTCTTAGCTATAGCTTCACTTGCAGTTATATCTTATCTGAAAGCTTCAAGATTCCATATTTCGCTAAGCTATGGAATTTTTATGGCTGCTATAGCTCTTTTCTGCGGTGTTTGTGGTGCTAATGCTCTTAACAACTATCTTGATAGAGATGTTGATGTGTTAATGGCTAGAACTATGAGGAGACCAATACCGTCAGGTAAGGTTAAGCCTAAACTAGCATTATCATTCAGCTTATCCCTAATACTTATATCATTAATTGCTGCATATTCAGCAGGTACCATTACTTTTTCACTCCTCATTATAGGGTTATTAAGCTACATTGTAGCCTATACGATCATAGCTAAAAGAAGAACAGCTCTAAACATAGTTACTGTTCTACCATCCATAGCATGTCCTGTATGGGGTGGATGGTGGATAGGTAGAGGAATACTTGATTTTGAAGGATTTATGCTTGGAGTAGTAGTTATGAGCTGGGGAATCCTACATTTATGGGCTTTATCCTTCGCCTTCTCAAAAGACTATGTAAAGGTAAATATTCCAATGCTGCCAGCTATAGTAAGTAGAAGTAGGGCTAAATGGCATATTACTATTTCATCCATAATACTTATAGTATTAACCTTAACTATAAGCATATATGTAAGCCCAATATATACATTCTCAGCTTCAATATTAAGTATGGCTTTACTATACTTAATAGTTAAATTTATAATAGCGCCAACACCTAGAAGAGCATGGCTAATATACAAGTATACATCTCCATATATACTATCAATATTATTAGTATATACTTTTAGCTAAAAATATATACTATATTAATTTAACCTGCAAATGTAAAGAAAAAATATTTAAAAAATTAATAAGATAGTACTAATATTTAACAGTTATATGCTTGAATCCATCATACCAATTGATGCTATTTTAACAATTATAATAATTCCTTTATCAGTTGCTGTTATAACTCTTGCAGTACTTTTTACAAGATTCTTTAAAAAGACACCGTTTGAAAAGCCCTGGAAGATATTATTTATAGTTCCACCTCTTTTACTCTTTATAGCGTTAATGGATCCTGTTGGTAAAGCTTTAGGTATAAGTGAGGGAGTATACTATAACTTAAGACTTTTCACACTTTTCATATCAATGTTTGCGTTTCTATATAGCTTATATAGTTTCTACCAAGCTCTTGTATATGTTCAACCATATCCTGGAGCTATTATAGTTAGATATGAAAACCCTGATCGAAGCTATAAAGCTAACCCTTATCAGGAAAGGGAGAAAATATCTGTAAGTAGAGGTATTTATGAGAAGCTTAAAAAGCTTGCTGAAGAGAGGGGGATGACTATAAACCAGTTTGTTTACGGTGTAATTGTTCCTGAATGGCTGGAGGAGAAGGAGTGGAAACGCTATAATAGTAAAGCTTAAATCCAGGATTTACAACGTAGCTTGAAGTAGTGTGGGTAAATATTTAAGTATAACTAGGGATGAAGCTCTTAAAATATCATTTCTAGCAGTTTCTACTGTTGCAATTATTGAGTTTACATCAGGATTCCTACTGAATAGTCTAGCATTAATTAGTGATGCAATGCATGCATTTTTCGATGCATTTGTAACTCTTATACTCGTTATAACAGCAAAAGTAAGCCTAAGACCTGCGGATGAAAACCATTCCTACGGACATGGTAAATATGAGGCTATAGGGGGATTTATTGGTGGAATTATACTTTTAATAGTTGCAGTAATCATAGGTTTTAGAGCATTAGAGAGAATTATAATAGGGGTTAAGCCTTTGGAGCCGGGATTTTTAGGATTTAGCGCTGTTCTATATGCTTTCCTCATACATTTACTTAGGATATTTATATTAAATCCGGGAAGATTTCGTGAAAGCTACACTATCAAGGCGGATTTTCTCCATGCATTATCCGACCTATCCTCAACAGCTATAGCCTTTATAGGCTTAATCCTTATAAACTATAACTTAAAAATCGGTGATGCTGCTGCTGGATTGATTTTATCAATTTTCCTATCGTTTGCTAGCTTAAGGCTTGTATGGTCTACAATCCTCGACCTATCTGATACAGTACCTAAATCAACATATAGAAAGGTACTATCAACAATTCTTAGAGACAGCAATATCGTTGAGCTTAAAAGCTTAAAGATAAGGAAAATAGCGTCTAAACACTTCATTGAGGCAATAGTTACCTTAAGAAGTGGATTAACGTTTGAGAAGGCTCATGAAGTAAGTATGGGGATAGAGGAGTCTATTAGGAGGGTTCTAGGAGAAGCTGAAGTAACAATACATATGGAGCCTAAGGATGTTGAAGACATAATATTAAAAATTAAAAATGTAGCTTTAGAGCATGATGGAGTTAGAGATGTGCATAGCATAAAGACTATATGTACTGGTGGGGGAATGCATGTAAGCCTTCATGTTGAGCTTGATCCTGAAATACCTCTTGAAAAAGCACATGAAAAAGCTGAAGCAATAGAGGGGAGGGTACGTGAATACATAGATAAAATATCAACAGTAACAATACATCTTGAGCCTAGTATTAACAGGGTTTTTAGGGAGGATAATGTAAAGGAGGATTTAGGGCTTGTGGAAGCTATTAGAAAGATGGTTTTAAGATACTCTGAAGTAAGAAGAATAGGTAGAATAACAGCATTTACATATATGGGAAGAAAATACATCAACATATCATGCTCCCTCAACAGCAATCTTAAACTCAGCGAAGCACATAGCATAACTACAAAAATAGAGAGAGATATTAGGAGGAAAATACGTAATTCAGAAATAACAATACATTCAGAGCCATATACTGAATAATCAACACCTATAAGCTACCATAGCTGAAGCACTTGTCTTCCAGCATTTATCTTAGGCTTATAGTAAGCCTCTACTAAATAAGTATTTTTACTGTTTAAACTATGTGTTATATATCATGTAAACATCTATGCCTCCTAAAGCATACATCACCCCATCAATAATCGACCCTAAACTAGTAGAGAAAAGTTTATAAACCTCCTGAAAAGCTCCTATTGGATAATCTAGTGGGGTGTATAATATTGTTTGAAGAGGAAGAATGGGAAGAGGAGCCGGAGGAATGGGAAGAGGAAGAATGGGAAGAGGAAGAATGGGAGGAAGAGTGGTAAATAAATAATATTTTTACATTTAGATGCTTCTAAACACTATATACATGAGCTATAAGAACATACACTACTAGCTACAAATTTTATGCGTTAGCTTTATATCTCTAAGCCACTTATTTTATTGATGGCTGAAGTTGATTTAACTGAGCTTGATGGTGTTGGACCATCAACAGCTCAAAAACTTAAAGATGCCGGATACACTACATATGAATCTATAGCTGTAGCATCAGTAAGAGAGCTTGCAGCATCAGCAGATATTCCAGAATCTATAGCTGCAAAAATAATTGCTTCAGCAAGAGAGAAGCTTGAAATTACATTCATGACGGCGGAGGAGCTCTTACAGAAAAGAAGCCAAATAATGAGGATTTCAACAGGATCAAAAAATCTAGATAGCCTACTGGGAGGAGGTATTGAAACAGGTAGTGTTACGGAGTTTTATGGTGAGTACGGTACAGGAAAAACCCAAATAGCCCATCAGCTCTGCGTTACAGTTCAGCTACCTCCGGAAAGAGGGGGGATAAATGGTAAGGCGCTATACATAGATTCTGAGGGAACCTTTAGACCTGAAAGAATAATGCAGATAGCGAAATCTTTCGATTTAGACCCTATGAAGACCCTTAGAAACATAGTTTACGCTAGAGCATACAATAGTGATCATCAAATGCTGCTTGCTGGACAAGTTAAAGACCTTCTTCAAAAAGAAGATATTAAGCTTGTAGTTATAGATAGTGTTACAGGACATTTTAGATCTGAATATCCAGGTAGGGAAAGCCTAGCTATGAGACAGCAGAAACTTAATAGACATATGCATGAGCTTAACAGAATAGCAGGAGCATACAATATAGCAGTATATGTAACAAACCAAGTTATGGCGAGACCAGATGTATTCTGGGGTGATGCAACAGCACCTGTAGGAGGACATATATTAAGTCATGCATCAACACATAGAGTATATTTAAGAAAGAGTAAGGGAAACCTAAGAATAGCTAAAGTTACAGATTCACCATGCCTACCAGAGGCTGAAGCAGTATTCTCAATAACGGAGCAGGGAATTAGGGACCCTGAAAGATAATTGCGGTTTAAGGCTAAGTAATTTAGCTTCTACAACATATCTCTATGTACTTCTCAATTGAAAAAGCTAAAAACGCACAGATAAAACTTGCAGGTAAGGTTATTAAAGAATATAATGTTAAAGACTTTAAGCATGTTGTAGGATTAGATGTAGCCTATAGTAATGGTAAAGGTATTGGAGCAGCTGTAATCATGGATAGGGACAATAACATTATTGATACCGGTATTAAGATTCTAGATGTTAAAGTCCCATATATACCTGGACTACTTGCTTTCAGGGAGTTTCCATGCATGTATGGAGCATTAAAAAACGTTAAGAAAAGCTTTGACGTCATCCTCGTCAATGGGCAGGGATTAGCTCATCCACGTAGATTTGGTATTGCATGCCATATCGGGATACTCTCAAACAAACCAACAATAGGTATAGCTAGAAGAAAACTCTACGGTCAAGAGGTTAAAATCGAAGAAAGCCTATGTCAAGTAATTAATGGAGAAGAAGTAATAGGAGCATCCTTAAAGATGGGGACATTTAAAATCTACATAAGCATCGGACATATGATAAGTCTCGAAGAATCTATTAGAATAGTTAAGGAACTTATGAGGGGACACAATCTACCCGAACCTATCTACAATGCACATATATTAGCAACTGAAAAAGCTAAAAGCATAAAACAAAACCTTAAACCGCAGCAAGCATATCTAGACCTAGTATAGATTTTAGTAACATAAATTATGGTGTGTCTACTGTATGGTTATGATTGAGCATTACGGTTTTGGCGAAATAATTATTAATGGTAAAAAGTACGTTCATGACTTAATAGTTTTTCAAAGTGGGAAAATTAAAGATAACTGGTGGAGAATGGAGGGACATCGCCTCAGCATAGAGGATGTCAGAGATGTTTTAGAAGATAAACCGGAAATACTTGTAATTGGCTCTGGCTACAATGGATTAATGATGGTGGATGGTGATGTAGTTAAGACTCTTAAAGATGCAGGTATTGATGTTATAATTAAGAAAAGCGCTGAAGCATGTAGAGTTTATAATGAGTTAAAAATGAAGTCTAAGAAAACCGCTCTTGCAATTCATTTAACATGCTAAACTCTAAACAACGAGTTACCCTCAACAACACCCTTAATCTTCAATATAGCCTCCCTCTTTTTAGCTTCGTTTTTATCATTGTAGTCAATGTTATTCTTCTTCAACCATTCAATATGTTCACGATCTCTCTTCATAAATAAATGTTGAGCTACAGCTCTAGACTTTCTAAATCTTAAATCACATATAGGACATCTAAATACAAAATCAGGAACTACATATTTCTTAGCCATGAGGACTACAGTAAAGAGATATATTTAAACTTTCCTAAATAATAAGTGAACATGTTTAGTTAGGATTTTAAGGCTTTTCTCCTATTTTATAGATGTGGCAACTTAGAAGTTAAATGCAATATGTTAAGTTGCCAGGTTCAGTTTATGGTAAATATTTTGTTAAACCAGATATTAAACATGATTACTATACCTATATCTAAACTACATTCTGAAGCTATAGATAAACAGCATTAAGTAGGTTTAAATGCTTCATCAATAACGTTAAGATTTAAATATAGTGTAGCTAAAAGTATTTAGAATGAGTTTACTTCATGTCTTCATAACTGATAGAAGTAGGGAGTGTGGAAAGAATCTTACTAAATGTTTAACATCAATAGAGTATGATAATATCTTCATAAACCTACCTAGAAAGTTTGAAAACATAATTAGGGATGCTACTATCTCAAGAGATCCCAGCATGTTAGGTAGGATTATAGATCAAGAGTTTAAACTATGGCTTAGATTTACGGAGCCTTTAGCTAAGTATCTTGTATTAAAAACTCGACACCATCAAGGTATTTACTGTTTTTTAAATGATGAACTTTCTAGAAGGCTTAACCTATTAACTTGGAAAACCTTAAGGGAGCTTTTAAAAGTTAGAATTAAGGACAAGGTTGATGTGAAGAGCTGGAGAAGCATCATTATGGAGTATATTGAGCTATATAGAAGATATGCTGAGAAGGATGCTGAATACATTGTTAGTAAATGTATTGATGTTGATGTATGTTTAGATCCATACTATGAGCTTTTTAATTATTTAAAAACAAACATCGATATAAACGTTATAGATCTTAAAAAAGGAAATCTACCATTAGATAACTTGCTTAATCTAGCTAGGGAAAAAATAGTGAATGGAGAAGGGTTAGATGATGAATTAATAGAGAATCTTGTTAGAGAACATGTTAAATTCGTTAGGGATGTTGAGATTTACGGTTTCGATAATGCATACTCTACATGGATTAACAGAAGCCAAAAGCCTAAATAATATTAGACAAACTTAATAACTGTGGAGAAAATACTAAATAGCCCTACAGTTAAGAAAGCTCTACTCTATACTAAAGTTAATGATGGCGTTCAATGTAATACCTGTGAGAGGAAATGTGTAATTCCAGCAGGTAGCTATGGATGGTGTGGAACTAAGATAAACATTAATGGAGATCTATATACTATTGTATATGGAGATATTAGCGGTTTGGAAAGTAGGCCTATAGAAATTAAACCATTTTACCACTACTGGCCAGGCTCAACATCCCTAACCTTTTCAACATGGTCATGCAATTTTAACTGCCCATGGTGTCAGAACAGCAACCTATCTAGAGCTAAGCCAAATATTAAATATGTAAACTACATAGAGCCCTATGAAATAGTTGATCTTGCCTTAAAGTATGGTGATGAGGGTTTATGTGTAAGCTTTAATGAACCTACAATGCTCTTCGAGTACTCTATAGATGTTTTTAGAATTGGTAGTAGGAAAGGACTTTACTGCTGCTATGTTTCAAACGGATACATGACTCTTGAAGCATTAAGAATGCTAGCAGAATCCGGGTTAACAGGGCTTAAAATAGATGTTAAGGGAGATAAGGAAGTTTATAGAAACTATATTGGCGGATGCGATGTAGATGTTGTATGGAGGAACATTAGGGAAGCTAGAAATATAGGACTACACGTCGAGGTTGTTAATCTAATAGTTACAAATGTTAACGATGATGAGGCATGTATATGTGAAGTTGTTGAGAAACATGTAAAGGAGGCAGGTTCAGAAACACCGATACACTTTACAAGATATTTTCCAGCATATAGATTCCATAATCCACCTACAAAAATAGAAACGTTAGAGAAAGCATATAGAATAGCTAAGAAGGCTGGAATACACTATCCATACATTGGAAATGTTCCAGGAAGCCCCTATGAGAATACTTACTGCCCAAACTGTAACCATACATTAATTAAGAGATATGGATTCAGAATCGTAAAATATGAAGTTATAGATAACAAATGCCCTAAATGCGGCTTTAAAATCCATCTAACTGGAAGATATATTAGAAAGAAGCTATAGCCTAACTGACCAGTTTCAGAATAGGTATATTCAAATATTAATGATGTGGGCTAATGCCTTCAGAGATGTGGCTGAAGGGACTTAAAGGTAATCATAGCCTATAAGAATAGCTTGCAAGATTTAGTTTAAAATACTTAGTAGAATGCTTGTTTTTGAAGATTTCATTAAGATAATAAACTATGAAACAAGTTACTGAAGACTTGATAAATATAGCTTCTCACCTTACTGGAAACTCTACGACGACTTGTAAACTTAAGCTTTATATAAGGAGCCCCCACCTATGGTGAATATATCTAAAGTTGTTAGGGAGAAACCATTTATCTTAATTGTTTATTGCTTATATGTTTTCATTCATACTCTTCAAGAGCTGTTTCAAACATTCTAAGCCTATAATATGTAGGAGTCATACATCAATTCTATCATGGTCTTTAAGCCTCCTATTCCCTGATGGAAGTATTCGTAGGGATGATAAGATATCACTGGTTGATGATACTAGGATTAGAATAGACTCTGAGGAGAGGTTTTATACATTGCCTTCAAGCCCTACTTAAGGAAGATCGTATACATGATGCCTTGATGCTGCTAACACATTAACATCACTAATATTAATTAAGAGAATTAAGCTATTTACAGCTCAACATAACTTATCGATGATGCTCCACTAAAGGCTTCATACAGAATTCTTAACCTAAGACATGATTATAAAGCTTGAATTTAGAAACCTAAATGGAGAGAATAATAAAGTTAAGGATAGATAGCTACTCGATAATTACATACCATGCACTAGTATGAATGCGATGAAGAACATGCAAATCCTAAAATCAATAATGCTAGACGAAATGGATAAATGAAATTAAGCAGAAGAATTCATAGAGAAAACAATACCCATGATAGAGGTGGTAAAACATGCTTAAGTTTACAAGGCGCTGAAACTGTTACGGAATCCATTTAATGACAATATCATCTACGTTAAGCCTATTTTTAGGTAAAGACTTAGATTCAGAATAGCCGAAGGCAACAGTTTCAAAATAGATAGATTTAAATATTGCTAAGTATAGGATTGTATTGACGTCTGAAAGATTATATACGCTTAAGGAGGTTGTTGAAGGTGTTGGAAAGCTTGTTGGTTAAGGCTTACCCGGTCCAACACAGCTGAAAGGAAGAGCTTGTAGAGAGAAACCTACATTAAGGAGGAGGTTTGTTAGGGTTAAGGAAACTCTCTACAGCTGTAAGGGTGGCATCATAAGGATATCCATTAAACCTTTTCAAGAGAGCATATACATAGACTTGAAGAAAGCATGGTTCTGGGACAGGATTGCTGGACTGGATTTGGGGGAGCTGATCCTCAAAGAGGATATGCTTATAGTAACCGTTAGAAGGGGGGTGGAGCTTAAAGTTGAGAATCCAATAGCATGGGATACTAACCTTCTCACAATTGATGGCTACGATGGAGGAAGGGATTACACGATAGACCTAAGGAGCATATATACCATTCATAGAGTTTACGAGCTTAAGAGGAGGAGGATCCAGCAACTCCCAGAGAAAACCAGGGGGAAGCTCCTCCAAAAGTATAGGGTGAGGGAGAAGAGCAGGGTTGATGACCTACTACATAAAGCTGCGAGGCAGCTTGCTAATAGGACGAATATCTTTGAGGATTTAAGAGGATTCAAGGAGAATGTGGCGGGGACAAAGAGTAGGAGCATGAATAGGCAGAACTCAAACATGACTACATAAAGCTTCAAAGATACGTTGAATATAAGTCTGCATGGAATGGCTACCTTACAATATATGTTAAGCCCCAGCTAACATCTAAGATCTGCTCCGGATGTGGGTATGTGAATAGAGACCTGAAAGGAGGAGGGATGTTTGAATGCCCGAGTTGCGGGCTTAAGATGGGCAGGCAGAAGAATGCGTCGAGAAACATATGGAAAAGACTCCTTAAGATGTGGGGAGAAGGGTTTACCCCGAAAGGAGCTAAGCCCAATGAAATGCCCCCAATGAACCCTGAGGGGGATGAAGGCTGTGAGGCTCAAGAGCTAAGTAAGGGTTCTATACGAATCTATACTTAGCTCAAAACCCTAATGGTATAAGTGCAACTATTACATATCTATCTGGAATTTTAAGTATGCTACGTACTTTAGAAACATTAAACTTTCGAATCCAACATGTATCTAAACCATAATCCACTGCTAATAGAGTTAGATGGTTAATTATTACTGCTACATTAAGCATAAATTTAATAAACGAGCTAACTTAACCTCATCCTCAGAGCATTTAGAGATATAATCCATTAAATCATCGCTGCTAGAGTCAATAATACCTAAGTCAACAAGAGTTTGAAAAGCAGAGAATAGATCCTCCCTTAAATAAGCCTCAATATCACCTAAGAAAACTAAAACCACAGAAGCTGATGCAATCCATTCCTGACCATAGGATACTTCAGCAATTCTCCTCTTAACATCTTCATTCTCAACAACTATAATTCTCCATGGCTGAGCATTTTTACTTGAAGGAGCAAACCTTATGATATTAAGAATTTCAGTTATAATATTTCTAGGTATCTTAATATTCCTAAAGCATCTTACACTACTTCTAGTACATATTGCTTCCCTAATGTTCATGAATAGAGCTTTAAGCTAAAACTTAAAAAGATTACTATGTTAAATTAACAGCATCCCATATTTAACACTTTCCTTAAACTGAAGCTAGAGGATTCTTGATTTATTAGACTTTCCAAGCCTGCTGAGTTATTAGCTGTACTACAGAGTTAAAGTTCTACAAGCCTCTAGATAGGGTTCTGGTCTACGTTGACATATGTAGTCTTGGTCATCAACAGGTCCTGTCCCCCCTCGGATTCATAGCAGCATCATCCCCCAACCCATCAAGTCGAACCCCCACACATCACCCCCAAGCCGCTTCCAGCTTAAGGACATCTATGTGGGGGAAGCTTCATCTCAAAACTATCCACATCATCTAAGAGTCCATCATCCAAAACTAGAAGCCAAATCTATCTAAACCCATCTATCCTGAAACTGCTGACTTATTCTTGCTGGAGCTCACCACCTATCCCGGTCTGAAGCATTACTCCAGCTTTATACATTAGACTATGTATGGTTCAATAATATATTTAAGCTCATCAACATTCCAGAATTAGTTCTAAGCTTTCTTCTCTAGCTCATGTAAACAATCAAGATTTCTTCCGTAATATTAATGTAATTATAGATAGCTTTACTGTTATACAAATGTACAATGGATACATAGTGCTATACACATAAATAGTAGAAATTGTTTCTTCAGATTCATTGGGAAAAGTACAATTTTCCACTTTAGTAGAAAAGTTTATAGTTTAGAAAGCATTAATTCCCCTACTACTATGAGTTTAGACTTATTTATTACTATAGGGGGTAAGGCTGGTGATGGAAGTTTCTTAATAGGGGATATATTAGCAAAAACATTTAGACTTATTGGTTATAATGTGTTAACATATAGGGATTTTCCAAGTAATATCCGTGGATTACCAACATACTACTCAGTAAGAGTCTCAGATAAGCCTATATATGCAGTTAAGGATTTTATAGATTATCTTGTAGCGTTTGAATTTGAAGCTGTGGAATATCTTAAGAGATATTGTAGTAGTAGCACAGTGATAATATATGATAACTCGATAAGAGATATTAAAGATATAGGCATTAAAAGCTATGGTATACCATTTAAGAAAATGTCTATTAACAATTTAGGGAGTGAACTCTTTAAAAACACTATTGCACTCGGTGCTTTAACCTATATTTTAGGTGTTGATGAGAAACATGTTCTCAACGTATTAATGGAGGCATTCATGAGGAGGAGTGGGGAGATCATGGATAAAAACGTTAAAGCATACAAGATCGGTAGAGAATATGCTATAGAAAACATTAAGATTAGAGAAGAAGTTGGTGGGGCTATAGGTAGGGAAGGATTCTTACTTAGCGGCAATGAAGCTATAGCTATAGGAGCTATAATTGCCGGCTGTAGGTTTTACGCCGGATACCCTATAACACCTGCAACTGAAATAATGGAGCTACTTATAATGCATATGCCGAAATATCAGGGTGTAGCTATTCAAGTAGAGGATGAGATTGCAGCTATAAACATGGCTATTGGAGCATCATATGCTGGGTTGAGAGCTATGACAGCTACATCAGGTCCAGGATTTTCACTAATGGCTGAGTCACTATCACTTGCAGGAATGACTGAGTTGCCTGTAGTGATCGTTTATGTACAGAGAGCAGGTCCAAGTACGGGAATTGCAACAAAGATGGAGCAGTCAGACACTCTTCAGGCATTGTTTAGTGGTCATGGCGAGTTCCCAAGAATCGTTCTTACACCAGGAACTGTTGAGGAGGCTTTCTACATGACTACTGAAGCATTTAATCTAGCTGAGAAAATTCAGTGTCCAGTAATAATCCTTATAGATCAATTCATAGCCCAAAATAGGGAAACAGTCAATACAATAGATCTTTCAAGAATTAGGATTGATAGAGGTAAGCTTATTATAAGTGAGGTTATTGGCGATTATAGAAGATACGAAATAACAGATGATGGAATATCCCCTAGAACAATACCTCTAGTTAAGGGTGGAATATACTTAGCCAATAGTAATGAGCATGATGAAAGGGGGTATACAGCTGAGAATCCATGGATTAGGGAATCCATGGTTAATAAGAGACTAAAGAAACTGGAAGTAGCTAAGAAAATTCTTGAAGAAAAATTCCCACATAAAATCTATGGATTTAAAAATGCTAAAATAGCATTTATAGGCTACGGCTCGGTTCATGGAGTTGTTCTTGAAGTAGTTGAAAGACTTAACGTTAAGGAGCCTAAAGCAAAGTATTTACAGTTAAGATATTTATGGCCATTCCCCTTAGAAAACGTTAATAAATTCATACATGATGTTGACAGAATATATGTTGTTGAACATAATGCTCAAGGACAGCTTAGCGAACTAGTTAGGTGGGCTACTGGTGTTAGGGCTAATAAGATACTGAAATATGATGGTAGAGCCTTTAGACCGGTAGATATCATGAAGGCGGTTGGAAGTGGTTGATGAGAGAGAATTCATTCTTAAAAATCCAGTATGGTGTCCTGGATGTGGCCACTATGCTGTTTTAACAGCACTTAGAAGAGCTGTAGTAAGAGTTGGCTTAAAGCCGGAGGAAGTAGTGCTTGTAACCGGTATTGGATGTTCAAGTAGATTTACAGATTTCTTTAGATCCTACGGCTTCCATGGAATACATGGAAGAGCAATTCCAGCTGCTGTAGGGATAAAGCTAGCAAATCCGAGGCTTAAAGTTATAGTTGCAAACGGGGATGGAGATACCTACGCTATAGGTATAAGCCACTTTATACATGCAGCTAGGAGAAACATTGGAATAACACATATTGTAATGAATAATCAAGTATATGGATTAACTAAGGGACAGTATAGTCCAACATCAGTTAGGGGATTTATATCATCAACAAGCCCTAAGGGAACTATGGAGAAACCAGTAGATGGAGCTCTACTAGCTCTATCTGCTGGTGCAACATATGTTGCAAGAGGGTTTTCAGGAAATATAGATCAACTAGTAAGGCTTATAGAGGGGGGATTGAGACATAGAGGATATGCTTTAATAGATGTTCTAAGCCCATGCGTAACATTCAATAGATTAAACACTTACGAATGGTTTAGAAAAAACATATTAGATATTGAGCAGATAAACCACAATCCATCAAGTAGGCTTGAAGCATTTAAAATACTTTTAACATCAAGTAAGATACCTGTAGGTTTAATATATTGGAGTGATGAGGAAGCCTTTGAGGAACTTATAGTAGGCTCTATAGGGGGAACACCTATAGATGCTAATATATCACTAGAAGAAAACAATTACGAAAGATTAATTAGGGAGGTTGCTAATGCTTAAGAGGGATAATTTGAATAGGGAAAATAAGGAGTCTATCGCTGAGCTTAAGGAGGAAATAGTTCAAATAAAAATCGATCTTGAGGCTTTACTAAATACCTTAGAGAAATATAGCAGCATAGTTGAGAAGCAGACAGATATTCTAGATAAAGTATGTGAGAAACTTGATAAAATAACGAGTACACTATGTAAAATACTTGGATTAAATGATTATAATAAAGACTCAAAATCCAATATATACATCTAATACTCAAACAGTTTTCCACCACATTTAATACATACACTACCTGTATCCGGCGGATTTGGATATCCACACTGCCTACAGTATACCGTATAGACTCCTGGCGGTGGAGGAATTGACGAATATCTTCTTAAAGACCTCCTACTTACAAATACAAATCGATCCAGCTGCTCCATATTTACCTTCCTAGCAGCTATATATGCAAGTAGAGCCATAATAAAACTATACGTAATAGAAACAATTAAATCAGTAACTGTTAAACTTTCAGAATTAAACATAGCTCCAACAATCGATATACCGATAAGTATTAAGCCAACAGCTGTAAATAAGCGTTTCCCAATATATATAAATCCTAATCCAGGAACTATAAAGTTAAGTATTGCTGCTAGTATTGGATTAACTCTCCTCATAGCCAATCAACATCTCTAAAACCTTATAAGCTTCCTTAAGCCCTTCAGCATCAACCTCACCCACTACAAGATCTATAAGTTTCTCCCTACTTCTTATAGATACTACATCACGGTTTAGCTTAATCATTAAAACTTCAGGTTTAAGATAACCGTTAAAATTATTCATTAAGTCAAGAAGATAGGCGCCAACATCGAAAACAGCAATAACATCACCAACCTCAAGATATTTAGGTAGTAGCCTATACCTAGGAAGAATAGGATTACCTTGAGATTCTCCTTGAAGATCATGGAATACATCATTACCATCACAAAGAGGCCCCCCAATCCTGTAACTACTAAATTCTTTAGCATTAGCTTTATTTACTGAAGCTACCTCATAGTACCATCTTAAAACTCTAACACTATTCAAAATATTCCATCCAGCATCTATGATTATCCATTTCTCACCATTTTTCAATTTAATAGCTTCAATAGATGATAGAAGAATAGAGGTATTTGCAATAATTCTTCTCCCAGGTTCAAGATATACTTCAACATCACCAATACTTCTCCTTAAAGTATTAGTTACTGAATTAACTATTTCATAATCAGATATTAGGGGTTTAAAGATAGAGGGGATATCTTGAGCGTTATGAGCATAATCTACAGGTAATCCACCGCCCAGATTTACATGTTGAAGCCTAATCCCCCTACCTTCAATCATGCTGTATATCGATGAAAGAAATTCAGCAGATCTAATCCATGAGTCTAGACACGTATTCTGGCTACCTACATGTACATGTAAACCAATAAGATTTAGATATTTAGATTTCAGTATGAAGTCTATAAGGCTATCAATATCCTTCACATCAACACCAAACTTCACACCCGTACTCCTAATAGCAATACCGTTACCTCTAACCGGCACATCTAAACGTAAGGCAATATTTACAGGTTTGTCTAGTCTATTAGCTGCATGAGATATCTTCATCAACTCCGACATGGAATCAACATTAATGCATTTAACCCCAAGCCTTACAGCTAATTCAATCTCCTTCAGTTTTTTAGCAGGACCGTTAAATATTATATTATCCGCCTTAAATCCAGCTACACATGCTTTAAAAAGCTCACCTATAGAGCTTACCTCAACTCCTAAATCCGCACTTCTAATAATTTTAAGAATACTTATATTAGAACATGCTTTAACAGCATAGTATATTTCAAGCTTACTATAGATGCTTTTTAAGTCATTAACTGATTTTAGGTTTTCTAATATTCTACGCTCAGAAAACACTACAATCGGGGTACCGTATGATTTAGCAAGCTCATAGAGGTTTACGTTATCCATCTCTAAATATTTATCAACAATCTTCAACATAGACAACACATATTAATAGCGTTCTTCACCATCATAACAGGAACTTCACCAAATCTTCCAAGATTAACCCTATCTCCAGGATTAGTTCTAACAGGAATCGCCCTTACTCCCGATGGCTGATTCTTACTTTTCAATACTGCATAGGCATCCCAAAGCATATCTTCAAGCCCTTCATATGGAACTACAACCATATCTAATCCAGCAACACAAACAGATGCTAGAGAAATTAAGTCATAAACATTGATTAAACCTCTTTCACCAAGACTCATTAACCGTGAATCCTCAGCGTAGGGCAGCATAACCTCATTAAACCCTACACATCCAGACCGGCTGGAAACAGCTTTAATTAAACAGTTAAGATTAAATATGGCTTTATAAGTACCAACATCATTAAATGGCTTACCCTTAATTCTTTCAATAAGTACAGCTACACTCTCCTCCATCCACGGAGATAATGAAAGATCAACACCGTAGCATTCAGCATTAAGCTTAAGTGAAACTTCATCAACTAAGCTATAAGCATCCAGAAATACCTCACTAATTTTCCGGCTTAAATCTTGAGTATTTAGAAGATCATTAACATATAGAAGAGCAGATGCAACACCAAACCCGCCTTCAGGAGATGAGGCTAATGGAAAGTATGGTGTTAACACAGGCTTATCAATAGCAAACGCTATACGTGTACATAATTGGGGATTTAACGAAAGATTCATTAACACTTGAATAAATATGGAATATTCTCTTTCACCCCCATGAATAGATAGAAATACACGGCTTGTATTAGTAAGTATATTTATAATTTTATCTACATCACCCATACTTAAACTCTCCAGTGGAATTGCTATGTAGTTTATCTCTCTAGGAGTAGCCTCAACACTACTAGCTACATCTGCAAGTGTATCTACCCTAATTGGGCTTAAAGCAATCCTCCAGGTCCAAATATCAATACTGCGACTTAAAGAGGATTTAAGAGATTCATTATAAAACAATCTAGCTAAAGACAATAAATCCAAGCCATACTTACCATAATCTACAAATAGAGTAATAGCCCTAATTCTCATAACAATTTCTAAAACTGCAGACTTATAAATTTACAATCAATACAGTTTAGAATAAATCATAACGTAACCAATATACTGGTAGAGAACACCTTTACAATATGAAACTTAACCAGCTTCTAGAAGTAGCTCTAATTCAGCTATGCTAAGGTCAATATTCAAAGTGAGCTACTCCACAACTGAAGTCGGGAGCTACCAGCGTTTAGGCTTTACGCCTATCCCCTCATTTGCTGGTTTAGGGAGCTCACAGCTCCCATAAAGTTCATTAACCTATGAGCTAAGATTACACCACCCTTACAGGCTCAGAACATCCGACTTAAAATATTTTAGGCTATTTAAATTTTACGCCATTCATCCCAGAACTAAAGTTCTGGATTTTCTAGGCACCCATCTTTATAAATGCAGAAGATTCAGCCTCCAAATAAACATCTTGATTAGAATATAGTGTAAACCCATGATGTGTCTTCCTTCACCGTTAGCGGTGAAAGCCACCATGAAGCCTTAGAGGTGGAATGGATAGCTATAAAATGTTAACTATTCGACAACGGTAACATCTACATTTAATAGATGGTAAGCTCATAAAACTTAGCGCTTAACTTTACAGAGTCTCTTCAGACTACCTAATAGTTTATATATTTGGAATCTAAATTTGAATGGTGATTTCATGTTTGGATGGAATGGGAAAATTCTAAGAGTAAACCTATCCTCAAATAAGATTTCAACTCAAAAATTTAACTCCGAATTTGCATTAAGTTTTCTAGGTGGTAGAGGATTTGCAGTAAAGATATTATGGGATGAGTTAACGCCAGGTATTGATCCATTATCACCTGAGAATAAGCTTGTTCTCGCTACAGGTCCTCTTACTGGTTTACCTATTCCCAGTAGCGGCAAGATCGTTGCTGCATCAAAAAGTCCATTAACTGGTGGATATGGTGATGGAAACCTTGGAAGTATAGCTGCTGTAGAGCTTAGAAAGGCAGGCTATGATGCTATTGTTATTGATGGAAAGGCTGAAAAGCCATGCTACATAAACATAGAGGATGACTTTGTTGAAGTTGTTAGTGCTGATGATTTATGGGGTTTAACAACCTTTGAATGTGAGAAAAAACTTAAACAAAAACATGGTAAAAACATAGGTGTATTAACTATTGGTCCAGCTGGCGAAAACCTCGTTAAATACGCTAATATACTATCACAGGAGGGTAGGGCGGGAGGCAGACCTGGAATTGGGGCTGTTATGGGCTCCAAGAAGCTTAAAGCAATAGCTATAAGAGGTAATAAAGATATATCTGTTGCTAGTGCTGATGATTTGAAGAAGCTTGGAGCAGATGGATATACAAGCATAAAGAGCAGAGAGGGGTATGACTTCTGGCGGAGGCAAGGTACAATGATGACTATAGAGTGGAGTCAGGAAAACTCAGTATTACCAACCTACAACTTTAGAGAAGGAGTTTTCGACTATGCTAAAAACATCGATGGCTACTCAATGGAGAAAATAAAGATTTCACAGAGAGGATGTCCATACTGCAATATGATTTGTGGAAATGTTGTAAGGGATTTTGAGGATAGACAGGTTGAGCTTGACTATGAGAATGTAGCTATGCTTGGATCAAACATCGGAGTTGGAGATTTAAATCTAGTATCAACACTTAACAGACTTGCAGATGAGTATGGTGTTGATACAATATCTGTAGGAAACGTTATAGGATTTGCTATGGAGGCCTCTGAGAGAAAGCTGATAAGTGAAAGAGTTGAGTGGGGAGACTATAAGGCTGCAAGAGAGCTTATAATTAAAATAGTTAATAGAGAAGATATTGGGGACTTGCTAGCTGAAGGAGTTAAAAAAGCCTCAGAAAAAATCGGTGTAGAATCTTATGAATGGGCTATGCATGTTAAGGGGCTTGAAGTTTCAGCATATAATTGTCATACAGCTATAGCTATGGCTTTAGCATATGCAACTTCACCAATAGGTGCACATCATAAAGACTCTTGGGTCATATCATGGGAGGTTAAAACAGATAGATTTGGAGTAAATAGAAGTAAAGCTGAGAAGGTTGTTGAGCTTCAAAGAATAAGAGGGGGGATTTTTGAAAGCTTAACCTTATGTAGACTTCCATGGATTGAGCTTGGATTTGAGCTTGAATGGTATCTTAAATACCTTAAAGCTGCAACAGGAGTAACATTTACAATGGATGATTTATACGTAATAGCTGACCGAATATATAATTTAATAAGAGCATTCTGGATAAGGGAAATAGGTGGATGGAGAAGGGAGATGGATTGGCCGCCGCAAAGATGGTTTAATAACCCACTAACAAAAGGACCGTTTAAAGGACAAAAACTGGATAGAGATTCATACAGTAAGCTATTATCATGGTACTATGAGGTAAGAGGATGGGATGAAAATGGAATACCTAGAAAAACCACACTAAAACAGCTGGGACTAGACTACACAATTGAAAAACTTGAGAAAATAGTAAATCTAACACCATAAACTGCTGTATGGATTCATCCCTATGCCGACTTTAAGCTTCATCGCCAAAAGTAAAACATTAAATACTAAATTCCCACACCCCACTTAACAAAACTCATAAAGCTTTCTAAGTATTTGTTAACCTAGTATAAAATCCACCTGGAAACACTAACTTACCTATCAAGCTATTAATGAAGCTGTAGATTTACAATTACCCATTATTTTAGATGCAGCAACAGAATAAACATTTTATTATACCTATTATTTTGATGCTTATATAGGAAGAAAATAGCTTGATGACTTCAGTATTAATCAAAAGGTTTAAATTTCAACTTAATAAATACAATGCAGTTATGGTGAAAATTAAATATATTGGGTATATAGCATCCATAGCTGGTGTTTCTGAAGTCAATATAAAGCTTAAGGAAGACGTAAGGGTTTACGAGCTTCTACCTGTAAAGGATAAAGAGCGAATCATAGCCTTAGTAAATGGTAAATTAGCTAATTGGAATGACCATGTTAAAGATGAAGATACTGTTGTTTTTATGCCTATTATAGGTGGGGGCCAATGCCTCCAATAGTTAAAGCTCAATTATTTTCAACTCAGCTAACTAATACTCCAGTTCATCAAGCTCTAAACAGCATTAAGCTAGTGTTAAAGTATATTCTAAATAGAGAGTTGATTAGTCTTTTAAACCAGTACCGGTAATATGTTAAATTTAACGTTAAAATATTTAACCCATTTCAACAATTTACATTATAGCTGATTATTAAATCGCTATGACCAAGATAGTTACTAGAAGCTTCGGAGTAGATGTTAATAAGGAGGAGGAGCTTAAAGATACTGTTAAAGACCTCATATTAAGAGTAGAGTATAAACCTCCAATAGTATATTTCTACATATTTAAAAGCTTATCATCAATGAGAAGCTATGCTGTAAGCGAAGAACTTAAATACGGAGTTTCTACATGGGGTTTAAGTGAAGACTTCTATGCATTTCATGATGCTTGGACTGGAGCTCCTAGAATACTATATGCTGCTGAAGCTTTAGAAATTCTGGGTGAGAAAGCTGGACTGGGATGTTTAAGACATGAGGTTGGACATGCAGTACTCCACGGCGAAATTGAATACTACATAATTACACAACCACTAAACTCTAAAATACTACCTGAAACATTCTACATCATTACAGTAGCTATAAAGGATCTTGAAGTCTCTAATCTTTTATTTAAGAAGGGATTTATTGAGGACCAGTTAGCTTTCTTTAAGAGCATAGTTTATAAAGAGATAAGTAGCCAGAGGGCTATTTGGCCAATTGTAAGAGAAAACCATAAGCTAGCTCAAATACATTTAGCATCACTATTAAAGGATTTAGCATTCATATTTCCGTTTAAAGCCTGCTATGAATTTCAGGAGGAAATAGAGAAAGTAGTTAGTGAAAACCTATCACACCTACCACGTGAGGTTAAGACTAGTCTAGTAGACTTAGTAAGTGAGATAGCTACACTTAAACTAGCGACATTAGAGAAAATTAGGGAGGCTACTAGACTTTTCGAGAGGAAAATACTGTTTAGCATTATTTGAATATTTAGATTTAAACATTGGTTTAGTTAAGAGTTTTTATATTTGTTAGTATAAGTTTAAACCATGGCTAGAGTTGTGTTAGTTAAAGGTGAAGACCCTTTAGAAACAACTTATAAGGCTTTAGATCTAATTAGAGCATACATGTTTTTTAGCAGTAGTGATAGAGTTTTAGTTAAGCCCAACTACATTGTTGCAAATAAACCTGATTATGGAGAGGTTACTGACCCCAAGGTTGTTGAAGCAGTATCCACATATCTTCTAAACCATGGAGTACATGATATAACAATTGGTGAAGGAGGTCTGGGGCCTGATACTGCTGATAAAGCATTTAAACTACTTGGATTAAGAGATTTTGCAGCTAAGCATGGCTTTAAAATTGTTAATCTTAACCTTGACGACTATGTTGAGGTTAAACTCCCAAATGCTTTAGAGCTGAAAAGTGTTAAAATAGCTAAAACAGCACTCTTATGTAATGCTATAGTTAGTATTCCTAAGCTTAAAGTTCACCGCCTAGCAACAGTTACTTTAAGTGTTAAGAATCTTATGGGAACCCTGCATGATAAGGGAATTATGCATAGCAATATTCATGAAAAACTTATTGATTTGTTTAGAATTCTAAATCCTAGATTTGCTGTTGTTGATGGAATTATTGCAGGTGAGGGAGGGGAGATCGGCTCAACACCTGTTAAAATGGGGGTTATTATTGCTGGTAATGATTTAATAGCGGTTGATGCTGTTTGCGCAGCAATTATGGGTTTTAACCCTATGAGTATAGGATACATTAAGAAAGCACATGAAATAGGGCTTGGTACTGGTGATCTTAACAATATTGAAGTAATTGGGGGAAGTATTAAGGAAGTTAGAAGAAATTTTAGAATTGAGGGATTATCGTTCTCAAGTATTTCAAGATTTATTAGAGAAAAGCTATAACTCCACATAGCTATAAGCATGAATACTTAACATCACCATCAACTATCGTAATACATACCCTTACATCCTTAATTCTTTCAGGATCTATAGTTAACGGATTTTCTGATAGAGCAACAATATCTGCAAGTTTTCCAGGCTCTATTGATCCCTTAATTTCTTCTTCAAAGCCTGCATACGCAGCATAATGTAAACAGCTTAATAGCATCCAATACAGAAACACATTCAATTCCAGTATACTTATATAGCTCTAATTCCTCATATCTTCCCCTAGTTACTGCAGGGTATATTTGGTATAGTGGTGACATGTTTTCAACAGGACAATCAGATCCTCCAGCAATCCTAACCCCTACTGATAAGGCTATTAGATAAATAAACATACTTAACCCTCTCAACACCTAATCTCTCAACAATCCAGAAATCTGATATTGTAAATGATGGCTGGATAGTTAGCACCAACCCTAACCTTAACACTTCACTAACTACTTCTGGTGGAAGCAGAGATGCATGCTCTATTCTATGTCTCATCAGGTTAACGTTATCAAGCTCTTTAAATATCCTAATAGCTTCAATAACCGCTCTATCCCCAATAGCATGTAAAGCTACCTGTAGATTAGCTTTATGAGCTGGCTTCACATCCTCCTTAACATCATCTACATTGTAGAGAATACCGCTTACAGATGGATCATCAGCATATGGCTCCCTTAACGCAGCTGTACGTGCACCAAACAACCCATCCATAAATAGCTTAACACCACTTATCTTTAGAAGTGGGCATACCATTCTCCATTACGTTTAACCATCCTAACGGTTGTGAGATGCCATTCACCTCTGAGGGTTTCCTCAATCCTTTGTTTCTGCTTTTCTCCAAAAATTATTGGTAAGCTA